>OUNL010000517.1_pt2 | contig 14965 bp, 12 predicted proteins | sample 1779831 | NCBI WGS metagenome assembly OUNL01 (sample SAMEA3914863, study PRJEB12502) | metagenome | biome: forest; material: soil | place: USA | collected 2011-09-16 | depth 0.1 m | reverse complement strand
CAAGGTGGTCAAGCCGATACCCGCCGGCGAAGAAAACGAGTGGTTCATACCGGAGAGCGACGGTATCGCAGATTTTGCGAATCTGGTCTTCGTCTCTGGCGATGCCAGCCCCGGTGCCAAGCTGTCGCCCTTCCAGTCTCTTTCGCTGACTGTCACCCAAACTGTGGCACTGAATGCGGTTGAAGAATGGACGATTCAAAACCTGAACAAGTACCCGCACCCGTTTCATATCCACGTCAACGACAGCTATGTGGTCAAGGTCAATGGCCAAGCCGTGACCCCGTTTTGGGCCGACACGTTACCGGTACCTTCCAATGGCAGCATCACGTTTCGCATGCGCTTTACCGACTTCACCGGCAAGTATGTCTGGCACTGCCATGCACTGGACCACGAAGATCTGGGCATGATGCAGTTGGTGAACGTGGTGTAGGGTATTGCCCCCACGCTCCGCCGCTGCGCCAAGTTATGCCAGAGCAGGGGTTGGCAAACACAGACGCAGCAGCGTCTTGCCAGGTTCGGATTCCAACTGCAGCGTGCCGCCCAGGCGGTCGGCCCGGGTGCGCATATTGTGCAGGCCCCGGCTGTTGGCGCGTGGCGTGCCTTGCAGCCCCACGCCATCGTCCTCAACCTCGACCTGGAGCAGCGCACCCGTCCAACGAAGGCGCACCTGCACCTGACCAGCACGCGAATGCTTGAGCACGTTGGTCAACGCCTCTTGCAGGATGCGCAGCACTTGCAAGCCCTTGTGCGGGGCCAGCCCCGGGGCATCTGGTGCCCGGTCCAAGCGCCAATGTGATTGCACGGCCAAAGCGTTCAACTGCGGCTCCCAGCGGTAGCGAAAATCGCTGAACGCAGCCTCGAAGTCGTCCTCGCTGGTGGACAGCGTATCAATGGCCAGGCGCATCTCGGCAATACAGCCGCGCAGCGCGTCCGACATGTCTTGCTGCGACATATCGGCACGCTCGGCGCGCGACAGGGACGAGAACAACTGCGCGCCCAGGCCGTCGTGCATATCTTGCATGATGCGCTGGCGTTCTTCGGCCCCCCGGCGCTGGCCTTCGAGCTCCACCAGGCGCTCGTAGCTTTGCGCAATCACCGCCTCCCGCTCGGCCACCCGCCGATCCAGCGTGTAGGTTAGTGCCTCCAGTTCGTGCAGCGTATCGATAAAACGACTAGCCAAGATACCCCCCATGACCAGCAGCACCACATTGGCGGTAAAGGCCAGCACAAAAATGCGGGCCGCCGCCCATTGCGGTGCCAAATCAGCGAACCAGGGTGCGCTGACCAACAAGAAATAGTCATGCCCGGCGGCCAGCACGGCAACCAACACACTGAACATCAATGCGATGGCGGTTCCGGTGCGCTGGCGCCAGGCTGCCAGACAGACCATCATCACGATCAGCACCGCCGCCGGAAAAAAACCGGCTGTCCATGCGGTGCTCACCCATGCCTCGGTACCCGTGCCCCCCAGCCCCAGGATGATTGGGCCAAGCAGCGCATACGCAATCATGGACCGCTCCAGCTTGGGGCGGTGCAGGCCTGCCAGGCGCAGCGAGAACAAGGACATCGCGACGACAAATCCACCCGTGGTCGACTGGTAGCATATGCGCCACCAAGCCCACTGCTGCGTGGGCAACACCTCGATCACAAAGGTCAGCGTGCGCACCCCCCACAGCAGCGCCGTCAGCCCAAAGATGCCGTACAGCACCTCGGCGCGGCGGCGCCACCAGATGAACAACACCGCCACGGCGGTGACAAAGAATGCCCCGCTGGTAATCTGCGCCATGGTGCGTATCAGAAACAAGCGCTGCTCATACATCGCCTGCAAGGCATGCGCGGAACCCAGTTGAATCAACGGGATTTTCAAGGACCCGAGAGCCTGCGCGGCTTTTACCCGCAGGTGCAGCACATTGTGTCCCGCCTGCAAACCCTTGCTCTGCGCACTTCCAAAGGGCAGCACCAGCAAGTGCGGGCGCTCCCACTTCACATGCACCAGCGCATCCGTCTCGGCAATGTGGGCTACTGCTTGGCCATTCAAGAAGAAGCGCCCACCATCGTACAAATACGGCAGATACAGGCCCCAGGCTCCCTCGCGCTCAAAGCCCTCTGGCAAGTCAAATTCCAGCCGGTACCAGGCCGGCTGGCCTGGCGCCTGAAACCCACGGTGGACCCAGTTGTCGGGCAGGCTCACCGTCAGCCACGCGGCGCTGTCGGGTGGCGGTTCATCTCGGTCGGCCACCAGCATGGCGGCACGCAGCGGTACCAGGAATGGGGAGGCCGCATTTTGTGTTTGCGACTGCGCGTGCCCCTGGGCGCTGGCCAGCAGGCCCAACCCCAGCAATAGCCAGGCACCCCATGGCAACTTCCTGAACATGCGCGTCATCGCCAGAACCATGTTCTCAAAGCAAGCCCAGTTGTGACGCCTCAAACACCGCCTCACCACGCGAATGCACGGCCAATTTTCGGTAGATTTTCTTGACGTGGGCCACCACTGTGTGGCTTGAAATGCCGTGCGATTCACCCACCTCATTGAAGCTCAAACCCTTGGCGATCAGGCGTAAAACATCGACCTCGCGTTCGGTGAGCGGCGTGCTGGAGGCGCTGTCAGCCTTCGCGCCCAGAGGGATTGGATGCAAGGCGGCGCTATTGACGGCAACGGGGGATTGCAAGCGAAACCGTGCCAGCACCTTGCGCGCGATGCTGGGCGTAATCGGTGCGCCACCGGCGCGCAACTCATAAATGCTGGCGCAAATCCGGTCCACCAAGGCGTCCTTGAGCAAATAGCCCGTGGCGCCGGCCTCTATGCTCGCCAACACATGCTGGTCATCTCCAAACATGGTGACCACCAACACGTCGGTACCGGGGTGATGGCGCGCGGCGTGGCGAATCACGTCAATACCGCTGATGTCGGGCAGCCCCAAATCAACCATCAGCACGTCGGGCCGTTGGCTGTCCAGCAAGGCGATGCCCGCCCGACCCGTATGTACCGCGCCGCTGAGCGTCAGCAGCGGGTCCGATTGCACGGCCGTGGAAAATTTGCGCAAAAGCTCTGGTTCGTCTTCGACGATGAGTACCTGGGTTGTCATAGCCAGGAGTCTATGCGAGCACCGCGCAAACTACCATTACACGGGCATCAAGAGCGTCCCCTAGACCCCAAACAGGGCATTCCCACGCCCGACATTGAGTCAAAGATATTTGGTGATGGCTTTGAACTCGCGAATGTTTTACAACCCTACAATGCGCCTGCCTGAGTCAAAGGGAGCGGAATGCAGCCCGGTACGACAGGAAAACAATTGTGAGCCGAGGAAAGAAATGTTGCCTCGCTACCATGCCCATAATACCCAGATCGCCTACGTTTTGCTCGCGTCGCTCGCGGTCTTTTCTGCCGGACCAAGTCTGGCTGGACGGCCTCTTACAGTCGACGATGCAAATGTCAACGACATGGGGGCCGGACATGTGGAGACATGGTTCTCCCGGCAGGTCGGCGCCGCCGAAGTTTTGACAGTGGCTCCCGCCTATGGCGTGGCACAGGGTATCGAAATCGGCATGGCTTTCGCGCGCGACACGGGCAATCAGGTTTCCACTACCTCCATGCAAGCCAAGTTTCGGCTGTCACCATCACGCGACCGTGGGTGCAACGCTGCCGCCACCCTTGGTGCCACGCAATCCAATGCCAATGGTGCATCTGCACCCTTCGTGAATGGCGTCGTGACCTGCAATGCCGAGTTCGGGTCCGTTCATCTGAACGTGGGCGCTATTCGCCCGCCGCAAGGGCAAACCTTGGGCACCTGGGGCATCGCAATCGAACGCGGGTTCGGATCATTCACTGCGCACATGGAAACCTTTGGGCAAGAGCAGATGGCCCCGACCGTTCAACTAGGCCTGCGTACGGATGTTGCCAAGAATGTCCAATGTGACGGCACCATCGGTCGCGTGAACAGCGAAACTGTGCTGAGCCTGGGGATGAAGTTTCAGTTCTAATGGTGCTATGCCTGGGTGAAAGCTGCCCCGCATTTCCTGATATACTGTATATTTGTACAGCATAGTGGTGCAATCATGATCCAGGAAGAACTCTACTTTTGGCAAATCCAGTGGGCTGGTCGCTGGATGACAACCTTTACCCGCTTCACGGAAGAGGCCATTAAACGCGAGCACCCCGAGGCGCGCCGCATCGACGATTCGCGCCAGGTCTGCCTCACGCCCGAGACCCCCAGCGAGCGAACCCTGGCTCAGTCCAAAATCCAGGACAGCGCACCGGATGTGCGCTACAAACTATCGCATTGAACGCAGCGCACTGGCGGCGTTTGGTCTGCGGGTAGACTGCTGCGCTTCGGCAGATTTCACACCCCGTTCAAATGACCTCCAATACCATCGGCATCGTTCGCGCACGCCGCAAGCTTTTCGTACTGTCGATATGGCTAAAGCTTTTGGTCCTGGTCTGCAGCATGCTGGCGCCACCATGCTGGAGTCAAACCGGTCCGGTATTCGTGCCCGCCATGCTGGATTTTGAGTCCGACACAACTGGACAGGCGCCACAAGGATGGGCGGTTGGCCCGCAGGGGGCAGCCCTCGTCGTGGACAACATGGTGCACGGCGGGAAACACGCATTGCAGATTACGCCCAAAGCGGGCGACCCCGATCCACATGTCTATATTGCGGCGGTGCTCCCCATGGACTTCCAAGGGCGCCATGTGCAACTGCGCGGCTACCTGCGAACCGAAAATGTGACCGGTTCGGTCAGCCTGTGGATGCGCCAGGACGGTGTGCAGCCCAACCTGCACCTCGTCAACATGGAACCAAAACCGGTGACTGGCACGCGTGACTGGAAACAATACAGCATTGAATTTCCAGTGGATGCGAACGCCTTGAACTTGGCGTTGGGGGTCTATATCAATGGCACCGGGCGCGCATGGGTCGACGACTTCGAGTTGTTGGTGGACGGCAAACCGTATTGGAATGCAGCAAAGGTCGTGCGCCAACCAACAGTGCTCGAAACTGACCTCGAATTTGCCAACGGTTCCAATATCCATCTCAGCACCTTGTCCGAAACACAGCTGGACCACCTGGCCACCCTGGGCAAGGTCTGGGGGTTTCTGAAGTACCACCATCCGCGTGTCACATCGGGTGACGTGCATTGGGACTTTGCGCTATTGCGTGTCTTGCCAGACGTGTTGGCTGCGCAAGATGCAAAACAACTCGACGCCATCTTGCTGCGCTGGATCGATGCGCTGGGGCCGCTGAGCCCGTGCCAGGCCTGTGCCATCCAACCGAAGCATGGTGTCTATCTACAGCCCCATTTGGCATGGCTGGATGACCCCACCCAGTTGGGCGAGGCTTTGCGTCAACGCCTCAAGGCCATCCACCAACAGCGCCCAGAGCTGGCGAAACACTTCTATGTTTCCATGGCACCCGCGGTCGGCAACCCGCAGTTCGAGCACGAGTTGCCTTACCTCAACATGCCCCACCCCGATGCCGGCTTGCAACTATTGAGCGTCTTGCGCTTGTGGAACATGGTCGAATACTGGTTCCCCTACCGCGACATCATCGGAGAAGAGTGGGACCCTGTTCTCAGAACATCCATTGCCAAAGTTGCCCTGGCGCAGGACTTCACCAGCTACCAAAAAGAGATGATCGCGCTCATCGCTCGCATCCACGACAGCCATGCCAATCTGTGGAATGCCCTGTCCGTGCGCCCACCGGAGGGGGATTGCAATGTGCCGGCCAATGTGCGGTTTTTAGACCAACAACTGGTGGTGTCGGGCGATGCACAGTCCAAGCCCCCGACTGCCAGCGGCCTACAGCCTGGCGACGTTATTACCAGCATTGATGGGCAACCGGTTGCCAGCCTGGTGCGAACCTGGAGCCCCTACTACCCAGCCTCCAACGATGCGGCAATGCTGCGCGACATGAGCGCCAACATCTTGTCAGGCAGTTGCGAAGCCGCGCGGCTGCAAGTTCAACGTGACCGGCATGCCGTCGACATTGCCGCACCAAGGGTGTCCAAGCATGCCTTTCAACTGGCCAACACCCATGACCGGCCCGGCCCAACATTTCAGATGCTATCTAAAGACGTGGCCTACCTCAAACTCTCGTCCATCAAGCGGGCAGATGTTGCCAGCTACCTTGCAGCGGCCGCCAACGCCCAGGGCCTCATCATCGATATTCGCAACTATCCCGCAGAATTTGTGGTGTTCACACTGGGCAACCATCTGGTATCGCAACCACAGCCGTTTGTGCACTTCACGGCCGCAAGCGTCGGCACACCGGGTCAATTTTCGTGGTCGAAACCCATCAGTTTGGAACCATCGAGTCCGCACTATTTCGGCAAAGTGGTGATTCTGGTCGACGAAATCAGCCAAAGCCAATCGGAGTACACCACGATGGCGCTGCGCGCGGTGTCAGGCGCCGTAGTCGTTGGCAGCACCACCGCTGGCGCCGATGGCAACTACTCTGCCATTACCCTGCCAGGCGGTCTGTCAACCGGCATCAGTGGCCTGGGAGTTTTTTACCCGGATGGGCGACCCACACAACGCATTGGCATCGTTCCAGACGTTAGCGTGGTGCCAACGGTCCAAGGCCTGCGCGATGGACGCGACGAAGTGCTGGAAGCTGGCATACGCCAAATCCTGGGCATGCATGTTGCGCAGGACACCATTGACGCCATCGTCATGCGGCAATAGCAAGTGTTTTGACAAAAAAACGGCGGCCTTGCGACCGCCGTATAAAGTGCCTAACCCCTAAGAGAACCGCCTGTTACCACCAAATTTCGTACTGCACGCCCGCCACCGTGCGTGATGTCTTGCCACCAGCGCCAAAGGTACTGGCATTGGCCGCCGCCGCTGCATCGTTCCAGGTTGATGCCGTCACGTAAAAACGCAACTCCGGGCGGCTGTAAAAATCAGGCCCGGTCGACAGCGTGGGGGCAATCGTCAGCTTGTCCAGGCGTTGGTCCGGGCCATTGCCGGTTCGCGTCGTTGTAGCGGCATCCACCAATAACTTGAAGTTCTTGGTGAACGCATACGAGATGCGCCCGCCTATCGACGTGTCTTTGATCTCCAGGCCGGTTTTTTCATCCTTGCTGGTCTGGTAGCTCAGCATCGTCTGGCCACCAAAGGCGCCCAGTTGCCAGCTCAAGGAATCCGCAATGCGGCTGACTTTTTTGCCAGCCACCACACCGTCGATTGACTCAAACTCTCCGTCAATGCGCGCATGACCACTGGAGGTTTGCAAGAACAGCGCATTGCTCAGCCCGGTGGTGATGAAGTTGGACTGGTTGTGCACCACCGAGATACCGGCACCGGTCGTGCTGTCTGCCAGGCCAGAGCCGTTGACACCGGTCATCAGCACCCGCAGTTTGCCGTCCGGGTTGGTGGCGATGTCAGAGATATCGATATTGAATCGGGTCGCGTTGACACCAACCGGGGCCGCGGTGTCGAACTTGTCGCCGGTAAAAACACCCAGCCCCAGTTTGGCGCCACCAATGGAAATGTCCGTTACGCCAGCGCCTTGGTTGTCACCGTAGTTCATCAGAAAGTAGTCGACGATGTGCACGTCCTGAATACGCAGGCGACGCTGGCCGACCCAGAATCTGGCCTCAGGGGCAAAGCTGAAGCCACGCATTTCGACAAAGGCCTGGTCGGTGCCGACTGCACCGCTGTTCCATTTGACAGGCATGTAGTGGAATTTGCCAATGATGTTGTCGACTGTAAAGTTTTCGATCAGGTCCAGCTCCAGGCCGTTGTCGCCTTCATTGCCCAGGCGGTACTTCTGTGTGTCGCCACCCAGCGTGAAGCCGCCCTTGATGCCATCGGAATTGCTCAGCACAGGGCCGCCACGGGAGTAGCCGTGGTACTCAAAGCCATTGCCGTCGGCCCACGCGCTGGCGCAGCACAAGCTTGCAGCGGCCGCGACGATGCTGCTGCGGAGAAGAATATTTTTCAGAATGGGTTTCATTTTTTGTCTCGTGAATACCTGTGGATTGGAACGATGTGCAACGCGTACCAAAGGCACCGCGTCGACAGGTTCAAGGATAGGGATTTGACGTTTTCAGACTGATACGCAACGCATGAAATCAGGTACTTGCTTGCAAGGGTGGGCTGGGGAATTCCCTGCCTCGTTTGCAAAAACGCGTACTGCAATGCCTGCATCGCGTATCAGTACGGCGCCGCCAAATCTCTATGGTTCAAGCGTTCCCATCCACCAACTATCAGGAGACAACACATGGCATTCAAAACCACCTGGGCGCTGGCCGCAGCACTTGCGATACCAGTCGCGATACCGAACGCACACGCAAAGACAGAACTGGTCGTAGCAACCGTCAACAACGGCCACATGATAGAAATGCAAAAACTCACCAAGCACTTCGAGCAGGCGCATCCTGACATTGCGGTCAAATGGGTGACGTTGGAAGAGAGTGTGCTGCGCCAGCGCGTGACAGTCGACATCGCGACCAAAGGTGCACAGTTCGATGTCATGACCATCGGCATGTACGAGACCCCTATCTGGGCCAAGAAAGGCTGGTTGCAAGCGTTCAAACCAGAGGCTGCGTATGACGTGGATGACCTGTTGCCCGCCATGCGCAGCGGACTGTCCTACAACGGCAAACTCTACGCCGCACCGTTCTATGGCGAGAGCTCGATGCTGATGTACCGCAAGGACCTGGCGGACAAGGCCGGTGTACAACTGGGCGAGCGCCCCAGTTGGGCCCAGATTAAAGAACTGGCCGCAAAAACGCACAAGCCGCAAGAGGGCGTATATGGCATCTGTTTGCGCGGCAAGCCTGGTTGGGGCGACAACATGGCCTTGATCAGCACCATGGTCAATACCCATGGCGGCCAGTGGTTTGACATGAACTGGAAGCCGCAGATCGACACCAAGCCCTGGCACGACGCGCTGGATTTGTATGTGGACCTGCTGCAGCACTATGGCCCACCGGGCTCGTCGACCAATAGCTTCAACGAAATCCTGACGCTGTTCAATGCCGGCAAGTGCAGCATCTGGGTGGATGCCACCATTGCGGCGTCGTTCATCACCGACCCCAAGCAGTCTACGGTGGCCGACAAAGTCGCCTTTGCGCAAGCACCCACCGCCGTGACACCCAAGGGTGCCAACTGGCTGTGGGCTTGGGCACTGGCCATTCCCTCGGGTTCGTCCAAAGCGGCTGCGGCGCAAACCTTCATCAACTGGGCCACATCCAAGGAATATATACAACTGGTTGGCAAGACCAACGGCTGGGCACACGTGCCGACAGGGACGCGCAAGAGCACGTATGCCCAACGTGGTTTTCTGTCGGCTGCCAGATTTGCGCTGACCGAACGGCTTGCCATTGATTCTGCCAACCCAAACGACAGCACGCTGCCCAAGAGCCCCTATGCCGGTGTGCAGTACGCCGCCATTCCTGAGTTCCAGTCCATCGGCATCGGCGTGGGCCAGCAGATGGCGGCAGCATTGGCGGGGACGATCACCGTAGACCAGGCATTGAAAGCCTCCCAGGTCATCGCCGAACGCGCAATGCTCCCCTCGCGCTAGTCGCCTTGCGGCCGGCTATGCCTGCAGCCAGCCAGCGGTCCACGGCTGGTACGCGCCCAGCTCGGCCGGCACCGCACCACGCACTTCGCAGATGTGCCCGGCGAAGTCGTTGGCACGCTGCAAGGTGGTAGCTGTATTCCAGTCGCGCAGCAAGCCAGCCAGCACCACGGCCGAGAAGGCGTCACCCGCGCCTACTGTGTCGACCAGATTGACGCACCGACTGCTGAGGCCTTTGGCGATGCAGTCGCCCGCACCATCAAACGCAAATGCGCCGTCTGCGCCGCAGGTCACCACCAGCATTTTCTTCGGTGACAACTTGCGCAGCAACTGGCACACGCTGTCGGGCTGTGGCACACCCGCAGTGGCCGCAATGCCAAACCAATGGCACAGCATGGCCAGTTCCTGGTCGTTGACTTTCAATACGCCGGCGCGGTTGACCGCTTGCAACGCCACATGGTGCGGCACATGGCCTTCGCGCCAGTTCAAGTCCAGGTAGATGGGGCCGGCATGCGCCTGCATCAGCGCCAGCCCCGCTGCGCGCGACACCGGACTGCGCAGCGCCAGGCTGCCGGCATACAACCAACCGTTGGGCCCGAGCGATGCTGTAACAGCAGCCTGCGCTGCCATGGCATCGATGAAGTCCCATGCGCTGTTGGTGCGAATGCTGAACTGGTGGTCGCCATTGGCCTGCATCGCGACATCGACCAATCCGGTCGGGTTCTCTGACCTCTGCTGCACACCGACACGTTGCATGCCAAACCGGTCCATTTCTGCCAGCACCAGTTGACCGTTGGCGTCAGTTCCCACTGCACCGATCATCAGCGGATCATGGCCAAACGCAGCCAGATGCCGCGCCACATTGAATGGCGCCCCGCCCACTACCGGTCCCGACGCAAACTGGTCCACCAGCATTTCTCCAAACACTGCAATGCCTGTCATGCAAATTCCTCTGCGTTGTCTCTCATCGATTCAAAAATGCGGCATCAGCGCCGCGTACGAGGCTTGAAACCGCTGGTAGCGCGGTACCAACGATGCAGCCTCCGCCGCATCAGGCACAAACAGACGGCCATGCGCAGGGGTGCGACACACCAGGGTCTCGTTGCCACCTGCAGCCAACGCGCCCAAGCGGGCCGCGCCGATGGCCGCCGCCGCATGGGCACCATCATGGCGCCGTAACCCACAACCCAAGGTTGACGCCAACAATTGTGCCCACGCGTCGCTGCGCGCGCCACCACCGACCAAGGCCAATTCGCCAACAGCCGTAGCGGCGCCAACAGCGGGTCCAACCATCGCCTGCAGTCCATCACACAGACCAAAACCGACGCCCTCCATGACTGCATAGGCGATGTCTGCGACACCGTGCTCAGAACGCAAACCTGTCAGTGAGGCACTGGCGAACGGGTTGTTGTGCGGTGTGCGCTCACCCGACAAATAGGGCAAAAAGATCGGCGCCCGTGCGCGTTGCGGCAAGGTGAGTTGCACAGCCTGCGCCAACAGCGCCTGGGCATTGCTTTGCCCAGTCATACGCACGGCCCACTGCAGCGCGCTGGTGGCACTGAGCATGACCGCCATCTGGTGCCAACGCTGGGGCAATGCATGCGCAAAGGCATGCACGGCTTTGGCCGGTGCCGGCATGCACCGATCAGCGGTAATAAAAATCACGCCCGACGTACCTAGCGATAAAAACCCCTCACCGGCACGCACCGCCCCCACGCCCACTGCACTGGCTGCGTTGTCACCACCACCACCGGCCACCACCACGCCAGGACCCATGCCCCAGGCCTGGGCCACATCTATCGCCAATTCGCCACTGGGAGCGCTGCCCTCTACCAGGCGCGGCATGTGTGATAGCGTCAGGCCGCAGGCATCCAGCATGGCCTCGCTCCAGGCGCGTGCCGCGACATCCAGCCACAGCGTGCCCGACGCGTCCGACATGTCGCTGACCAGTTCACCGGTCATCTGCAAACGCAGCCAGTCTTTGGGCAGCAGCACGGTACGGGTTTGCGCAAACACGGCTGGTTCATGCTGGCGCAGCCACAGTAACTTGGGTGCCGTGAAACCTGCCATTGCCATATTGCCGGTGATGGCTCGCGTGCGCGGCTCGGCCGACTCCAGTTGCGCACACTGGGGACCGGCGCGCCCATCGTTCCACAAAATGACCGGGCGCAGCACCCGGCGCTGCGCATCCAGCACCACGGCGCCATGCATCTGGCCTGCCAGGCCAATCGCACGCACAGCAGCCAAGGCCTGCGGCACACTGGCGCGCAGCTCCAACATGGCGTGGTCCAGCGCCAGCCACCAGTCCTGCGGATGCTGTTCACTCCACAGTGCACGCGGGCTTGTCACCTGCAGGGGTGCATGGGCCGTGGCGACCATGCGCTGTGCAGCGTCGAGCAACACCACCTTGACACCCGAGGTGCCTAGATCGATTCCAAGGTACATGGCAGTCTGGTCAATGCTGCTTCTGGCCAAAGCGGCTGTCCACCTGGCGTCGAAACTCCCGGGGTGTCATGCCCTTGATCTCGAGAAAGCGGCGGTTGAAGTTGGCCACGTTGTTGAACCCTACGTCGTAGCAGATGTTGGTGATGTAGCGGTCTGAGCTCATCAACAACTGGCACGCACGGTTGATGCGCACGCGGTTCACGAAGTCGGTGTAGGTATTGCCCGTGGCCCGGCGAAAAAAGCGCGAAAAACGGCTCTCGCTCATACCCAGGTCGGCAGCGGCATCGGTCGCCGCCAAGGGTTGCGCCAGGTTCTCCGTGACGCGCCGCACGATGGCATTGATTTGCGCCAGCTCGTCATCGGTGTCCGCGCCTTGCATTTGCACGTGGGACAGCAGTCTGTAGTCCGTGCAGTTTGCCAGGTCGGTCATGAAGTCCAGAAACGCGGCCAGGCGCCGCATGCCCGTGGCCTGCTTGATCTGCTGCCAGCGTTGCGGCCCACTTTCTGCAAAGCCAAAAAACTCGATGCCATGGCGCGAGCGCTCCAGCAAAGGCTGCAAGTCGCGCAGTTCGCGGACTGCACCCCAGGCCTGTTCCAGCGGTGCGTGCTGAAACTGGATCACCAGGTCTCGCTGGTTCAAGCCATGCTCCGGCAGATCCATCGATATCCAGTTGTGCGGCAGGCGTGGCCCGCACAACACCAGTTGGCCGGGCTCGAAAGAACCAATCCAGTCGCCGACGAAAGTCTTGCCCGAACTGGCGGTGATCAGGTGCAGTTCATATTCGTCATGAAAATGCCATCGTGCCAAGGGCGTGGGGTAGCCATGCTCCAGGCAGCGGATCAGCCCCAGGTCAGGGGCCGACTCATAGCCCAGCTGCGGGCTGCGGTTGTAATCAGACTCCAACTCCGGCCGGCGTTCGCGGCGGAATGGCGCAGCAGTAGTAACCAGTGGGCGGACGGTATTGACCATGGGGAGCTCCGGGTGTGCAGGCATCAGCCCATCACATTACCACCATCCACGTTCAACGTCTGCGCGGTAATGTACGAGGCTTCTTCACTGGCCAGAAATACGGCGGCACCGGCAACATCGCTGGGCGCACCCATATAGCCCAGTGGCACAGCCGCGCCAACCTGCTTCTTCTTCTCGCCCAACGGCAGATTTTCATATTTGGCAAACAGTGCGTCCACATGGGCCCACATGGGCGTGGCGATCACGCCCGGCGCAATGCCGTTGACGCGAATATGGTGTGGCGCCATGGCCAGTGCCGCGCTTTGGGTGTAGCTGATGACAGCGGCTTTGCTGGCGCAGTAGTGCGACACCAGCGCCTCACCCCGGCGCCCGGCTTGCGACGCCATATTGATCACCGCACCCCGCGTTTGCCCCGCCACCATATGGGCCAGCACCTTTTGCATGACAAAGAAGGCTCCCTTGACGTTGACAGAGAACATTTTGTCGTACATGGCCTCGTCACTCTCCAGCAGCGGTGCCATGTCAAAAATAGCGGCGTTGTTGAACAGCACATGCAAGGCACCAAAGCGCGCAACCGCAGCCTCTACCAGCATGGCAATGTCGGCCGTTCGGGTGACGTCGGCCGCAATGTAGTGCACCTGCTGCGGGTATTGCGTCGCCAAGGCTTGCACCTCGGAACTCGGCTGAGCTGCCAGATCGACAATGCTACATAGCGCACCTTCGCGCAGATAGGCCGCCGCAACGGCTGCGCCTATGCCGCCGCCAGCCCCAGTCAGCAAGGCGTGGCGGCCGTGCAGGCGTTGCGATGGCGACGGTGTTGGCGATGGCGGCAGACTTGTGGCTGTATTCATTTCTGGTGGTTCCTTACAAAGAGCGTGACGCGTTCAGCAGCCGTGCGAACCGCGTGGGTTAGGCGATGGTCCCCCGCCAGACGGCCCCACAGCGCCACGTCGGCACAGTAGGTGGCCACCGGATCGGGGGCGTCGCAGATGGCGTGGGCAGCGCTCGGGTCCATGGCCTGGTCCTGGTAGTCGTAGGCAATCAGGCCGGCGTGCCAGCGCTGCAAATAGGCCAGAAACAGGGCCGCCAGCATGGCGACGCTGGCAATGGATTGGCCCTGGTTCAGCCGCTCTTCGATGGTTGGCGCGATAAAGCCCGGAATCTTGGAATAGCCATCCATGGCCACGCGTTGGTTGGTGTCGGCAATGGCGGCGTTGCCAAAGCGTTCCAGCACCACATCGCGGTAGTGCGGCAAGTCCACCGGGCTGGCCGCACCTGGCTTTTCCAGTGCGGGAATGGCATCGTCCGTCACATAGTCAAACGCCATGCGGCGTATGACCGCATCACGCGCGCCTTCGTGAATGTAGTGGTAGCCAACCAAGGTTCCAGCCCAGGCAATGCAGCTATGGGTGGCATTGAGCAGGCGTATCTTGGCCTCTTCATACGGGGCGACTGAGTGCACCATCTCCACTCCTACGCGCTCCCAGGCCGGGCGGCCTGCGCAAAAGTCGTCTTCTATGACCCACTGAATAAAGCTCTCCCCCATCACCGGAACCGCGTCAGCCCAACCCGTTGCCGCCAAGACGCGCTCTGCCACATCAGGCGTGGGCCGCGGCGTGATGCGGTCCACCATGCCATTGGGGCAAGCCGTGTGGGTCTGCACCCAGGCCAGCAACGCGGTGTCGCCCGCCATTTCGATGAATTGCAACAGGCCACCGCGAAAACGCTCGCCGTTGTGGCGCAGGTTGTCGCAGTTGAGCAGGGTCACCGGCCCCACACCAGCTTGCATGCGTGTGCGCAGCATGGCCATCAGCGCCCCGTAAATTGTGCTGCCGCCAGAGCACATGGGCTCCACGCCGCGCGCGGCCTGCAGGTCGGCCACGATATCGGGCAGGCTGGCATCCAGTTGGTCGTGCCCGTCCAGGTAGTAACCGGCCTCGGTCACCGTGAAAGAAATGATGCGCGTTGTGGGCTCGGCAGCGCGGGCAGTCAGGCCCTCCAATGTGGATTCAAACGGCACCACAT
>OUNL011259091.1_pt1 | contig 14967 bp, 14 predicted proteins | sample 1779831 | NCBI WGS metagenome assembly OUNL01 (sample SAMEA3914863, study PRJEB12502) | metagenome | biome: forest; material: soil | place: USA | collected 2011-09-16 | depth 0.1 m | reverse complement strand
GTTTTGGCTTGATTGCCGACGCCAGCAATACGTTTGCGACATCGTCTCTGGTCACCGGAAAGATTTACGCTGCCAATTACACCCCACCGACCCCCGCGAACATGACAACGGCTATTGGCGACATGCAAACCGCGTTTACTGACGCGGCTGGCCGGACCCTTCCAGACTTTACGGAGCTGTATGCCGGCGACGTAACGGGCAAGGTCTTGGCGCCTGGTCTGTATAAATGGGGAACCGGCCTGTTGGTGGGCAGCTCTGGTGTGGTTCTCAATGGTGGCGCCAACGCAGTCTGGATTTTCCAGGTTGCCCAGGACTTGACCGTAAGCAACGGCGCAGCCATAACACTGATTGGCGGTGCACAGGCCAAGAACGTGTTCTGGCAGGTCTCAGGCAAGGCGACGTTGGGCACAACGGCCGCGTTCAAGGGCGTTCTGATGAGCCAGACTTTGATATCCGTGGGTACCGGTGCATCAGTCAGCGGCCGGCTGATGGCGCAAACCGCCGTCACGCTGGATGCTGCGCGTATCAGCGCACCCTAGCGCCACCAACAGCGCCATTGGCGCACCACAACTGGGCAGAAGCACGCACGCTGACGCCCCAAAACAAAGCGGACCACGGTCCGCTTTGGCATGTCTGGATGGCAACAGCGTGGCCCGCTACGCACCGAATATGCGCTGCATGCCCTTGTGCGATGCGTGCTTGGCACCAAAGCGAAGCAGTCTGCACATCTTTGGCTCGAATTTTGCTCACTGACGAAGGTGTTTGCCAACATGCACCAATTGGTTGCTTGCCCTTAACGCCTTCCTGAGGAATCTACATGTCGTATTTAGTGCCTTCCGAGTTTGTAACCAAGATGGTGGATGCGGGGGAATCCAAGATATTCATGTCCACGCGGGACACTGTCATCCGAGCCTATATGGCGGGTGCCATCTTGGCCTTGTCTGCGGTGTTTGCGGTCACCATCAACGTGCAGACGGGGTACTCCATCATTGGCGCCATTCTGTTTCCGGTAGGCTTTTGCATGCTGTATCTATTGGGCTTTGACCTGCTGACCGGCGTATTTGTGTTGACGCCGCTGGCGCTCATCGACAAACGCCCTGGTGTCACGATCGGTGGGGTATTGCGCAATTGGGGTCTGGTGTTTTCGGGTAATTTCATGGGTGCATTTACGGTAGCGTTCTTGATGGCCATCGTTTTCACTTTTGGTTTTTCGACCCCGCCGGATAAGGTTGGCAAGGTCATTGCCGGCATTGGCGAGGCGCGCACGCTGGGCTATGCCAGCCACGGGGCTGCCGGCATGCTGACATTGTTCGTGCGCGGCATGCTGTGCAACTGGATGGTGTCTACCGGAGTGGTCGGTGCCATGATCTCGACATCGGTGACCGGCAAGGTCGTTGCCATGTGGATGCCCATCATGGTCTTCTTCTTCATGGTGTTTGAGCACTCGGTGGTCAACATGTTCCTGTTCCCATCGGCATTGCTGATGGGCGGCAACTTTTCCATCATGGACTATATTGTGTGGAATGAGATTCCCACCGTGCTGGGCAATTTGGTCGGTGGCCTGACATTTACTGGGCTGACGCTTTACGCTACACATGTGCGAACCGGCGCCAAACGCAATCTGGCTTAATGCTCTGCGGCGTCAAGCTCACTAACTGACAAGGCCCACAAGGGTCTGACATGAACCGTATTCCACCATGGCCAAAGACCTGAAGATCTCGGTCGGTCAGTATTCCGACAAAGGCCGCAAGGACGTCAACCAGGATTTTCATGGCGTACTGGTTCCCAAGGAGCCCCTGCTCAGTGCCAAAGGTATTGCCATCGCCTTGGCCGATGGCATCGGAAGCAGTGAAGTTAGCCAGATCGCCAGCGAGTTCGCGGTGCGCGGAATACTGGACGACTACTATTGCACTTCGGAGGCGTGGTCCGTCAAGCGCTCGGTAGAGCGCGTGCTGACTGCTACCAACGCCTGGTTGCACTCACGAACGCAGCACAGCCAATACCGCTACGACAAGGACCGTGGCTACGTGTGCACCTTGAGTGTGCTCGTCATCAAATCCACGACGGCCCATATCTTTCATGTCGGTGATACGCGGATATACCGGGTGCACGGCGATGAACTGGAACAATTGACCCAGGACCACCGTGTCTGGGTTTCCGGCGGGCAGAGTTACCTGAGCCGCGCAGTGGGATTCAATCCGCAAATCGAAATCGACTACCAAGCGCTGCCGCTGAAGGAGGGTGACCTGTTTGTTCTGGCGTCCGATGGCGTGTATGAGTTCATCAGCGACGCCCGTATTGCCGATGCCGTGCAACGTGGTCGCGACGATCTGGACGGCGCTGCACGGTCCATTGTGGCGCAGGCATTGGCACAGGGCAGCGACGACAATCTGACGGTGCAAATCATTGCAATTGAGGCCTTGCCGCAGCACCACGCGGCCGAGGTTCACAAGCAATTATCCGTTCTGACCCTACCGCCATTGCTGGAGCCCAGAGCCAGCTTTGATGGCTATACCATTGTGCGAGCGCTGCATGCCAGCCACCGCAGCCACATCTACCTGGCACAGGACGCGCAAACACAAAGCTTGGTAGCGCTCAAGACACCGTCGGTGGATCTGCAAGGCGACCCGGCCTATCTGGAGCGCTTTCTGCTGGAGGAATGGGTAGCCAGACGCATTGACAGTGCGCACGTTCTAAAACCTTGCATGCAGACCCGCGAACGCCGCCACCTGTATGTGGCCATGGAATACGTGGATGGGCAAACGTTGGCACAATGGATGATAGACAACCCCAAACCTTCGCTGGAGACGGTGCGAGGCATTGTCGAGCAGATCGCCAAAGGTCTGCAGGCATTTCACCGCCTGGAGATGTTGCACCAGGACCTGCGACCCAACAACATCATGATCGACAAGACGGGCACGGTGAAGATCATCGATTTCGGGGCGACCCGTGTGGCGGGCATCGTGGAGACTGCGGCCCCTGACCTGCCAGGCAATATTTTGGGAACTGCGCAATACACGGCCCCGGAGTATTTTCTGGGAGACGCTGGCACTGAGCGATCTGACCAGTTTTCTCTGGGCGTCATCACCTACCAGATGTTGTGTGGAAAATTGCCCTATGGGGCTGAGGTGGCAAAGGCGGCAACGCGTGTGGCACAGGACAGGTTGCAATACGCGTCTGTGTTGCAAGACGATCGCGAAATACCGGTCTGGCTCGATGGCGTGTTGGCAAAGGCGGTGCACCCCAGTCCGCGCAAACGGTATGAGGCACTGTCGGAATTTGTCCATGACCTGCGCCAGCCCAACCAGGCATTTTTAAGCCGGACCAAACCGGCCTTGGTGGAGCGCAACCCGGTGTTGTTCTGGAAGTGCGTATCGGCGCTGTTGAGCGCGACCGTGCTGCTGTTGCTGTTCGCGCAGTATGGTGTGCGCTGAGGCGTCTAATGCAAGTCCCGCAATATGGCCGCGACCCGGTCCTCACCGGGCGTGGCCAGAATTTCGCGGTAAAGCCCGAGCGTAGCCGCACACAACGCGCCGGGGTTGTCTTTGAATTTGGCCGGCGCGCGAATGACCTCCAACCCACGGGGTACCGTTGCAGCCATGCGCGCCAAGGCGGCCATGAAATCGGCTTGCGCGTGCGGCGCGGAGGTGTCTGTGCCGCGTGGCCGCGTAGCGCCACTCTCTATCAGTCCCGCCATCATCTGCAGATCTTGTGCGACCAATGCCTTGGGCAGCATGCTTTTCAGGTCCAGCGGCTTTTGCGCAAACTGGGGGTAGGCGAAGTCGGCGCATTGCTGCTGGCTGGTGCTGGCCAGCGCACGCATTTCCGCGATCTGGGTCTGCCAATACGCGATCAGCGGCGCATCCTGCGCGGTCTTGAAGTAATAGGGGATCACATCGCCCATGAAAATGGCGCGAATTTTTGTCTGGATTTCGTTTTGTGAATTTCCACTTTGGATGCCCTTCACAATCAGGTCGCGCAAGCGCGCATAGTTTTTGGCGTCAAACTTGGCCAGCGCAGCAAAGGTAGGCACGGCCAGCAATCCGTTCTCGATGTCGTGCACGTCATGCCACATCGCAAGTCCGGAGATGGCATACATTTTGGAGTCGACAACCGCATCGATCACCTTGTTGCTCAGCAGTTCGGCATGGGTTGGAAACCAGATTTCCTGGGGCGGCGTGGACAGCGCACGGTCGATGAAACTACTGGGCACGCCACGCGATTGCAATGCACGCCGGTATTCGTCGTTGATGTCCTTGATGTCGCGGCCGCTGAGCGTGCCAACCGACACGCTGTGAAAGCCCAATTGACCCCTCTCACCGATGAAGCGCTCGCGGCCGGCCAGAAATGCAAACGCACAGGCACTGGCGCACTGTGCCGATGTATAGGTGATCAGATTGCGCGACTGTATGGTCTTGAACAGCTGGTAGGCCTCTTGCATGCGCCCACCCTGGCTGTTGAGGTGAATGACCTTGACACCGGGTGCTGCATCCAGCGCGTGTTGCACGGCGTCGGCCGTGCCAAAGGGCATGCCACCCGAGAGTTCGAGTTCGGTGCCGTCGCGCAATAGCCGAATGGCATGCGCCGGCGTATGGTCTTCAGCCACCAGCAGCCTGACGCCTTCGGACATCAAGGGATAACCGGTTTGGTAGAGTTCAAAGCCGGTTCGCAGCACGGTCAGCACCACGATCACGCGCGCAGCCATGGCCCAGCCGGAGTGTCCACCGCGTTGCGCATGAAAACCTGCGCTACGCCAAATCCCAACCATCTGCCAGACCGTCGTCAGCAACAAGCTTACATAAATCAACAAAATGCTGGCGCCCGAGCCGCGTTGGCCTAGACGGGTCAAAACGTGGCTTGACTGCAGCCACTGGGACAGACCAAACACGACGATAGTCAGTGCGGTGCCGCAAACCCAATACGAGAAAGCCAATGCGTACTGCCCACGCCAATGCTTGGCGATGAAGTTGGCAGACCGCGTGGCGCCGACGGTGGTCGGTGCGGTTGTTGTTGCTGTGGCAACTACATCGGCTGATGGCGTGTCGGACCCGCGCGCTTGCGGCACGGTGTCCTCAAAATTGATTTTCATGAATGCTGGGAATTATGCGGTAGTCACAAATCACCACCACTGCGCTGCCAGCGTGCAGTGAATGCATTCAGCGCATTGAAATCGGCTCAAGAATGCATTGGACACATGGTACTTGCATTTCTAGAATTCGCTAACACCATAAAGGAGACAAGACGATGAGCGCTGCACAGCTGCAAAACCTGATGATCCTGTGTCTGATTCTGGGTTATGCGGGCATGGAATACGCCAGCCGGCGTTATAAAGACACGGTTCACGCGGACGCCAATGACACCAAGCTGGAGCTGCTGATGGCGGTCAGCCTGATGGCCATCACGCAACCCTTGGCGATTCTGTTGACAGGCAAGTTTGGCATCTGGTTGGCCCCGCAGTGGCAAGGCGCTTTGGCCCACATTCCGGCATGGGCCATGGTTGGCATTCTGCTGGTTGGCGACGATATGACGCAGTACTGGTGGCACAGGCTGTCGCATTCACCCCTGCTGTGGCCGCTGCACCGCGCACACCACTCGGCGCAGTACATGAGCATACGCATCACCTTCCGCAACAACTTCTTCTACTATTTGATGATGCCTGGCCTGTGGATTGGTGGCACGTTACTGTACCTGGGCTTTGGCGGCATGGTGTACGCGCTGTACATAGCGGCCAAGTTGATGGTGATCCTGGGTGCCCACTGTGCCTGGCGTTGGGACGAGCCGTTGTACCGCGTCAAAGCGCTGCGACCACTGGTGTGGGTGCTGGAGCGCACTATATCCACCCCGGCCACCCACTGGGCCCACCATGCCATCACCAACGACGACGGTATCGGCCACTACAAGGGCAATTTTGGCAATATGCTATTTTTGTGGGACCTGCTGTTCGGCTCGGCCCATATTACGCGCCGCTACCCGGCCCAAGTGGGCTTGATCGACGACCACTTGTTTGGCGCCGAGCGTTGGTACCACCAAATGTTCTACCCGGTGCTGCAGTCACAGCGGGAGCACACCGCGCTCAAGTTTGGCGGTGCGGCATATGTGGAACCAACGGTGCAGCCGCGGTCGGTACCAACGCTTTCCTCATAAAAAATCGGGAGAAGCCAGTCGGGTAGTTTGGCAACTCGCCAAAGCACATATAACCAACGCGCTCATAAAAGCCACGTGCCTGAAATTCGTGGGTGTCCAGCCAGGCGCTGTGGCAACCACGGTTGACGGCTTCATGCTCGGCAAGCCGCATGATCTCAGTGCCAACGCCGCGACTGCGCAAGCTGGCTGGCACGATCAATATCTGGGTAAACAGCCATTCGTATCCTGTGTAGCCCCACAGGCCACCGACGACAGCATTTGTCGCGTCGTTCACCAATATGAACAGGGGGCGGCTTTGGCTGGGTCCAGCTTGGCTGGTGTTGAACGCGAGCAGTGGCCCATCAATGGCCCGCCTTTGGGCTTCGGTTGCGGAGTCTGTGATCGTCAGTGTGTATGGCAGCATGGCAGTCAATGATAGCGAGACACGCTGCATGGCACTGCGGCTAACGGCGCCTGCGCTTTTGAAGCCACCAGGCCATTGCTGCCAAGGCCACAAGGCCCAGCAACAGCCACAATTCGATTTGATGCAGTTCGTCCAGCAGCCTTTCGGCAGCTTGCCCAAACATCCAGCCCAATCCGGCGATGGCCGGTGCCCATAGCAGGGCACCTAGAAAGTTGAAGGCCAGCAGCCGGCGCAACGGGATGGCCGACATTCCGATGACGATGGGGCCAGCAATGCGCAGCCCATAGGCAAAGCGTATGCCGACTATCACCCAGGCGTCGTGCCGTTCAATGAGCAGCTCAACGCGCTGAACCTTTTTTGCAATGGATGGCCAACGGGCCAAGATGCGTGCACCGTAGCTACGCCCCAACCAGAAGAAGAACTGGTCACCGGCAAAACCGCAGACTACTGCAATGCCCAGTACGGCCCAGAGGTTCATGTATCCCAGATGTGCGGCCACCCCGGCCAGTAGCAAAATGGTTTCCCCCTCGAGGAAGCAGCCAAGGGCCAAAATCCAGTAGCCGTGCGATGCAATCAGCGTGCTCAAGTTCATGCGGTTGCCGCGAACATAGTCCCAATCATGGGTCACAAGTTAACACATGCGGCGTGTTGTCCTGCATGAATATCGCAGGCGCTTGATGCAGCGCACAGATGGTCTGTATTCAGGCCTGCATTCAGTAGTCGCCTTTGATATTCGCCTTTGAGCCCGCCAGGGGCTGCACGGCGTCGGGCGGAATGGCGTCAGACGCGAACGCGGTGGAACTGCCATCGGCCATCTTGACTGCAAAGTAGCACTCCCAGGACTTGACCTGGCTGCTGGGCCCGGCGAACTTGACGTTCACGTTGACGGTGCCCTGGTAAGCGCCACCCGATAGGCCAAAGTCCGTCTCGTCTCCGGCCAGCACAGCCTTGCTGTTTGAGAGCAGGCGGCAGGCAACGCCCATTTTGCTGATCTTGGGGTTGGCGTTCTTGATATTGACAGGTACCATAAACTGCGCGTCGGCCAGTGCGTGGCCACTGCTCAGTGCGGATACCAGCAACACAAAGCTGCCCAGAAATTGATGTGGTTTCAATGGTTTCACAATGGTTCTCCAAAAAGTGAGTGATGGGTTAACGTCAACCGAGGCCCGCGTTATCTCGCGATCAGTGGTGCGGCCTGCATCGGCTGATACGCCCCGGTATAGGTCAGCGTCTGCAGGACAGGGTTGGGCAAGGTGGCATAGTCCCCAACATAGGTGAGCACACCGGTGGCAATCTGTTTGGGCGTCATGAATGCTGGCAGTGAGACCTCGCCGGGTGAGCCCGCGCCCAAATAGACCAGCACACCGGTTACGACAGGCGCCAGCGGCGCGTAGTCACCGGCATAGCGTAATGGGCTACTGGACACTGGCGCCAAGGCGGCGTAGTCGCCGACATACACCAGCGTCGGCGTTGGAATGATCTTTGCGTTGACCTGAAGGATTGCCGGGTTGATGAATGGCACGCGTGCTGGCCCAGCCGCGCTTGCCGGCGCCATGGCGGTTTGTGCTGCCTGGGTACTTGCAACCCAACCGAGCGTCAGTGCCAGGCACATTGCGCCATTACATATCCGTCCTTGCATCCGTGCCATTGGCTGTTTTGCATTCGGGTCGTGTACCTTGCGATGTATCTTGCCGATGTCGTTGGGCATAGCAATTTCCTGAGTGAAAATGGTTGTGTAGTCAAGCACCACAGTGGTATCCCTTGGGGTGTTGTGGTCTGAGTCGCCCGACCGGTTCACTGCGTTCAGACGCCAAACATGCGATTCGCCATGCTAGCCATCGAGAAACATTCCAAACAGTCGGAAATTTTTGGAATGCACCAGGAATTCAAGATAATTTACGGAAAACGTCGGACAGAAGGAGAAAAAAATGTACCAACTCGATGACAAAGCCTGGCGCCTGTTGGAGGCGATTCAGACCGACGGCAGCCAGCCGCTCAAGGCTTTGGCCGATGCGGCAGGTTTGTCACTGCCGGCCACCGCCGAACGGCTCAAGCGTCTGGCGGAAGAGGGCATCGTGCGTGGCGTCTATGCAGATGTTTCGTCCGAGGCGGTGGGTTATGGCGTACGTGCGGTGATTGGCATCAACGTGCTGCAACCGTCCAAACGCAAGTTCATCGAGAAAGTGACCACCATGCCCGAAGTACTGGAGTGTCACCACGTCAGCGGTGCCGACTCCTACCTGATGACCATGGTGGCCATCGATCTGAAGCACCTCGAGCAGTTGATTGCAGACGTCAACATCTACGGCGAAACCCGCACCTCCATCGTGTTCTCCACGCCGGTCATGCGCCGTGGTGTCGCCAAGCCTCGTCGCTAGTTGACACAGGGCGTCAAGGAGCAAACCTCGCCTCGCTGCAAGGGGCCGCGGGGGATATGGAGGCTCCTACTCGACGCAGAGCGCTAAGACAGCCTGATCCCCAACTCAACCGATCAGGGGCTACAACCCAGCGCTCGTAGGTTCGGATCTCCAGCAGATGTTGGTTGGGGCCAGGCCCCGCGCACCGGACTCTTCCCGTGTTTTTGACTTCACACCGACGGAGTCGAAGGTGGGCTCGTAGGCGACGCCGGTCCCGCAGTTCCCAACGGCACCCATTGAAGCTGGTCGTCGGGACCGACTCTGACGACGGTAGATGGTCCATCCATGTGTGACGACCTTTACATCAATGAATCAATAAAAAGATTGATCCAAGTCGTGCAAATGCGAATCAATCTCATTTATACTTGCATTGCGATTTCATTGACTCCAATCCTGTTCTGGGCAAGCCAACCTTTATGCAAGCAAACATTCTTTCCTGCGCGCCGTTTTTGCGTCACCGTACGCCCATTGCTTTGGCCTTGGCTGGCATTTGTGCAATGCCCCATGCATTTGCGCAGCAGACTGCTGAGGCTGTAACGGCACCCAGCGGCGGTGTCATGGTTGCAACGGCGGAGTTGGACGAGGTGACCGTTTCTGGAACCAAAGAGAAGGGTCTGCGTGGCAATAGCGTATCGCTGAGTCGTTTGCCGGGCGATCTGCATGATCTTCCGCAATCGATGACGGTCATTGACCGCACGGTCATGGATTCTCAGGGCGTCACGACGCTGGCGTCGGCACTGCGCAACGTGCCCGGCCTGACCATCGGCGGAGCAGAAGGTGGGCAGATTGGCACCAACATCAATCTGAACGGCTTCTCGGCCCGCACCGACGTGTTTCTGGACGGTGCACGGGATCGTGGTCAGTACTTCCGCGATACCTTTGCGCTGGATTCCGTCGAGGTGCTGATGGGACCGTCGTCCATGCTGTTTGGCCGTGGTTCCACCGGCGGCATCATTAACCAGGTCACCAAGAAGCCCAGCCTCAAAGCTGAAACCGAGGTTCAGTTCTCGGCCAACAGCACCGGGCTGGGCCGTGCGCTGCTGGATGTGAACCGTCCGCTGTCGGACACGTCCGCATTTCGCGTGGCGTTGATGGCGCAGGATGGCAATGCCAGCAACCGCGACCAGACGCATCTCAAGGACTATGGCATAGCGCCTTCGCTGAAATTCGGCATTGGTGAACCAACCAGCATCACGCTGTCTGCACTGCTGCAGCACAACAATGACCAGGTGGACTACGGTGTCCCCAACCTGAACGGCGCGCCCGCCGCCGTGGATCGCAACCGGGCCTACGGGTTCAATGATGATCGCACCATTTCCGATATTGCCGCGCTGAATGTTGTGGTGGAGCACAAGCTCTCCGCGAACAGTTCTCTGCGCAACCAGACGCAATTCAACCGCGTCACGACCGACGCGGTAGAGACGGCGCCGCAAAACATCGGCACCATCGCCGCCAATGGCGCCTACGTTGCATTGACTACTGGTACCACCGCCATACCGTTGGCGGCAAGCTCGACGCTGCGATTGAGTCAACTGTGGGTGCGCCAGCAAAGCCATGACCGCGTGATTCGGGATGATTCCGTGTTCAATGTGACCGAGTACAACGCTGACTTTGCCGTGGGCGCCACCAAGCACACGGTACTTGCCGGATTGGAACTGGGCCAGGACACCTACAACAACCAAAATGCCTACCGCAATGGCACCTGCAATGGCATTGCACTCAATCCCGTGGGGGGTACCTCCGGCTACGCCGCGTGCACGCCCTTGCTGAACCCCGCTGGCGGCAACTCGCCTGCGACCGCGCCTAGTGTTGCAGGCAATCTGGCCACGGGGAATGCCAACTCGATTGCAGTGTTCGCTAATGACACCTTGGAGTTGAACCCCCAATTCAAGCTGGTTGGGGGCTTTCGCTACGACCGTTTTACCGCCAGCATCGGCAATTCGATTTCAACGGCAACCGTCCCGGCGACCACCAGCCAGACGGTCGACTACACCAGCGTGCGCGCCGGCAGCATCTGGCAGCCAACGCCTGAACAGTCCTACTACCTGTCGTACAGCACATCGTTCAATCCCTCGCTGGAGCAGTTGGTCAATACAACGGGTGGCACGCAACCCTTGCCACCGCAAGAAAACCGTGCCTATGAACTGGGTGGCAAGTGGGATATGAACAAGGGCAAGCTGTCGCTATCGGCGGCCGCGTTCCATATCACCCAATACAACGCCCGCTCTTCAGACGCATCGGGTGCCTACACGGCGACCGGCACGGTGCAGGTCAAAGGCGTGCGGGCCGGCATTGCGGGGCATGTCACCGACCAGTGGCAGTTGTTTGGCGGATACACGCATCTGGATGCCACGATCATCGACGGCATAGCACCGGGAACCGCCGGCATGACGCCGGCCAATACGCCAAAGGACTCGGCCAGCCTGTGGAGCAGCTTTGCGATTACGCCGCAATGGGAAATTGGCGGCGGTGCCACCACCAGCTCGTCACGCTTTGCCAATAACACCGATCTGGTGGCCGTGGGCTCCTATACGCGTTGGGATGCGATGCTGGCCTACCACCAACGCAAATATGACCTTCGCTTGAACGTCTACAACCTGTTCAATACGGATTTCTACGACGCGCTGATCCCCTCGGATGGCGGTCGCGCGGTGCCGGGCCTCGGGCGCGCGGCATCGGTGTCGGTGGCCTATCGGTTCTAATCACATTCATCAATCACATGCTGATCCGGATTCCAAACGTACTGAGCGCTGAGCAACTGTCCCAGGTGCGCGCGTTGCTGGCAGATGCCGAGAGTTCCTGGGTGGATGGCCGGGTAACGGCCGGCTATCAGGGTGCTCCGCTGAAATCCAACCAACAGATTGATGAACGGTCCGCCGTTGCGCAGCAGTGTCAGCACATTGTTGCGTCGGCACTGGAGCGCAACCCCTTGTTCATCAGCGCGGCGCTGCCCAATGTTCTGTACCCGCCCATGTTCAACCGCTATGGCGAGGGCATGGGCTTTGGCCTGCATGTTGATGGCAGCGTGCGCTTGAACCCGCGCGACGGAACCAAGTTGCGCACCGATGTGTCGGCCACCCTGTTCATGACAGAGCCCGACAGCTACGACGGCGGAGAGTTGCAGATTGAAGACAGCTACGGCATGCACAGTGTCAAGCTGCCCGCTGGCGACATGGTGATCTATCCGTCCACCAGCCTGCACCAGGTCACACCCGTCACAAAGGGCGTGCGAATGGCGTGCTTCACCTGGGTGCAAAGCCTGGTCCGAGACGATGCGCAACGTGCGATGTTGTTTGATCTGGACAATGCCATCCAACGCCTGAACCAGACGCAGGCCGACGACGTGGCGCGCCGCACCCTGGTGGGCCTGTACCACAACCTGCTGCGCCAATGGAGTGACACATGAAGCGCGATGACTTGCCTGAATACGTCGATGTGTTGGATACGACCGACTTTCCCGCAGCAACGAAGCCACTGCTGCCGAGCGCGCAACGTTCCCGCCAGCGCTATGCACTGTTTGTGCTGTGGGTGCGCAAGACCCACGGATGGATAGGCCTGTGGGGCGCCATACTCGGTCTGACCTTTGGTGTGAGCGGCATTTGGCTGAACCACCGTGCGGTTTTGAAGTTGCCACCCATGGCCCAGCAACGCAGCAACGCGCAGATTGCATTGCCGACAACGATACCTGCGACTCCTGCGGAGATGGGGCATTGGTTGACATCGCAACTGCAATTGGGCGCAGCGCCTAACAGCACACGCATCGAGCCCCCCAAACCAGTTCCGTGGGGCGACGGTGCGCGTCAACCGGAACACTGGGTCTTCAATTTTGGTGGACCGGATGAAGTCATACAGGCCGACTATTGGCGCGGCAACCAGTCCGTGGCGGTGAGCACAATCAGCAACGGTATTCTGGCCACGCTGACCAATATGCATAAGGGCGTGGGCATGTCCATGGCGTGGATTTTGCTCGTTGACTCGTTGGCGGCGAGCTTGATCTTCCTGTCCATATCTGGCGTGATCCTGTGGGTCCAAATGAACCGCCGCCGGGCGCTGGGGGTGGGCATATTCTGCGCATCCGTGGCATTGACGTTTGGCCTGGTCGCGCAGCGACTGTAGGCGTGCTCCTGCTGGATACACGGCAGGGGAATGCGAACGCCTATCAACCTCATACGCAGGCAGACCATCGCCAGGTGGGTATTGCCGTGAATGCTTGGGCAATCGGGCTATGCGGGCGACAATGGTTTATTGAAAATCAAAAAGGAGAATTCCATGAAAGGTGACGCGCAAGTTATTGTGCATCTGCAAGCCCAGCTGAAAAACGAGTTGACGGCCATCAACCAATATTTCTTGCACTACCGCATGCTCAAGCATTGGGGCTTGGTCAAACTCGCGAAGAAGGAATATGAGGAGTCCATCGGTGAAATGAAGCATGCCGACAAACTGATGGACCGCATCTTCATGTTGGATGGGCTACCCAACCTGCAGGACCTGGCCAAGATCATGGTGGGTGAGACTGTGCCGGAAATCCTGGCCTGCGATTTGCAGAGCGAGCAGGGCGCCCAGGCCACGATCAAGGCTGGAATTGCGCATTGCGAGTCCGTGCGCGACTATGTTTCACGCGATCTGTTGCAAGGCATTTTGGAAGACACCGAAGAACACATCGATTTTCTGGAAACCCAGATCGATCTGATCGACAAGGTGGGCCTGCAGAACTACCAGCAAAGCCAGATGGGCGAAATCAGCTGATTAACAGGCGCCCGCGAGACAGCCAAAGATCGAGGACCACGCCAGCGGCCTTGCGCGAGGCTGCCGCCTTGGGGTGGCCTTGCAGTGACTGTGCTGCGTTACGCAGCGCGAATAGGTATGACCCGCGGTTCGCGGGTCAGCGCCGCAACAGGGTGCGCGCTATTGCACTGGTCCACAATATCCCGGGCGCATTCTTCACATTTCCCACACTGGGTGGCGACGCCCAATTCAAATTGAATGTCGTCAAAACCCATGCCTGCGCGCACGTGGCGAGCAATTTCTCTGTCAGAAACGCGCTTGCAGACACAAACAATCATGGCACAGGACTCGTTGGGGTGAAAAGTGGCAACACCTCCATTATAAATGCGAATTGCTCGCATTCGCAATATCTTCTGATTGGCGTTTTGCAGACTTTTTGTCAAATTGCTTCATAAATGATATTGATTCGCATTTACAATCCAGTTCATGCCATCCGATCATCTTTATTCTGCAAACGGGTCGCGCCGGCGCCGACTGTGGGAGTTGAGCCACGCATGCCATTGCCCCGTGGTCGGTGTGTGCCTGCCGTTGGACACGCTGCGCGCCCTGGTCAACAAGGCCTTGGGCGGCACGGCGCTGGCCGACGACTATGAAGTACATGTCGGGGCGGTGGCCGAGTGCGTGCGGCGCAACCGCTTGTCCGAATCTCTGCAAACTGAGTTGGACACACGCTACGCGTTAAACCTGCGGCAGTTCAAACTGGCAAAAACGACGCCGGCGCTGGCAGAATTGTGGAGCCAGGCCATCCGCCACGGAGATGTGGCGGGCGCCTTTTGGGCTTCGCTCACGCATCCACGCTGTGACCCCGTCCTTCAGGAGGTGCTGTGCCGCGACATGCACATGCTGCAACACCAGGCAGGTGCCATTGTGCGCATCGACATTGCCAAGTACAACGCCTTGCACAACGAAAACACCGTACTTGCCAGGCAATTGGGCCGGGCCCAAGAACGCAGCACCCGTCTGCTGGGGGAGAAGTCCCAAGAGATCAAGCGCCTCACTGCGCTGCACATGCGCGCACAGGCGGACAACATCACCAAGAAGAGCCGCCTGGCCTTCTTGACTGAAGATTTGGCTGCATTGCGGGCAGCCACCCCGGGTTTGGAGGCCGGTGAGCGTCTGCAAAAGAAAGTGGACCAACTGCTGGCACGCCAGTCTGAACTGGAAGCCTTGATCACCAGCTTGCGGCACAAATTGGCGGCTGCGACAAAGGAGCTGGAT
>OUNL010000589.1_pt2 | contig 15000 bp, 19 predicted proteins | sample 1779831 | NCBI WGS metagenome assembly OUNL01 (sample SAMEA3914863, study PRJEB12502) | metagenome | biome: forest; material: soil | place: USA | collected 2011-09-16 | depth 0.1 m | reverse complement strand
ACCGTGGTGACCGCGGCCGCCCCAAATGCAGGCGCCATCGCCAACAACGAGCCGCACAACATGGGCTTGGTCTGGCCCACTTTGCAGCAACGCGCCGCGCAGGTGCTGCAATTGTTCGCACTGCTGGAAGTCGAGACACTGATTTTGGGCGCCTGGGGTTGCGGCGTATTTCGCAACGACCCCAAGCAAGTGGCAACGGTTTTCGCCAGTCTGTTGATGCACGGTGGCGCATATGGCCACACATTCAGAACCGTAACGTTTGCGATACCCGGTTTGAAAGACGACACCAATCGCAACGCATTTTTGAAAGTATTTTCCAATGAACACCATTAATTTTTACAGCACCAAAGACACCTACGGCGAGTTTTCCAATTTCGCCGCATTTCCCATTGACTTGGATGGTGTGCGCTGGCCGACCAGCGAGCACTATTTCCAGGCCCAGAAATTCCGGGGCCAGCCGTTTGCGGAGGTGATTCGCGATACCGTGTCGCCGATGAAAGCCGCCCAGTTGGCGCGCCAACAACCAGGCCTGCGCAGTGACTGGGAGGCCGTACGGGACGACGTGATGCGTGTCGCACTGCGGGCGAAATTTACCCAACATCAAACCCTGCGCTCCTTGCTCCTGGGCACCAAAGACGCCCTGCTGGTCGAACACACCGTGAACGACAGCTACTGGGGAGACGGTGGCAACGGCACGGGCAAGAACATGCTGGGCCAACTGCTGATGGAGCTGCGTGCGCAACTCTATGCAGCGACACAATAAATGAATTGAAAGCAAAGAAATGAAAGAAGAACTAGTCCACGTCAGCAAATACCTGAGCTATGTTCTGCGCCATGCGCCAGAATCCATTGGCCTGGTGCTGGACAGCGAAGGCTGGGCATCCATTGAAGAACTCATCACACTGGCGGCGCAACACGGTCGCGTGCTGAACCGGCTGGCCATTGAAACGGTAGTGGCGACCAATGAAAAGAAACGCTTTGCACTGTCTGCCGATGGCACGAGGATTCGTGCCGTGCAAGGCCACTCTACGCCCAGTGTAGCCATTCAATTTGAGGAAAAGGTCCCACCCGCTGTGCTGTACCACGGCACCGCGACGCGCTTCGTGCCGTCCATCCAGCAGCAAGGCTTGCTGCCCGGCAACCGGCAACACGTGCACCTGTCAGACAACGCGCAAACTGCAGTCAGCGTGGGGCAACGCCACGGCAAGCCGATTGTGCTGTCCATTGCGGCCCGGAACTTGCATGCCAACGGTGGCAAGTTTTACCTGTCGGAGAACAATGTCTGGTTGGCCGAACATGTGCCTGCTGCTTACATAAGCCAGCCAACCGATACTGGGAACATAGCCCCTGCACTTGGGGTACAACCGCCCTCCAATGGCCCGTCGCAAACACCGGAACGCCAGATCCGCGCGGTATTTGACGACACCACGATACGCGTCTATCAGGCCTACTCGGACGCCATTGCGGACAGCGCGCTGGCCCATGGAACCTTGGTGTCGCCACCATTCAAGATGGAGCGCATGACATGGATAAAGCCCTCATTCCTGTGGATGATGTACCGCGCGGGCTGGGGGCTGAAAGACGCTGGGCAAAGCCGGATTCTGGCATTTGACATCAGCCGCAGCGGCCTGGAGTGGGCGCTGGCAAATGCCTGCGCAAGCCATCCAGCTGACGATATGACTGCACAAGAATGGGAGGCGTTGAAAGCCCGCTCGCCAGTGCGCGTTCAATGGGACCCGGAGCGCGATCTGCACCACAAAGCGCTGGACCACCGCGCCATACAGATTGGTCTGAGCGGCGAAGCCGTTCGACGCTACGTGCAAGAATGGATTCAGCATGTGACCGATGTAACACCCTTGGCCCATGCCATCCACGCGCACGTACGAGCCGGTGACTTGACCGCCGCTACGGCCATGCTGCCGCCAGAAAAGCCCTATCCATGAGCGCTTTTACATGACAATCGCGGCACCGCCATTGCCTCCTGAAGATGCAATGGCGCGTGCGCTCACGGGCAGCATGCTTGGCACCGCTGTGGGTGATGCGCTGGGACTGGCCTGCGAAGGCCTCAGCCCGCAGCGACAACTAAAGTTGTTTCCAACACTGGATCGCTACAGCCTGTTGTTTGGTGCCGGAATGGTCTCGGATGACACGGAACATACCGTGATGGTGGCGCAATCCTTGATCGTCTCCGGGGGCGACCCCCAATGCTTTTCACGTGCCTTTGCCTGGCGCCTGCGCGGCTGGATGGTGGCCTTTCCTGCATCATGCGGCCTGGCCACCGGACGCGCCATTCTCAAGCTGTGGTTGTTCATCCCTCCAGCCTACAGTGGCGTGCGATCGGCCGGCAATGGCCCAGCCATGCGTGCCGCGGTGCTAGGTGTGGCATATGGCAGCGATCCTCTGGCATTGCGCCAACTCAATCGCATCTCTGCACGCATTACGCACACCGATGATCGAGCCGAACATGGTGCACTCACTGTGGCCATTGCGGCCCATCTGTCGGCCACTGGCACAGGCAGACTGTCTGGGCAAGACCTTTTAGAGGCCGTGGCCGAACACCTGCCAGCAGAGAGTGCGATGTTGGCAGCGATACAGGCGGTGGCCACCAGCCTTGCCAACGGGCAATCGGCTACAGACTTTGTTGCCAGTCTGGGCTCGCGCAACGGTGTGTCCGGTTACATGCTGCACACGGTGCCAGCGGTACTGCACGTCTGGTTGCGGCATCAGAATGACTTGATCGGCGGCATCACCGAAATGGTACGCCTGGGTGGGGATTCTGACTCCACCGCCGCCATTCTGGGCGGCATCATTGGTGCGCGCGTCGGCGCCGCGGGCATACCTGTGCACTTGGTGAACAGCTTGCGCGACTGGCCCTGCTCCACAGGTTTTATCGAGCGCGTTGCACTGCGGCTCGCGCAGGTCCGCACAAACAACACACGGATGCGCGCCGTGCCATCGTTCTGGCCCGCGACCCCACTGCGCAATATCTTCTTTCTGGCCGTGGTGCTGGCGCACGGTCTGCGCCGGCTGCTTCCGCCCTATTGACGGTTGCTACACCGCAACTACCCGACGAACTTCCAGGTATCTGCGCCGTCCAACAGCCGGATGCGCACGTTACCGATGTCGCGCGGCTCGAAGTTTCTGATATTGACGCCGAGCTTGGTGTGCACACTGGGGTCCAACGGTTCCCAGTGCGTAGTACAACCACAGGTATTGCAGCGCACCACGCGTAAGGTCTTGTCGCCCTGGATGTACTCAGAGGTGTGCTCCGGGTGGCCAGTCACTGTGACCATGCCCACGTCAAAATAGGCCCACAGCCCGCCAAGTCTTCGGCACAGTGAACAATTGCAGTTGGTGACTTCCGACGGGCGGTGCGGTATCTCCACCCGAACCGCGCCGCAATGGCAAGTCGCGCTAAGCTTGGTCGATGCACCATCGGCGTCAATCGGGATACCGCCCTTGCGTCCAGTTTTGGTTTTCATTTTGCCCTCACTTTCCTTCTACTTACTCAAGCCCAAGAATTGTCTCCACAGGACCCCGCAATTGCTCAATCAGTTCAGGATCCATGTATTTGTATTCGTCTGGAATATCAAGAACATGGATGGCTTTGCAGCCCAGCACCCGACTGAAACTGGCGCGCAGGCGGCCTTTGTGTTTTTCTTCCATCACCAGGATGACGTCTGCCCACTCGACGTCATCCGCCGACACCGGATGCCGCGCACTGGGACTAGTGCCACCCGATCGCACGGCCAACGCCGGATGCTTGCGCCAAATCTGCTCGGCCGTGGGACTGCGCCACTGGTTGCGGCTGCAGACAAAGAGCACGTGGGTGCGTTCGGTGGTGGTGGCTATGGTGCGTTCCTTCAATGCTTGGCAATTGTGTCAGCTCTGGCTTGCCGTGGCCAGCGTAGCACCTTTGCGCAGCAGCGCAACTAGCGTCAAGAGTGCAAATGCGACAGCAGCCGACCCCGTGAAAATCCGAACTTCCCGCAACAGGTTTGCTCTGACCGATGCATAGCTGTGTTCAATGAAGTTTACCAAGCGTTCGCGCAAGCGTACCAGAGACGAGATGTGCTCGTCTTGCGTTTGGATCGCGGCTTCGCCCAGGCGTTTGCGGCATTCGCAGTTGGCGTTGAGCATGTCGGCAACAACGCTGGCAACTTTTGCTGGCACGCCGCGAACCATCTCTTGGCGCGCGGCTTCGATATCGGCATCAGTCTTGCCAAGGGCTCGTTGGGCAAGCGTAATGAGTTTGGACTGCGAGAGTTTGTCCACCTTCTCGGTAACTGACCGCTGCACTTCCAATCGAATGGCTTCGCGCGCTGCGCTCTCGACCAACAAGGGGTTCATGAACGAAAGCAGAAATGCCGTACCAAAGACCAGGGTCCCTACAGCTCCCAACAAAAGCAGTATGCGCCGCATTCTGTGTGACTCCGGTCAGGCCGCATCACGCCATGCAGCGTAAGGATGGGTAGCAAGGTTGGAGTTGTAATACCTTGCGTCTTCAGTCACCTCGCGCCCTACCCAGCTTGGCTTGAAAAACTGCTGATTTTCCGATTGCAACTCGATTTCAGCAACGACGAGCCCCGCATTTTCGCCAAAGAACTCATCGACCTCCCAGGTAAAACCGTCGTGCTGGACCAAACGTCGCACTTTCTGAATCACCGGGCCATCACACATGGAAAGCATTTGCTCAGCGTCAGCCAGAGGAATATCGTATTCAAACTCGGCCCGCGTGGCGCCCGTCGTGGCTCCTTTGACCGTAAGAAACGCTTGCTCGCCAGCTACCCGCACCCGCACCGTTCTGTTCTTGTCACGGTTCAAGTAGCCTTGCCAGATACGGGTGCCTTCGCTCGCGCGCCAAGCGTCGCCCAGCACCAGAAATTTGCGTTCGATCTCAGTTGCCATATTTTTCTCCCGAAACCACAAAGCGGCAGAACGGCAGCAACACCATGTCAATGGTTCTGCGTCACGGCATACACCGCCTGCACCACCTTGGCCATACGCCCGTAGTCTAACGTTTCAAATGAGTCTTCGGCTTGGTGGTAGTTGGGATTGCGCATGAACGCCGTGTCGGTGACCATGAAGGCGGGGAAGCCTTCACTCCAATAGCTGAGATGGTCAGAAAAGTCCACACCTGGAAGCAGTGGCGGCGCATTGATCGACAACACCGGCAAATGGGTGGCGCCGGCCATCACCGCCTTGATATGCCGAGTCAAAGAGAAGTCGCTCAACTTACCCACCAGGGCGATGAAATCGCCGCGATCCGAATACACCGGCGCCATTCCCGGCACAGGATAGTGTTGGCTTCCCGGTGCATCCGAAAAATAACCAATCATTTCCAGCGCCAGCATGAACTCCACCTCGCGGCCATCCGCGCGCATTGCATGGGCATGCCAGGCACTGCCCATGTGTTCCGTGCGAAAGTGTGGCGGCTCCTCCAGGGTGTACGCAACCAATTCGATCGAACGCTTCTGCGGAGTGCGGCCCAGCAACTGTGCCAACTCCAACAAGCCAGCCACGCCGCTGGCATTGTCGTCAGCGCCTGGTGTATGCGTTTCGGGGGCAAAACCACGGCGGAATTTGGCGCCGCCCGACGCATCTCCATGCGAATCGTAGTGGGCGCCTATCACAATGACGGGGCCCGCTGCGGGGCCAAAGCGTGCGACGATGTTCTTGTAGGACGTCTCGTCAACCTTGACGTCCTGCACTGATACAGCCGCGCCTGCGGCCTTGAATTGGTCCTGCACATACTGTGCCGCTAGGTCAATCTTGCGAAACTGGTCGTAGCTGCGCGGGTACAAATCAACCGAAAGGTGGCGCACATGAATTTCCAACCGTTGGGCATCGACATGCGGCGGTTCAGACGCAATGGCGGACACAAAGGGTTGCGTAACGATAAAGATGGCGCCAATCGTGCCGACGGCGATCAGACCCAGGCTAAGCCATAGAAATTTGAAAATACGTGTCAAAGCAGCGCAGAAGCCTGTCAAATGGCAGAACATACCATGCCAGGCACCGATCGCCCACCCGAACGCGTAACTCAATACCGGTCGTGATGCCCGCGATAGCCTTCATGTGAATAGCCATCGTAGTAGTAGCGTCCGTGTCCGTATCCGTATCCGGGGTAACCCAGTGGCACGACCATGCAGCCATTCAATACGACAAGCAGTGCAGGCAACAACAACAGCCAACGGCCGCCGCGCCTGCCGGCATTCTTGCGAAGTGGTTTCTTCAAAGTGATCATGGCAGTCCTCTCAGTGTGTACCTGTTCAACGCACACCACGTTTCCCAGTTGACCACCACCACTTGTACGCTTGGTAAGCTTAAGTAAAGTTCCGATCAGGCCGTTGTGACCATTGCCGACTCTGTTACAGCCTGTGACAAATGACCAACCGCATGGTGCCAACGCACGCCAAAGGGCAGTACTGGCGGTCCGAACACAAAATGCAAGACGCGTCGCCGGCTGCTGCCCGCCGCCTTGGACGAAGCGTGCAGCAGCAATGGTTTCATGACCATTGCCGTGCCGGCCGCCACAGTGCATATGTCAGCAGATGTTTCTTGGCGAAGCCGCGCCGCCTCAATAGGTCCAATGACGCCACGATGATGGGTGCCAGCAATGACATGCAACGGCCCATCCATTGGCCCGCAGGCGTCCAGGTGCAGGCGCACCGCAACCAAGGATTGAAGCACCGCCAGCGGCGGTTGCACAAAGACTATTGCCTCCTTGGTTGACCAGGCCGAGTACTGCTGCGCGTCGCTGCGCGCACGCACTGCAATACTCAAGTCCTGGTGTACCGGCACCAACCAGTTGCGCTGCGCTGATTTTTCAAAGTAAGTGCACTGCACCGCGACATGGCCTGTTGGCAGGTAGCGCGCGATTTGTGGGTGCGCCATCAACTCACGCGCCAGCGCACCGCACCAGCCTTCTTGCAACAGGCATCGTGTTCCGCCGGACAGCGACTGCCCGTTTTGTGAACCGTCGCACAGATCAACGCAGCGCGCTGCCGCGCAGACGCCCGGCACTAGTGCGTACCCCTTTTTCAAAAACTCATCAAAATCCACGGCATTTCTTCACGGACTGGGAACTGCCATAAGAATACCCCTTTCAAGCGTGAAGTTTACGTTCTCTGATTGCGGGACGAATAGCGCGCGACGCGCCAGTACAGCAAGCCCAAAATGGCGAGCCCAATGCCAGCCAGTAACACGTACAGGGTCGTTGCGCCAAGCCAGGCTTCCAACGCTTTCCATTGTTTGCCAAAGTAGTATCCAAGCAAGATGTAGGTCGCTGCGTAAGCGATGGATCCGCTCACGTTGAAAAATAGAAATGTTTTCCAACGCATGTCGGTCATGCCCGCCATCAGGTTGATCACCACCGGCGGCAACAAAGGAATAAATCGGGCCAGGAACACAGTTTTGGCACCGTGGCGGTCGACAAGTCGCTGCGGCCACGCCAATCGTTCGGGGGTCAATTGCAGCCAACGCACCTTATCGAGCCCGCTTTGGCCCAAGCGTCGCCCCGCCCAGAAGGCGATGGTGCCACCAACTGAACACGCGACCATCGCGGAGACCATCGGTGGCCACAGGGGTTGCAACATCCGGCCCAAAATGAAGCCAGCCCCCAGCAAAATAGTCTCACCGGGTAGCGGAAGGCCCAGGTTGTTCAAGAACACAACAATAAATACCAGCACATAGCCATAGTGCGGCATGTGCGGCAGCACGGAGCGCAGCCAGTCAAGCATCGAAGGGCCTTGCGTTGTCCATGCATTGCATTGTTGAAACCCAGGTGCAATCTGTCGGTGCGGCATCGAACCCAGCACGTTATGCGCTCCACCCCACAGACGGAAAGCGTTTCGACGCTTAGCCTGAATCCCTCATTGAAGGGATTCACCATGTTCATTCGGTATGCCGACTCCTGTATCAATTGCGCCTCAACCTATACGCCGAGCCAATGGCGAGCTCAGCCATGAGTGCGCCACTGAAGCACTGGAAAGTGCTGCCCCACAGCAAGCTCCAGGCGCTCGAAGACAACATTCTTACGGTCACCGGCACGATCCAGATGCCGCTGATGGCATTGCCCAGGCGCATGACCGTAACACGCCTGGCTGATGCCCACCTGGTGGTGTACAGCGCCATTGCATTGGATGAGCATGAAATGGCATCGCTGGAGTCCTGGGGCACTCCGGCGTTTCTAATCGTACCAAGCGACAAACACCGCCTGGATGCAAAGATCTGGAAAGATCGCTACCCCGCCATCCAGGTCGTAACCCCGCAAGGCGCGCTTGCCAAGGTTGAAGAGGTGGTGCCGGTAGACACCGTAGCCCCCAATTTCCACGACCCCCACGTGCGCTTTGAGACGGTGCCGGGCACGCGTGAGCACGAGGCGGCGCTGCTGGTGCAGTCGCCCACCGGCATCACACTCATTCTCAACGACCTGGTGGGCAACATTCGCAACGCCAGCGGCGTCGGTGGTTGGTTGCTTCATTTGGCGGGATTTGCTGGCGAACATGCGCAAATACCATCCGTCGTGAAGCTGATGATGGTCAACGACACCGAAGCCCTGCGCGCACAGCTTGTGAAGTGGGCCGACATTGAATCCTTGAAGCGCATTGTGGTGTCGCACGGCTCCATCATCGACAGCGCGCCACGCCAGATCCTGCGCGATCTGGCTGAATCGCTCACTTAGTGTGTTACCCGACAGACCCACCCCTTGTGAGCTACGAATATGGCGAAAGGAGTGTCAGCGATGAAAATCAGAACCGGGCAAGTCACAGAGCCGCTCACACGGGAGCAGTTCCATCAGCGCTTCAATGTTCGGTTCTACGACCCTGCATTCGCGGTTGAACACGCCGCCATCGCCCGACTCGAAGAGATTGCCTGGCAAGCCCATCAGGAGGGGCGCAAGGCCCCCATCACCAGGCTCGCCGGGCGCGGCTTTGCTGACCCGACTTACCCCATCTCCATGCAATGGCTGGAAACGCGCAAGCGCCTGCGTCAGGCCCAAAAGCGCTGGCACGACACCAGCACCCCGTCGCGTGTATTGCTCATATGCGGTAGCGCCCGCAATGACGGCACCTGCCCCGGAGAAATATCCAAGACCTGGCGATTGACCAAAATTGCCGAGCAGGTCTTGCAGGAACAGGATATGGAGGCCGACGTGTTGGACCTGAGCCTGGTCACCTCAGAATATGGTCGCAGCATACAACCCTGCAAGGGCTGCGTATCCACCGCCATGCCGCTGTGCCATTGGCCCTGCAGTTGCTACCCCAACCACGCGCTCAACCAGGCCGACGACTGGATGGCGGAAATTTACGAACGCTGGGTCGCAGCGCATGCAGTCATCATTCTTGCGCCTACCTATTGGTACCAATCGCCAAGCCCCCTCAAGCTGTTGATTGACCGCATGGTGTGTGCTGATGGTGGCAACCCCGACCCCACCACCACCCACGGCAAAAATGCGGCACAGGCCAAGCGCATCGAGAAAAAGGGGTGGGAATACCCCAAGCACGTCGCCGGCCGTGCGTTTGGCGTGGTGGTGCACGGCGATGTTGCCGGAGTGGAAGAGCACCGCGGCAGCCTGACCGACTGGCTGGAATGGATGGGCCTGATCGACGCCGGTGCTGCCGCCAAACTCGACCGCTATATTGGCTATTTCCAACCTTACTACAACAGCCACGACATTCTGGACAAAGACAAGGCTGTGCAGGAAGAAGTACGCAACGTCGCACGCTGCGTGGCATTCACAGTCACAGAATTGCGTGCCGGGCGTCTGAGCAACGCCACACAGCAGACCTCTACGCCGCGCCCTAAATGATGCAGATGGGGCGCATTTTCTCTCTCAACCCACCAATGAAGGACTCACCATGACCGAAAAAACAGCAAATGTGCATTGGCAAGGTTCTGGCAAAACGGGCCAGGGCCAAATCAGCACCGAGACCGGCGCCCTGGAGCACCACCCCTACGGCTTTGCCAGCCGCTTTACCGATGAAGGGCGCGGCAGCAACCCCGAGGAGCTACTGGGTGCAGCGCACGCCGCCTGCTTCACGATGGCATTTTCTTTTGCCTGTGACAAGGCAGGGTTTGCCACCACATCCATCGACACGCAGGCCAGTGTACGCCTGACGCAGCAGGGTGAAGGCTTCGTCATCGACCGCATTGCGCTGACCTTGAAGGCCGTCGTGCCAGAATTGACTGATGCGCGCTTCCAGGAGATTGCACTGGCCGCCAAGCGGGACTGCCCCCTGTCCAAGGCCTTGGCCAGTGTGCCCGACATCACGCTGGTCGCAACGCTTCAGGAAGCCGTCGCAGCCTGAATCCGGGATAGCTCGCCGGATCGGCTCAGCCGATACCGTGCAAAGTCTTCGGCCAAAAACAAGCGGCCGCCAAAGTGTGCTGCCGCCTCGGATTGAATGTCGGCAATCGATGGCGACTGGCGCACGTCAGACTGGTAGCGGGCGCTGAAATGCGTCAGCACCAGATTTGGCATGTCCGCAGACGCGGCAAATGCCGCCACACCGGCCGCTGAGCTGTGCTGCACGCTGCTGCCCACCTTATCGGCGACTTCTTGCGTATAGGTTGACTCATGCACCAGCACCTGCGCCTCGTGGCACAGAGTGTGAAGTAGCGCGGGCTGGTCGTTGTCGCCACCGACAACGATCTTTCTGGCCTTGTTCGGGTAGCTCAAATAGTCGACACCATGCAGGGTCGTACCCTCATGCGCCACATCCTCCCCTTTCTTCAGTCGCCCCCAGACGGGGCCTTGTGGAATACCCTCGCGCAGCAGTCGCGCAGTGTCCAGGTAAGACTCCACCTTCAATTCGGTAAAACTGTAGGCATAGGATGGCACGCGGTGTGACAGCGCGGCAGCGGCTACGCGCACGTCCGCATCCTGCCAGGTCGTCAGCGTTTCAGTGGCGATAAATTCCAGCGCGTAGGGCAAGAACACCGCCGTCAATTCCATCGTCGCGCGCACCCAAGCTTCGATGCCCCTGGGCGCAACAATGGGCAACGCATCCTTGCGCCCCGCCATTGCGGCGCTGGCCAGCAAGCCTGGCAGGCCATAGCAATGGTCACCATGTACGTGGGTGATAAAAATGGCGCGCAGGCCATTGACACTGAGTGGCGTATGCAAGAGCTGGTGCTGCGTGGCCTCACCACAATCCACCAGGTACCAGCCCTTGCCATTCTCGGCCACCACCGCAAGGCCGGTCACGTTGCGCTGCTTGGTGGGCGTGCCGGAAGAGGTTCCAAGAAAAAGAATATCCATAGCAAAAAGTTCCAGAAACAACCGGGGCAATTGGCGCAGCCTTCAATGCTGCACCACCCCGGAATAAATAAACACTGCGTATCCGCCGAGCAGCACAACACCCAACCACCGTGGCAAGCGCCCCATTGCCGCAATGGACAAAAAATTCAACGCCCCGGCCGCCACAATGACATAGATGCCGATCTGAAAAAAACCCGGAATCCTGATGGTGTCGAACAGAGCAAAAAGGCCTATGCACATTGGTATGCAAATATGCCCATCACCCACCTGCGACGTCACCACAATATCTTGCCGGCCGACAAAGCCATAGTACAGCGCGATGAATGCGTTGGGCAGCACCATGAAGGCACCGCTGATCCAGCCCAGGTCTTTGACGCTGATATAGGTGCTTTTGACATGCGATACCCATTCGACCAAATAGTCCACGCTGATGTAGACGCCATAGGCGCCGATGCCAATCAACAGTAAATCCACGACGATCGACCAGTGAAAACCCCGGTTCTTACGTATGTTGTTCTTCAGAATTTCGAAAACATGCAAGACCTGCCAGAACAAAAACAGGCCAACCAGCACCAGGCCGTCGTAAAAGTCCAGTGTGCCGTCCTTGGCCAGCGCCCACAGTGTGCCGGTAAACAAAAACAGCGCCACCAGCGTAAACAGCAGGTCCAACCGGTTCAGGTGTTGTGCCTGGGTAGGACTTTTTCTTTTGGTGCTTGCACCTTTGCCGTTGCTTTTTGCCGCAGCACGACCAAAAAAGATGGCCGACAGCCCCAAAATCAATGTCAAATTGGTGACGTTGTTGACAATGCAATTCTCCAGTACCGTGCTGCCCTTGCCCCCGCTGCGACTCATCACAAAGGCAAATACCAGGTTCGCAAAGCCGGAGCAATACGGCATGATCAGCGTGCCCAGCACCGTGCCTTCAAAACCCTTGCTCTCTATGGCCTGCAGCCGCCAGATCATCAGTGCCGAGGCGGCCATAAACAGGCCCATTTGGGCCAGCGGATGCGCGAAGTAGATGGATAATTGCGAAACGGTGCGAAACACGGGCGCTCTGAATAATTGTGGGAGCAAGGCCCTAGGATAAGCGCATTGCGCCCTCTGACGACGTGCCTTTTCCGAGTTATGTACACTGCGCCCATTTGCGAAAGATCCTGCTTCATGTCCAAATCAACCAGTCTGCCTGCTGACGCCATGGCCGAGCGCGTCGTGCGCCATTTCCAGGCGCTGGGGTTCCCCGGTATTACCGAGGCGCTGGTGGTTCGCATTCGCCTGAAAAAAGGTGATCGACTGGCGGTAGAGGCGGCTTTTGATTTGGCGCAGCAAAACGGGGCTGAACCGCCCGTGCGTGAATTTTTCGAGCTGCGCGTGTACGGCTTCTACTCGGTCATGCGCACTCTGCTGGTGGTCAAAACCGCGTTTGTCAATGACTTCGGCAGCGGCTTAAGCTTTCAGTTGCCCAAGGTCTTCTTTGATGCAGCCCCGGTGGTGGTGGACGACGCACTGGCCACTGGCACCAAGTACGACGCCATGCTCAAGCTCAGCGACAACAGCGATGGCAGCGCCGTGGCCGTTTTGCTGAACGACCCCAACTCATCATTTTTTGAATACCTGGAAACCCAGGCAGATTACGATTGGCAGGCCATCACCGGCACGCTGGGGGCGGCCGCGGCATCGTTTGCAACTGACGGGGACCTGCTCTAGAACCCCGCGCCGCCCATCTGGCAGCCGTCTACGAGGCTTTGCGCGAAATGCGCGCACCCAGACTCAGCAGCTTTTCTTCGATGCGCTCGTAACCGCGTTCAATCATATTGGCGTTTTGCACGGTCGATTTGCCGGTGGCGCACAGTGCGGCACCCAGCAAGGCCATGCCAGCGCGGATGTCAGGTGAACTCATGGTGGTGGCGCGCAACTTGGAGCGGCCACTGATCACCACCCGGTGCGGATCGCAAACGATGGCATTGGCGCCCATGCCTATCAGGCGGTCGACAAAGTACAGGCGCGACTCGAACATCTTTTCAAAAAACAGCACGTTGCCTTCCACTTGCGTGGCCAGTGTGATCACGCAACTCATTTGGTCCGTGGCGAACTGCGGCCAGGGGCCGTCGCCAATCACCGGCATGGTGCCATCGTTGTCACGCATGACACGCAGTTCCTGATTGCCCGGCAGCAAAATGTGATCCTTGTACAACTCGATCTTGACACCCAAAGTGGCAAACACCCGGCCGCACATCCAATAGGAATGCAAATCGGTTCCCTCCACCTTGATTTCTCCGCCCGTGGCTGCTGCCAAGGCCAGGTAGGACGCCGCCTCGATGTGGTCGTGGCAAACCTGGTGCGTCGTGCCGTGCAGCGAGGCCACGCCTTCAATCGTGAGCTGATTGGTGCCGATGCCACTGATCTTCGCACCCATGGCATTGAGCATATGGGCCAGATCTTGTACGTGCGGCTCGCAAGCCGCGTTGCGAATCAGCGTCTGCCCCTCACTCACCGCGGCAGCCATCATGATGTGCTCGGTGCCTGTGACCGACGGCTCATCGAAAAACATCTCGGCGCCCGTCAAACGGGTGGGCAGATTGAATTCGTAACTGCCATTCACCTCCACGGTTGCACCCAGCTTTTGCAGGCCATAGAAATGGGTATCCAGACGGCGGCGGCCAATCACGTCACCGCCCGGTGGGTACAACTTGGCCTTGCCCATGCGGTGCAACAGCGGAGCCACACACAAAATGGAGGTGCGCACCTTGTTGCACAGTTCGCGGCTGATTTCGCTGCCATTCAACTGTGCCACCTGAATGCTGACGCGCTGGCCGCTGCGATCCACTTTGCCGCCCAACGCAACGATCACGTCCAACATGTGGCGCACGTCGATGATGTCGGGCACGTTGTCCAACACCACCTCCTGGTCCGTCAGGATGCAAGCCGCAATCATCGGCAGTATGGCGTTCTTGTTGCCCGAGGCGCGTATGGTGCCGCGCAGCGGGACGCCGCCCTCAATTTCAAAAATAGACATGTGGTGGTGGTGAATCCTGGTGTGACGGTTGGCGGAAATGCAGCCAACGAAGGCGCAATTTTGCCACGGCGCGACGGGTGCCTCCGCTGGCGGCCATTCCCACCTAGTACCGCGCGCAAGGCCCACACACCATCACCAGGCGTTATATGCTATATTTTCGCCAAACATACACCTGTGTATTGAATATGAGAAACTATGGCTTTACACAAACCCACCGACCGAAAAGGAGACCTGCATGAACCGTAAAACCCTTGCCGCGATCGCACTCGTCACAGGCCTTTTGTCGTTGGGTAGCCGGGCTGCGTCCTTGGAACTGGCTGGTGTCAAAATTTCCGACGCAACGGAGGTGGCCGGCAGCAAACTGGTGCTCAATGGCGCTGGCATACGCTACAAATCCATCTTCAAGGTCTCCGTCATCGCGCTGTACCTTGGCAAAAAGGTCAGCACACCAGAAGAAATTTACGCCGCAGCTGGCCCAAAACGCGTCAGCATCACGCTGTTGCGCGATGTGGATGGTGCCGAAATCGGCAAAACCTTCAGCCGCGGCCTGGGCGACAACACGTCCAAAAGTCAAATGTCGCAATTGGTGCCAGGTTTGATCAAACTGGGCACACTGCTATCGGGCCAGAAGAAATTCATGGCCGGAGAAAACCTGGCCATTGACTGGATCCCCGGCGTTGGCACAACGCTGACCAGCCGCGGCAAAGTGCTGGACGAAGTC
>OUNL010005283.1_pt1 | contig 15015 bp, 14 predicted proteins | sample 1779831 | NCBI WGS metagenome assembly OUNL01 (sample SAMEA3914863, study PRJEB12502) | metagenome | biome: forest; material: soil | place: USA | collected 2011-09-16 | depth 0.1 m | reverse complement strand
GCGCGGCAAGCAGCGCAGCGTGCACAACACCTACTTCACGCTGCCGGTGCTGTTTGCCATGCTCAGCGGCCACTACAGCTTTACCTACACCCATCCACAAAACTGGCTGGTGCTGGTCCTGATGATGTTTGCCGGCGCCGCCATTCGCCAATTCTTTGTGCTGCGCCATGGCTTCAAACTCGGCCGCAACGCCCATCCGTGGCCGTATGCCGCAGTTGGCGTGGTGGCCATCGTGGGCGTCATTGCCTGGCTGCGCCCGGTCAACCTCACTGGTGGGGCGGTAGATGCTGTGCCAGCCGCGTCCGCTGTTTTCGTACCAGGCGGCGCACCGATCGGCTACAAGACCGTGCAGGCTGTGCTGGAACAGCGCTGCTACCAATGCCACGGCGCGCAGGTGCAGATGAAGAACGTACGGCTGGATTCAGCGGAGGGCGTCAAGCTCAATGCCCGCAATATCTACCAGCAGGCCGTTGTCACCAAAGCCATGCCAATGAACAACGCCACCGCCATCACCGAGGCCGAGCGTGGGCTGATCAAGCAGTGGTTTGAGAGCGGCGCAGCGCTGAACTGAGCGCGCGCTGTGCTGGTACAGTAGGCGCTTTTTCTGCGGATACTGACCATGCACATTAGAAACAAAGCTTCGTTGCTGGCGCTGTCTCTCATGCTGTCCTGCGCAGCCTGGGCTGGCGAGCGTGGCTATTTCGGCTTCGGCATGGCGGTGGACAGTGAAGGCATGTTCTGGAACCCGACGCTGCGGTCCATCACCATCAAAGAGGTGGCGCCGCAATCACCGGCGGCGTTGGCCGGCATCCTGGCTGGTGACACTGTGCTGGAACTTGCCGGTAAGCCCGTGGCAGGCGCCAAAGGCAAGGAAATGCAGGCCTATATTGAAAAAGACATTGGCGAATCGGTGCAGGTAAAGCTGCGCCATCCCAATGGTGACACCGCGGTGGTGACCATGGTGGCCACGGCCAGGACCTGGCAAAAGTAATGGTCAGTTGCACGTGAGCGCGACGGACGGCCTGAACTTTGCGGCGGTCACGGCGCAAGACGCCGACGCCTTGGTGGCGTTGCGCATTGCCGCGATGCGCGAGAGTCTGGAGCGCGTGGGACGCTTTGACCCGGTTCGTGCGCGCGATCGATTTTTGGCCGCGTTTGAACCGGGCGCCACGCACCATATTGAACTCGGCGGCACACGGCTTGGATTTTTTGTGCTCAAGCTGCAAGACGGCACGCTGCTATTGGATCACCTGTACATCCATCCCGACCACCAGGGTCAGGGGCTGGGCGGCATGGTGTTGGACCATGTATTCGCCAAGGCCGACCGCTTGGCGCTACCCGTGCGTGTTGGCGCGCTGCAGGGCAGCGATTCCAACCGTTTTTATCTGCGCCACGGCTTCACACTGGTGGAAACCGGTGAATTTGACAACTACTACGTTCGCCCTTCAGCGGCGCATCGCACACCATGAAAAATTTCTACCATCTGGCGCCGGCGCTGTGTCTGGCCGTGATATCACTCGCTGCGCACGCAGAGGGGCGGTTTGCGTTTGACACCACGCCCGGCAAATTGCCCAAGGACGTGGTGCCGCAGGACTATGCCATCCATGTGGTGCCCGATCTGGAGCACTTCACGTTCAGTGGCAGCGAGGACATTCACATCACGGTGCGTTCCAGCACACGCAGCATCGTGCTCAATGCCAATCACCTGGATATTGATGCCGCAAGTTTGCGCGGGCCTGGCAACCGTGTGATGCAACTGAAGCCAGAGTTGGATGCGCAGCAGCAGACGCTGCGCTTTACATTGGCGCAAGCGTTGGCACCGGGGCAGTACACCCTGAGCCTGGCATTTCGCGGGGTCATCAACACGTCGGCACAAGGCTTGTACTACGACCGCTACCGGGTTGGTGCCCTGGACAAAATCATGATCGGCACCAACCTGGAGGCGACCGATGCGCGCAGCGTCTTCCCGTGCTGGGATGAGCCGGTGTTTCGGGCACGGTTCAAGATGTCAGCCGATGCGCCCGCCAGTTTCATGGCGATCTCGAATATGCCGGTGCAGCACCAACAGGCGTTGCCCAACGGCTGGAAACGGTGGCAGTTTGCGATGTCGCCCACAATGTCCACCTATCTGGTGGTGCTGGCGGCTGGTGAACTGGAGCGCAGTAGTGCCATGCAAGACGGCACAGAGATCGGGGTCGTGACCACTGCGGGCAAACAAACGGCTGCCGCCTATGCCCTCAAAATCAGCCAGCAACTGGTGCACTACTACAACGACTATTTTGGCGTGCGCTATCCCTTGCCCAAGCTGGACCAGATTGCCGTGCCTGGCGGATTTGGTGGCGCGATGGAGAACTGGGGCGGTGTCATCTACAACGAAACGACGATGTTGTTTGACCCGACAAAAAGTCCGGTTTCGACCCAGCAGCGGGCCTTTTCCACCATCGCGCATGAGACCGCGCACCAATGGTTTGGCAATCTGGTGACCATGGCCTGGTGGGACAACCTGTGGCTCAATGAAAGTTTTGCCTCGTGGATGGAGGCCAAGGCGACGGACCATTTCAATCCACAATGGCACGCTGCGCTCGGTGCCAATGATGGCCGTGAAACTGCCATGGCGCAAGATGCGCTGCCCAGCGCGCACCCGATTTACCAAAGGGTCGACAACGAGGCGCAAGCTGCCGACGCGTTTGACCGCATTACCTACGAAAAAGGCCAGGCCTTTGTGCGCATGCTGGAAGCCTATCTGGGCGAAGTGCCATTTCGCCAAGGCATACGCCGCTATATCGCCAAACACCAATACGCCAACACTACCAGCGCCGACCTGTGGGCCGAGCTGTCCAAGGCGTCTGGAAAGGCGGTCGAGCCCATTGCCCGTGACTGGACCATGCAGTCTGGCTTCCCATTGATCATGGTGGACGCGCAGTGCAAAAACGGTATGCGCACCGTCCACCTGCAGCAACAGCAGTTTCTGTTGGACCACGGCCGCACGAGTGACAGGTTGTGGACTGTGCCAGTGCAAATTGGCCTGGCGGGTGACAAACCGGACTACGTCTTGCTGTCCCAACGTAGCCAGACCGTTACGCGCCCGGGTTGCCAAGGCGCCCTGGTGTTGGACCCGCAAAGTGTGGGTTACTACCGTGTGCAATACGCGCCCGATCTGCTGGCGCCATTGCTGCAGGAGCTGCCTCAGTTGCCCGATCGTGCGCGGGTCAAGGTAGCGACTGACATGGGCGTGCTGTTCAACGACGGCAGGTTGCCGGTGGCCTCCTTCTTTGACATGGTCACGGCACTGGCCCATGAGCCCCGATTGGCGGTTTGGACGGTGATGCTGGATCAACTGGCGGTGTTGGACGAATTTGCGCGTGACGATACCTCGCGGCCGGCCTTGCGGCGCTGGGCGATCGACGCGGTTCGACCCCTATTCGATCAATTGGGATGGGACAGTGTCGCAGGTGAATCGGTGGACAAGTCGCAATTGCGGGCCGCACTGTTGTCGTTCTTGTCCCATATGGGCGATGAAGCCACCATTGCACAGGCGCGCGCCCGGTTTGATCGCTTTCTCGTGGCACCGAAAAGTCTGGATCCTGCGTTATTGAATGTGGTGATGTTTACGGTTGGGCGCAACGCCGATCAGGCCACGTTTGACAAGCTTTTCGAACTGGCCGGCACCGCGGAAGGTACGGAAGAAAAGAATCGGTTCTATGGCGCCGCGTTTTCGGTGCTGGATGCCAAGGTGGCTGCGCAGGCCATGCCACTGGCCTTGTCCAAGGACTTGCCACCGTTGGTGTCCGGCCGTGTGTTGCCGTGGCTGAGCAATGAACACGCCAGCATGGTGTGGGCGTATGCGCAGCAGCATGCCGACGCCTTGATGCAAATGCAGCCGGAATATGCGCGCAACGAAATTTTCCCAACCTATTTCAACACCAGCACCAGTGCTAGTGATGCAGATGGCTTCGAAGCCTATGTCAAGGCGCATCAGGGCGCCGATGCGCTGACGCTGGCGCAGCGTGCCGCAGAAGGCGTCCGGTTGCGCGCGCAGCGCAAAGAGCGTCTGCTGCCGCAACTGGCGCAATGGCTGGGTCGCAAGTCAGCGCAATAGTCTTTCCATCCAGACATATCGCAGCGGCGATGGACACTATGCTGGCACGCGTATCGGACACGGCGTTGGCAGGCCGACAATAGGCTGTATGAACCCAGTAGCCTCCGACACTGAACGACTGCGCAATCTGCCCAAGGCAGAAGTGCATTTGCACCTGGAAGGGTGCTTTGAGCCAGCCCTGCTGGAACAGTGGGCGCGGGCTGAGGGGGTCACCATGCCTCGGCCGCGTGAACAGCTTTTGCAGTTCTCCGGATTGGCGGATTTTTTGGCGTTTCTCGATTGGGCATGCGCTTTGGCGTCCACGCGCGAGCGGCTCGCCGCTCTGAGCTATGGCGTGAGCCAGAGTCTGGCCGCCAATGGTACAGGCTATGCCGACGTAATCTTCAACCCGACCCATTGGCATGCCTGGCATGGGCGGTTGCCGGACATGCTGGATGCCATCCACGCCGGCTTTGCAGAAGCAGAACAAGACGGTCTGCCAAGTGTGGGGCTGTGTGTCAGCCTGTTGCGAACACAATCGGCGGATGCCGCGGTTGAATTGGTCGACACGCTGGTGGCGCTGCGCCATCCCCGCGTGGTGGCCTTGTCGGTGGATGGCAATGAGGCCACCGCTGGCCGTACCGGCCCCAAGTTTGCCGAAGCCTTTCGCCGCGCCGGTGCCGCCGGGCTGGGGCGCACGGTGCATGCTGGCGAATCCAGCGGCCCCGAGGGCGTTTGGGACGCGATTGAACTGCTGGGCGCGGACCGTATTGACCATGGCGTCCGGGCCATCGAAGACCCGGCGTTGATGGCCCTGCTGGCCGAGCGACAAATCCCATTGGGGATATGCCCCACATCCAACTTGACGCTGGGCGTAACCCGGAGCATGCAAGAGCATCCCATCGAACGCCTGCGCGCGGTTGGCGTGCGGGTTTCGGTCAACACCGATGACCCAGCCCTGTTGGGCGCCAGTCTCGTTGGTGAGTACCAGCTGTGCCAGACTACATTTGCCTGGTCGGACACCGTGTTGCGCGCAGTCGCCGCGACGTCCATCGATGCCAGCTTTGCATCAGCCGACACCAAGGCCACGCTGCACCAAGCCCTGGCGCGTTGGTAGCATGACTACGCAGCAACCAACGCTGGTGCCAGCGCAAGCTCCTGCGCAATCCACGCCGCAAACTGAGTGGCACTGCTGGTCAATGCCCGTCGTGCGTCGCTGACGAGATAGTACGAGAACCTGGCCGGCAATACCGGCCCCGGTAGGCGAACCAGGCGGCCTGCCAAGATATCGTCGCGCACCAGCAGTGAACGCGCGAGCGCGACACCCTGACCGCCCACCGCAGCTTGCACCATCAGGCCTGCATCGGTGAAGCGAATGCTTGGTTTGGCCACCGCGCGATGCAGGTCCGCAGCCTGCTGCCAGTCGGCCCACGTCACAGCGGAGTCGTCGCACAGCAGTGTGCAGTCCAGCACGGCGGCAACGCTGCTTGGTAGGGCGCCGGCTTGAAAGTTCGGGCTGCATACCGCCAACATGGCTTCGTCCGACAATTTTTCCGCTTTCAGGCCCGGCCAATGGCCCAGCCCATAGCGCAGCGCCAGGTCAACGCCATCGCGGCTGAGGTGGGCCAACTCCAGGCTGGTGTCCAGTGCCAATTCGATATCGGGGTGCGCTGCCATGAACCCCGGCATGCGCGGCAGCAGCCATTTGCTGGCAAAGGACGGCAGCACCGAAACCCGCAGGCGGTGTTGCAGGTGAGTCGGCCTTACATCGTCAATGCAGCGGCTGAGGTGTTGCAAGGCTTCGGTCAGTTGGGGTGCCAGTCGCCTCCCGGCGTCGGTCAACGCAATGCCGCGCCCCTGCCGCTGCAACAAGTCAATGCCGATGCTGGCTTGCAGAAATTTGATCTGGTGGCTGACCGCGCCGTGTGTGACGTGAAGCTCCTCGGCGGCGCGCCGCAAACTCAACAGGCGTGCCGTCGCTTCGAACGCGCGCAGGGCCGGCAAAGGAGGGAGTTGTGCAGACATGCAATAGGTGAGAGAAATTCAACAATTATGCAACCAAATATCGATAGTCTGTGTCGGCCATATTGCTGACACTACCCGCTGGAATCTGCAATTGCATACGTTAATTTCATTCGCATATATTTGGCTCGTAGCCAGCACACTACTACATGAAACTCTTTGACTTGGCTTTGGCCGTGTGTGTCACCGCGATCTGGGGTGCCAATTTCTCGGTCGTCAAACTGGGTCTCAGCACCCTCGATCCCCATTTGATGGCCGCCATTCGCTTTGCCTTGTGTGCGTTTCCCGCCGTGTTCTTTGTGCGCCGTCCTGACGTCGGGTGGCGCTACCTGGTGGCCTACGGTTTGCTCTTCGGTGTCGGGCTATGGGGCGCGGTGTATGCCGGCATTTCCTTCGGCTTGAGCGCCGGGTTGGCATCGCTGGTGTTGCAAAGCGCGGTGTTCATGAGCATGGCGGTCGGTGTCGTCGTGTTCAAGGAAAGGCTGCACCCGTCGCTGCTGCTGGGTACGGTGGTTGCTGCGTGCGGCATTGTGGTTGTCTTCGTCTATGCCGACGGCCGCGCCAGTTGGTTGGGCCTGACGCTCGTGTTGTTCGCAGCAATGGCGTGGGCTGGTGCCAACGCGATTGTCAAACTGTCCAAAACCACGCAGATGTTTAGCTTCATGGTCTGGTCCAGTCTGGCTGCACCGTTGCCGTTACTGGCCTTGTCCTATACCTTCACCGGCGCGCATGAAATGGGGCAGATGCTTGCGCAAGTAGATGCCAAGGCCATGTTGTCCATTGCCTTTCAGGTCTACCCGACAACGCTGTTTGGCTATGCGGTCTGGAACATTCTGCTCAAGAAATACAGCGTGTCCAGCGTTGCGCCACTGTCACTGCTGGTGCCGGTATTTGGCATGCTGTGCTCGGTGTGGCTGCTGGACGAAGCGCTGCCGCCTTACAAGGTGGTGGCCATGACCCTGATTCTGAGCGGCCTGTTGATCAACTCCGGTGGCGCAAACATGTGGCGCAAGTTGTCATTGCGGTTGCGACCCACCTGCTAGAGCAGGGGTGCCAACGCACAGTGCGTTGTCACACAGACAAAAAATGTCAGCTGCGTAGCATGGGACATGAATTTCAGTGCCGACCGGGCGCTGCAAATTTGAGGCATCTGGTTCCCAAGACGACTTGCCTTTATTACCCATTCAATAGTCTCACGAGGTACTTATGGACTTGACAACACTTCCCATCGACCCGCCCATGATGGCTGGCGCCATTTTTCTGGTCGCGGTACTGCTTGCAGTCTGGTATTTTTACCGACGCGAACAGGCGAAAAAGCCGCACCATCCCTTTGGTGTAGACCACACGCAGGCCATCATTGAAATGGGGATGCGCACACGGGCTGAAGAAGAGCGCAAGGAGCGGGAGATGCGCAACGCTGGCGAACCACGCGTGGCGCGCTAGTGCGGTATCTTTTCGCAATATGGTTGTTACAAATGTTGGCGAACGTTAAGTGAAGGCGCTTGCCAGAAAGGTTTGCTTACGAATTTTCGACGCTTGCACGACCAGACCTGTTCATACTTTGGCTGTCTGTCAATGAATCGAATGGGTCTTGTCGTTCACGCACATGAAGTCGCTTCACAATTCTTACCCCGTTGTTTTCGCCTGTCTGGCCTTGGCTGCGTGCGCGCTGTTGTGGCGCAATGGCGCGCTATCCGATGGCGCGGTGATTGCCATCTTGCTGGCGGCGCTGATGTCTTCGATGCTGCGCGGGCACTTGCTGGCCAATCTTTTGCGGCGCCAAGCGCTTGAGAAGGGCGCATGGCTGGCGGAGTCCACGCAAATGCACGCGCACATCAAAATGCTGCGGCAACAGGCCTATTACGACCACTTGACTGGCTTGGGCAATCGCAACCTGTTGGCCGACCGTTTCAAGTTTGCCGTGGAGCGCTTCATGCGCAGCAAGGCGACCTTTGCCTTGTTGATGATTGATCTGAACCATTTCAAATTCATCAATGACAACTATGGCCATAGTGCCGGTGACGAAGTTTTGATTACCAGTTCCAAGCGTCTGGTGGCGGCCGTGCGCGGCTCCGACACCGTGGTGCGTTTGGGCGGCGACGAGTTCTTGCTGCTGATTGAACGCGCGGGAAAATGTAACGACGTGTTCAACCTCGGGCAAAAGTTGATTGACTCGTTGTCGGAGGAAATCGCGCTGTCAACCGGGGAGGTGGTGTCGGTTGGCGCCAGCGTCGGCATCGCCCAGTTCCCCAAGGACGGCCACGACTTTGGCCGCCTGGTCGAGTTTGCCGACCAATCGATGTACGAGTGCAAGACATCCGGACGGATGCCGCTGGAAATTGAGTAACCGGGGGCAGCAACCCGCGCAGCGGTGGAGCCTAGTCAACCGCCCAGACCCGCGTACACGTTTTGCACGTCGTCGTTGCCGTCAATGGCCGCCAGGAAGGCTTCCACTTCTTCCAAGTCATGGGCGCTGAGGCTGGCGGGGTCAATCGGATTCTTCGCCCGGTAACCGAGCTTGGCCGACAACACGGTAAAGCCCTGCGCCGGCAATGCGCGGCTGACCAAGTCGAGATCGGTAGGATCAGTCAGAAACAGGGTTGCACCTTCCTCGTCGCCCGGCTCAAAGTCCTGGGCACCGGCTTCGATGGCGGCGACCTCGGCGTCGGCGCCTGGTTTTGCTGGCTCAGCCTCAATCATGCCGATATGGTCAAAATCCCAGGCCACCGAGCCGGAGGTGCCCAGTTGCCCCTTGCGAAACAGCACGCGCATCTCGGGCGCCGTGCGGTTCACGTTGTCGGTCAGGCATTCCACCATCAGCGGCACGCGGTGGGGTGCAAAACCTTCATAAATGACGTGCTCGAAATGCACGGCCTCACCGGTGAGGCCGGCACCTTTTTTGATGGCGCGCTCCAGCGTTTCCTTGGGCATGGAGACCTTGCGGGCCTGTTCCAGCACCAGGCGCAGGCGCGAGTTGGACGCAGGGTCCGCCCCGCTGCGCGCCGCAATCATGATGTCCTTGGCCAGCCGACCGAACAGTTTGCCCTTGGCATTTGCTGCCAATTCCTTACCTTTTGCTTTCCACTGCGCGCCCATGTCAGATGTCCCTTTTGTAAAGGCGCAGCTGTGCGCCAGAGGTGTATTCTAAGACGCTGCAGCCAGTTGAAGCGCCATATGGTTGTGCCGCTCGATGACGGGTGGCAAATCCAGGGTTGTGAGCTGCCCCTGTCGCACTACAACGCGGCCATTGACGATGGTGTAGTCAGCCTGTGGGCTGCTGCACAGCATCAAAGCCCCGACCGGGTCGTGCACGGCACCACCGGCAAAGCCCAGGGTGTTCAGGTCAAACAGCGCCAGGTCGGCACACATGCCCACGGCAATCTGGCCAATGTCCGCACGGCCCAGCACCTGTGCGCCACCGCGTGTCGCCAGGGCCAGCACGTCGCGCGCGGTCATCTCGGCGGGCCCCAGGTCGCAGCCAAAAAATGTGCGGCCGTCGCGAACCTCCGGTGGCTGCAGCGCGCGCCCGACGCGCGCCAACAACAAGGCCTGGCGTGCCTCGTTCACCATGTGTGCGGCGTCATTGCTGGCACACCCGTCCACACCGAGGCCGACCGGCACACCGGCGTTGAGCATGCGCCGGATGGGTGCAATACCGCTGGCCAGGCGCATATTGCTGCACGGGCAATGGGCCACACCGGTGCGCGTGGCGGCAAACAGGCTGATGCCAGCGTCGTCCAATTTGACGCAGTGCGCGTGCCAGACATCGGGGCCCAGCCAGCCCAGGTCTTGGGCATATTCGGTGGGAGTGCAGTTGAATTTTTCTTTGGAATAGGCCAGATCATGGTCGTTTTCGGCCAGGTGGGTATGCAGACGCACGCCATGGTGGCGGGCTAATAGTGCGGACTCGCGCATCAAGTCACGGCTCACGCTAAATGGCGAGCAGGGCGCCACCGCCACGTTGAGCATGGAGCCGTGCGTGCCGTCGTGGTAGCGCTCAATCAGGCGCTGGGTATCTTGCAAGATAAAGTCTTCGCGCTCCACCACGCTGTCGGGGGGCAGGCCGCCCTGGCTGTGCCCCACACTCATGCTGCCACGCGTCGCCACAAAGCGCATGCCAATCTGCTGTGCCGCAGCAATGCTGTCATCCAACCGAACCCCGTTGGGGTAGATGTAGAGGTGGTCACTGCTGGTGGTGCAGCCGCTCTGCAGGAGTTCGGCCATGGCGACTTGGGTACTGGTGTGCACCATGTCGGGCGTGAGCCCGGCCCAGATCGGGTACAGGCGTTTGAGCCAGCCAAACAGCTCGGCGTTTTGCACCGCCGGTATGGCCCGGGTCAAACTCTGGTACATGTGGTGGTGGGTATTGACCAGACCCGGCGTGACCAGGTGGTCTTTCGCGTCTATCACCTCGCTGGCCGCCAGGGCGTGCGCCGGCAATTCGGCATGGGCACCGACAAAAACGATGCGATGGTCTTCGATGAAGATCGATGCGTTGCGCAGTTCGCGCGCGTGCTGGGGGTCCACGTGGTCCTGCGTGGCGATGCACCTGGCGTTTTGAATCAGCAAACTTGGCATGAAAACCCTGTCATGTGGAGTGGCGTCCGCGCGCCCTATGACTGCATTTCACCACGAGGCCAGGGGCGGCAATAGCAGAAATTTCTGATACCGATCAAGCATTTATCCGTATGCCACCGCACAGAAGTTTGATCTTGATCAATATGACCGTGCTGTGGGCGGTGCACAGTTGCCACATGCTTACCGACCAAACCATTTTTGCGAATCGACCGGCCGAATTGGCAGCCGTTGGTACCGTATTGTTACGGCGCGGCGCAGCGACAGACTCGGTCATCTACATCATCCAGGGCAGCGTACTGCTGGGCACCAATGGCACTGGCGTTGTTGCCGATGTGATTGAGCACCAATTGGGCGTGGTGGTGGGCCCCAGTTGGCTGGATGCCACCGCGGCGATTTTGAAGCTCCCGGGAGCGGTGGACGCCGTGGCGCAGTCGCCGGTACAGTTCTACCAATTGTCGACGGAAGAGTTCAACGCCTGTCTGGACGGCGCTACGCCAAACGTGCGGGCCATGCTGTACGACGTGGCACGTGCCCACCGCCAGCAAACCGAACTGACCGTGAGCCGCCTGGCCAAAGATGCTGAAGCGCGCTGCGCCGAATGGTTGCTGAGCAACGCCCAAAGCAGTGACCAGGGCGACTGGGCTGTGCAGTTGCAGCAACGCAAACGCGCCATTGCGGCACACCTGGGGATTGCGCCAGAGACGTTGTCTCGGGTCTTGCGCAATTTACGTGAGCAACGGCTGATCAGTGGATCCGGTCGGGTGGTCAATCTGGTGGACCCCGGTGGCTTGCGCCGACTGGCTGGTGCCAGTGCGCCGCTGCAGATAGCGGCCGCGTGATGGCAGGCTGACGCGCGAGTCACCCTACAGTGTCTTGTAACCCATGGTCTGGGGCAGCCACAGCACGATCTGGGGAAACAATGTCATGGCCAACAGCAGCAACAGCAGCATGAGCAGAAACGGCCAGCCTTCTTTCATCATCTCGCCAATCGGAATGCCAGTCAGTGCTTTGGTCACAAACAACAGCATGCCAAACGGCGGGTGAATCAGGCCAATCATCATATTGAGCACGACCAGCACGCCAAAGTGCACCAGGTCGACGCCCAATAGTTTGGCAGCCGGCAACAGCATGGGCACAAACACCAGCAGCAGCACCGAAACATCGAGAAAGCAGCCCAGTGCCAGGAACATCAGGTTGACCAGCAAGAGAAATTGGATCTGGCTCAGATGCATGCCGTCCACCCATTGCGCCATGGCTTGGGGCACACCCTCGGCGGTAAAGGCGTAGTTCAGCATAAAGGACCCGGCCAATATCACGGTCACCACGGCGCTGCCGCGCGTGGACTCCATCACCACCCCCCAGAACGTGCGCCAGGTCAAGGCTCGGTAAACCACACCCGCCAGTATCAGCGCATGCAGGGCCGCCACGGCGGCGGCCTCGGTGGGCGTAAAGGCGCCCGAATAGATGCCACCCAACAACACGATGGGCATGGACAGGGGCAGGGCGCCACGAAAGAATATCGCCGGCCATTCGCGCAGTGGTATTGGCGCCTCGCGCGGCATATTGCGCCGTTTTGCAATGAAGTGCACCACCAGCATCATCAGCGAGGCCATCAAAAACCCGGGCACCACGCCGCCCAAAAACAAGGCACCCACCGACGCACCAGAGACCAGAGCGTAGATCACCATGGGAATACTGGGTGGAATGATGGGCCCCAGTGTGGCGCTCGCGACCACTACTGCGCCTGCGAAGCCACGGGTGTATTCGGGCCTTTTCAGCATCTGGCGGATCGTGACCAGACCGGGGCCGGCTGCATCGGCGATGGCACTGCCACTCATGCCCGAGAAAATCACGCTGACCAATACATTGACTTGGGCCAGGCCGCCGCGCATGCGCCCAACGAGAATGCGGCAGAAGTCAAACAGGCGCTCGCTGACTGTGCCTGCGTTCATGATGTTCGCGGCAAATATGAACAGAGGTACAGCCAACAATACGTAGCTGTTGTACAGGCCATTGCCAACCTGTTCGGCCACCAGGCCCAGGTCCTGGTGCTTGACCAGCAAGTAGGCAAAGCCAGAGACCAGCATCGAAAAGCCAATGGGCATGCGCAGCAGCATGCCAGCCACCAGCACACAAACCAGAACCGTGATACCTGTGTTCATGTCAATGGTGGCAGTTCTGCATCCAGTCCCTTGCCCTGGATCGCCTCGCGAATGCCGAATCCGCTGCGCAAAACCAGTGCCACCATCAGCAGCACAAACGGCAAATAGACCCACATCAGCGGAATGTCCAGCACGGGAGTGCCCTCACGCGCCATGAAGTGCACATAGTCCCAACTGGCTGGCAGGCCGACCAGTGCCAGCCCACCGATCAGCGCATGGCCCACCAATTTCATGGCGCGTCGGGAGCGCTGGCTCACACTGTTCCACAGCAGATCGAACACCACGTGTTCGCGCGCCGGTACCACGCAGGCGGCTGCCCACAGGATCACCCAAATGTACAAAATAACGGCCGCTTCGTCGGTCCAAGGCAGTGGCTGTTGAAACGCAAAGCGTGCTGCGATCTGCAGGATGAAAACCGCGAACAGTGCCAAAAACAAGCCTCCGCCGATGGCATTGGCCACGGATTGCAACCAGCGTGCCATGGTTATTGGGTTGCGTTGATGCGGTCGACCAGACCAGCAGGCCAGAACTTGGCGTAATCAGACGCCTGATAGCTGGCCAGCACCGATTTGCGAAAGGCACCCACGTCGGGCGTAGTGACCTGCAGGCCTTGCTTTTTGAAAAAATCGATCAGTTGGGCCTCTTCCAACACGGTGTTGTCATTGTTGAAGGTCGCCGCAGCTTGTGCCGCAACGCTTACTTTTTGTCGTTGTGCCGGGCTCAATGCTTCGAATGCCTTGTTGGAAATGGCGATGAACAGGCTGTCCACCAAGTGGCTGGTCAACACAATTTGCTGCGTCACTTCATAAAATTTGGCGGCCCGCACGCTGGGCAAGGGATTGTCCTGGGCGTCGATCGTGCCGGTCTTCAAACCCAGGTAGACCTCGCCAAAGGCCAGCGGCGTGGCGGTAGCGCCCAGCGCGTTGCCCAGAAACAACCAGTCTTTGGAGCCAGGCATGCGCAACTTGATGCCCTTGAGGTCGGCAGGCGTCTTGACGTTGCGGGCCTCGCGCAGGTTGAGCTGGCGCGTGCCCAGGTAGCAGGTTGACAGCACGGTCAGCCCCAACTTGCTGGACACGGTCTTGAATAGTTCGGCACCAATGGGGCCCGCAAAGACCTTCTGCAAATGCTTGGGGTCACGCAGCATATAACCGGCGGTGAAAACCGAAAACTCGGGTACCAGCTTGGCCAGGTCCGCGCTGGACAGGGAGCTCAGTTCCAGATTGCCGCGTGCCATGGCGGCCGGTTCGGCGCCCTGTTTGAACAGCGATGCGTTGAGGTTGATCTGCACCTCAAACTCACCGGGCGCAGACTTCTCCAGCGTATCTTTGAAAACGGTCCACATCTTGGCGTGCCAGGCGTCCGGCACGGCTGGCGTGGAGATGCGCAGCACGGCTTTCGTTTGCGCGAAGGCGGGCAGGGCTGTGCCAACCAGGCTCACGGCTGCACCCAGCAGGGCGCGCCGGTGTAGGGTAGGAAAATTGGGCATGGCGGCGATTCTCGCAGGTCTTGCCTGGCGGCAGAGCCAGAAACGGAAACAGCCGGTGTTTTACCACCGGCTGTCGTCAAACCCGAATCACTCTAGAACGATGCGACAGTTACGCTGGATCGTCAGCGCATTTGTCGCTGCCAAACTTACAGTTTGTATTCTGCCAGGAACAATGGCGTTGTCGACGTGCAGGAGTTCGTGACAAAAGACGCGCTGTTGTCACAGCCAAATTTGTTGGCCCAGTATTCCACGCCCAGACCTGCAGTCAGACCGCTTTTGGGGCCGCCCAGATTGAACATGAAGGTTGCACGGACCAGGGTTTCCGTTTTGGTATCGGCGCCAAAGCCGTCTTTGCCCTTGGGGCCGACGATGCTGGCAAAGCCGGTGAAGGTGCCAACGCCACCCATGGGAATAGCCCAGGCGGTGTTGAGTGCGGGCGCCACGTCAAAACTGACGGACTTGCCAACGATGCCGTTGTTGTTGTTTTCTTTGTAGGCCGCGATGCCAATATCCCAGAAACCTGCGCTCACTGGCATGGCGGCCGAAACGCCCAATTGCACCTTGAATGGCGATGGCGCGAACGTCGTGTTCTTGCTGCCAGCATCGAAGCGGGCCGTCAGGCTCAGGTCCTTGGCGAAGCCGTAACCGTTTTTGTTGCCGGTCATCGCGCTGATCGAAAAGCTGCG
>OUNL011253340.1_pt1 | contig 15274 bp, 1 predicted proteins | sample 1779831 | NCBI WGS metagenome assembly OUNL01 (sample SAMEA3914863, study PRJEB12502) | metagenome | biome: forest; material: soil | place: USA | collected 2011-09-16 | depth 0.1 m | reverse complement strand
TCGCAGAGCTTTGTCCAATCGACGGTGAGGCTGTCATGGAAATCCAGGACGAGCGTCGCCTGGTCCATGTCGATTCCCAGATCCGCGAGCAAGGGCACCGGATCGACCGGTTGCTGGTTCGATGCCTCGACGAAACAGAGCCAACTCAGACGCCCGGTGTGCTTGTGAACCGCTCGCCGCATGTGGTCGTAGTCGACCAGTCGCTCGAACCAGTCGAACAAGGCCTGCCTGCGCCGCACAGACGGCGTCGCACGCGCATCCAGATGTGCTGGCGGATTGCGCTGCGGATCGCCACGGTAGACGTCGCCGATCGGCAGGAAATTGAAATCCAGCGATGCCCGGTGCGACGTGTACGGTACGCCAGCCACGTAGGAGCAGCCGGCAAACAGATCGGCAGACGAAAGCATGTACTCGGTTTCGGACCCGCTCGCCCGCGCTACCCGACCTGCCGACAAGCGCAGCCGATGACAGAAGAGAAGCGCCTTGAACGCTCGCTGATAGGTGCGGCGAATGTCACGCAAGCTGCCAGTGTACTGTTGGGCGAGATATGCTGCTGCTGACGGCACTGTGGCCTGCTTGCTCACCAGCGGCCCGGTTGTAACGTCGCGATACAGGCGCTCCACAGGCAATGCGGTAATGCAGTCTTGCGTATCCGGGCCCTGGTACTTCACGGTGAAACCGGTGCGGGCGCGCACCAGTTCGTTCTTCTCGTCGAACGAAGGCGCCATCTCCTCGAAATCGATGTCGATGAAATAGGCGCCGCGCTTCAAGGGCAGCGGGCCAGAGATCCGGTCGGGTGCCTGCTCATCCGCCCACCGATAGTTCAGCAGCCGGAATGTCCGCTGCCCGCGCCGCAGGTTCACACGCCATTTGCTGTGGCTGCACTTTTCGAAGTCGGGTTGCTCGCAGTCCGGTGTCGGTGCACCGCCAAAGAACGTGTAGGTACCCGTCTTTTCGATGATGAGCACCCCCGACCAGTGCGCCGTGAATCCCGCTGCTCCAGCCAGAGGTAGTCCGTCGGCTTCGCGAAGTGCGAGCCCGTTGCGGATCAGTGCGAACTCGTGCTTGGTCATCGGCAGCGTGAAATCGAGTGGCGGAATCATGCCGAAGACCGGTGTATTCCATTCGTTGGCGGCTGACGTGAAGGCACTCATCGCGCCCGTCAATTGGGGCCACACAACGCCGCTCGTATCGCTCACTTCGCCGAGCAGGCCGGTGCCTGTGAGGGCCGTCAGGGCCGCGAATGCGCCACCGGTCGGCTGCGCCCAGGTGAAGCCCGCTGGCATGTGGCCGTTGTCCTGCTCCCAGGCACTTGTTGCGAGATTTTCGTCGCCGAGCAAGCGACGAAGTATCAGCGACGCAAGACCGACTTCCACCTCGCTCTCGTCTGACGCATAGGCCACGTGAGCCGCGAGATGCTCCGCAACGACGCGCGCGCGCAATGTGAACGTTGCGAACGCGCGGCGAAAGTATTCCCACCGCTTCAATTCGTCGGCCTCTTCAATGAGCGCCTTCTCGGCCTCGACCAGACTCGCAAACAGGAACGAGAATCGCGCAAGCTCGGCGCGTGGTGCGAAGTACAGTTGCTGCACCGCGGCGCGCTCTGGTGCCGTCAATTGCTCGATCGCGTTGAGCTTCTGGAGCACGTCCGCTTCGCGCAGCGGCAACGAAGTGACGAGCTCTTGCGCCCCGGCATCGTATTGGAACGGACCGGGATGGGGCGAATTCCACATCCCTGCAACCGTACCCGCAAGTGCGGTCCGGTACTGACGCGCCTGCGCTGCTGCGGTAACGCCCGATCGCGCCAAGGTCTCAGGGAAAAAATGTTCGCCCAGCCGCTGTAGCGGGTCCAAGCCCACCGTCGGGTCGTAGCCAAACTCCGTCTGCATGGCCGTCGAAAGCGCGGTCCACGTCAAAGCAGCACAATCTTCGTCTGTTGCGTGGGCGTGCAGCAGTTTCTCGCGCAGTTTCCACAAATCGAAGGGATGCCCTTCTTCGGGAAAATCGAAGGGTTGATCGAGCGCTTCGTTGGCATCCTGCTGAAAGAAAGGATCGTCTCCGTCAAGATGCTGATCGACCGAAAAAAGATACAGCAACTCACCCGTCGTGAACGATGAGGCGTAGATCTTCGCCAGGATCTCTGCGAAGCGCAGTGTGCTGGTCGGCTGCGCATTCCAGCGGGCCACGGCAGGATCGAAGCCACTAAGCAGCGCGAGCGCGTCCAGGTTCTCGCGCAGGATCTTCATGAACTCCGGTGGACGATGGCGGCGATGGCTGCCAGGACGCTGTCCGGGCGCGTGCTCGCGCTCGGCCCGATCTTCGATCTGGTCGAGAAGGTGCGCCACCGCCCAGTCCAACGCTGCGTCCGCGGTGCCACTCCACAGACCGAGCAGCCGCGTGCGTGAGGCACCCGTGGCAGTCGGCGCGGCAGGGTCTGTCCCGAGGTGCAGCCACCAGTCGTCACGCAGCATCTGAAAGGATGCAAGCTGCCGGATGAACCCAGGGTTGATGGTGCCGCCCTGGAACAAGCCGAGCACCATGCAGATGTCGCGCAGGTCCGCAAAACTGTAGCCCGCGCCGCGCAGGCACTTGAGCGATCGCCAGAGGCGAATAAACACCATCAGCCGAAGCAGCGCGTCGTCCGATCCTTCGGGTTCGATGAACCGAATGATGAGGTCTTCCGGACAACATGGCTCGCAGTTGGGGAAGCCCGTGTCCTGCGGCAAACCGACCGGATTGCCATCGGTGTTCAGTTGGTCGGACACTTGCCGCTCGAACGCCACGAACTTCGACTTCCACAGCTCGAGGAACTCGCAGTACGTAATCCCCGTGCGCTTCAGGAACTCCGGCACGTGCACGACCATCGACTGCCAGTTAACGCCATCGATCAGGTCGGCCGGGAACCCGTACATGGCGCGCAACGCGGCAGCGCTGATGGGGTTCACATAGAGCGTTTGGTACTCCGCCGGTGAGAGCCCCAGGTACTCGATCGCCAGCTCGATTCGCACCGGGTAGCGCCACAGGTGTTTCTGGAAATCCACCGCTTCTTCATTTGCGTCGATGGCGAACTCGGTGATCTGCTCGCGAAACGCCCGCATCGTCGCAAACCGCGACACGCCCAACGCACAGAGATACGACCGTGCGATGTCGAGCGGCTGCGCGTACGGCAGCAGTGGCGACGAAAAATCCGCTTCAATTGTGGTGTAGGCGCCCGGCCTTGCCACGGGCGTTGCAGGGGTTGAATGTTCCGGCAACGCGGCAAAAAGCACATTCGGTGCATGTCCCGCACCTTCCTTGTCATCAGGCGCTTTGAGCGTGTGGCCACCGAGTGTGCTGCCGTTGCTGTCAAACACGACACCCGCCGCGCTGCCGTCGACGAGCGCCTCAAGGTTTTCATTGACGATGTCGATGAGCGGCAGCGTTGTGCAAACGTTTGCGGCGCTGGCGTGCAAATCGCCGAGCGGACCGCGCCGAGGCGCGATCAAGGTGCCCAGCGTAGCGGCCATTGCTACCGGGTGATCGCAGGTCGCGCCGACTCCGGTGGCCAGCAAATCGTGCAGGTAATTCACCGGGCCCAGCGGCGACAAATGCCACGGCGGGATGCAGTTGACGAGCGATCCGTCCGGATTGATGGGCGTGAACGGACCAGGGGGTACCGGGGCCACACCCGCGACCGAGCCACCCGCTGCGGTCTGAATGGCGCTGGCAAACGGATACGCCACGGTGCCCGTCAACGCGTACGCGAACTCTGTGGGCGACAGCGCCTGAATCTGTGCGCGCGAAGTGAATCCACGCGCATAGAGCGCTTCGAGCAACGAGAACTGCAGTGATGCGGGGCCCACTGCGGTGGTCGCGCGCAGCAACTCGTCGATCATCTGAAGCGCGGCAAGTAGCCATGCTTGCGCCTTCGCGTCGCCAGGAAACACGGCCTGCAACGCATTCACAACGAGGGGAACGTTCCAGTTCGCAACCGGAAATGCAAAGCCCGGTGCCGCCGCGAGAAACGCTCTCAACGGATCATTGTCAGCGATTGGCAGGGTCAAAGCGTCACCGCCCGCGCCCAGTACGGGCGCAGGAGAAATCGACAGCACGTCGAAGTACTTGCGGACTTGCCGAACGAACGCTTGCACGCGTTCCTCGGGAGTGCCAGGATTGGTAAAGTCGGGCAGCAAACTGACGTTGGCAGGAAGGAAGAATGCCATCCACTGCTGGACCGTGAGCGCTTTGAGCTGCCCCGTGTTGGTTACCGGGATCGTCTTGATCGTTGCGATCAACGCAATCGAGTTCGGAGTGACAACGGTCTGCTGTGTCACGACGGCCAACACGAGATCGAGATGGCCCGGCACAAGCGCCGCCGGGAATGGGGCATGCTGCCAGAACGGATCGATTAACACGCCCATTTCTGCGAGCCAGGCAGTCACCAGCGCATTCACGGCCGGATTGAGTGGACACAGTGGCGGCCGCTGCACGCGCCCGCGGCCGATGGCAACCAGGCGCCGCGCGGCGTTTTCCGGCGAAATCGCTGCCAGGGTGATGGTGTGCGCGTCGATCGCTGCTTTGATCCCCGCGATGCTGCGCGACGCGTCATCGTCGGTCGCCATGCGGTAACGTTGATCGGCGGTAACGTTTGCCGAAAGCATCGCAGAGAGTGCGTAGAAATAGTCCGCGGGAACCTGGAAGTTGAGCGTCAGGGCGCCGTTGTCTTCGAGCACAACATCGGCTTGCCGGAACGTCGAGCCCGGCGTCGGCGGTGTGCCGGTTTCCACCGGAAAATGCAGGCTTGCGCGCACCGGTGCCGCACTCTGCTGCTCGGCCCACACTGCGGCAGATGCCGCAAAGATATATTGCGCCAGCCGATCCGAGTTCGCGCTCTGCAGGGCGTAGAAACCCAGCAGGCTGGCCTCGTACTGCTTGCGATCCATGTCTGCCTTGTCCCGATCGTCGTTGCTCCACGAGCTGTCAGACTGTGGGCGCGTGTACATGTCCTCAAGGCGCCGGTTGTTCGGGCGCTCAGGCGGCGGTGTGACCTTGGGATTCCAGATGATCTCGCGCGCAACCTGGCGTGCCTGGGCTGCCGTTAACGGACTGCGGTTGGCAAGTGTTGCGCCGCCGGCCGGGTCTTGTGCCAGCACCTTGTCGATCGCGGCGCGCAAGGGTGCAAACTGGGGTGGCGTGCCATCTGCCGGAAGTTCGACAAACGCGGCGTTCGGATCCAGCGAGACGCCCGGATCTGGCAAGGTCACGACGAACGCGGGCTCGCCCACATTGCCGAGCATCGACCCCGAGAACAAGACCGGGATGTAGGTCAGCGGATTGTTGGAGATCGGTGCGTTCGGTTCGACTTTGACATTGAAGTTGAGGCGCTCAAACGCAACCAGTTGCGTTCCCTGCTTGATCTCCAGGCGCAGATCGGCTGTGTTGAACTCTGTGGCCGGTGGATTGAGTTCAATGACTGCGGTTGCCACCGCCTCAACGCGCACGTCCGGATCGGGTGGCGCAGGCAGCGGATTGATCTGCACCGGATAGATTGAGAAGTGCTGCAGGATTCTTTGCGTTGCAGGGGTGAATGCCGGGCCAGTGGCATTGAGGCCCGCGTTCGGAATCCAGGCGCCCTGGGCCTGCCCGACCAGGGTGCCGTCCGCCGAGTTGCCGAACGACAGGTCGAACGCGCGAATGGACAAGTTGGCCAAATAGCTGGTGAAGTCGGCGGCGCTGGTCGGCTTCATCGGAACGAGGCGGACGAGAATTACTTGTGGCATAACTGTGGCTCCTCAATGTGCTGCGGTTGGTGCAATCAGTCCCCTAGATACCGCCATTCCAATCGGCGTTGGAAGGCAGCACGTCGAGCACCCCCTGCGTTCCAGTCATTGTTTGGATCCAACGCCCCCCCTGTGCCATGGCATTGCGCACAAAACGGGTTGACGTTTTCACCATTGCGAAACCGTTGGATGTCTCGCTCCATCAATACCGGATCAATGGCGATCCAGCCTCTGGGTCTACTTTCATAAACCATGATCGGAATCGCGAGGAGTCCCCCTGTTTCTGCAATCGCTCCGCCCACCGCGACGACACCTGCCTCGCCCGCAAAGGCGCCGCCGATCATCATTCCACCGCCGACCACACTGGCACCGCCACTGGTCGCCTTGCCGACCGTTACGATGCCCGGATCGTGCTTGGTATCGATGCTGGCCAACATGAAAACCCCGCCGGCGGCGTTGAATGCGCCGCCACCCACGGCAAAAAAGCGGGCTGAGTTGGCCATTCCTGGCGCCGCCACCTCGGGGAACGCTGGCATCGGACCAGAGGCGGTGCGCCCGGTGAGAGTCTCGAGAGGCGAACCGAGTGCTCCGTATTTCGAGTTGATGACCCCGCCTCCGTATTTCAGGTCACCAATCATTTCGGCAGCACCGCCCGTTAAGTTGTCACCGACCGCGATGGTGGTACCCGGACGGGCAACCACGATGTCCATGTTGAAAGATCCTCGTGGTCCGCCTGGCGTACCACCAATCTGCACCACCACACCGTTTACCGTGCGCACTTCGGAGTAGATCCTTCCTGCATCGTAAAACCCCATGTTTTGCATTTCCTGGATCACACCCGTGGCTTCCCCGTGAGCGGCGGTTCCGAACGGACTCGCAGAGCGCGGATTGAAAGTTGGCGGTCTCACAGCCCCGGCTTCGAACCCCGACTGGGCATGAATGAACGTCAGCAAATCGTCGATGGAGTTAGTGGCCTGCGCCGCGACACTTGTTGGAGCAGCTGGCGCGAGGCTGCTCATCAAGCTCCCTGTGGCCGAGAGCCCACCGCTTGCGAATGCGGATGAACTGTTGGAGCCATCATTCATGCTGCAGGAGAGCGTTGCGTCATTGCCTGAGGCCAACGTCGGATCGATGCAAGACTGGGTAGCCGGATCACACTGCGTTCCGGTCGAGTCGGTGAAGCTCACAGGGTTATTGCGGCCGTAGACGTAGGGGTTGGCTCCGTCAACAAGTCCGGCTGGATCGGTCGCCGTCCACCGGCCCAGCCAGTCGGCGTAGTACCTCGCCCCGTGGTAGTACAAACCACTCTCTTCGTCGCGCTCCTTGCCCGTGTAGCGATACCGCTTCGCCGCCTCGGTCTGGCTGCGCACGGCCCGGTAGGTCGAACTGCCGTAGGGCGCGTATTCTTCATACGAAATAATTTGGCCCAGGTCATCGAGCTCAAGGCTGGCCGAACCGAGGTGATTGCCGAACTGGTAACGGATGAGTTGGCAGGGCGACTTGTCGCTACCTGCCGTGTCGAGCGTGCACGTCTCGACCAAGGCGAGGCGCCCTGTGTCGTCCATCACATGCAGCGTCTCTCGCTCCAGAGTGACCGAGTCATGCCCTATAGGCCCAGCGTGCTTGCGGAAGATCTCGAAGCCCCCGATATAGAGGCGCTCTTCGACAAGGCCGGGGGCCTTCTCCCACACTTTGCGCACGCGCTGGCCTGCTGCGTCGTACACATAAAAGCCCGTGCCGCCACCTCCCAAGTCCGTCTTGCGCAACTGGTCTTTGTAGTCCCAGTGCATGTTCGGACCGGCCATTGCGCCTCCCAGGTGTGGCATGCGCAGCTCGTTGCCGTGGGCGTCCTGCAGATACGTTTGCGGCTGCGCAGTGTTGCCAGCCGGGTTGAGTGTGGTGCGCGTCAGGCGGTTGCTGTTCTTTGGCAGCGTTGCGCCGCTGCCGTCGTCGATCAGGCTGGGTTCGAGGTAGTCATGGGCACGCGTCCAGCCAGGATGCGCCGGGTCACTGCCGCGATGCTGCATCTGCAGGAAATTTCCAACGGCATCCAGGACGTAGCGCTCAATAAAGGTACCCATGGCATTGCCGTCGTTCGCGGCGAACGGCCCAACTCCATCGGCGCTGACTGGGCCCCCGCAACCGGCATCGTTGAGCGCGAGGTTGCCGGAGGCGCCGCTCTGGCCGAGGTGTTCGCGGCCGGTGGCCTGGATCAGGCGATAGAGCGCATCAAAGGTGTAATCGTTGCTGGGTTCGACCCGCTTGTTCCTGAAGTAAACGGCTTGCTGCGCATCGTCCTGGATATGGGTGATGTTCCCGGCCGGGTCATAGGTGTAGCGCAGGTTCTGCACCTGTTTGCCCGGCCAGTCGGCAACGGCTGGCCGCGGATCGTCACCGGGGAAGTCAGCCGCACGGCGCTTGGTCAGCATTTGGGTGAGCCGCAGAGTGAGCGGGTCGTAGCGGTAGATGGTACTGGCGCCGTTCTTGTAGTCAATGCGCTGGCGCCGGCCTTTGGCGTCGTAGTCGATGTTGGCGACGCCCACAGGTGATGCTGCCTCATCTGCAGGGTCAATGAGCGCGCCGGGATCGTCCGCGCGCGCCAGCCACACGTCCATCCGCTCCAGAAAGTTGGCCTCGTTGAATATCGGCTGGATGACGTTGAACTTGCCACGCCCCAGGCTGCTGTGTGGGGCGACGGATTGGATGGGGCGGTTTTGCGCGTCGTAGCGCACGCTGCCTACAAAAACTTCATCATTCAAAGTCGGGCTCTGCAACCAGTCGGGAATGCCGGTGTAGTCACAGAGCAGTTGCCGCGTGCTGCACAGAAGGTTGCCCTTGAAGTCGTATGCCTCTATCGGGCGGGCGCCTGCATCCAGTCGTGCATTGGTGGCAACGCCGGCGGAATCGAAGTGCCGCAAGATGCGCGTGCGCAGGTTGAGCGCCTGGGCGTCGGGCAGCGCCTCGCCGTATTCAATCTTGTCGATGAGGATGTCGCGGCCGAGGGCTCGGGGATCGGACTCGGTGCTTGTGCCCCGGATCATTTGCCCCAATGCGCGACGCAGCGTGTCGTACGTTTTGGTGAAGTTGTGCCCGCGGCTGTCCCAGGCGCGAATGGGCTTGCCGGCCACATCGTTCAACATCCAGCGCGCGCCTGCTTCCATACTTTGCTGGTGGATATGGTTGCCGAGCATGTCGTAGTCCGAGCGCATCACGATTCGCCCGAGCGGGTCGCCGGCCTGATCAAGGGCATCGCGCGCGGCGCGCTGGTTGCCTTCGATGTCCATTTCAATGCGAGTGGCGAAGCTGTCTTCGCTGCCGTCAAGGTCGTGACCGGGGCAGACGACGCGGTTGCGTGCGATAGTCAGGAAGGGGCGACCCAGAGCATCAAAATGCGCAGCGGTGGGCGTGTCCGCATGCGCCTGAGCCTTCTGTGCGGCCTTGCGCTCATTTGCGCCGAGCGCGCCACCGATGCGTTGCGCGTACCAGGTCTGCCACGTGACGGGCTGGGTCTTGAAGTATTCAGCTACGAAGCCGCTGATGTCGGGGTCGGTGCGCGGGTCACCGGTTTGCTGGTTGCGCAACGCGCAGGTGTCGTTGACATCGTATGTGGTCTGCTGCCAGGGATCGAACACCACCTTCGCGTACGTGTGGTTAGGGTGCAGCGTGGCGATGACGCGCTGCGCCGGGTCGTAAAACAGCACCGGGCTTACGCCGATGCGCACATCGAACTCAAAGCGGTGGGTGTCGGTGAAAAAGGGCTCGAACTGGCGGACCGGTTTGCCCTTGTTGTTGAACACGGTCCAGCCGCTGCCCACCCAGCGCGGGCCTGCCACGCCGACTAGGATGTTGCCGTTGGCATCGCGTTGGGGCACCGGGCTGGGTTCAGCCTGAATCTTTTTCTGGATCTCGCGGCCGAAGCCGTCGGAGTAACTGAAATTGAGCTGGATCTTCAGGCCCTGCTTCGGCAATGGGGCGTTGGCATGCGTTTCCCTTGCGAAGGTGGCGGCGCACGCGGGTTGCCACTTCACTGCGTCACAAGGATTGGCTCGCCGGGTCCGGCGGAAGCGGTCGAGGTCGTAGACGATTCGGGTGGTTGCGTCCTTCAGCAATGCCACTGCCTGGGTGTGCGGATCGGGTGCGTTGAACAAGCCATCCAGTTGGGCCTGCGTGAGGTCAACCTCGAAACCCGTGAGCGCATCCCCTTCCACCGGTGCCGGCAGCGGCTTGCCCATCACCGCAGTGCCGACCACCATGCCCAGCGTATCGAAAGCGACTTCCATCCGGTTGCGGTTCGGGTCGCTAACCAGGCGCGGTTGCAAGACGCGGTAGTCGTTGGCGTTGACGGTGACGCGATTGCCCAGTGCGTCGCGCGTCTCTGTCATGAGCAGGTCATAGGCGTCGAAGTCCACACACGCGGCCTGGCCAAAAGGGTCGACATATCGGCGGGGCAAGAAGAAGTGCTGGCGGGCGCGCAGGAGTTCGATGGCTGCGTCATCGGCAGGGTCTTCGCTGTAGAACGCCTGTCCCGAGGGCAGCCACCAGTGATCGTCCGCGTCACTCGCGGGAAAGCGGCCATCGGCCTTGAGGGTTTGGCTTTGCAAGTAGCCGCCACGGTCGCCTGCCTGCCCCTGGAGAACGTCGGCGGGGTTGGGCAGCAGGGGCTCATCTGGCTGCCCTTGGCGTGGGCGCCGAAACACCCGGTCAAGGAGGCCTGGCGTGAAGGCGAGCTTGAAGGTCTCGCCAGGCAGCGCCAGCGACTGCAGTTCACCCAGCGGCAGCATGCCGCTCAGGTCGTCGCGCCGGTAGAGGGTGCGCAGCCACTCGATGGGGCGACGGCGATGGCCTGCGCCACCAATGTCTTCGTACGCGACTTCAGGTGCGGCGAACTTGTGGCGCAGACGTCCGGCTGCGGCGGGGTCCGGCTCAACCAAATCAGTGGGCCTGTAACGTCCGGCGGGGCCTGTGGCTGTGTAGCCCGTCAATTCGAACGTAACAGTCTCGCAGGGCAAGGGTGCCCGGTAGGTTTCGGGCGTCAGGGTGGCATGGGTGAGGCGGTTCTCGGTGTAGGTGAGCAGAGCCGTTGTCTGGCGATTGCGATCCCAGGCTTGCGACAGCGGCGAGATGCGTCGGCCGTAGCCGACCGCCGCCTGCTTGAGTACGTTGCCAAGGTCATCAACCTCCAGTGTCAGCGCGTGCTGGATGCGCGGATCAGCCGGGTTGCGCTCGTAGTGGTAGGTCAGTGCCTCGTTCGCGTGCGTGAAGAAGACCGCATACCGGTTCACGCCGCGGGACTGCAGCAAGCGGATGCGAAAGTTCTGCTCGGTAACGGTGTAGGGTGTGCGGGCGCGCTTTTCTTGTGCTGGCGTGGTGCCGGGATGTCTGGCGTCATCCGCATAGACCTCCTGGCGCAGCATGGAACCCTTGAGAGCGCGGCAGGCTTCGCGCTCTTCCTCTGGTGTAAGGCCAAGTGGCAGAATCGTGTCGTCAAGCAGCAGCGCCCGTGAGGCAGTCTTGCCAAGCCCGGGCTCCCGGAAGTAATCGTCCTCCATCTGTCGAGAGATGCGCTCCCGGCCGAGCCACGCTCCGGTGTGGAACCAGGTCTTGGTGTGCACGGGCGCAAGTTGCGACGCGGCGCCGATGTTGTCTGCTGGCGTGCCGCCAACGCTGAGCGCTTCAAACTGTTCTGTGTCCCACTGCTCCACCATGCCAAAGCCGCGAAACTCGCGCTCAACGCCATCGTAGTGGCCATCGTGGTACGCGTAGCGTGTGACAAACCGATTGCGACTGAGGTGGTCAATCGACTCCATGCGCTTGATGACATGCACCGGAAAAGGCAGGCGCGTGAGCCAAGGGCGGCCGGCTTCCTGATCGGCCAGATAGAACTCCGTGGAGGACGCGTACTCAAAACGCGTGTCAGAGCCGAGTTGGTTCTCCGAACGCACCAGCAGATGCGGCTTTTCGCCGCACATCAGGTCGATGTACTGCACCGAACGCCATGCGATGCCTGGCAGCGCCGTGGACCAGACAAGGCAGGCCGTACCGCGGCCGAGCAGGTCGACAACGCTGAGTGTTACGCCTTCGACGAGCACCATTTCGCTAACCGTGCGCGGCTTGCTCAGTGCGTTTCCGCTCTCATTGAGGTAGACCTTGACGCCCTTGCGCCCGGCGTAAAGAACATCCGTCGGCCCGGAGCCATCTGTATCGGCGAAGCGCAGGCGTCGCGCGTCGAACAAGCCCTCCTCATCGAACCAGGGCGAGGCGTCCATCGTGATTTTGGGCCCGAACCTTCCGTAGCCCAGGCTGGGCCAGTAGCAGACCTCGCCGTTCCTGATGCGCACAAGATCCGCGAGTCCGTCGCCAGACATGTCAGCAAGAAACACGGTCTGGTCTACCTGCCCCAGCAGGACCCGTGGGCCGCCCTCTTCATTCCATGGAACGCGAACGCGGATGGCCTCGCCGAATCCGTCGTCGCCAAGGGAGGGGTGCCAAGTGATTGCCTGATCGTCCGTGATCAGGATGTCGGCGAGCCCGTCTCCCGAGAGATCGGCGAGGTGGACATTCGGATCGGCAAAATCGACAAGCGGAAACGAACGGAACGCACGAAAAGGCGTCCACCCGGCGTCGGCGGTGCGATCAAAGTAGCCGCCGGTGCCCTGTTCGAGCGTGGCGAATTCGAGCCGACCATCCGAGTCAAGGTCAATGAGCTGCGATCGCCCGCCCTCGCCCAATGGCATGCTGCGAACCACCTGCACTGGGCCGAACCGGCCTTGTCCGCGATTGGGCTTGTAGTACCACGCACCGGGCTCTGTGGCGAGCACGCCCGAGATGCCTTCTCCGTCAAGATCGGTCCATTGGTAGCCTGGCCCGCCAATCCCTGTGGGGAGGTTCTCCAGGCTTTCGGCGGGCAGCTGTCGAACGGCCCAGTTCCTGGGTGCCGGATCATCGAGCGGGCTCTCTGCGTAGTGCAGCAACAGCGCGGGCAGCGATCGGCGGCGATACGACCCGTCGTCGAGCATCCGGTAGCCGGATTGCGTGATGCTTGTCAGCCGCGTGCCGGTGGAACGCTGGTCGTAGCCCAAGTGGACGCCGCGCACCAGCGTTCGCGCCGCCCCCAGCATCTCGGGCATGCGGTGCACCACGAGAATGCTTTTGCACAATCGGTAGGTACGCACCTCGAAGCCGGACCGTGAAACGGAAAACGGATCGCGGCGTGAGGGCCTGGGCAGCGGTGCAACCTGCGCCCAACTCACCCTCTCGAACCCGCCCGCGTCCGGCTCATGATGGAAGGGTTCATCGCCGTAGTCAAATACGACTTCGAACAGCCACCCGCTCTCTGAATCGACGTGCGGGCGCGGCAAATGGCGGCTGCCCGCTGCACTGTCTGCCTGCACGGCCGGTACCGGCTTGCGATTTCCGTACCGAACGCGTTTGAGATACCGGTTTGCACTGCGCGAACGGAACCGTTCGTTGGGTCGGCTGGTATCAACACCATCACCACATTCTGCGGCATACTCGTATTCGATGGCGTTACCGCGGTCGTCGTAGCTACGACATACGAGCCACTCAAAAATGCGCTGCCCATCTTCAGGATCGGCGACACGCGATTCAGCACCATCACCGTAGACCGTAAGAACGTTGTCCCGGGAGATGGTGCACCAGTGCGTATCACCGTCTGCAAGGCGTGTCCAACTCTCGATGCGCGAGAAAATACCTTCAATGCGCGGCCGGTAGCGGCGTACAAAGTAGCCTTTCGTTTCTCTCGCAACCCCCGACCCATCATCGTCGCAGATCGGGACAAGATCCTCCGAGCCAGAGAGCAAAAAGATGTCGGCTGCAGCATCCGCAGACGCGACTTCTTCCTCACGGCGAGCGAAGGGGGCGTAGCGGGGAACGCCCTTGTCGGTTCTTCTCGAGATTGACGGCAGGCCTAGCGTGCAGCCCAGGCCGAACGGGCCGTTGCCTGAACCTGAACTGTGGGACAGTGAAAGCGCAGGCTGAAACCCGCTGCGGCTCTTGCTCAATGGAACGGGGACTGTGAGTGACGCGGTCCCGTTAGCAGAATTGGTCTGAAACTTCTCGCCCAGTCCTCTGATCGCGCCGCCGCCCTTTGGCATACTCACCTGCGGTGCGGCCATAGGCGAGGGTCCTTGCGTGTCTTGCTCCTTCGATCCGGCGCTTTCCGATTCCATGATGCTATTGATCCGAGGAAGTGGTGTTTGCCGCAACACACAACAAACGTTCCCCTCGTGGGGGTAGCAGCCCTCTAGGATTGCTCATGTTTTATCCTTTATAAAAAGAATGAAACGAAAAAAAAGGACCTGCAATTTTGGCGCCAAGACACAACTACGCTCGACTCGTTGCGCTGAACGCCCTCTCGTTTTCCATACTGAGCGAAATAAAGGCGCGCTCCAACCGTTGACATCCCATGCGCCCGATTTTTCGGTGTTCTCTATTGAGACGCAACAATTAACGAGAAGGAATCATTGCAAACGACAAAATATTTGAAATCCCATAGACAGGGGGGATGTGTAACGTTTTGCTAATAGAATTTTGTTGATCGTCACGTCTGGCACGGCGCTGTTTGCGGGCAGCGACAGACTTGCAAGGGAAGATGATGGTATCTCCAAAGGAGCTACCGGTGCGCACTACCACGGCAATGCCGAGCAGGGGATTTTGTATAAAGACATAGCTGGCGTGATTGGTCGCAAACTGAATGTGCCGGTGGTCAGCAAGACGCTGGACGAGGCTAGTCAGGACTTTGATTGGTTTGCACTCATGGCCATGGCCAACAATCCAACCTCTAGCTGGCAATGCCAATGCGGTGGTGGTTGACGACGCCATCGCCGTATTGGAAAGCATCGTTCACCATATTGAAGAAGGTATGAAGCCATCAGAGGCGGCTGTCCAAGGCGTACATGAGAAAGTGCGTCGAAATTCTTTACATTTGACAAATCAAATTGCCACATTCGCCGAAAAGATCAATGCGAATCAAATACTTGAGTTTTTGGCACTGATATTGCTCTCTTTGGACTCACTTTGAGTTTCAGCTTCTTTAGTGGGCCAGAAGCGGACCGCATTATTACCCATGATGCGTAGTGTTTGGTTCCAACCATTTATAAACAAAGGCCCCACACTATGAGCAAGAAACACGCGCGCCTCGCTGCGCAACGCAAGCAATCGGTCCTGGCGTTGTCCGCGTTGATGGTGGTTGCATCTACCGCGATGGCACAGCAAGCCAAAGTCGATTACACCGGTTTTGAAGGCGGCCCCTTGTGGGTAAGCGCGGCAGGCGAGTTGCCCAGCGGTGCCATTGGTGGTGGCCCTGGTGGCATCACGTCCGTCATCAACGCTAGCAATGGCACCACGGCGCGGGGCTTCAAGGGTGTTTCTCAGTACGACCTAGTGAACCTGCTGGGCGGCAGCTTCATTCCGCCGGACACAATGGGCGCTGTTGGCGCCACCCAGTTCATGCAAACCACTAACGGTGTCTATGCCATTTATAACAAGGCCACCGG
>OUNL011260130.1_pt1 | contig 15392 bp, 10 predicted proteins | sample 1779831 | NCBI WGS metagenome assembly OUNL01 (sample SAMEA3914863, study PRJEB12502) | metagenome | biome: forest; material: soil | place: USA | collected 2011-09-16 | depth 0.1 m | reverse complement strand
TCCGTTTTTCGGACGAGCCCGTTTCTGGTGCGGATGGGGACGTCGTGGTGCAATCGTTTTATCTGGTCAGTCCCCTCAAACACGATTTCGACCCCGAGTTCAGCGAAGTGGACTGGGAGTATCTGCCCAATGGTGGCTGGGACGACCCCACCACCCGGCTCTACGGCATCACCTGGCAAACCGTGCGCATCGAGCCGTGGCAAGCCTTTAACCAGGCACACCAGGAAAAGCGTTCGCTGGCCGGTTGGCATACGCTGATGATGCAGGTCAAAGACGGGCACACGCACCACATCCTCGATGGCATACCGCTGGCGGTGCATGGCGGCCGAAACTACCCCGTCGTGCCCATGTCGCTGAATTTCAACCTGTGGTTCTCCCCGGGTGGTCTTTTACCGGTATCGAAAATGTCGCGCGTTTACGAACAGGATGTGGACTGGGTGTTGCATGTCAAAGACCAGTTGCTGACACCCGGTCAAGTAGACGCATTGGTTCAATCCCTGCGCCATGATGGCAGCCTCGCAATAGACAAAGTGCCGACACCCATTCCTCCTCTAGAAAACAGCTGCGACTTCTGAGCCATAGCCCGCGTCTATGGCACCATAAACGACACCTGCATGCACCATAAACGACCTCGGAAAACGAGTGAAAAAAGAGACAAATAGGGTTTTTCCCTAGCCATCTTGGAACAAATAATCTTGCAAATGGAAACAATTGGTAGCATAGTGGCATCTGAGAATTTTGATGTGGTATTAATTGGTTTGCGCACATCAAGATTTCCACCAAAAGAGATTTACCCAGTGGCCCACCTTGACCTATTGAAGAAAAGGACAACATGAAACTCATACGCACCCCAATCGCTGCCGCCGTAGCGCTCACCCTGTTGAGTGTTGCCTCGGCGCAGACGCAGCCGGCGGCCCCTAAATCAGACGCCGAATTGAATGCGGTAACCGTTACTGGTATTCGTGGAGCCCTGGAACGGTCCATTAACCAAAAGCGCAATGCCGATTCAGTGATCGAAGTCATCACCGCGGAAGACATTGGCAAGATGCCGGACAAGAACGTGGCAGATTCTCTGCAACACGTGCCTGGCGTGAATACCACGGCTGGCGGCGCCGCCGGTCAATTGGGTGAAAACGAAAAGGTCTCGATCCGCGGCACCGCCGACAACCTGACACTGACCACCTTGAACGGCCACTCCGTTGCCAGCGCCGACTGGTTCTGGGCCGACATCGTTGGTAGCGGCCGCAGCGTCAGCTACAGCTTGTTGCCTTCCGACATGGTGGGGCGCATCACGGTGCACAAGAGCTCGGAGGCGTCGATCCCAGAAGGTGGCGTATCGGGTACCGTCGACATCGAGTCGCGCCGTCCCCTGGACTTCAAAAAGCCACTGAATTTCTCGGCCAGCATTGGCGTCGCCAACCAGAACAACGCCGGCAAGAACGACCCACAAATGTCAGCCCTGGGATCCTGGAAAAACGAAGACAGCACGGTGGGCGTGTTGGTACAAGCTTTCTCACAAGCCCGCACGCTCAAACGTGAAGAGTTTGAAAATGTCTGGAAACTGTTTGAAGACACCAGCTGGGGTGGCGACACCAATGCCGCATTGGCAGCCGCTGGCGTCGACCTGAGCAAGATGCACCGCTATGCGCCCTTGAACGGCAGCGCCGTATTCACCCAGGACCGCAAGCGTGAAGGCGGCCTGATCGACCTTCAGTGGAAGCCAAGCCCCAAGGTGGAGCTGGGTTTCAATGCATTCTCCAGCCAGATGAAGGCGGCCAACTACAACGTCAACTGGATGCAGGATGGCTTTGCCATGTTGAACCAAGGTGTTGTACCCACCACTGCGCATGTGAATTCCGCTGGTGTGATCGACAACCTGCAGTTCAGCGGCCCATGCGTCATTGCACCGTCATTGAATCTGACCGCAGCGCAAGCCGCCGGCCGCTGCGCCGCCGCCCATGGCAACGCAGTGGATCTGGCAGCGCGCCCCGATGCCAAAACCTCCACCGACTACACCAACTTCGACGCCAAGTTCAAGGTCACCGACGATCTGACTTTCGATGTCAAACTGGGCAAGACCACCAGTACCGGACACTCCACCGATTACGCCATTGAAATCTGGGGCCCCTATGCAACCTCTGGTTACACCATGGGTGGACAAGGTCAGGCCTTCAACATGAACTTCCCCAGCTCGCCAACGTTTGCCAACGGCAACAATGCGACCAATGCCGCGATCCGAACCGCAGGCGGTATGGGTACTGAAGACGAAGTCCAGGGTTGGGCGAACATCATGGACACCAACGACAGCGAGAACTACTTTCACGTGGACGGCAAGTGGACCATGGATGGCATTTTCAACACGGTGAAGTTTGGTGCCCGTGCGACCGAACACACCCGCAGCCGCAGCTGGATCGTGGGTGGCAAGACGCCTGCCGGAAAACTGGGTGCCAACCTGCCAACACCGTCAACCTACAGTGGCTTTGACGCCGGCAATGGCGGTGCCTTGGCGAACTTCTGGATGTACACACCTGACCAGATCAAGGCTTGGGGCGACCAATACGTGCGCTTCAACCCGGCTGACCAGGATTGGAACCAGGCCTTTACCTTCAAGGAAGCTGTCAATGCCGCGTACGTTCAAGGCAACTTCTCTTCCGGCCAGCTGTCGGGCAACATCGGTTTGCGTGTCGTCAACACCAAGGACGACGTGAACCAATACCAGGTGGACAACGCCAATGGCACCCTGCAGACGCTGCTGCTGGGTACCGACAAGTTCTCCCCATGGAATACGTCGGCATCGTTCACCAATGTGCTGCCAAGCCTGAATCTTCGCTGGGACTTCAGCAAGGAGCTGATCGGCCGCATGGCGCTGAGCAAGACCATGTCGCACCCCGATTTTGGTAAATATGCCGGCCTGAACAAGAACGACACGACCGATACCGGCACGGGCGCAAACCCAACGCTGGCACCCACCACTTCGAACAACTTTGAAGTGGGTGTTGAGTGGTACTTCGCACCGCGCTCCTTGTTGGCAGCCACCATTTTCACCAATGACCTGCAAGGCTACGTGACCTACGGCGAAAGCAAGGCCAACTTCTTCAACTCGATCAGCAAGCAAGTTGAGACCTACACGATCGGCGGTCCAGCAGCAACTGACGCCCAAGTACGTGGCCTGGAGTTGAGCTACCAGCAGGCATTGGGTGGTGGCTTCGGTGTTGACGCCAACTTCACCTATGCAGAAGGCAAGGAAAAGACCGCCATCAAGGGTTCGCTGTGCGCAGGTGACAGCTTCCTGAATGTGACGGACTGCACGATGTTTGGCACATCGCGTCAAACCTACAACCTGGGCGCCTACTTCGAAAACAACGACTTCAGCGCACGCGTCAGCTACAGCAAGCGTTCACCCTACCTGTTTGGCACACAGCCTTCGCGTTCGGTGTACGTAGATGCCGGTGGCTCGTTGGGCGTGGCGTTCAACTACAACATCAATGCCAACACCATTGTGTCCCTGGAAGGACAGAATCTGCTGGATCCCGTGATGAGCACCACTTCCGCACGCACTGGCGACCAGGTCGACGTGGGCCGCCAAGGCCGCACACTGTTTGCGACCCTGCGTGTGAAATACTGATCGTTGATTAATCTTTCCTGAGCGATGGGGGCTGCTTGAATCGGGGGCGAGCGCAGTCAATTTGGTGGGCAGGAAAAGCAATTTTCCTGCCCATTTTTTTCGCCCATTTTTTCCTGTCTTTCGACTGCATAATCCCTGACCCCGATGGCCCATCTCACCCCTCCACCCCACACCCTGCGCAACTGGCTTCGCCTCAGCGCCACTGTAGCCACGCTGTGCGCCACCATGCTGGCCTGCGCTGCGGGGCCCGCCGACACAACGACCGCGACTACCAACGCCCGCCGCGACGCTTTCGTCTATAGCCCTTACAAGCATCTCAATACCGGCGTTGATGCCAAGGCTCCGGCGGCAAAGACCGCGGTGGCTGGATCACCACAGGTGGTGTTTGATGCCCCGCGCGCCACACTATTGCCTGGTGCCAACGCCTTGACATTGGCTTTTGCTGCCGGCGAGTGCGGCAGTGAACACTGGGGCCCGCTTGCTGGCCAATCAGTGGCCGACGCCAATGTGGCGGCATTCAACCGTGCCGGCATCCCCTATATCGTCTCGACCGGTGGCGAGGGCAATGTGTTCAGTTGCGCCAGCGATGCAACCATGGAGCAATTTGTGGCCCGCTACGACACGCCCATGCTGCTTGGCCTGGACTTTGACATCGAGGCGGCGCAGACACCCGACATGATTCGCGGCTTGCTGCAGCGCATCCGCACAGCCCAGTTGCGCCGTCCGCATCTACGCCTGAGCTTTACGCTGGCGACATTGGCCGCCAGTGACGCGGGCGAGGCCAGCCTCAATGCACAAGGCCAACAGGTCATGGCTGCCATTGCAGCCAGCCAGCTCGAACACTACTTCATCAACGTGATGGTCATGGATTTTGGGCCCGCCAAGCCAGCCAACTGCGTGGTGCGCGCCGGCCAGTGCGACATGGCCGCATCGGCACGCCAAGCCGTGAACAACCTGCACAAGCGCTACGGTGTGCCGCTGTCAAACATCGAAGTCACCGCGATGATCGGCATCAACGATGTTGTCGAGAACGTATTCACAACAGCCAATGCCAAAGAGTTGGCGCAATATGCCAAACAAGCGCGGCTCGGGGGCCTGCACTTTTGGTCACTGGATCGGGACACACCGTGTGCCGACGGATCGACTGCCGTATCCCCCACTTGCAGCAGTACCAACACCCAGCCCGCACTGGCCTACTCACGCGCATTTTCAGAAGGCTTGCGCTGATCTTGGAAACAACGAGCTTTACAGGCATACAACCGGTTGCATACGCTGGGCACCGCTGCCTGCAATTTTTTACCCAGCACGGTACCGCCATCGTAGCCATGCATGGGGCGCAATTGCTGTCCTGGCGGCCTAGCGGACAACGCGAGATATTCTGGCTCTCGCCCACGACGTTGGCGGCCCCCGCTGCGATACGCGGTGGTGTGCCGATTTGTTGGCCGTGGTTTGGCACCCAGGGCATGCCGACTTCGGCAATGGCGCATGGCCCTGTGCGCAACCGAATATGGGAAGTGATCAACGTCGACGCGAATGACCCTGAACGCATCAGCGTAACCTGGGTTCCACGCGGTGCAAACACTGAAGACGACCCCTTGCGGCGCCTGGCACCGGGGCTGCAATTGTCCTTGCACATGGAAATCGGCGAAATCGTGGTGCAAACCCTGCGAACCCACAACCAAGGTACACAGACCTTTGCCCTGACGCAGGCGTTTCACAACTATTTCGCCGTGCACGACGCGACGCAAGCACCCGTCCACGGACTGGCTGGGTTGCGGTATGAGGACAAACTGCACAGCACCAGCGTTCAACTGCAGCGTGGGGACTTTGTGCTGGATCAGTCAAGCGACCGAATCTACCACAATGACGCCATGCCAGCGTTGCACCGCTATACCTTGAGCGACCCCGCGTGGCGGCGCCGCATTCACCTCACCACGCAGGGCAGTCGCTCCGTGGTGGTCTGGAACCCAGGCCCGAATCAGGCGCGCCGGATGGCCGATTTGCCCGAAGGCGAGTGGCGCAATTTCCTGTGTGTCGAGACCGCCAACGCGGGCGATGATGTGGTGCTGTTGGCACCCGGTGATCAGCACAGTCTGCGACAAACCATCGCCTGGGATACCATGGCGCACTAGTCGCTGCAGCAGGGCCGCTCCCAACGCGACGACGGCCCCTTGGGGGGCAGCGACCCGCACCGCGGCGCAGCGTGGGGCCTAAATCTTCTGCGGCGGCGCTTTTGTGCGTGCGCGTATCATCTCGCCGGTATCCACCTGCATCGCGCGGGCGCAGAAGGTCTTGTGTTGAAAACTTCAAAAGTTCTTCTTCTGGCATTCTTGGCAATTCTGCTGACCGCATACTTTGCGTTGGGTCTGGGGCGCTACCTGAGTCTGGACTACCTCAAAGCAAGCCAGGTTGCATTGGCTGGGCTTTACGCACAACACCCCGTTGGAGCACGCCTAGTCTACTTTGTCGTCTACGTGGCCGTAGCGGCGTCTTCGCTGCCGGGCGCCGCGATATTGACGTTGGCCGGGGGTACGCTGTTTGGTCTGGGCTGGGGCCTTTTGCTGGTGTCGTTTGCGTCCAGTCTGGGCGCCACACTGGCGTTTCTGATGGCGCGCTATGCGTTGCGCGACAGCCTGCAGTCGCGTTTTCAGACGCGTCTCGCCGATATCAACCGTGGCATTGCACGTGATGGCGCCATGTACCTGTTGGGGTTGCGCCTGGTGCCACTGGTACCCTTTTTTGTCATCAACCTGGCGATGGGGCTGACGGCCATGCGGGTCTGGACCTTCTATTGGGTAAGCCAGTTGGGCATGCTGGCAGGAACCGCGGTGTACGTGAATGCGGGCACCCAGTTGGCGCAGATCCATGCGTTGCACGATGTACTGAGTCCCGCCATGCTGGCCTCGTTCATATTGTTGGGGCTGTTTCCCTTATTGGCGCGTGCGGCCATTGACTCCCTACAGCAGCACAAGGTCTATCGCCGCTGGAAAGCTCAACGGCCGAGGACGTTTGACCGCAACATGGTCGTCATCGGCGCCGGCGCTGGCGGCCTTGTCACGGCCTATATAGCTGCTGCGGTCAAGGCACGCGTCACGCTGGTGGAGGCCCACACGATGGGTGGCGACTGCCTGAACTACGGCTGTGTTCCCAGCAAGGCCTTGATTCGCAGCGCTCGTCTGGCACACCAAATGCGCCACGGCGCGCAGTTTGGCTTGCGCAACACAGAGCCCTCCTTCAGCTTCCCAGAGGTGATGCAGCGCGTGCATGCGGTGATTGCAGCCATCGCACCGCATGACAGCGTTGCGCGCTACACGGGCCTGGGTGTCGATGTGATGGCGGGCCATGCCACGATCACATCACCGTGGACGGTAGCGGTCGACAGGGAGGATGGCACCCGGCAGGTTTTGACGACCCGCAGCATCGTGATTGCGACCGGGTCTCGTCCGATTGTGCCGCCGTTGCCCGGTCTGGATGCCGTGGGCTACGTCACCAGCGATACGATGTGGAACACGTTTGCGCAACTGGACGAAGCCCCGAAACGCCTGGTGGTACTCGGGGGTGGCCCGATTGGTTGTGAGCTGGCACAGAGCTTCGCCCGACTTGGCTCGACGGTGTACGTGATCGAACAGGCGCCGCAGCTACTATTGCGCGAAGACGAGGACGTCTGCAAGGTCGTGGCGACGGCGCTGCGCGCAGACGGTGTGCGTCTGCTGACCGGGCACACGGCAGTGCGCTGTGAACTGCGCACCGCGGGCACAGGCACCGAAAAATGCTTGGTTGTGGAAAGCGATGGGGAGCAACACCACATCGTGTTCGACCAGCTGTTGTGCGCCGTCGGCCGCGCCGCGCGCCTGGATGGCTACGGTTTGGAAGCGATGGACATTCCAACCCAGCACACGGTGCAGACCAATGCATACATGCAGACCGTTTACCCCAATATCTATGCGGTGGGTGATGTGGCCGGGCCCTTTCAGTTCACCCACACGGCCGCCCACCAGGCCTGGTACGCCGCGGTCAATGCGCTGTTTGGCGACATCAAGAAGTTCAAGGTCGACTACTCTGTGATCCCCTGTGCTACCTTTACCGATCCCGAAGTGGCACGCGTTGGGCTGAACGAACGCGATGCGAAGGCACACAGTACCGCGTATGAATGCACGCGCTACAACATCGGTAACCTGGACCGGCAAATTTGCGATGCCGGAGCCAACGCGGACGCAACCACGCAAGGCTTTGTGAAGATTCTTACCGTACCTGGCAAAGACACCATTCTGGGAGTCACGATTGTGGGGGCGCACGCTGGCGATTTGCTGGCCGAGTATGTCTTGGCCATGAAACACGGTTTGGGGCTGAACAAGATCCTGAGCACCATCCACAGTTACCCGACGATGGCTGAGGCCAACAAATACGCCGCTGGTGAATGGAAGCGCGCGCACCAGCCGCTGGCCTTGCTGCGTTGGGTGCGCAAGTTCCACGACTGGCGCAGGGGCGCGCGGTGACTCTTTTGGCCGACGCCACACTCGTGGAACAATAGCTGGCATGACTGCCCCTGACAGCCCTGCCCCAAACCCCGCTCCCCGCACCCAGCAATTGGTATTGTTGGGCGCCGGCCATGCCCATATTCAAGTCCTGGTACAACTCGCCGCCCAACCATTGCCAGGGACGGTGGTGGTGCTGGTCGCCCCCCATCCAAGCCAGCTCTATTCGGGCATGGTGCCCGGGTTTGTCGCCGGTCACTACGCGCTGGACGACTGCACCGTAGCGCTGGAACCGCTGGTGCAACGCAGTGGCATCCGCTGGATTCAACACAGCGCCACTGCGGTCGATGCGCAAAGGCAGACCATTGCGTTGGATGACGGCAGCTCGCTGGCATTCGACTGGCTGTCCGTCAACACCGGCCCGGTGCAGGACCGCGACAAGCTGGAGTTGGCTATGCCTGGCGCCCGCGAGCATGGCTTGTTTCTGCGCCCCATGGAGGCCTTTTGTGCGCTATGGCCCCGCGTGGTCGACATGGGCAACGCCCGCCCCTTGCGCGTCGCAGTGGTGGGCGCTGGTGCCGGCGGTATTGAGTTGGCATTGGCGGCACGGCACCGCTTGTCCAATGCCGCAGTGACCTTGGTCTGCGGCACGGAGCCTCCGGGAGCGGTCTACCCGCTGACAGTTCAACGCCGTCTGTTGGCGGTGTTGAAAAAGCGCAGGGTCACTGTATTGCAGGACACAGCCATGTCCTTGACCGCCGATGCCATTCAACTGGGCTGCGGCGCCGATCTTGCGTGCGACGTCCCGCTACTGGCCACCGGCGCACAGGCACCACGGTGGTTGGCCGACAGTGGTCTGGCTCTGGACGAACATGGTTTTCTGGCGGTGGACATGTACCAGCGATCGACCAGCCACAGCCGTGTGTTTGCTGCCGGTGATGTCAGCACCCGCACCGACCGTTCGCTGGCACGCAGTGGTGTGTATGCGGTACGCGCCGGTATGGCGTTGGCGTTCAATTTGGCAGCAGCCATTACGGGGACCGCGCTCAAACCGCATCAACCGCCTGCTGCGACCTTGAATCTGTTGTCGTGCGGTGGCAAGTATGCGGTGGCGACGTGGGGACGGTTCAGTGCGCAAGGGCGCTGGGTCTGGTGGCTGAAGAACTGGATTGACCGTAGATTCGTCGCTCGCTTTTCTCGGCCTTCTTGATTGGCATTCCTTTGGCGTCGTTTGTGGGGCAGCAGATTGCCTGAATTCGTTCCGAATGGAGACAACGATTTATCACTCGCCAGGGCGGGTGTTGCCGGGCGCCGATTTCTGTGCGTTTGACAGCATGAGGCGCCCGGCAATACCCGCCCTGGCAGGCACAAACGTGGCAATGTAAGGAGGGCCTGCGTTCAAATAATTTGCAGAATGCCCCCATCCTTGGCGTGATCGGCAGGCAACACAGAGCCAATCTCCCGCGCGCCATCAAACCCATGGCGCGCAAAGATCTCCAACACCGCATCAACGGCGGAAGGCGCGCAACTCACCAGCAAACCACCACTGGTCTGGGGATCGCTGAGCAAGGCCTGATCCACCGGGCTGAAATGTTCCGGAACCGCAATTTCATGCCCATAGGCCGCCCAATTGCGGCCAGACGCCCCGGTCACCATGCCTGCGCTGGCAAGCGCGTGAACGCCGTCAATCAGTGGCACGCGCGACCAGCCCACCTGCACGACGCACTTCGCACCCCTGGCGATTTCCAATGCATGGCCGGCCAGTCCAAAACCCGTAACATCGGTGAGCGCGTGCACACCATCCAGTGCCGCCAAGTCCGGCCCTGGTGTGTTGAGCTGGGTCGTCACCGTAATCATTCGGGCGTAGCCAGCTGCGTCCAGTTTTTCTTTTTTCAGCGCGGCCGAGAGCACACCCACGCCCAACGGTTTGCCCAGAATCAGCCGGTCACCGACCTGCGCATCGGCATTGCGCTTGACGCGCTTGGGCTGCACCAGGCCCAGTGCCACCAGCCCATAGATGGGTTCCACCGAGTCTATGGTGTGGCCCCCGGCAATGGGAATGCCAGCCGCCTGGCAGACCGAGGCTCCGCCGGCCAGTATCCGGCCAATGGTCTCTACGGAGAGCACATTGATGGGCATGCCGACCAGGGCCAAGGCCATGATCGGTGTGCCGCCCATGGCATAGACATCTGAGATGGCATTGGTCGCGGCAATGCGGCCAAAATCAAAGGGATCGTCGACGATGGGCATGAAGAAGTCGGTCGTGGCGATCAGCGCCTGCTCGGAGTTCAGTTGGTAGACCGCCGCGTCGTCTGCAGTTTCAATGCCAACCAGAAGCTCAGGTGGCAGGGGCATCGCCGTAGTTGTCTTCAGAATCTGCGACAGCACGCCGGGTGCAATCTTGCAACCGCAGCCTCCGCCATGGGACAGTGACGTCAGTCGGGGCTCAGCGGCACGCGTCTCGGGCCCAGGAATGGTTGGTGGAGTTGACATGGGGAACTGCTTTGCATCGGGGAATGAGCCAGGAGTATGCCAAATTGGAGCGCATATGGGGGAACCTTGGCAGCGACGCAGACTCAGACCCCAAAGGGCGAAAGACTTGTGCCATGGCGCCATCGGGGCCATGATGCAGGCATATTCTCACGAGGTCCCAGCAATATGTCGGTAGTTTTCTCCACAACACAATGCATCCGCATCGCTTTTTTGGCCGCGGTTGTGGCTTTGGCCGGCTGCGCCAGCATGAACACCGTGGTGGGCGACGTCAGCAGTTTTGCCAGTGCACCGGCAGATGTCAAGGCCGGCAATTTCCGCTTTGAACGCTTGCCGTCGCAAGAACAGGACGCGGCCCACGCCCAGGCGCTGGAAGACATGGCGCAGAAGGCATTGGAGAAGGTTGGTTTCAAGCGCAACGATGGGTCAGCCCAATTTAGCGTGCAAGTGGGTGCCTGGACATCCGAGGCAATCATGGTCTGGCCCGAACCGGCGCTGGGGCGCTGGGGCTGGCCGTCACGCTTCAATCACTTGCGCCCGTGGGGCGCGTACCCCCACTTGTACGGCCCGTGGCCGGACCGCCAGGTTTTTCTGTCCAAGGTGCGGTTGGAAATACGTGACCTGGTCAGCGCCAAGGTGGTGTTTGAGGCAACCGCCACCAATGAAGAAAGCTGGTTCAGGGCTAACGCAGTCTTGCCAGCGCTATTTGAGGCCGCATTGATGGGTTTTCCTGCGGCAAATCCAACGGTACACAGCGTCACCATCGCGGTGCCTAAAAACTAGCGACCAACCGGTCGGCCGCTCTTCATTAACTTGCCAAGATAACCCGTATCCTCTTGCCGTTGATACGCCTGGCGCAGGGTATTCACCAAGTGCGGCGCCATGCGCGGACTGGCGGCGAGCCAGAGATTGCCGACGATGTCGAGCTTGAAGGCCGGAACCAGGTTGTCACAACTGGTCAGTGCCTCCTCGCAGGCCAGTTTCAAACCCTCGTCCGAGAACACGACCAAGTCTATGCGGTTGACTTGCTGCATTTTGATAAGACTGAAGGAAACATTGACAACCTCCAGACCTTTGTCAATACCTTCATCAAACCCCTGCGTGCGCAGATAGTCTGCCCGAACATCGCCGCGCAACACGCCAATGCGGTATTGCTTGGCGTCCTGCAACGATTGAATCTTGATGTCGTTGCGGCTCGCCAACCGATACAAGTAGTAATGTCTTTTGGCGATCTGGCCAATCCATTGGTACATGGACTCGCGCTCGGCGCTGCGCAACAACGGGAACAGTACCGCATTGGGCTGTGCGTCCAGGGTCTTGAGCGCCCTGACAAAGGGTTGCGATTCGATGGAATAGCGCAGGCCGGCATCCTTCATCAACTGTGCGATGAACGCGCGCCCATACCCCATGTCGTGGGGATTGTTTGCCTCGGCCGTTGGTTGGGTGCTCCCGTTGCCGCTGAGGACCAGAATATCCGGGGATGCATCACCAGCGTGGGCAGTGACACTTGCTGCTAACAGTAGATAGATAAGGCAACTGCGCACTATGGACCACATTGAAAAACAAATTGGTCCCTATCTTAGGGTCTTGGCATCGCAACGCAATTACATTGTCCTACTCCGCTGCCAGTCGGTAAGGCCTGCACCGGCCCCCACACGCAGCCTAGGGTTTACCAGCATTGAATGATTGATTTATTATTTGTAATATTTGCAAATAAATACACCATCAATGAAAGAGGCCGCATATGTGCCACTTGACCCGGTATCTGAGACTTTGCCTTGTCATTCTCCTTGCCGTCCATGGCACGGCATTCGCACAAACCAAGCAGTTGAGCTTGTGCTGGGCAGCGTGGGACCCCGCCAATGCACTGGTCGAGTTATCCAAGGATTTCACGTCCAAGAGTGGCATCAAAATGAAGTTTGAGTTTGTGCCCTGGCCAAACTTTGCGGACCGGATGCTCAATGAGCTCAATGCCAGGGGCAAGTTGTGTGATCTGATCATTGGTGATAGCCAATGGATTGGTGGGTCCGCCGAAAGTGGTCACTACCTCAAATTGAATGACTTCTTTGCCAAAGAAGGCATCCAGATGTCAGACTTTGCGCCCGCAACGGTCGTTGGCTATTCTGAATGGCCCAAACATACGCCAAACTACTGGGCATTGCCCGCCATGGCGGATGCCGTCGGTTGGACCTATCGCAAGGATTGGTTTGAGCGACCGGACATTCAAAGCGATTTCAAGGCCAAGTATGGTCGCCAGATCGCGCCTCCTGCCAGCTGGGATCAACTCAAGGAGCTGGGGCAATTCTTTCAGGGCCGCACGATCGATGGCAAAAAAGTCTACGGTGTTGCGCTCTTCACGGAGCGTGGTTCCGAAGGCATAACAATGGGGGTGGCCAATGCCTTGTACCCGATGGGCTTCAAATACGAAGACCCCAGCAAGCCGTATGCACTGGATGGATTTGTGAATTCTCCAGAGGCTGTCAAAGGCCTGGAATCCTATAAGTCGCTGTACAACTGCTGCACGCCACCAGGCCATTCCAACGCCTACATGTCGGAGAACCTGGACACCTACCGCTCCGGCCAGGTGGCCATGCAAATGAACTGGTTTGCATTTTTCCCTGGATTGGCGAAGGACCCGGTGGTGGGAGGCGACAAGATCGGCTTCTTTGTCAATCCATCTGACACAGGCCGGGGCGTGCAGTTGGGTGGCCAAGGCATATCCGTCGTCTCCTACTCACCGAATCGGGACGAAGCACTGCAATACATTAAGTGGTTCGCCAACCCGGAAGTGCAAAAGAAATGGCAGGCCATTGGCGGCTCGTCCGCGCACAAAGCCGTACTGAACGACCCAGGCTATTCCAAGAGCTCGCCGTTTGCCGCTGCATTCCTGGAGTCCATGGACATGGTGGTCGATTTCTGGGCCGAACCGTCTTACGCGGAGCTGCTACAAGCCATGCAAAAGCGGGTGCACGACTACGTGGTGGTTGGGCACGGAACTTCGCAGGAGGCGATGGACGGTCTGCTCCACGACTGGAAGGCGACGTTTGTCCGCGACGGAAAACTTTCGCCCATCGAATCGCGCAACGACGCTGCATTCCCCACCGCGCGAGGGCATCAAATGGCATTCCTGGCGGCGGCATTGCTACTGCTGGGTGCAATCTATTGCATGAAAATGCTGCGCAAAAGGCGCAGACCGGCCGTCGTCACAACGCCCCCTACGCAAACTGTCGCAGTCCGTTACCCAGAGGCCACACCATGAAGCACGACATTGTGAAACGTGATGCCAGCACGCGCCGCACCGTACTGCGCGCCGCCGCCTCGACACTGTTGGGCACATTGGGTTTTACCCCGTCCGCGCACGCATCGCAAACGGACCGGAGCCCCATCAAGCTCGGGCAATCGGCACCCACAACGGGCCCAATGGCACGCGTTGGCCTGGCTTTTCGCGATGCGGCAATCGCCGTATTCAACGAAGTGAATGCCCAAGGCGGCATTGCCGGAAGAAGTATCGAGCTGCTCAGCCTGGACGACGAAAACAGACCGGAACGTACGGAGTTGAACGTGAAGCTGCTCGCCTCGGAGCACCACGTGTTGGCCTTGTATGGCTTCGTAGGCGCCGGGGCACACCGCGCCGGCGCACGCGCAGCCGCGGTAGAAGGGCTGCCCTATATCGCGCCTGTCAGCGGTTCCATGGAACTGCGCACAGGGATACTGCCCGGCATATTCAACATGCGTGCCAGTCATGATGATGAGATCGAGTCTGTCGTGCGCCACATGCAACAAATTGGCATTCAACGCACGTCCCTCATATTCGAATACAACTCCGATGGATGGGAGGTGCGTGACGCACTGATCGCGGCCGTAGAGCAACACGGGCAAAGCGTGGCATCCATCAGCAGCATCGACCACAACGGCAGCGATTTCAGCCTACTGGGCGCAGTGTCAGCCATACTGTCCGGCAAGCCCCAGGCCATTCTCCTGGGCGCCGATTTTGTGGCCAGTGCCCGGTTTGTGGCCGCCATGCGAAAGGCTGGATTCACGGGAAGCTTCTATACGCTGTCAACCGTTGGTGGAACCGCGCTGATCGAAACCTTGGGGCCGTTGGCGGCCGGGCTTTCGGTTACCCAGGTTGTGCCGTTTCCGTGGACTTCCTCCACCAAAGTTGGCCGCGATTTGCAGGCGTTTTGTCTGCGCAACAAAATTGAACCCTCGTTTGCCAGCATGGAAGCCTACCTGTCATCCAACATGCTGGTTGCGGCTCTCAGGCGCTCCAAGGATCCGATTGCCGTGCAACCTTTGGTACTCGCCTTGGAGAACCTGCCGGAGCAAGACTTTGGCGGCTACCATGGTTCGTTCTATTCCAAGTCGCGTCGCAATCCCGGCCAGGTCGACCTGACGGTTTATTCCCGCTCCGGGAAGTTCCTGAAATAAGACCGTGAACTGTTCACCAATGTTGCCCCCACGTTCGCCCACTGCGTGTGGCTCTCTGCCCCCAAGAGCTTGTGAATAGATCTAAACACACAATATTGTTTGGGTTGGGGATCAGGCTGTCTGGGCGTTTTGCTATCGAGTAAGGACCCCCATCACTGGGGGCCCTTCTCACAGAACCGTACTTGTGCTGTTCACATACGGCTCTTCGGAACCACGGGTTATGACCCCCGTAGCTGGTCTTTTGACCTCGACTATTCCCCTGCCAGCTCCAATTGGGCTGACTTGGGAGCAACCATGCGTTTGGGATGAAGCCAATATTGCTGCGCCAGTGACTTAAGCCCGCGTGCATCCCAAAGGGAATTCCGCAGTGC
>OUNL010000308.1_pt2 | contig 15503 bp, 13 predicted proteins | sample 1779831 | NCBI WGS metagenome assembly OUNL01 (sample SAMEA3914863, study PRJEB12502) | metagenome | biome: forest; material: soil | place: USA | collected 2011-09-16 | depth 0.1 m | reverse complement strand
ATATTGCCGTTGGAACAGGGCGCCAGCAGGTGGTGCGAACGCAGTTTGGCCAATCCGGGCTTGACGTCCGGCCATGCGTCCAACCGGTGCCAGGCCAGATTCAAATGCTGTCGGGTGGCTTCATCGACATCAATGTGGAACGCATCCAGTACGACATTGAGGTTTCGACGGTGCAATACATCCAGCCTTGAAAACGGCAGACGTCCGGACCGCACGTCTTCCATGGCCGGCTGATACTGCTGGCGCCAGGCATCGGCAAATGCCAGCCAGTCAATATTGACACCGAGCGGGCGAAGGCTGGCCTCGACTTCTCTGGCAATGGATATGCGCCAATCGACCAGTGTGCCGAATACGTCGAAAATGAGTGCTTTGATGGGCGTCATTCGGTGAAGGCCCATATCAGCATGGCATGCAGAGCGGTTGCTATGACGGCGCCATGCAATATTGCGATGAACGCGCCGCGCCACAGATTTTTCCACAGTGCGCCGCCAAAGACCGTTTGCAAGGAAACCATGAAATAGGCCATGGCACCGATCAACGCAACGGCTTTCGCCCCGGCTACCGGTGCGGTTGACACCAACAGCATGACGAAAAAGAACGCGTGCAGGTGCAATGCAAAGACAAGATGTTCCGTGTAGAAGCGGCCTTGGTTGCGATACAAGAACTTTGACCAAACGGCAAACAAGGGCAGCAAGAAAAACATCGCCTGCCCAGTGTGACCGGCGGCACGATCAAAGACGCCCGACAGCCAGCGTGCCACTGTGTCAGGCTCTCCATGGACATGCGTTTCGACCCGTTGGCAAATCCACTGCGGTAAATGCACACAGGTGAAAACGTCTTTGTCTATCGCCATCGGCCCCAGTCTGGACCACTGTCCGAACGTTGCCACGTCGAACAATACGACGGGCCGCTGCTGCCTTAATTCGTTGGCAACCGTGAACTCCGTTGCCGAATCTAGGTGGAAGGCGCCGAACAGTTTGAATGCAATCAGAACCAACACGCTGACGGTGAGGTAGAGCCGCAACGGCAAGACAAAGTGCTTGCGTCTGCCGGTCCAATATTCACGGGTCAGGCGTCCAGGCTGGGTCAACAGCATGCGCAGCGTACGCCAAATGGCACCCTCGGTCGAAATGAAATGTTCGCCAAACTCTTGCGCAAACTCCTTCAATGTGGGCGGGCGCAAAAGTGCCTCCTGACCACAATACGCACAGAATTCCGCGGGTGGCGGGACAAGTGAATTTTGGCAATTGGGGCAGTGGGTGAGCGCAGCAGCGGGCGCCTGGCTGTGTGTCATGGGCATTATTTTATGCAGAAGAAAAGGCGGACACGTTACGGCGAAGTTCGGTTGTCGGTGTCAGGTTCTATATCGCTGATCTTGCGCATATCGGCGACCGAATGGTTGTCGCCGTTGCCGGTGATGGCATCGGCATAGCGCATGTCCAGCTTGATGTCATTGTGTCCGTAGGCATGTGTAGCGTACACCTGTGCTCCTAGCGCCGGGTCACGGGCGGTCACACTGAGCATCAGGCGAATGGTGGTGTCTTCCAGCTCGGCTTCGGTCAACGTCTGCAGCAAAGCCAAAGGGCTGTCGGGCGTGATTTCGTGCGTGATGGTCCAAGTCAATGGGAAGAATGGCTGGTCGTTGCGTTGCAGCTTCAGGTCCTCCATGCGCCGAAAGCGCTGTCCATCTGCGGTAACTATGTCGACCAGTGTATTGAGCCGCACGTTGGTGTCTTGCAGCGCGTTCAAGCGTCCGTTGCCAATGCGTATCATCAGCCGCGCGTTGCCCTTGCTGCGGGCCACGACGGCGTGGCTGGCAAACAGCAATTTGGCCTTGGGTTTGGAGAAACGCACAAATACCAGGCCCGTCATGGTGGCGGTCAGAACCATGCCGACGAAAATTTCGACTGCCGACACAATGTGGCTGTACAGAGTGACAGGCGCCATATTGCCGTAGCCCACGGTGGCCAGTGTCTCGATGCTGAAGAAAAAAGCATCCACCAATGAGCCCGGCGGCAGGTTGACCACCGTTCCCGGGGCTGCAAAGTACAACAATGCAAAAAAGAAGTTGATGGCCAGATAGACAACGATCAGGCCAACAAAGAACTGCGGCCAGGTCAGCGCCAGTGCCAGGTGATAGGGGGCACTCAGGTCAAACTTGGGTACGCCGATTTTTTCCATGCGCAGGGCGTCGGTGCCCGTTGCCACCTGACGCACGCGCTGGGGTGAATTGACGTGTTGTTTCATGTTGCGTTCACTTGTTTGTTGGACCCCAGGCGTGCCGCCAGTCGCCAGGCCGTCCAGATCGCGAGTGAACCAAATATAGCGGAACCCAGGGCCTGCCCGGCCATAACCTGCACAGGGCCGTAGTGTGCGCCCCACCAGGCAAATGGAATGGTGCCCAGTGTGGCGCGTGCCCAATTGAATCCGGTGGACCACAGAGGCTTGCCCAGATTGTTGAACGCGGCATTGGCCACAAACAACGCGCCAACAAAGAAGAAGGCTGCGGCCAGCCAACTGCAAAATGCCTGCAACATCAATGCGGAGGTGCCTTGCAGAGAGAACGCGTGGGTCAATGGGGTTTGCAGCAACGCCAACAGCAGCCACGCGGTGGCAACTGCTGTCAGCATGAAGTACAGGCTGGCGCGTAAGCCTGCGCGAACCCGATCAAATTCCTTGGCGCCCAGGTTTTGCGAAACAATCGGGCCTACTGCTGCACTGAGTGAATACACCAGCCCGAATGCGACGGGCGTGAGCCGGTCGATGGTGGCCATGCCTGCCACTGCGGCCGGACCAAACTGCGCCACGCTGTGCGTGACAAACGCAGCGCCCACAGGGGTCGCTAGGTTCGACAGAACTGCCGGTGCGGCAACATGGGCTAGCAAGCGTGCATCCGCGCCCAGCCTATCCGTGGAAAATGCTGCCAACAGCTGGTGTACATGTACCACACCATTCCAGGCGATACCGAGCAAAGCCGCGCGCGAAATGACCGACACAATGGCTGCGCCGTCCAGCCCCCAGCCAAAGCCGAAAATCAGCAGGGGGTCCAGCACCGCCGTCACTGCCGCCGCACTCAGTGTCACCCACATGGCGCGTTTGGCATCGCCAACGGAGCGCAGCAAGGCTGAGCTGGCCATTCCCACGCCCAGCAATGGCAGGGACAGCAAGCTGATGTTCAGATAGCGGTGCGCCAACTCAGCCACCACGCCAGCGGCTCCGAGCAAGGCCAACAGCGACTGCAATAGCGACAATGTGATCGCGGCCAGCAACGTTGTGACGAATGCAATCGCAACCAGGCAGTGGGTCGCGATGCGTTTGGCATCAGCCATGCGGCCGGCGCCAACTTCGCGCGACACGATGGCCGCCACGCCAATCGTCAGGCCAATACAGATGGAAACATGGAAGAAGCCCACGACGCTGGCAAAGCCGACAGCGGCAGCGATGGACTTCTCGCCCAATAACGAGATATAGAACAGATTGATCAGGTCGACCGCAAAGACCGCGACCAGGCCTATGGCGCCGGTTCCCGCCATGACAAATACATGGCGTTGCAAGGAGCCTGTGACAAAGCGTGCGGTGGTGCTACCGGCTGGCGTAGTGGATGGTGGCGGCATGGGGTCCAGAAGGTTGCTCGATAGCGCGGTGGCTGGGTGGCCAAGGGTAACGCAAATCCATTGGCGTCGTTTGTAGGGTCCGTGTTGGTCATCCAATTGGATTGACAGGCTGGCTCAATCCAATCAATTTGCGAATCGCATGACTTTCGACAACACTGGGCGCCATCTGAATGCGCTTTCCCCTGACCCCTATACACAGAGAACCGGATGCTCACAACCCAAATACTTCCTACGCTGGATCGGCGGCGACTGATGCAAGCTGGCAGTGCACTTTTTACTGGCATTTTGATCGGGGTGGACCTGCGCGCACAGGCAGCCCAACTGGTGGGCGCAGCCGAACCTTTGCCCGGCGCCGGCGTGGTGGAGTTGACTGCCTGGGTGCGCATCACGCCGAGGCGTACCCTGGAACTGGTCGTGTCCCAGGCCGAAATGGGGCAGGGCATCAGCACCACCTTGCCGGCCATTCTGGCCGATGAGTTGGGTGCCAATTGGAGCGAGGTGCACCTGGTGACTGCACCGTTTCGTACGGCGTACCGCCACCCCAAATACGATTGGATGTTCACCGGAAACAGCGAAAGCATTCAGTCGTTCTACCAGGTGATGCGCACCATGGGCGCCGCCGCCCGTGAAATGCTGGTCGCCGCCGCATGCGGCCAATGGGGTTGTGCAGCCACGGACTGTAGCGCGGAAAACTCTTTTGTTGTGCATAAGCCTAGTAAACGGCGCCTACATTTTGCCGATCTGGCCGGCGCGGCAGCGCGGCTACCCGTGCCACTGACGCCGAGCTTGCGTCCCAATACGGAGCTGCGTCTGGTAGGCCGTGCCCTGCCACGGGTAGACGTGCCGGACAAGGTGACGGGCAAGGCACAGTTTGGCATCGACTGGATGGTTGCGGGCATGCTGGTCGCAGCCGTGCGCACCGTGCCAGCGATCGGTGCACGGCTGGTCAGTTTTGATGCGGCGCAGGCCAAGACCATGCCTGGCATACGCGCCGTACCACCGATTCCCAATGGCGTTGCGGTTGTTGCGCAGCACTACTGGCAGGCCGCTGCTGCACTAAGGACGATCCGCTTCGAACTTGCCGCCACCGATGCGTCACAGGCTGCGGACTCGGGCGTCATTGAAAAGCAATACCAGGAAATATTGAACAGTGGTCCGTGGGTGCCGGTCGTACCGATGGCCGTGAACGCCAGCGGTGCCCAAACAGCCGACGATGCCCACAGCCTGGATGCGGTCTATTTCAACCCTTTTGCCGCGCATGCGACGATGGAGCCGATGAACTGCGTTGCGTCGGTGACAGCAGAACGTTGCGACATCTGGGCACCGACGCAAGGCCAGGACCTGGCGCGGGCGGCCTTGCAGTACGCGCTCGGGATGGCGCCGGATGAGATTTTTGTCAACCGCACGCCCTACCTGGGTGGCGGCTTTGGCCGGCGGCTGCTACCGGATTTTGTGGTGCAAGCGGCGCTGATCGCCAGGGCAGTGGGTTCGCCGGTCAAGGTGATATGGGATCGCGAGGAAGACATGCGGCGTGACTCCTACCGACCGGCGTCTGCCCTTCGACTGCGCGCCAAGTTGGACGCTGACGGTGCGCCCGTGTCACTGCACGCACAACTGGTGTCTCCCACCATTCTTTTGCCGGTCTTTCCGCTGATCCAAAAAACCTTGGATGAAAAGGGCATCGACCCCAGCGCGCTGGAGGGGCTGTTGGAGCTGCCCTACCGTTTCGGTACCTATGGTGTGGACTTCCATTTGGCCAAGATACCCATCCCCACGTCGGTGATGCGCACCACCGGCTATGGTCCCAACTTGTTTGCCGTCGAGTGCTTTGTTGACGAAATGGCACACCGCGCCAAGCTGGACCCGTTGCAATTGCGGCTGCGATTCCTGGCCCACGATTCCGATGCCGTGCGCCTGCTGCAACGCCTGGCGGTGCTCAGCCAGTGGGGCCAGCCGCTGCCCAAGGGCCGCGCGCAGGGCATGGCCTTTGCCAGCGCCTTTGGCACCCTGATTGGCATGGTGGTCGAGTTGCAGGTGCAGGACAACACGGTCCATCTGTTGCGCACCACAACGGTGGTCGACTGCGGCCAGGTGCTGGACCCCGGCATTGCCCGTGCTGGCATAGAAGGTGGCATCGTCTTTGGAATGGCATATTGCAAGGCCGAGGTTACGTTCAGAGAAGGGGTGGTGCAGCAAGATAACTTCACCACGTACACCATGCCCTACCTGGCCGAGACGCCGGAGATGGTCGTCGAGTTTTTGCCCAGCCAGCGCGCGCTGGGTGGTGTGGGTGAAGTCAGTCCGGTCACGGTGCCGCCAGCCATTGCCAACGCGCTGTTCAACGCCACAGGTAAGCGCGTGCGCAGCATGCCGTTGGCGCGCAACGGTTTTGCATTTGTTTAAGGAGTGAATGTGTTGCAATTGAAAGTCAATGGGGTTGGACGCGCAGTGGACGTGCCTAACGATGTGCCCCTGTTGTGGGTCTTGCGTGAAGAGTTGGCATTGACCGGCACCAAGTTCGGTTGCGGTGTTGCGGCTTGTGGCGCCTGCACCGTGCATATCAACGGTGAGGCGGTGCGCAGTTGCGTGTACCCGGTCTCGGCCGCAGTGGGCCAAAACATAACTGCCATTGAGGGCCTGTCGGCCGGTTCAATGCATGCACTGCAAACGGCTTGGATCAAGCACCAGGTCCCCCAATGCGGCTACTGCCAGTCCGGCATGTTGATGAGCGCGGCCGCGCTGTTGCGCACCCACCCGCAGCCGACAGACGTGCAGATCGACCAGGCCATGACCAATATCTGCCGCTGCGGAACCTATCCACGCGTCAAGGCGGCCATTCAGGATGCCAGCAATGTCATACGGGTGCATCGTGCGTAGCGCGCTCGTACTATTGGCGGCGGTGGCCATGGTGGTGGGCATGGCCTGTGGGGTGGGCGCAGCTAGCACGACGACCCAGGTGGCGGATGGGTCAGAGTTTGCGCCAATCTACCGGGTGCTGACCAGTCCGCGCTGCCTGAACTGCCACACGGCGACGGTGTTCCCCCGCCAGGGCAACGAGCGCCGCGTGCACGATTTCAAGGTGTCACGCGGATCGGACGACCACGGCGCGGCTGGCATGCGCTGCGCCACTTGCCATACGAACAAGAACTTTGGCGCGACACCCGGTGCGCCACGATGGAGTCTGGCGCCACTATCGATGGCCTGGGAAGACCTCAGCCCCGTGCAGCTCTGTGAGCGCCTGAAAGACCCGCAGCGCAACGGCCAACGCAGCATTGCGCAACTGGTCGACCATATGCAGAACGACCCATTGGTGGCTTGGGGCTGGGCGCCAGGTGCTGGCCGCAGCCCGGTACCGATGCCCAAGGACGAGTTTGTGCAGGCGCTCAACGTGTGGGCCGAACACGCGGCGCCCTGTCCACAGCCCGCAGTGGCAAGCCTTGCAGCCGCCAAGGTGTCCGCACCGGGATATGAATTGCGCGAACTGCGTGGTGGCTTGTATTGGCTCTCCGACGGTGCTTACAACACCATGTTCCTGGTGTCGACCGGGGGCGTCATCGCGATCGACCCACTGCCTACGCTGGGCCCACGTTATATGCAGGCCATCCGTTCGGTGACGAATTTGCCCGTTACCCACATCATCTACAGTCATGAACACACTGACCATATTGGCGGTGCGTCGTTGTTCCCCAAAGGCGCGCAGATCATCGCGCAGCAGGAAACTGCCCAGGCATTGGCGCGCACGGCCGATCCGCGGCGCCCGGTACCGACCATCACGTTCGCAAATGACTACACCCTGACCGTGGGCGACCAGACGCTGCAGCTCAGCTACAAGAGCATCAACCATTCTGTGGGCAATGTGTTCATCTATGCGCCACGGCAAAAAGTATTGATGTTGGTGGATGTGGTCTATCCCGGCTACATGCCGTATCCGCAACTCGGCGTTGCTGCAGACATACCTGGCTATGTACAGGCGCACCGTGACGCGCTGGCCTACGACTTCACCGACTTTGTGGGTGGGCACGTCGACCGGCTGGGCACGCGGGCAGATGTCGAGACCTCATTGGCATTTGCCCAGGATGTGCTAGCTACGGCACGACACAGCGTGGACGATCTGAGCTTTCCACAGTATTTGAAACAGCAACCCCAACCGGGCTTGCAGACATGGTTCGCGCACGACGAATACGAGAAGAATAGGGTTGCCGCGTGCTACAGCAGTCTGTTGAGCCGCTGGGAGTCACGCATGCAAGGCGCAGATAGATTCCTGGCCAGCCATTGCTGGAGCGTCATTGTGGGGTTGGCAATTTCTTTGCCGCCTTAAGACTTTTCGCCCCCACGCTCCGCCGCTGCGCGGGTCGCTGTGCGACTTGCTAACATCTTGCCATGGCACTCAAAGAACTTGATTTTCGCAAAGTAGACCTGAATCTGTTGGTGGCGTTCCACGCATTGATGCAGGAGCACAGCGTGCAGCGCGCTGCGCAGCGTTTGTATCTGGGTGCGTCGGCCGTGAGCATGGCCCTGGGGCGCCTCAGAGAGCTATTCAATGATGAACTGCTGGTGCGTTCCGGTGCAAAGATGGAACCCACGCCCAGGGCGCTGGAGTTGCTGCCCCAGGTCGTCGCCTTGTTGGAGGGGGCCCACCGCCTGGTCTACCAGGCCGATGCGTTCAACCCCAACGATGCGGACCACGTCTTTCGCCTGGGGGCGTCAGAGTCGTGTGAGACGAACGTGGTTTCCATGATTCTGGCCGATCTGCGCCAGTTGGCACCGCGCGCGTCGCTGGTGGTACGCGCCATCGACGCACAGAAAGCGATTGCAATGATCGACAGCGGTGAGATCGATCTGGCAGTTGGGCACCTGGAAGGCAACCCGGCGCACCACACCTGCGAGTTGCTGTGCCAGCATGGGTTTGCATGTCTGTTTGACCCCGCGCAGGTGGGTGATTTTGATACCTTGGAGCTGGAGACCTACTTGGCTTACGACCACATTTTTGTTTCACAGGTGGGCGAGCTGAGCGGCGCTGTGGACCATGCGCTGAAGGCGCTGGGCGTGTCGCGCCGGGTTGTGGCCTGTGCCTCGCGGTTCTCGGCATTGCCGTCGTGGTTGAGTCGCTCTCCATTGATCGCCTCATTGCCGCTGCACGTGGGCAAAGAGATGGCGCAAGCCCATCCGCTGAAGTATCGCGCCTTGCCTTTTGACATCGAAGGCTACGACATTTCCATGGGCTGGCATAGGCGACTCGATGCTGACCCCGCAGCCAGTTGGTTTCGTGCCCTGGTGAGGCGGTCTGCGCACAGTGTGCTGCTGCCGGCAACGCAGGCTGCAATCGCAGCCTGAGTGGTTATGTGGGTCGCAAGTGGGGCAGCGTGCCCGTGCTATCGCCCCAAGGTTTCAATGATCAACCTAGCGGTTTGGGCACCCGAGAAGTTCTGCTGGCCGGTGATCAGATTGCCATCGCGCACGGCAAAGCTGCGCCACAAGCCCATCTGGATGTAATTGCCACCCAGTTCCTTGAGGCGGTCTTCGATGCGCCAGGGCATCACGTGTTTGTCACGCGGCAACATGCCGTAGTTCCAGACCGCATCGTCTGCAAAGTCCTCCTCCACGTTGGCAAAACCTGTGACGGTCTTGCCCTTGACCAGGTATTCGCCGTCACTGGTGCGGGCAAATGCGAGCACAGATGTGCCGTGGCATAGCGCGCAGGTAACCTTGCCGGCTTCATAGAAGGCAACAAACTTGTCCAGCAGCGCCTGTGCCTTGTCATAGCTGAACATCGGGGCCTGGCCGCCCGCCACCACGATGGCGTCGAAACGCGCAACCGCCATGTCGGTTACTTTTTGCGTGTTGTCGACCAGTGCCATCAACGCCGGTGTATGGATAAAACCCTGGCTGATCAGGTCACTGGTGCTGTAGCCGCTGGCATCGTTCGGGTCACTCATGCCGTCGGCTATGCACTTGCCACCATCGGGGCTGAATATCTCGATTTCGTAGCCGGCTTCTTCGAACGCCAGATAAGGGTGTGTCAGTTCGCTCCACCAGAAACCGACTGGCCAACCCGTGGTGGTGGACACGGTCGGATTGGCGATGACGATGGCCACACGCTTCTTGGCCTTGGGGTTTGTGACATTGGGATCTTGCAGGCTCATAGTGCTTTCTGGTTCATGGTTGAGCAGCGCGAATGCACTGCGGCATGCCAGTATGAAGTGCGCAACGAAATAGATAAATATCCTTGGTTGAGACATACTGTTGTCAATTTCATCAACAATGCTTCAATATGGAATTTTCAGAACTGGATGCCTTTGTCAAGGTCGTGCAGACCGGCAGTTTCACCAGGGCAGCGGAACAACTGGGTAAACAAAAAGCACACATATCACGCGTGGTGTCGCAGTTGGAGGCCAAACTCAGCGTGCGTCTGTTGGAGCGCTCCACACGTGCCTTGTCGTTGACCGAGGTGGGGCGCGAAATCTACGAGCGTGGGCTGGGTATCTTGGGTGCGGTGGACGATGCGCACCGGGTTGCGCAAAAAACGCAGGATGAACCCCGTGGCGTTCTCAAACTGACTTGTGGCGTGGAGTTCGGCATGATGGCCGTGAACCGCTGGATGGCGGGCTACATGCAGCGCTACCCCGATGTTCAGGTGCACGCCGATATGACAGCCCGACTCGTTGATCTGGTGCACGAAGGCTTTGATCTAGCCATTCGGCAGGGAAGCTTGCCAGACTCCAGTTTGGCAGCGCGCAAGCTGGGTGACTTGCGTTACGGCCTGTTTGCGAGCCCGGACTACCTGGCGCGACGAGGGGTTCCGAAAACACCCACCAGTCTGCAGGCCCACGATCGGCTGGCCTTTGTCGGCGGTGTGCAGACACACAGTTGGCGATTGGCGCGCAAGGGTCAGGAATTTAAGATCGAATCCAAGGCCCGCATGCGGGTGAACAATAGCTTTACCGTGCGCGATGCGGCGGTGCAGGGGCTGGGCGTTGCGCAGTTACCGTGGCTGCTGGCTGAGCCTTTGTCCAGTAGCTGCCATTTGGTTCAGGTACTGGCGCAGTGGACCACCCCAACGGTGCCAGTCCACGCGGTGTTTCCCAGTGCCCGCTATCTGACGCCCAAGGTCAGGGCATTTATTGATTTTGCGGCGCAGGCCTTCGAGGACAGGGCTTAGAGCTCACGCAGCGCAGTCGCCACCGGCATGCGCGCCGCGCGCACCGCGGGAAACAATCCACCCATGAAGCCAATGGCCAGCGCCCATTTCAACCCGTTCCACAGCAGGCCGGTGCTCACATGCAGTTCAAAACTGAGCTTGCCCACCGAACCCGCCGCCATAGTCGAGGCACCATAGCCATTGAACAGCAGATAGGCCAGCGCCCCGCCGATGACACCGCCGATCAAGGCCAGCAACATGGTCTCCAGCATCACGGCCACGACCACTGGCAGGCCGGAGAAACCGATGGCGCGTAATGTGGCAATCTCACGCGCACGCGCTGCGATGGCGGCAAACATGGTGTTGAGCGCACCAAACAATGCGCCAACGGCCATGATGGCGCCCACCGTCATGCCGATGATGCGCAGCACCTTGGTCACACTTTCGGACTGCTTGCTGAAGTAGTCCAGCGTCGTGCTGACTGCGACCTGCAGTTGGGGGTTGGACTCCAATGCGGCCTTGAACGCAGCGTAGCCTTGCGGGTCCGCCAGGCGCACGGTGACCGAGGCGCGGCTGCTGCCACGCCGGTAGGTGTCGGCCACGACATTGGCGTCGGCCCAGAGTTCGGATTCCATGGCGTCGCCAGATGAAAATACGCCCGCAACGATCCATTTCTGCGAACCCAGGCGAATCTCGTTGCCCGGCGTCAAGCCGACAAATTGGCGCGCAGCGCCACGTCCCACGATCAGTTCACGCAGACCCGGTGTGAAGCGCTTGCCTTCAACGATCTTGATTTGCGGGCGCACCGCCCAAGCTTGCGCGCCGATTCCGCGCAATTGCACGCTGCCCGACTCGTCTTCAGCGCCACCACGCACCGGCAGGTTGGCGGCCACCACCATCTCGTCAGAGGCAATGGGCTCACCCTTGTCGTCACGCGCAATGCCGGCAGTTTGGGCAATCAAGCTGACACCTTCACGCGTCAGTACCGACGTGACCTCGGAGTCGGACCCACCACGCATGACCAGCACGGTCTCGGTATTGCCCGTGTTGCGCAGCGTGTCGGCATAGCCTTCGGCCATGGACAGCAGCGCCACCAGCACGCCCACCGTGCCAGCGATGCCGACTATGATGACCGCGGACGCACCCAGGCGCTGGCTCAAGGTGCTGATACCCACATTGGCGATGGACAGGGTCTGGCCGCCGCGCCGCGTGAACAGCAGCCAGCCTGCCAGCAGCACAGCGAGTACGACAATACCCTGCCAGGGCAACATGACCCACAGTGCCATGACAGCCAGCAAGAAAAGAAACAATACGATATTGATCAACCAGGCCACACGGTTCTCCTTGTGATGGCTGTTAGCGCCCAGCCAGGGCGTCAACAATATTCAGCCGCATGGCGGTCCAGGCGGGCAGGGCGCCCACCACCAGGCCAATCAATGTCATCAGTCCCACGCCCAGCGCCCAACTGCTGGCACCCACCTGCGGCATATTCAGGTTGGTCGCGCTGCTGACAACCGGAATGACGACGCTGGCAATGCCCAGGCCCACAACGCCGCCCAATAGCAATAGCAGCACCGATTCGGCCAACACCATGGCCAAAACGCTGCGGCTGGAAAAGCCTATTGTCTTGAGCACCGCAATTTCGCTGGTGCGTTCGCGCACCGCCTGCATCATGGTGTTGCCCGACAACAGCATCAGCGTAAAGAACACGGCGCCCATGATGGAGCCGACGATGAGCCCAATGTCGGCCAGTTGCTTGATCCACGAGGCGGTAGCCGCCTGTTCGGTTTGTGTACGCGTTTCGTGGTCGGAGTTGGCTGACAGCGCATCAATCGCTTTGGCCACTCTGTCGGCCTGGCTCGGGTCGGACAAGCGCGTCACATACCAACCGACCTGCCCCTGGTTGTAGGGTGTGGTGTCGTCGAAGTATTTCCAGTTCAATAGGAACATCTGGTCAAAAAAACCGCCGCTCTTCTTGTCCGTGGCGTGCAGGATGCCGACCACATCGAACTGCCAGTTCTTGCTACCCTTGCGATCCGGAAAGATGGCGGACTGCAGCGGAATGCGGTCGCCAACTTTCCAATTGAATTGCTTGGCCAGTCGCTCGCCAATCAAGGCGCCCGTGCGGGTTTCGGCAAACGCCTTGCGCTCGGTGTCCGACACCGCAATCTCCGGGAAAAGATCCAGGTAGTTGGGTTGCACCGCAAAACTGAAGACATGGTTTTTGGGGTCCTGGTAGGCGCCACCAAACCAGTTGGCATACGACACTGCTTTGACGCCGTCGATGCGTGCCATCTGGTCTTCCAAAGACATGGGCAAGAGCTGGATGAAAGACAGTTTGGAACCCGTCTGCAGTCGCGCGGCACCGTTGGCACTTTGCCCGGCCTGGCTGAACGAGGTGCGTACTGCATCCAGCATGCCAAACAGCAGGAATGCCGCGATGATGGACACCAGCGTCAGCACGGTGCGCGTCTTGCGCCTAAACAACGAAGCCCAGATCAGGTGCAGGTATTTCATGGCCGCTTCCTTGCGCGTTCAGTCAATGTGCAGTGCTGGCTTGAACCAGCGTGCCCTTGTCCAACTGCAGCGTGTGGTTGGCAAACTCGGCGGCCTTGGGGTCGTGTGTCACCATGACGATGGTCTTGCCATGGTCGCGGTTCAAAGCGCGCAACAGGCCCAGCACGTCCTGTGCGGATTGCCGGTCCAGGTCGCCGGTGGGTTCGTCGCACACCAGAAGCTGTGGGTCCGACACGATGGCACGGGCAATGGAAACACGTTGCTGCTGGCCACCCGAAAGTTCGGTTGGTTTGTGTGCTGAGCGATCGGCCAGACCGACCAGCTCCAAGGCAATGGCCGCACGCTTCTTGCGCTCGGCACCTGATAGTTTGGTTAGTAGCAGGGGCAGTTCTACATTGCGCTGTGCCGACAGCATGGGCATCAGGTTGTAAAACTGAAAAATAAAGCCGACCTTGGAGGAGCGCCATTTGGCCAGTGCCGCGGCGCCGAGTTGGTCAATGCGTTGGCCGCTGACACTGATGCTGCCGCCGGTGGGCAGATCCAGGCCGCCGATCAGGTTCAGCAAGGTGGTTTTGCCAGAGCCAGACGGCCCCATCAGCGCAACAAAGTCGCCCTGGTCAATGTCCAGGTTGATGCTGTGCAGCACCTCGACTTTTTGCTTGCCCCGCTCGTAGATTTTTGAGAGGTCGCGGATTTCGATCAGCTTTGCCATAGGTTTCCTCTTCCTGTTATTGCGGCTATCGGCTTTCGCCGGCGATTCTAACGTCCGAGCCATCGTTCAACGTGTCGGGCGGCGACAGCACGATGCGCTCCCCCAGCTTCACGCCGTCGGGCACCAGTTTCATGGACCCCACGTCTTGTGCTGCAGGTTTTACGCTGCGCTGTTGCGCATGGTCGTCCACCACGACAAACACCACGCTTTGTCCGTTGCGCTGAACAATGGCTTGTGGCGGCACCAGTACACCTTTGGGGACCGCGCTGGAATTGGCGGTCGGCTTGGAGCCCAGAAACGAGACGCGCACGCCAATGTCGGGCACCAGGCGCGCGTCCTTTTCTTCCAGCGCCACGCGCACTTTGATCGTCGCTTTGCCACGATCGGCAGTCGGCACAATGGCGATGACGTGGGATGGCACCTTCCAGTCGGGATAGGCGTCGAGCACCGATTCGGCCGGCATGCCGGGCTTGACTTGGCCAATGTAGGCCTCGCTGACATCGACATCCACTTCCAGCGAATCCATGTCGACGATGGTGCAGACACCCGTGCGCGTGAAGCCGCCTCCGGCTGACAGCGGCGAGACTATTTCGCCAACCTGCGCCGCCTTGACGGTCACCACACCAGAGAACGGTGCGCGCACCATGCTGTAGTCAAAATTGACCTGGGCCATGGCCAACTGTGCCCGTGACGCGTCGCTTTCGCGCTTGCGCGCTTCCAACTGTGCGGTATAGGTTGCAACCGCGGTGCGCGCTTGTTCGGCGGCTTGTTTGGACATCATGCCGCTGGCGGCCAGTTCGGTTTGCCTGCGTGCGTCGGCCTCGGCTTGCGCCAGTTGCGCCTGCGCGGTTTTGACCTGGGCTTGCGACGTCAGGCTATTGGCTTGCGCCACGTTCAGGCCAGCGCGCAGCGAGCTGTCTTCCAGGCGGGCAATGATCTGGCCTTTTTTGACATGGTCGCCTTCTTCAAACAGTATTTGCACCAGTGTGCCTGTTATCTGTGTGGAGACTGTGGCCTGGCGTTGCGCCGTCACATAGCCGGTGGCCTGCAACACGGTGCTGGCCGCGGTGCCGGAACCCGGCGCCATGGCTGTGGCAGTTTGCACAGTCGTGGCACGTGCGCCCAAGAACCACCAGGCAGCAGCGGCCAACAGCAGTACAACCATGACAAGGCCGACGACCCACCACAACCAGCGCGGGCGCCCACTGTCGTCATCGCGTTGCTGCACGTCAATGCGCAAGTCTTTTAGCAAGTTAGCGTCGATTTTGGTGTCATCCCGAAGAGGTGGCCCAGCGCGCACGGCGCACTGACAGCCGGGGGTCACAAGAGCGCCGATACTACCTGATTAAATGGTCAGGTCGGTGTGAATGCACATCAGTTGTGGGGAATTCGAGACTGACGTGGGGGAGGGTTTGGCGCTCGAAGGGCAGCCAATCGCAAGGCTTGGTGGGCACGGGGCTCAGGCAGCCTGGACGTTTTGCTCCGTGTCCCCCGCCCGCTCCAGCGGGCTCCTCCTTGACCT
>OUNL010000054.1_pt3 | contig 15580 bp, 15 predicted proteins | sample 1779831 | NCBI WGS metagenome assembly OUNL01 (sample SAMEA3914863, study PRJEB12502) | metagenome | biome: forest; material: soil | place: USA | collected 2011-09-16 | depth 0.1 m | reverse complement strand
GTCTTTGTCGGTGGTGTAGCTGATCATGTCGAAATAGCCGCGCATCGAAAAATTCGCGCGCGTCATCTCAGAAAAATACTGCTCGTTGTGGCGAAAGCCCAGCATCACCTCATCCGGGCCATCACCGGTGAACATGACGATTTTGCCAAGTTCATGGGCACGGCGTGACAACAGGTAAAACAGGAAAAACGAGAAATCGCCGTGCGGTTGCTCAGCGTGGCGTACCACGGACTGCGCAATTTCCGGAATATTGGCCGGGCTGATGTCCAACGCCGAGAGATTGATGTTGAGCTCGGAGGCCACGCGCTGCGCGTACGAAAACTCCGAAAAACCCTTGTCCTCGATGCGCAGACCGATGGCATCCACCTGCGGTCGGTTCCATTGGTGCACCAGGCGTGTGGCAATCACGGATGAATCCACGCCACCGCTGAGGAACAGCCCGCCGTCCACGTCAAAACGCATCTGCATGCGAATGGACTGGTCCAATGCCTGCTCAAACTCTTCCTGCGTCGCGCTTTGGCGTTGACCTGCAATGGGCCATTGCCAGTAGCGCTGGGGCTCGGAAAAAACGCCGTTGCCATAGCGCATGAAGGTGCCCGGCGGCAGGTGGTAGATTCCTTCGAAACAGGTCTCCGGTGGCGGGCAGTAGTTGAAGGAAAAGACGTTGCCCAGGGCCTTGTCGTTGACCCTGCGTTGAAACTTTGGCAACGCCAGTATGGCTTTCATTTCACTGGCAAAGGCCAGACCGCCTGCATACTCAGCATAAAAGCAGGGCTTGATGCCCTGGCGGTCGCGCGCCAGCATACCGGTGCCATTGCGCTGGTCCCAAATGAAAAATGCGAACATGCCGACCAGGTCTTCGAGCATCTTCTCGCCTTTTTCGCACCACAGGTGCACCAGCACCTCGGTGTCGCAGCGTGACTTGAAGATGTAGCCTTTGGCCTTCAATTGTTCGCGCAGTTCTATGAAGTTGAAGATCTCGCCATTGAACACCACCCAGACTTTGCCGTCGGTGCTGCACATGGGTTGCATGCCATTTTCACGGTCCACCACGGCCAGTCGCGCGTGACCGAGGATGGCTGCGCCCAGGGATTCAACGCCCTGCTCGTCGACACCCCGGTATTTGATGCTGTCAACCATCTTCCAGACATCGTTCTCGGTCGTTTCAGTGGCGTTCACGACGCCTGCGATTCCACACATGGCAATCCTCTATGCTTTTATGTCAATACGGGCAATTTTGCGACTTAATGGCGCACTCTGCAGGAGTGCCTCGTCGCTGGTATCTTCGTCGAATACTTTTTGAAATATGCCGATCTGGTAGTCCAGGCTGGCCTTGGACTCGGTCTCCGTAGGCTCAATCAGCATAGCCGATTTGAGGTCACCCGGAAAATAGACGCAACCCGCGCCCACCAGGGTCGGGGGGTGAACGCCGTAGTCAATCAGGCGCTTGGCGAACTGCCGTGCCGATGTCTTGAGCTTGGCGCCCGACAACAAGGTCTCGTGCTTGCACAACTGGTTGTACACCGGTGGCAATAGATGCGCCAATTGGTGTTGCAGGTAGTTGGCATTGAGCACCGCGTTCTGGGACGCTTCGCGCAGTCCGCGCGCGCCCATGGTGCGCAGATAGCCATAGGCGCGTACTAGAACCGCCACGTGGCCATGGAAATTCTTGATGCGTCCGATGGACAAGGGTGTCGACGGTTGTGGTTGGGCGACGCCGTCCTGGCGTACTGCAACAGGACTTGGCAAATAGGCGGCCAAGATTTTTTTGACCGCTACGGGCCCGGCGCCAGGACCACCGCCACCGTGCGGCGTCGAGAAGGTCTTGTGCACGTTAACGTGTACGACATCAAAACCCATGTCCCCGGGGCGCACGATACCCATCAGCGCGTTGAGGTTGGCACCGTCGTAATACAGCAACGAACCGTTGGCGTGGACACGTTGGGAAATCTCGACAATCTGGTCTTCAAACAAACCCAGGGTCGACGGATTGGTCAGCATGAACGCCGCTACGTCGGGCGTGAGCATGGCTTGCAGCGCCACGATGTCCACACGACCCTGCAGGTCAGAGGGCACGATGCGACACTCAAATCCGGCCATGGCGGCCGACGCGGGGTTGGTGCCGTGTGCGGAGTCGGGTACCAAAACCACGGGTCGCAATTGTTTCAGATGTGCGTAATGGGCACGAATCATCAGCAGCCCGGCCAATTCGCCATGCGCGCCGGCTGCGGGCGCCAGGCAGCAGGCTTCCATGCCGGTGATTTCACACACCATGCCTTGCAGGCGTTCATACAGTTCCCAAACGCCGCCCAGGCTGTCCGCTGGCTGCAAGGGGTGGGCATGGGTAAATCCAGCCAGCCGCGCCAATTCGTCATTGCGCTTGGGGTTGTACTTCATGGTGCAGGAGCCCAACGGATAAGGACCGCTGTCCACGCCGTGTGATTCCAGACTCAGCCGGGTGAAATGGCGCACTACGTCTACTTCGCTGACCTCGGGCAGCCCAATGGACAGGCGTCGTTTGGCAAATGCCGGGGGTGTCAACGCAAATGTTTCCCCGCTCGCATGTGCAAAGACGTTGCTGGCGGCACCGGGACGGTGCAGTTCCAACAGGGTTTGGGAGTCATTGTTCATGGTAGATCCATGCGCAGGCAGTCAGCGGCATGCAGGGCATATGCATTGATATCGTCGCTGTTTTTGGTCTCGGTGACGGCAATCAACAGCCCTCGCGCGTGGCCTGCCAAGGATGGCGCTATCGGGACGCCAGCGAATAGGGCCCGCTCGCGCATACGCGCGCAAAACAGATCCGCAGCTATTGGCAATTCTATGGAGAACTCATTGAAAAACACCCCACTGCGCAAGGCCTTGACGCCCGGCAACGCCAGCAGACAGTTTTGCAACGTGCGGGCATTGGTCGCATTGGCCTGGGCGATGTGCATCAAGTTGGTCTCGCCTAGTGCGGCCAGATAGACGGCAACCCGGATGGCATTCAACGCCTGGTTGGAGCAGATATGGCTGGTCGCCCTGTCGCGCGCAACATGCTGTTCCCGGTCCTCCTTGACCAGGGCGTAGCCAAGCTTGCCGTTGAGATCATGGACGCGTCCGACCAAGCGGCCGGGCAGATAGCGCTCCAGCGCCTTGCTGCAGGCAATGATGCCAATGTACGGCCCGCCCGCATTGAGTTGCAGACCCATGGGCTGGCCTTCGCACACCACAATATCGGCGCCAAGTTGGCCCGCAGGCTCCAACCAGCCACACAGCAGCGGGTTGACGCAGGCGCACAGCAGTACCTGGTGCTGGCGGCAGGCATCTGCCAGCCCAGCGATGTCTTCAATGACGCCGAAGGCGTTGGGGCTTTGCAGCACCACGCCAGCAACATCGCCTGCGGCCAGCAGGGTTTGCACGGCGTCGATATCGATCAGACCGGTTTGCGCGTCCGGCGCGACGGTGTCAATCGTGACGCCCCGTGGCAGCAGATACGTAGACAACACCGCGTGGTACTCGCTCCACAAGGCCTGTGGCACGACGATGCGTCGCTTGTTGGTCGCGCAACACATCATCCAGCACGATTCTGCCAACGCCGTCGCACCGTCATACACAGAGCAGTTGACGCATTCATGGCCCAGCAAGCGGCCCGTGAGTATCTGAAATTCGAACAGTGCCTGCAATAACCCCTGACTCATTTCCGGTTGATAGGGCGTGTACGCCGTCAAAAACTCGCCACGGGAAACAATGGCCTCCACGACCGCAGGCACGTAGTGTTCATAAGCGCCACTGCCCAGAAAGCAGGCATGCGTCAGCGTGGTGCTATTGCGCGCGGCGATGGCGCGAACATCGCGCATCAATTCCCATTCACTCAGAGGCGGGGGCAGTTGGAGTTCGCGTGTAAGACGAACGCTGGCTGGTACATCCGCGAACAATTGTTCTACGGATGCAAGGCCCAAGACGGACAGCATGTCCCGGACATCTTCTTGGGTGTGGACGTTGTAACCTAGGGGGCGTGAATCAGTTTGCACCTTGACCTCCCAGTCGCTTGATGGTGCGAAGCATTATTGTCAGATCTAGCCCCACGGATGCTTCCCGTGTGTATTGAAGGTCCAAAGCCAGGCGTTGCGCAGCGCTACCCTCGGACCGAAGTACAACTTGCGCCAAACCAGTAATACCCGGGCGCACGCTGCAACGTTGCGCCCATTCCTCGTCGGTGTAGTTTGCACGTTGCACTGGCACGTCCGGACGGGGGCCGACCAAACTCATGTCGCCAAACAGCACATTGAGCAGTTGCGGCAATTCGTCGATGCTCGTGCGACGGATGAATCTTCCGATACGTGTGATGCGGGGATCGTTTGCACTCGTAAAATGGGCCCCAGTCGCCGCCGCATTTTTTTCCATGCTTCGAAATTTGAACATGCCAAATTCTCGGCCGCCCAGACCTAACCTAATTTGGCAAAAATAGGGTGGCCAACCACTATCCACGGCGACGACCAGCGCGGTCAGCAGCAAGAGCGGAGACAAGCCCACCAAGGCGAACAGCGACAGTGAAATATCCAGTAGCCGTTTCGTGCGACTCATGTTGCCGGTAGCGATGGTATGGCGGGTGTTTTTGCCAAACGCTCCGCAATGGCCAGAATGCTGGTTGAAATGCGCACCCGGTCGGCCTCAATCTGTTCCGGGCTGCGGTAGGCCAACTCCGCCTCGCAGACCCGCAAGGCCAGCACTTCTTCTTCAAAGCTGGCGTCCGTATCACGACGGGCAAAGGCAAACGTGCGCGACAAAATGACGGCTTGAGACCCTAGGCGAAGGTGTTCAGCCAGTACATCCCGGCCGGGCAACAGGCCTTCGTTCAGGCGTGCCATGCCGCCAAAGCCAAAGCGCAGGCCATGGCGCGCCGTGACGGCCGCCACCTGGTCGACCAGCCCGATGGCCAGCGGCTCAAACATGAAGCGCATGCCCAGTGAGATATGCAGGTCGTTCAGGCCCACGAAGACTTCGTACAGACCTGGCGTGGTGATCCAGTCGTCGATGCAATGCAGGGCCTCGGCAGTTTCCAGCAAGGCAACAATCGGGCAGCGGCCGGCCACCATGTCGGAAAAGCTGCGCAGCGTTTGCGCACTGCCAAACATCGGCAACATCAGCATATCGGCTTGCGCACCGGTACCCTGCGTCAGACCCTGGGCCAGCACCGCTTCTACCTCGGCTTGGCTATCCGCATGCAACGGGTTGACACGCACCATCAGGCGCGAGCGCTTCAGCAGGGATTTGACGCGCCCAATGTCATCAATCTGGTGGGTGCTGATGTAGGTGTTGCGCCCAGCCTGACGCTCTGCCTTGCCCATGCGTTCCAGGTCTACGAACAGGCGCATGCTGTCCAGCGCGTCGCAGCGCGCGCAAAAATCCGGATCGGTGGTAATTTTTAGCAGGTCGAGCATGGCGTAGATGGTAGTCTGAATTATCGCCGCAGTGCTGAGCGCAACTCGGCACTGGCCAGGTAACTGATGGCTATCACGCTGCTTGCCGCCAGGAAGCAATAACTGATGGGGTAGATTCCCACGTGAATGGTAGGTCCTGACCCCTCCAACTGCCTGGCGGCGACGGTAATCCCTGTCAATACCAAGGCAGGAACGGCCATGGCCTGCCATGGCAGCAAGGATTGGCGGTCAGGCTGTGCCTGCCCTTTTCGTCGTAAGTCCATGAGCGCGACTATGGCGACGATGCAAAGTACCGTGTTGATCGCCACCATCAGGTCGGCGCCATCGCCTTGGAACCAGACACCAAAAGCGAGCAGGCCGGTCAGTGCCAACAGGTAGGCGGCTACCGCGGTGTGCATTCGGCCCTGCGTCGCCAACACGGTCAACGCGACGGCAATCAATGCCTGCGGCAACAGGCTCCAGGAGCCCATTCGCCCCCACGCCGCGACTTTGACCAAACCGTCCACCGGCATGCGACCCCAACCAAAGAGCAGGGTCACAATGGCGGGCGCAGCGACTTGCAGGGCGGACACTGCCGCACAGGCCAGCGTCCAGGCCAGCAAGAAGGCGCCCCGCACGGCCCTTATGGCGGCTGCCGGAAGGGCCTGCGAATTGGCTGGCATAGATTCCAATTCCCGGCTCGACATGGCCTGTGCAATGGACGGAAAAGCCACGGTGGCAACCAATTGGATCGCCAATACCAGAGGCAGCTCCACAAGCTTCCAGGCATAGTTGAAGGTGGCCAGACCACCTTCGCCGGATGTCGACGCGAAACTTCGTGCGGCAAAAGGAATCGCAAGCGGCAAGCCTGCCGACAAAGACGCCCACAGCCACAATCTGGCGTGTGGCAAAGGGTGTGTCGTTTTGCCGGTGCGAGGTGCGGGTTCAACTGCGAAGCGCCTTAACCGCCAGTGGAACCACAACAGGCGCAGACCCATTGCCAGCCCCAGGAATAAACCCAACAGGCTTACTGTATTACTGCCCGGATCCGTGGCGAATACCAGCCAGTACGCCAGGATCAGGACTGTGTTGACGACCAGGTTGGACGCGTACACACCAATAAAATCACGCTCATGCTGCAGCCGCGTCAGCCATAGCACCGACAGCAAGGCGACCGGTAACGCGCAGGCGGCCCACACCAACCCTTGTCGGGCCTGTGGCACCAGATGTGACGGCAGGCCGTTGGCCAGTAGATGCACGGTTGCATCCTGGAACACATACAGCACGGTGGTGCCCAATACTCCCAATCCCAACAGGAAACGGGCCACGCGCCCCTGTGTTTGCGCTCGTTCCGTCGAGGACTGTGTCGCCCACTCGGGCAACAAGACATAGGCCAGCGCTCCGCTGACCAGCACATTGGTCAACCAATCCGGCAAGGTCAGCATCAGCACCGCGACATCGGCCATGCCGGTCGTGCCAAAAGCAGCGGCCTGCGCGGACTCCCGCACCAGGCCGAACAGTCTGCTCAGCAGTAGCAGGGCAAAAGAGAGCGCACTGGCTTTCATAAACATATTGAACGATTATCGACTGACGCGCCCAGGCGCATGTCAGCTATCCAAACGGTGATAATCGCGTAAACAAGAAATTTCCCCCCGCGTCACATGGCCTGGTGGCCCATGCCAACCAGTTGCCTCACACCACTGCGATCACCATGCCCTTCATTGCAGCCGTCTTGCTACTGGCGCTTCCCTGGCTCAACCCGTTTTCTCTGGGCCCGACGCCAGCCGTACCGACCTTGTTGTTTGCCTGGGCCTGTTCGGCCGTTTTTCTCATCGGTTGCGCCATTCCCGGTCAGTTCCGGGTCGACCGCATGGTTCGGGTTGCTGTGGCTGGCTGGTTGCTGGCGGCATTGCTGAGTGCACTGATTGGGGTGCTCCAGTACTTTGGACTAAGTGGTGGTCTGAGCCATGCGCCAGGGCTTGGACGCCTCAGCGTGCTACTGGAGTACATGGGTCTGAGTGGTGGTCTTGACAGCTTGGTCAACGTGACGTCACTTGGCGAAGCGTTTGGCAATTTGCGCCAGCGCAACCATTTTGCCACGCTGACCAATATTGGCTTGGCAACTGTGATTTTTTGCTCTGCAAGCCTGAGCAACAGCGCAGCGCGGTCTACCGATCCGGTTCGCTACTATGTGTTAGGCCTGTGGTGCGTTGCGGCAGCCGTTTTGTTGGCAGCCGCCAATGCCGCGTCCTCGTCACGCACGGGTTTGATGCAACTGGTTTTGCTTGGCGCCATGGCGGGGATATGGAGTTTCCAGGCACGGCGTGGCGCTGCTACCGACGTGGCATTGGTGCGCACGGCCGTGGTGTCAGCGGGCCTGGCCTATGTGCTGGCAGCTGCCAGTTTCCCCTGGTTGGCCTCGTTGGATCCAGAGGCCATTGGCATCTTGGCGCGTTTGCATGAAAATGGCGCGGCGTGTTCCGGGCGATTGACCTTGTGGTCCAACGTGCTGCACCTGATTGCACAAAAACCTTGGTTTGGTTGGGGCTGGGGCGAGCTGGGCTATGCCCATTTCATCACCTTGTATTCTGGTGAGCGCTTTTGCGACATTTTGGACAACGCACACAATCTTCCGCTGCATCTGGCGGTGGAATTGGGGGTGCCTTTTGCGCTGGCGTTTTGCGGTGCCTGCCTATGGGGTATCTGGGTGGCCAAGCCCTGGCGCGAGTCAAATCCTGTTCGACAACTGGCTTGGGCAGTCCTGGCCGTGATCGGCTTGCACAGTTTGTTGGAATACCCCTTGTGGTACGGCCCGTTTCAGATGGCGGCGGGACTCAGCATTTGGCTGTTGTGTGCCACGTCGTCCGGTAAGTCAGTTCCATTGGAACCAAGACCTGGCGACATCGAACACCAAGCCGCCGGTACCCGCGCTTGGGCAAGCTGGTTGGCATCCTTTGGAATTCTGTTTCTGGGGGCTTGTGCATACGCTGCGTGGGACTACTGGCGCATCAGCCAAATTTATACGACGCCGTCGGAACGGGCTTTGGCCTATCAGGGCGATACCTTGGAAAAGATTCGGGGGTCCTGGCTGTTCCAGAACCAGGTGCGTTTTGCCGAGATGGGCACGACGGTTCTGTCTGCCCAAAACGCAGAGCACAACTTCGCCCTGGCAAAGGACTTGCTGCACTTTTCAGCGGAACCGCAGGTGGCTCAACGCATCGTAGAAAGCGCAATGTTGTTGGGCCGCAATGAAGACGCGCAGTATTACCTGCAGCGATTCGAGGCCGCATTTCCCGAGGCGCATGCGCGCTGGACCCGCGCTTTGTCCGCCTCGGAGCCGCAGTAGCCGCATCAAAGCCCCAGGGCAATGGCGGCCGCTATTTCAATCTGACGCAACAAAGCTCCCTGACTTGCCGCCGTGTTTTTCCAGCAGCTTGACGGCACCAATGGTCATGCCACGATCGACAGCCTTGCACATGTCGTAGATCGTCAGCAGGGCGACTTGCACTGCCGTCAGGGCCTCCATTTCCACGCCTGTCGGACCCACGGTTTCCGTGCGCGCCGTACACCGCACATGGGCGCTACGGCCGGTGATGGCTGGCACCAGCTCAAAATCCAGCGAGACATGTGTGAGGAATATCGGATGGCATAGCGGAATGAGTGCGCTCGTCTGCTTGGCCCCTTGAATGCCGGCAATGCGCGCAATACCCAACACGTCGCCTTTCTTGGCGTTGCCCGATTCGATCAATGCCAAGGTTGCCGGTAGCATGTCAATGCGCCCGCCAGCGATGGCCACGCGGTGGCTGCTGGGCTTGGCACCAACGTCTACCATATGGGCTTGGCCCTTGGTGTCAAAATGGGTGAGTGTGGACATGTTAGGCTGGACCTGAAAATGGCGTGGACTTGACAAATTTGGCGTCCGCGCCGTGTTGGGTGGACTCAACTTTACCTGAGCTTTATAGTTACTGGCATCTTCCTCAACCAATCTCACAGATCATACGAATATGTTGTCGATAGCAACCCCTTTTTGGAAAGACCGACTAAAAGCCAGCGCCATTCACTTGCTTCTGAGTTTGGCCATTGCATCGCTGGCGGCGCTTCTGGTATTTGGTGTCTGGTATCCCTACCCCTACCGAGAGATTTCGGGTGGCCGGGAACTGTTTTTGATCGTCGTCACGGTCGATGTCATTCTCGGGCCTCTGATTACGCTGGTCGTTTTCAATCGCAGCAAACCTTGGCGCGAATTGCGACGGGACTTGGGCATGGTGGTGGTGATTCAACTGATCGCATTGAGCTACGGCCTATGGACTGTTGCAGTCGCCCGACCGGTGCACATGGTGTTTGAATTTGATCGTTTTCGCGTGGTCCATGCCATTGATGTGCCGCCCGAATTGCTGGCGAAGACCCCGGTCGCAATCAATGCCCTGCCGTTGGCCGGTCCCACGGTGCTGGCGGTGCGGCCATTCCACGACGCCATGGAAGAAGGGGATGCCACCTTGGCCGCCTTGCAGGGCGTCGCCCTGTCTGCTCGCCCTGACCTATGGCAACCCTATGCCGATGCGGTCCCCCGCGTGCTGGCAGAAGCCCATCCTGTGGCGACCCTGAAGACCCGGTTTCCGCAAAGCGCAGAAGAAATAGACCGAGTACTGAACGCAGTTGGCCGCACGCCACAAACTGCCGTTTACCTTCCCATGATTGGTCGAAAGTCGTTTTGGACCGTTTTTCTGGATCCGGTGAGCGCGCAGGTCGTGGCCACCATGCCCCTGGACTCATTTTGAGCATAAACATTCACCTCCCTGAATCTGGGCTGGCGCGGCGCGCTGCGGTGCGTACCCTTGTCGTGCTGATGGCGCTGTGCGGTGGGGTTGCTGCCGACGGCCAGTCTGCCGGCGCCCCGTTGCCGGTCAATGGGGCGGGGCTGCCCAACCTGGGCGATGGCACCGACATGACGCCCGGCTCCGAACGCCGTCTGGGTGACCGTATTGCGCGCGAGTTGTACCGCGATCCGGACTATGTCGACGACGCCGTGTTGATGGAATACGTGCAGGGCGTCTGGCAACCCTTGCTGGTGGCTGCGCGCCAACGCGGTGATCTGCCCGCTGAAATCGACAGTATCTACGCCTGGGAAATTCTGCTGAACCGGGAACGCACCATCAATGCGTTTGCACTGCCGGGCGCTTACTTGGGATTGAATCTGGGATTGGTGGGCGTGGTGAACAGCCGTGACGAACTGGCCTCCGTGCTGGCGCATGAACTCAGCCACGTCACGCAGCGCCATATTTCCCGCATGATGACGCGCCAAAGCCAGCAGGCACCGTTGCTGCTGGCCGCCACGATTCTGGGCATATTGGCGGCAGGCAAAAGCCCCGAGGCGGCCAAATCTGTGATCATCGGCTCACAGGCGTATGGTGCCCAAAGCCAACTGAATTTTTCGCGTGACATGGAACGCGAGGCTGATCGAATGGGCTTTGGTGTTTCCACCCAGGCGGGTTTTGCGCCCCAGGGCTTCGTCACCATGTTTGCCAAGCTGGAGCAGGCTTCGCGCCTGAATGACTACGGCAATTTCCCTTACTTGCGCAGTCACCCGCTCAGTACCGAGCGCATGGCCGACATGCAAAATCGCATCGAGCTTCCGGATGTGGCGTTGCCGTCCATTCCGTCAAAGCGAAAGAATGCACAGGAGATTGACCACGCCATGATGTCGGCTCGGGCAAGGGTATTGGCCAACCCGTCGGTGGATGCATTGCGCGCTTGGACTTTGGAAATCAGCGCGACTGCCATGTCACGCCTGACACCGGCACAGCAGGATGCGGCACTGTATGGTGCCTGCATGGCTGCCATGAAGTCGCGCGACTTCGCACAAGCCCAATCCCACTGGCAGCGATTGAGTGATGGCGTCCGCGGCGATGCGGCCGGGGCACGCTTGGCACGGCTGCTTGGCGTGGAATTACGCCTGGCGCAAGACGATGGCGCCGGCGCACTCCTGCTATTGCAAGGCGACGGCAAGGGCCATCCAGCGGCCAGCCGGGCCGAGCTGTTCTTCGCCACCCAAGCGCAGCTACAACTCGCGGCCAAAGGTCCCTCACCTTCGGCAGGCTCGGGCGTTGCAGCCAACGGCGGATTGGCGGCCACCAGCCAGGACTTGCAAACCTGGGTTGCAGAACACCCGCGCGATGCGCAAGCCTGGCAATTATTGTCCAGCACCTATGCCGCGCAGGAGCGTACGCTCAGCTCGATTCGTGCCCTGGCCGAGGTCTATGTCGCGCATTTTGACTATGAAGCGGCGCTGCGGACCTTCAAATCCGCGCAGGATTGGGCCCGCAAGGGCGGTGCAGGAACTGATCACTTCGAAGCGTCGATCGTAGACACCCGCGCCCGCGAAGTGGCGTCAACGGTTCGGGAACAGGCCTTGGAGAAGTGAGTCGATGACAATGCCCAGCAGCGAGTAGATCAGCGAGCCGATCAGCGCAGCTTCAAAGCCGCGAACATGAAAACCGTTCAGAATGGCCGCGGCGGACCAGAACATCAAAGCATTGATGACAAACAGAAACAAGCCCAGCGTTATGACGGTCACGGGCAACGTCAGTACCACCAGCACGGGCCGTAACACCGAGTTGAACAGCCCGATCACCAAGGCGGCAATCAAGGCGGCGGTGTAGCTGCCAATCTGCACGCCACTGTACAAGTAGGCGACAGCCAACAGTGCGGCTGCGCTCAACAACCATTTTGCAATGAGTTTCATGGTGACAAGAATAGCACTTCGCGGTGGCGTCGGGATATGATGCGCGTCCCGCTCGCTAGAGCATTTGCAATACGGATACCCGTGTTTTGACTGGCATACACATCACCGATATCGAATCGGCCATCAACTACTGGCGCGATCGCTCGCCGTCGCCCGACGGGGTGACATTGCCGAGTCCAACGCGGGCGTTGGCTGAGGTCTATGCCCGCATGGTGTATGCGCACGCGATCATGGCTGATGTTGCGGCACTGTCGGACGCGGCGCGCGATGCCTGGTTGCAGTGGTATGCCAGCACACCTGATACGCCCTGCATCGCGATCTGCTCAACCAGCCAAGGCGATGACTATTGCAAAGGCTGCGGTCGCACGTTTGACGAAGTGCAACTCTGGACGGAAATGGACCCTGTGGCCAAGCGGGCTACGTGGCGGCGCATTACCGCCGAAGGCACTTCCTGGCGGTTTAACAAGTACGCTGAACGGGCACGGGAATAAAGACTCGGGAAACCAATTGCGGGTGGTGGTTGGCGCTGGGATCAGGCTGCCCGGACATTTTGCTCCGTGTCCCCCGCCCGCTCCAGCGGGCTCCTCCTTTACCTGCGCAAAACGCCCAGGCAGCCTGATCCCCAAGTTGCAATGTTGCACGCCATCAAGAAATGCCCCCTCACATGGGCTATTTACATGCACCTGCGTGGCACAGAGCCACATTCACTTCCAGCGCAGGGGCTCGATGTCTACCGTGGTTTTGTCGTCGCCCAAAGTCAACGTGCCTTCCTGAACTGTGGCTTGCAACTGCATGCTGCGTTGCGCCAGTTTGGCCAGCGCTTGTGAGCCTTCGGTCGGCACGCGCCAGACCTGCAGGCGGTCCAGGCGGGTCAGCTTGTTGGCAATGCCCTTCCACCACACTTCGGCGGCGTGGTTGAAGCAATACACCACCACCTGGTCGGCTTTTTGGCAGGCCTTGGACAGGGGTTTGTCTTCGGGTTGTCCGACCTCTATCCATAGGCGTTTTTGCCCGGTGAAGTCGGTCAGCGACACGTCCGGGTCATCCGGGTCGGACAAACCGGCGCCAAAGGCCAGCGTGCCGTCTCCATTGCATACGTCCTGCAGCGTGTGCGCATGCAGCGCCAAGGCCGCCAGGCGAATCATCATGCGCTCGTCGGTTTCGCTGGGGTGGCGGGCTAGCGTCAGTGCATGGTCGGCATAGTAGCCATGGTCAATATCGGCGATCTGCAGATTGACTTTGAAAATAGTGGATTTGAGCGCCATCAGACGCGCTTGGCCAAATTGCCCGCCATACCGGTGTAGCTGTGCGGTGTCATAGCCAACAGGCGCTCTTTTTCAGGCTCGGGGATATCCAGTTTGGCAATAAAACCCTGCATCAGTTCACGCGTCATGGGCGCACCGCGCGTGAATTTCTTCAATTGCTCGTACGGTTGCGGCAGTCCAAAGCGGCGCATCACGGTTTGAATCGGTTCGGCCAATACTTCCCAAGCGGCTTCGAGGTCAGCGGAAATGGCTTCTTCGTTGATCTCCAGTTTGTTCAGACCGGCCAACAGCGATTGGTAGGCCAACACCGCGTACCCTACGGCCACGCCCATATTGCGCAGAACCGTGGAGTCAGTCAAATCTCGCTGCCAGCGGCTGATCGGCAGCTTTTCGCTGAGGTGGCGCAGCAGAGCGTTCGCAAGACCGAGGTTGCCTTCAGCGTTTTCGAAATCAATCGGGTTGACCTTGTGCGGCATCGTGGACGAGCCGACTTCGCCTTCACGCAGGCGTTGCTTGAAATAGCCCAGGCTGACATAGCCCCAGACGTCGCGTGACCAGTCAATCAGAATTGTGTCGACCCGCGCAATGGCGTCAAACAGTTCGGCCATGTAGTCATGCGGCTCAATCTGGATGCTGTAGGGCTGAAATGTGAGGCCCAGGCCCAATGGCTCGGGCGTTTCTACGACCTTGCGGCTAAAGGCTTCCCAGTCGAACTCGGGCCAAGCTGATAAGTGGGCGTTGTAGTTGCCCACGGCGCCATTCATCTTGGCCATGATCTTGATGGACGCAATCTTTTCACGTGCTGCCGCCAGTCGCACCACCACATTGGCTACTTCCTTGCCGACTGTCGTGGGGCTGGCGGTCTGCCCATGGGTGCGGCTCAGCATGGAAATGTCTGCAAAGCTGTGGGCCATGGTGCGCAACTTGGCGATCACTGCATCCAATGCCGGCAGCAGCACCAAGTCCCGCGCGCTTTTGAGCTGCAGCGCATGGCTGGTGTTGTTGATGTCTTCGCTGGTACAGGCAAAATGCACAAATTCCTGCGCGGCCAGCAGTTCGGGGCGGGCCTCGAATTTCGATTTGATCCAGTATTCCACCGCCTTGACGTCGTGGTTGGTGGTTTTTTCAATGGTCTTGATGGCTTCACCGTCAACCTCGGAAAAATTCTTGACCAAGCCCAGTAAGTAAGTACGTGCTCCGGGCGTAAGCGGCTTGAATTCGGCAAAACCGGCATCACTCAGCTTGATGAACCAGGCCACCTCCACCTGAACCCGGCGGTGCATGTAGCCTTGCTCGCTCATCAGGGGGCGCAACGGTGCCAATTTGGTGGCGTAGCGGCCATCCAATGGAGAAAGAGCGGAAATTGAGGAAAAAGTCATAGTTGAATTGTAGGTTGTACGCCACCATTGCCCCGCAATCGGCTTCAAGCACCCCCCAATGGATAGAATGAACGTTCCTGAAACTGCAGAGCACCCATGAAATTACTCGGATCCACCTCCAGCCCCTATGTACGCAAAGTGCGCGTGGTAATGGCAGAGAAGAAACTGGACTTTGACTTCGTGATCGAGGACGTCTGGAGTGCAAACACAACCATTTCCGAGGCGAATCCCTTGGGCAAGGTGCCCTGCCTGATCATGGAAGGGGCAGAAGCCCTGTTCGACTCACGCGTCATCGTCGAATACCTGGATACCTTGTCACCCGTGGGCAAGTTGATTCCGCCAGTGGGTCGCGAACGCGCCGAAATCAAGACCTGGGAAGCCTTGGCTGACGGATTGCTCGATGCTTCCATCCTGGCACGCCTGGAGGCAACCTGGAACGGCCGTACCAAAACCCAGCGCAGCCAGGTCTGGATTGACCGCCAGTTGGCCAAGGTCAATGCAACCGTGCGTGCCATGAGCAACGGCTTGGGTGAAAAGCCATTTTGTGGTGGCATCCATTTCAGCCTGGCCGATATTGCCGTGGGCTGCGCATTGGGCTATCTGGACTTCCGTTTTCCGCAAATCGATTGGCGCAGTGACTACCCCAATCTGGTTCGCCTGCACGACAAGTTGATGCAGCGCCCCAGCTTCGCGGATACCGTTCCCGCATAGAAGCAATTTTCCGCAGGGCCGCCCCAAGGAAAATTAGCCCCATGGGGGGGCAGAGAGCCGCACGCAGTGGGCGAACGTGGG
>OUNL010000881.1_pt2 | contig 15602 bp, 12 predicted proteins | sample 1779831 | NCBI WGS metagenome assembly OUNL01 (sample SAMEA3914863, study PRJEB12502) | metagenome | biome: forest; material: soil | place: USA | collected 2011-09-16 | depth 0.1 m | reverse complement strand
CACATCGAGCAGATGCGCCTGAGCTGCACCAAGAGCATTCTGGAACGCCGCGATGTGGTGATTGTGGCAACGGTGTCGGCCATCTACGGTATCGGCCAGCCCGAGGCGTACCACAAGATGGTGATGACGCTGCGCGTAGGCGACAAGCCCGGCCAGCGCGACACCATTGCCCAACTGGTGCGCATGCAGTACCAGCGCAACGACATGGACTTTTCGCGCGGCACTTTCCGGGTGCGTGGCGACACCATCGACATTTTCCCGGCCGAGCACAGCGAAATGGCGATCCGCATCGAGCTGTTTGATGACGAGGTGGAGTCGCTGCAACTGTTCGACCCGCTGACCGGGCGCATCCGGCAAAAGATTCCGCGCTTCACCGTGTACCCCAGCAGCCACTACGTGACGCCGCGCGAGCAGGTGCTGATGGCGGTGGAGACCATCAAGGTCGAACTGGCGGAGCGCCTCAAATTCTTTGTCGGCGAAGGCAAGCTGGTGGAAGCCCAGCGTCTGGAGCAGCGCACCCGGTTCGACCTGGAAATGCTCAGCGAGGTCGGGCACTGCAAGGGCATTGAAAACTACTCGCGCCACCTGAGCGGCGGCGCACCGGGCGACCCGCCGGCCACGCTGACCGACTACCTGCCCAATGATTCGCTGATGTTCCTGGACGAGTCCCACGTGCTGATCGGCCAGTTTGGCGGCATGTACAACGGCGACCGCTCGCGCAAGACCACCTTGGTGGAGTACGGCTTTCGCCTGCCCAGCGCGCTGGACAACCGGCCGCTCAAATTTGAAGAGTTCGAGACCAAGATGCGCCAGGCCATCTTCGTGTCAGCCACGCCGGCGCAGTGGGAGCAAGACCACGCTGGCAAAGTGGTCGAACAGTTGGTGCGCCCCACGGGGCTGGTCGACCCCGAGGTGGAAGTGCGCCCGGCCACCCAGCAGGTGGACGATGTGCTGCAGGAAATTCGCATTCGCGTCGAAAAGAACGAGCGCGTGCTGATCACCACGCTGACCAAGCGCATGGCTGAGCAATTGACCGATTATTTGAGCGACAACGGCGTCAAGGTGCGCTACCTGCACAGCGATGTGGACACCGTGGAGCGGGTCGAGATTTTGCGTGATCTGCGCCTGGGGGCGTTTGACGTGCTGGTGGGTATCAACCTGTTGCGCGAAGGCTTGGACATTCCCGAGGTGTCGCTGGTGGCGATTCTGGATGCCGACAAGGAGGGCTTTTTGCGCTCGGAGCGCTCGCTGATCCAGACCATTGGCCGCGCGGCGCGCAATCTGAACGGTCGGGCCATTTTGTACGCCGACAAAATGACCAACTCGATGGAGCGGGCCATTGGCGAGACCGAGCGGCGGCGAAAGAAGCAGATCGCCCACAACCTGGCCCACGGCATCACTCCGCGCTCCATCGTGAAGCAGGTGCGCGACCTGATAGACGGTGTCTACAGCGAAAAGGCCGGCAAAGAGGCCGATCGGCTGGAGCGCGACGCCATGCAGCGCGCGCAGGTGGAGGATATGAGCGAGAAGGACATTTCCCGCGAAATCAAGCGCCTGGAGAAGCTGATGATGGAACACGCCCGCAACCTGGAGTTCGAAAAGGCGGCCGGTGTGCGAGACCAACTAAGCATCCTGAAGCAGCAGGCGTTTGGTGCCCCGGGGGCGGACAACATCGTCGTATTGCCGTCCGCTGGCAAATAGCAGTCCAGCCACAGCTTTACGTCTGCCTGTGTGGGCCAGAGCACGGACGCCCGGTCTGAGAGCCACCACCATTAATATGGGCAAAAGCATGCGCGCTGCACAGGTCACCTTGCGCCAGACGTAGCCCTGGGGAATTCGCCTCAGACAGCCCAAGAACCGGAGTACCCGAGCAAACCCGCGGGTTTTTTGGTATACTTGACTTTATTAGTCAACTAAGCACGACTCAAGGAGTTTTTTTATGCGACTCACTACCAAAGGCCGGTTTGCGGTCACAGCCATGATAGACCTGGGCCTGCGACAAAGCAGCGGTCCGGTAACCCTGGCGGCCATCAGCCAGCGCCAGCAGATTTCGCTGTCCTACCTGGAGCAATTGTTTGGCAAGCTGCGCCGCCATGAATTGGTGGAGTCAACCCGGGGGCCGGGCGGTGGCTACACGCTGGCGCGCAAGGCATCGGATATTACCGTAGCCGATATTATCGTCTCTGTTGATGAACCCATAGACGCTACCCACTGTGGAGGCAAGGAAAATTGCCTGGGCGAGGGCGCCCGCTGTATGACCCACGACCTGTGGGCGGCACTCAATGTGCGCATGGTCGAGTTTCTGGACTCCGTCACTTTGCAAAAACTGGTCGACGACCAACTGGCCAAGGGCCTGCAGGTTGAAGACAAGCCCAGCGTCAAGCGCGCCATTTCGGCCATGCCCATCAGCAAGCCGATCCGCATCAATGCGCCCAACTCGGTATTTGCGTTGGGCAACGCTTTCTCCAAGTCTTGATACCCCGGAACCTGCTCACCATTATGGATACCACTCCCCACTTCCCGATCTACATGGACTACAGCGCCACCAACCCCTGCGACGAGCGCGTGGTGGACGCCATGGTGCCCTGGTTGCGCAACCACTTTGGCAATCCGGCGTCGCGCAGCCACGCCTGGGGCTGGGAGGCCGAAGCGGCGGTTGAGAATGCCCGCGGCCAGGTTGCGGCGCTGATTGGTGCCGACCCGCGCGAGATTGTCTGGACCTCCGGTGCAACCGAATCCATCAACCTGGCTTTGAAGGGCGCTGCCCACTTCTACCAGTCCAAGGGCAAGCACCTGATTACTGTCAAGACTGAGCACAAGGCCGTGCTGGACACCTGCCGTGAACTGGAACGCCAAGGCTTTGAAGTGACGTATCTGGATGTGCAGGACGACGGCCTGATCAACCTGGATGTGTTCAAGGCGGCGATTCGCCCCGACACGATTCTGGCCAGCGTGATGTTTGTGAACAATGAGATCGGCGTTATTCAGGACATCGCCGCCATTGGTACGGCGTGCCGCGAAAAAGGCGTTATTTTCCACGTTGACGCAGCGCAGGCGACCGGGCGCGTGGCATTTGATGTGTCTAAGTTGCCAGTGGACCTGATGAGCCTGACTTCGCACAAGACCTATGGCCCCAAGGGCGTTGGCGCCCTGTTTGTGCGCCGCAAGCCGCGCATTCGGCTGGAAGCGCAAATGCACGGTGGCGGTCATGAACGTGGCATGCGCAGCGGCACGCTGCCCACACACCAGATCGTCGGCATGGGTGAGGCCTACCGCATTGCCAAAGAAGAAATGGCCGTTGAGAACGTACGCATACAAGCCTTGCATGACCGCATGTTGGCGGGCTTGAAAGACATCGAGCAGGTGTTTGTGAACGGCCACCTGACCCAGCGCGTGCCGCACAACCTGAATATGAGCTTCAACTATGTTGAAGGCGAATCGTTGATCATGGGCATCAAGGGCCTGGCTGTCAGCAGTGGCTCGGCCTGTACCTCTGCCTCTTTGGAGCCCAGCTATGTGCTGCGCGCCCTGGGCCGCAGTGACGAGCTGGCCCACAGCAGCCTGCGCATGACGATTGGCCGTTGGACCACCGAAGCCGAGATCGACTATGCAGTCGACACCATCAAGAAGAACGTCGCAAAGCTGCGCGACTTGAGCCCGCTGTGGGAGATGTACCAGGACGGCGTTGACATCAGCGCCATCCAGTGGGCAGCACATTGAAAGTTTGAAGGAGAATTGACATGGCATATTCTGAAAAAGTCGTTGATCACTATGAAAACCCGCGCAATGTCGGTAGCTTTGAAAAAGGCGATGACAGCGTAGGCACCGGCATGGTGGGTGCGCCCGCTTGCGGTGACGTGATGAAGCTGCAAATCAAGGTCAACCCGCTGACAGGCGTGATTGAAGACGCACGCTTCAAGACCTATGGCTGCGGTTCGGCCATTGCGTCGAGCTCGCTGGTCACTGAATGGGTCAAGGGCAAGACCCTGGACCAGGCCGCGGCGCTGAAGAACAGCCAGATTGCTGAAGAGCTGGCATTGCCGCCAGTCAAGATCCATTGCTCCATCCTGGCCGAAGACGCCATCAAGGCAGCTGTGGACGACTACAAGAAGAAGCACCTCAACTGACGGAATCATGGCTGTAACACTCACACAAGCCGCTGCTCGCCACGTGACGCGCTATTTGACCAAGCGCGGCAAGGGCGTTGGCGTGCGCCTGGGCGTCAAGACCACGGGCTGCTCCGGCTTGGCCTACCAACTGGAATATGTTGACGAGTTGGCCCCCGAAGATCTGGTTTTTGAAGGCCACGGCGTCAAGGTGCTGGTGGACCCCAAAAGCCTGGCCTATCTGGACGGCACCGAGCTGGACTTTGTGCGCGAGGGTTTGAACGAAGGCTTTCGTTTCAACAACCCGCGTGAGCGCGACAAGTGCGGCTGCGGCGAGTCCTTCCGCGTGTGAACCTGCAGTCCAATGATTTTGAGCTGTTCGGCTTGGCAGAGCAGTTTGCCCAGGACCGCGCGGCGCTGGATGCCCGCTGGAAAGACATGCAGCGCGAGGCCCATCCGGACAAGTTCGCGGCGCACGGCGACGCCGCGCAACGCGTGGCCATGCAATGGTCGGTGCGCATCAACGAAGCCTACCAGCGCCTGAAAGACCCGCTCAAGCGCGCCGCCTATTTGTGTGAATTGGCTGGTGCGCCCATCAACGCGCACAGCAACACGGCGATGCCGGCCGCGTTCTTGATGCAACAGATGCAGTGGCGTGAGGAACTGGACGAGGCCGACGGTGAGCTAGCGCTGGACGCGCTACGCAGCGAGATGGACGCCGCCCAGCGCGAACTGGTCGCCACCTGCGCCCAGCAGCTCGACGTGCTGCATGACTACCCTGGGGCAGTTGCGACAGTGCGGTCTTTGATGTTTATCGAGAAATTTGGCCACGAGCTGGACCTGGCATTCGACAAGTTGGAAACCTGAAATCAGCGCAGCCGGTGGCGGCTGCTGAACGCATAAGAAAATGGCGCTTTTACAAATCTCCGAACCTGGCCAAGCGCCCAATCCGCACGAGCGACGCATCGCCGTTGGCATAGACCTGGGCACCACGCATTCGCTGGTGGCCGCCGTGCGCCATGGCGTGGCCGAATGCCTGCCCGATGACGAAGGCCGGGTGATATTGCCGTCCGTCGTGCGCTACCAAGGCGGTGGTGGCCGCCAGATTGGCTACCCGGCGCAACACGCGCTGACCCTCGACCCCGAAAACACTATTGCTTCGGCCAAGCGCTTCATGGGCCGCAGCCTGGCCGATGTGGTGGGGGCCGACAAACTGCCATACCGCTTTGCCGACCACGCCGGCATGCTGGGCCTGTTGACCGTTGCCGGTGAAAAGTCTCCCGTCGAAGTATCCGCCGATATTCTGGCCACACTGCGCTACCGGGCCGAAGACACCTTCAACGCCGACTTGTATGGCGTGGTGATCACCGTGCCGGCCTATTTTGATGATGCACAACGCCAGGCTACTAAAGACGCAGCACAGCTGGCCGGCCTGAACGTGCTGCGCCTGATCAATGAACCCACGGCTGCGGCCATAGCCTATGGCCTGGACAACGCCAGCGAGGGCGTATACGCCATTTACGACCTGGGTGGTGGCACGTTTGACATCTCTGTTCTGCGGCTGACACAAGGCGTGTTTGAAGTGGTTGCCACCGGTGGCGACTCGGCCCTGGGCGGCGATGACTACGACCACGCGCTGGCCGACTGGGTGTTGGCACAAACCGGAGCCTGCGCCACCAATGCGGCTGACAAGGCCGCGCTCAAGGGCGCGGCCCGGGCCTGCAAGGAAGCGTTGTCGACCGCCAGCAGCGCGACCTTCTCCGCAAAGTTGGTGCAGACACACGTGCAGCTTGATGTGACACAAGCGCAATTTGAGGCTGCGACTGCGCACTTGACGGCCCGCACCATCACCGCAGCCCGCAAGGCGCTGCGCGATGCGCGCCTGGGCGTGCAAGACGTGCAGGGCGTGGTCATGGTGGGTGGTTCCACCCGCATGCCGCAGGTGCAAGCGGCAGTGGCCAAGTTCTTTGACCGCGCACCGCTGAATAATTTGAACCCCGACGAAGTGGTGGCGCTGGGCGCATCCATACAGGCCAACCAACTGGCGGGCAACAACGCCGGTGGCGATTTGCTGCTGCTGGACGTCATTCCGCTGTCGCTGGGTGTGGAGACCATGGGCGGCCTGGTGGAACGCATTGTGCCGCGCAACCAGACCATTCCAACTGCCATGGCGCAGGACTTCACCACCTATAAAGACGGCCAGACCGCGCTGGCGCTGCATGTGGTGCAAGGTGAGCGCGACCTGGTGGCCGACTGCCGCAGCCTGGCGCGCTTTGAGCTGCGCGGTATTCCACCCATGGCAGCCGGTGCCGCGCGCATCCGCGTGGCCTTTACGGTGGATGCCGATGGCCTGTTGAATGTGGCCGCGCATGAGCAGGTCAGTGGCGTGCAGGCCGACATCAACGTCAAGCCATCCTATGGCCTGGGTGATGCGCAGATTGCGCAGATGCTGCAAGACAGCTTTGCCACCGCCGAGCAAGACATCAAGGCCCGTGCCGTGGTCGAGGCCCGTGTCGATGCCGACCGCCTGCTGCTGGCCATTCACAGTGCCTTGGATGCCGATGCCGACTTGTTGGACGCCCAAGAGCGCGAAGCTATCGACGCCGCCATGCGGGCCCTGGACCAGGGCCGCACAGGAAGTGATGCTGCGCACATTGAAGCCTTGAGCAAAGCCCTGGCGCAGGCCACCGAATCGTTTGCCGCCATGCGCATGAACCGGGGCATTTCCCAGGCGCTGTCGGGCAAGAACATAGAGTCCATCTGATAACACCACCATGCCGATCATCAAAATACTGCCTCACCCGGAATACTGCCCGCAGGGCGCTGAAGTCAGCGCGCCAGCTGGCACATCCATCTGCGAGGCTCTGCTGGACCACCACATCAACATCGAGCATGCTTGCGACATGAGCTGCGCCTGCACCACCTGCCACATCATCGTGCGTGAAGGCTTTGCGTCGTTGAATGAGCTGGACGAAAACGAAGAAGACCTGCTGGACCGTGCCTGGGGCCTGCAACCCAATTCGCGGCTGAGCTGCCAGGCGATATTGGCGCAAAAGGATCTGGTCGTAGAAATTCCAAAATATTCGATCAACCACGCCAAAGAGAATCACTGATCTCGTCAGCTTGGGCGCTGTCGCAGCACCGCACGGCTCAGGCAAAATGTAAGCACCATGCGTCAAATTTTTCTGGATACCGAAACCACAGGCCTGTCCGCCGACAACGGCGACCGGGTGATTGAAATTGGCTGTGTCGAGCTGGTCAACCGCAAGCTCACCGGCAACAACCTGCACTTCTACCTCAATCCCGGGCGCGATAGCCACGAAGAGGCTTTGAGGGTGCACGGTATCACCACTGAGTTTCTGCGCGACAAGCCCAAGTTCGAGGCGGTGGTCGACGAACTATTGAACTACCTGTATGGCGCCGAAGTCGTCATCCACAACGCGGCATTTGACGTTTCGTTTCTGAACAAAGAGCTGGAGCTGGTGGGGCGACCGGCATTTCGCAAGCATGTGGCAAATGTCGTCGACTCCCTGGCCATGGCCAAGGAGATGTTCCCCGGCAAACGCAACGGGCTGGACGCGCTGTGCGACCGCCTGGAGGTCGACAATTCCGGCCGCACACTGCACGGCGCCTTGCTCGATGCCGAGTTGCTGGCCGACGTCTACATCAACATGACGCGCGGGCAGGACGCCCTGCTGATGGACGTAGGCGGCCCCAGTGAAGGCGGCGTGGCCGCCGTGCAGATCGACCTGCGCAGCTTTGCGCTACCGGTGTTGGCGGCCAACGCCCAGGAACTGGCGGCGCACGAGGATTTGTTGGTGCAAATCGACAAATCCAGCGGCGGCAAAACGCTCTGGCGCAAAGTGGCTTGAAGAATGTTGTATAATTTGAGGCTATTCTGAACAAATGTTCAGGGCGGTTAGCTCAGGGGTAGAGCACTGCATTCACACTGCAGGGGTCACAAGTTCGAAACTTGTACTGCCCACCAATATACTGGTTATAAATCAAGCACTTAGCGGAAACGTTGAGTGCTTTTTTTACGCCTAGTGTGTAAAAAGTGTGTAAAACGACTTCGAACTTTGTTGGACGTTACTGGACATTGGAGGACATCGCCTGCTTTCATTGTTGCAAGCTTGTGTTGATGTTTGCCTAACGGTTTGATGTGCAGTGTGGAGGGGTGCAAGTGCCATTGGCGGTCCCCTTTGCCGATTTCGAAATCCACCATTCCCATCGTCACCCACCAGTTGCCATTCCATGCTGGCTGTCTCTAAATCGAGCCGGATCAAGTCAATTTTCCGTAGCTGGTCTTGGAATGGACTGCTTTGGACAATCACTGGACGCTAGATAAGTTTCCGTGACCATCGACGGCTTGCGCGTCGCTCTTATGGCCGAATGATGGTTTGATGCGTAGTAACGCATTCGCGGTGTCTGGAAAGCCGGAATCTTGGCTTGCGATGCACTGCACTGGTGTCATGGCGATTGAAGCGATTTGCAAGTTTCCTGATCACGGAAAAGAAAGATCTTGCGGACAGACTGCGCTCAAACTCAAAGCAAACCAGCGGCGCCACTTTGAACTAAGTATGCAGTTGACCGCGCAGGAAGTGCGCAAGTAGGGCGCTTTGGCGGTTTTGGGTCGGCGATATTGTTGTTCCAATGTGCTTGTCAGTACCGTCAACTGAATGCGGCCCAACGTTGGGAACTGACCTACCAGTGCAAAGTGCATAACGTCCCCACCGCATCGAATGTTCCATCAGCTGGTTCCCAATGGTTGCGAGAGCAAGCCCGACGCCAATGGTTCACGTTGATTGGTCGCATCAGGATGGAGCTTGAAAGGGGCAAGAACACCGTTAACATGTCATTGGTTTTAAGCTAGCTAGGACTATCGCACATGAAACACGGCAGCCAGGACGCCCCAGTTCCAGCAAAAGTGACGACTGACCATTCCTCCCCCGAGAAAGTGGGGAAGTCGACCATGGTGACCAAGCGGCCACGCCATCAGCCAAATTGGGTAGTCTGGAACGGACGACCGACAGTCTCACTATTTAGTGCGATTTGCTTGATTCACAACATCACGCCAGGGCGCAAGTATCTTGCCAAGTTGAAGGAGCTGGCCGATCCCAGATGCCAGCACTTTGAAGGGCATCTGATCACACTCAAAAAATTCCAACCACTAGATGACCGACTTCGGGCAGTGCTGCCGTCTGACGTCAAGCTCACCGACCGCACAGAAGTCTCTTTGCACAGCTTCATCGAATTCGTCCGGGACCGGATGCCTTTCGCTGGTGTCAGCATTCCTGATGTGTTTTGGAAGTTGACGCCACCGTCGCTGTCCGTGCCACCGCAGCCCCGTCCAGCCGACGATCCGATCCATGGTGTTCTGCCAACGGTGCCATCAGACTCCCCGGGGACGCCATCCTCCGATCTGGTGCAGCCAGTCAGACAAGCAGTCCCCGAGACGCCAGCAGAAAAGGCTAAGGCGCAGGCACCAACTTCAAAGCCGGTCAAGCCACGGACGCCACGACCAACTAAATCGGCTGGAGGGGGCGCCAGTCGGACAGTCAATCTCGATCAGCCAGGTTTCCTGAACCTCCATGACGTGTTGGCGATCTTTCCTGTGTCGCGCTCGGCGTGGTATGCCGGCATAAAAAATGGCCTCTATCCAAAGCCCGTATCAATGGGTGGGCTTCGCAAGGTTGGCTGGCCAACCGCCGAGATAAAGAAGCTGATCGACAATTTGCCTAAGCTGAGGGTCAACGACCTGAAGGCGTGATTCCGATACTAGCGTCACGCCTTCGTCAGTCCCTGGATGTGGCGCTCACGCACCAGTATAGTGAAATGCTTCGGCTGGAAACAGCCCGAGATCACGGATGGCGGTGCACGCATCGCGCCACATCGGCTCCGGATTCCACCAAGTCGCTTTGCGGGCACGCACGAACGCATGTGCAGCACGTGCTTCCGGAGTGTGTTTGAACGCATCTAGTGCGGCCGTAGCGCCGTTCTGCCGCCACATTGCAATCAATGACTTCCGGCCAAGCTCCGACAACCCCGCGCCGCCACTGTCCTGTCGCGCTGCCAGATCAACGAACTCAAACCACGAAAACCGGTTCGGCATGGTTTCAAGGTCTGCCAGCGGTAAGCCGCGCATCTTCTTTCCGCGCACTTCTACGCGCAGTCGCGGTTCATCTTTGAAGGTGCGATGGTACTGCCGGATCAAATTCGACGTCAGTGGCTCACTGCCAATTCCAACGCGCAAAATCTCTTCAATCGCCGCGTGCCGCTGCTCCTGCCGTTTGTCGTAAGCTGCCGCCACGTAGTCGCTGGTCACGCTGCCGAAGTTGATGGTTTCGAGCCGGGCATCATTTCCAATCTGCTTGCCAAACATCGTGAATCGCCGCGCTCGCTTGTAGTGAACGAGTAGATCGCCGTACTCGACCCCACATACCTCCACCGCGATGTCGATTCTGTTCAATAGCGGGCTGCGCATCAACCTGGGAAATACGTCGCCGACAATCCGTCGCATCGAACTGCGAAACTGCTTTAAGTCGCCGGACTTGAGCATTGCAGGATTTAACTCGACTCGGATGCCACAATGCTGAACGCTTGGATCGCGTGCCCCAATCTGAACAAGTGGCGTTGCGCCGCTGGGAAGCATGATGCGGAAATTTATGCGGTAGCGACTGCCCGTGAGAAATGCCTTCTCGCACAGTCCAGAATTTATCTCAGTCTCAACCCGGCTATGCATTCGCAGTAAGCGGTCGGCCGAGTCCTCATAGTTCATGTGGTTCCAAGGCAGAATGAACGCCAGCCTATCGATGACTGGTGCCATGACGGTAGGTACTTTCGTGCGCTTCAGATCAGCTACCGGCATCAGCTTGAATGTGGTCTTTTGTGCTGGAATGTCCTGTGCACGCGACGCAGCGTCGGCCGTTTTATCCAGGGTGAAAGATTTCGTTGAATGATGATTTTGTGACATATGCTGGTTCCTTGAAATTAGTGGAAGTTGGATATCCATCTCGTAGTGCAGGATGGCGAAATGTAAAGAGACGAAAAGCTAGAAAATATGAGTGCGCCACAGGTCCGCACAATCAGGCGCGCCCTTTCAGATGTGCGACCAACACGCGGGAAGTCAACCAAAGCAAACGCGCTGACGATGCAAAACGAACTGTCCAGAGAATCCGCGTGCACATCGCAATGAGCAGCTCAGGCGAAGACTATTTACACCGCCTGATTTGAGGCAATTGAGAAACTCCTGTTAGCGAGATTCCTGAACCACCAAACATGACCACAGGCTGACATGTAGACGAGCCTACGCAGATGAGCAGATCAGAAAGGCGGAAGACCAGTCGCATGCACTTGTCCACAATAGTTAGGTGACTGGAAAATGTGGCAGATCAAATAGGTAAAGCAGGTAGGGCGCTACCACCATTCAAAGTCCGCCACACCATACATTTACACCACAGCCATACACAACGAAAGCACGGGGCACGAGCAATGCGGATAAGGCAGGGCGCAGAAGTATTCAGGGCAGAAGATTCATACGGCAGACTAGTAACAGCAATGCGACGAGAGCCAAGAACAATTGGAAACATGCTTTTGTTGAAGCACTTGAACGAAATGACTTTTCTACCGGCCTCGATGCAAACAGCGGGCTTGGATCCTTGCGCAGAAGCGCCTTCAGCGAATTTCGTGCACGTAGTGGTGGGTAACACCGCAGTAGCGGAATCACGTTATGCGGCGAATATGCGCTGGTGGGTAGCGCTTGAACTATTGCAAATACAGCCACCTTTGCGATTAGCTTTCTTTAGTGCATCCACCACTAGTACTATTACTCCATCTAGCTTGACACTACTTCTACATGCTGATTAGAGTCAGTCAGAGGACTTCAAATGCGCGATTGAGCGCATGGGGCGGAAATCCAGGCGTTTATAGGTACGGTGGTGACGCAGGCAGTTGCAAACAGGCGTGCCTGCGTGAAGTGAAGATTGCTGAGGCAGATTGCGTGTTGCGTGTGTTGCGCCAGTTATGAAAAAGGGATGCAACACATGCAACAATGACCGGATGCTGTCCGTGTTGCAGGCATATAAGCGTTAGATATCTCCGTCACGCACCGGCTCATCTGGGTCAATGCCGCAAGCATCCAACCATTTGTTCAAATCGCCCTTGGACAGTCTGCCGCAACCGATGCGCGGCACTTTGGCCAGAATGCGGCTTACCTGTGACTTGCTCAGCCCTACGGTATCGCCAATTTCCTGAAGTGTTTTGGTGGAGTCCTCACGCAGCATGGCCATCAATCGGGTCCTGCCGTCGGCCGAGATGAAAGGACGATAGCGGCGCTTGAACTTTCCGTCGACCAGCTTCACGCAGCACATGACCTTACCGACATCAAGTTCGCCAGAATTGTTCACATCAGCACACTCGATCGAAAAGGCAATGTTGAATCCAGGGTCTGGTTGGCAGGGGGCAGCGTCAAAGTATTCGCTGCAGTACTTAGAAAGGTCTGCCTTTCTGCCGTCGGGGTGCGCGGCAAACAGCATGACCAACACGTCGTGCTCCTTTGCTGCGGCACTGATTCTTCCAAGCCCGAACTCTTGAATCGAAGACGCCCCATCGTTGATAGGCTGCTCAATGGCAATGCAACCGCCTTTGGATTTCTTAATGATGGGTAGGAGAACTGCCAGGCCTTCGGAACTGGTCCAGTCCATGCCGCCATGTGCCTCAAATGACCTGTGTAGGTGCTCTACGTCTTTGTTGGCAGGGCGGTTTGCTGCCGCCAACAGTTTGGCGGATTCAGCGCAGCGACCATGTCCTGCATGCAGTGACAGCACCCGGGCAAGTGCTGGCATTGGCACGACAAGCCGCGTGCTCATCTTCACCGCTTCGTGAGTCATCGTGTTGCGCACCTGTGCCAGTTGCTTATGGTCGCGCACGCAAGTGATTGTCAAGCCTGGTTGAATTACTGACAGTGGTGTGCCGATTTGCTTGCGTTTTTCTTTGCCTAATTTCTGTGAAGCGGCATTCTTTGCGCGCCGGGGCAGAATTGCGTCGAGAGTTGATGCATTTTCAGCATCCCTTTTTCTGCGTGATTCGGAAGAAAGAGATTTGTTTGATTCAGTCATGATGTTTTTTTCCACGTACAAGCCGCGCAGATGATCTGCACAGTACGCCCGCACACAAAGCATTTACACCTTCAATAAATGGTGATGTAATTCGCTCGGTGACGCTGCGGAAACGAGTTGATTGAAGTGCCTGAAAGGACAGAGTTCTCAAAATTCAGCTTAGCATTCGTCATTTTGTGGAAATGTGATCGACATAAACCTGATGTAATCATGATGTCTGGGAGCTGGGTAGTTTTGCGAGGAGATTCTTGCGTGAGCTATTTTTTGGTCATCAAGTATCAATGCGAAAGTTTTTCTCTTTTCTTGAATAAATTACGATGTAATGGTGATGTGTGAAAAGTATTTTCAGAGATGACTCTTGGACCGAACAGCAGGCTATTGTTCGCATTTGTTTTGGGGTGGTTGACGACGCCGTTTCTGAATTCAAGCCGACGACATCAAAAGTCGGCGTCTGGCTGTGTGACCCTCGCAAGAAATTGAAATGTGGCACCCAAGAGCAAATTGGACGTGTAAATCTATTTCATCGACGTTTGAACGATGATCACGACGTCAACATTAAGCAGATTGAAATGCATCCGGTGCTTTGGGCTTGGTTCGCAATGTCGGAGGTCAGGGATGCAGTTGATCCTGCGTTTAGATCAAAGCTTGAACGCTGGTTTGCAAGGTCATTGCTTGCGTGCAACATGCCGGTGATGTGGCGAGTATTGACATCCGGAAATCAACCCTCAATCAAACTGAATGAGGGGTCGCTCAAGCCGGAAACAGGAGTTCCTGCGATGACGCTCGTAAGTCGGCAATTTGATAGTGCGGTCTTTTCTCAAAATTGGTGTCTAACGATGCACCCATTTGGGCAGCGCAATAGTACCGCGCCAACTAGGCGAGTATCGCGGGGGAAGAATGAAACAAAGCAGATAGCGAATGGGGGTACTACTGCCGGACGGAGTCAGGGATGCGAGCGTGTGCTTTGTGTGGCTCTCAAGAAAATGGCTGAGCGGCGCAATTCCCCCGTCAAGAAGTTGAAGGGTTCGATCGCTGGTGCTGGTGGGAGACTGTACTTTGCTCCGTCACTGGATCAAGGTGAACTGCTAGAGCTGATTCAAAAGAGGTACAAGTCGCTCGCTACACATGAGTACGCGCCTTCTACGCTCAAGAGGTCCCTGAGTTGCGTAGCTGTTACCCGGCGTGGACGCCGACCTGGTACGACAAAAGCGCTTAAGCTGACGCGTAACAGAAAATTGCGCCAGCAGTGATGTGTTCAGCCGTTGTGAAGTTGAATCGGCTTCAACACAAATTTACTTGGCAAAGTGACGAGGGCTTAGGACGGCTCAAAAGTCCCCCAAGGACGTGGGGCGTCTTTGAGCTAGACTGGTCCCCCAGCCAGCCACACGGAGAGACCAATGAGTCGATTCAACCCTCACTTTCCTGACTCCGCCCGCATATTCGAGGCAGCCGACCAATTCAAACGGCGCTGCCTGCTCGACCAGAAATCGCTGTTGCTTGACGGACAGACGCTGTGGACAACCGAGCATTTTCAGGCGTTGGTCGACAAATATGTCAGGCAACCCGACGTTGGCGACGGGGGCTTCTATGACAAGCTCGCAGGGCAGTTGGCCACTTGCCAGCCACTAGACGTCGCGCTGATGGCCGAAGTGTTCTGGATCGTAGAGCTAGGTCCGAACAACTTAGGCGGCGGGACGATGATCAATCGGTTGAAGCGCATCTGGGATATAAAGCCCGCCGCACCATTTCCCGAGCAGTCACCCTTCCTCGCAGAGGCGGTGTTGCGTGGGTTGGGTAGTGCGGGCACCGGCTACAACACCTTCCTCTGGACTGAGATGGCCTTCGCCGTGGAAGCCTTTGCAGCATTCGTCGCAAAACCGCGCACTGAACGCGAGGCTTTGTTAGCTGACGGGCAGTTGTTCGCACAGTGGCTGGATAGCATACCGTCAGGCAGAGGCCGGCAGTTCTACCATTCGCTGTGCCATGTGTTTTTCCCAGACACGTTCGAGCGAATCTTCAGCCAGGGAAATAAGAATCAGGTGGCGCGTGCTCACAAGATTTGGACTCCAGCGCTGGGCGACAGTCGTCCCGCTTTGGATGCCGCCTTGCTGGAATTGCGCAAGCGTCTTGAGACGCAACACCCGGACAAAGTCGACTACTACGAAATGCCAGTCGGTACTTTGCTTAAGCAGCAAGGTTCACACCCCTCAAAAGTACCCTTGCGGACTCTTGCGGTGTCAAATGACGTGCCCGAATTAGGAGCCGTTCAGCGAGTCGCCGAGCACTTGAGCGAATACGAAGTCGAAGCCACTATTGACGCCGTGCCGACGCTGCGCACTGCCGACAACCTGATCCTATTCGGACCACCGGGCACAGGCAA
>OUNL010000015.1_pt2 | contig 15706 bp, 15 predicted proteins | sample 1779831 | NCBI WGS metagenome assembly OUNL01 (sample SAMEA3914863, study PRJEB12502) | metagenome | biome: forest; material: soil | place: USA | collected 2011-09-16 | depth 0.1 m | reverse complement strand
CATTGCCATCCAGCAAAGCATTGACCGGGCGATGAAGGCTTTGCCGGCCTTTTTGGCCGGCGATATGGAGAAAGCCACGCTGCTGGTCCACACCAGCAAGCCACCACGGGCGCACACGCCGGCCGTGCCACGCCCACCAGTTGCTCCCTCCCCTGGCGACGGCGTATAGTGGATCGTATTCAAGAGCGATATCCAACCTATGGTGCATCCATGACAGACGCATTTGACAGGGAAGTTTTTGCCGGCAATGAACTGGTCTTTCAGTGGGGCGACCCTGGTGACTCGGCCTATGTCATCGAGGAAGGTTGCGTAGAGGTGCTGTCGGGGCTCGGAGCGGACTCCAGACGGATTGCCATCCTGACCGAAGGCGCCATGTTTGGTGAAGTGGCCTTGTTGGACCGCCAACCACGCACCGCCTCGGTGCGCGCGCTGGTTACCACCCGGCTGATACGCATAGACCGCAGCCACGTGGATGAGTTGCTGTCGCGCTCGGACACGGTCATCCAATACCTGATGCATTTGCTGCTGGAGCGGTTTCGCAGCACCCACGACGCGGCCGGGCTGCAGCAGCGCCAAGGGAGCGCCAACGCCACACCTAGTGCTGACACGGTCGAAGCCATCGATTTGCACAAAGCCGCCATGCGCACGCTGACGCTGGCGCAAGATTTATCCGACGCGATCGATCGCCAGCAACTGGAACTGTTCTACCAACCCTTGATTGCCTTTGACCAACTCAGCGTGGCGGGTTTTGAGGCATTGATACGCTGGCACCACCCGACATTGGGGCTGATCAGCCCCATCGAATTCATTCCCCTGGCCGAAAAGACTGGGTTGATTCACCGCATCGGCCAGTGGGTGCTGCAGCGTGCGGTTGCGGACTGGGCCGAACTGCGGCCCTATTGCCTGGCAGACGCCGGCCATATTCCCTTCATGAGCATCAACCTGTCAGCTCCCGAACTGGCGGGCGGCAGCATTGTCACAGCGGTTCAAACGTGCTTGACCCAGAACCGCATGAACCCCCAGGAACTGCGCATTGAGTTAACCGAAAGCATCATCATTCAAAACATGGAGGCGGTGGCGGAAACACTGCGCCAGTTGCGCGCGTTGGGCATTGGCATTGCGCTGGACGATTTTGGTACTGGTTATGCCGGGCTGGACTATTTGCAGTCCCTGCCGTTTACCTGCCTGAAAATCGACAAAACCTTTGTGCAGCACATCAACCAGTCGGAACGCAGTTTGCATATCATCAAGGCAGCGTTGGAACTGGCCCGCTCAATCGGCTTGAGCACGATCGCCGAAGGCATTGAAGACGCCGACATCGGCTCGCAACTGGCAGCCTTGGGTTGCAGCCACGCGCAGGGCTACCATTTTGGCAAGCCCATGCCCAAGCAAAAAATGGGGGAGTGGTCAGTTCAGCACGCAAAGGTGCAGGCGGCAAACGCAGCAGCGCTCAAACCTTAGGCGCAGCAACAAGCTGCAGGCGCCGGTATTTTTGCCATAGGGTTTCGCGGTCTTCCACGTGCTGGGGGTTGACCGGAATACAGGACACCGGGCACACCTGCACACACTGCGGCTCGTCAAAATGCCCCACGCACTCCGTGCATTTGGACGGCTCGATCTCGTAGATCTCCGCACCCATGAAGATGGCTTCATTGGGGCACTCAGGTTCGCAGACGTCGCAGTTGATGCACTCGTCGGTAATGATCAATGCCATGAATTGCAGTCGGTAGCCATGCCCCTATTATCGTTGCCGGCGCAAACCGTTGCGGCCACAGGGTTTCAGACCATGTCTGGCTTGACGATCATCACGGGAACGGCGCTGGCATGCAGCACCTCGTTGGATACCGAACCCAGCATGGCGCTGCGCAAGGCGCTGTTGCCGCGGGCGCCCATGACGATCAGGTCGCAGGCAAAGCGCTCGGCGATATCCACAATGGTGTGGGCCGGGTCGCCTTTGGCGACTTCGCATTCGTATTCCATGCCGGCTGCATCCAATAATTCGCGTGCCGACAGCAGTATGTGCTGCCCAGCTTCCTCGCTGACACGATTGATCACGACCGGGTCATGCGCCACCAGCAGCTCATACAGATTGGCCGGCTCCTGCACATTGGCGAGTACCGCATCGGCCCGCAGGCCGGCCAATACCATGCGGATGGCAAACCGCACGGCCTCCAGCGACAACTCAGAACCGTCAACGGGCAGCAGGATTTTCATGATTTACCTTGTAGGTTGGGTCTGGCGCGGCAACGGTGGTCGTGCGTCCGGATTCAATGGGGTTTGAGCTTTTGCTTCAGGCGGGCCAACACGGTCGGCGGCACAAACTGCGCAACATCGCCATGCAGAGTTGCAATTTCACGCACCAAGGTACTCGAAATATGCTGGTAGCGCGCATCGGGCGTCAAAAACACGGTGTCGATGTCGGGCGCCAGCGCACGGTTCATACCCGCCAGCTGGTTTTCAAAGTCGAAATCGGTCACGGAGCGCACGCCACGCAACATAGCACGGGCGCCGTGTGCGACAGCGAAGTCGCGCACCAGGCCGGTAAACGATTCGACCTGAACATTGGGGTAGACCTTGAGCACCTCGCGCACGGTCTCCAAGCGCTCTTCCAGGCTGAACAGCGTCTTTTTGTGGTGGGCAGCGGCAACGGCCACCACCACGACGCCAAACAGCCCGGCAGCACGCCGTATCAGGTCCTGGTGCCCCAGTGTGATGGGATCGAACGTGCCTGGATAAACGGCAATCACAGAATTTGGCATGCAAGGCTCCGGGGCGCATTCGCCCAGCTTGGTATTAACAATTATGCAGTGCTTGCCGATGCGGCGCTTGCCACCGCTGGTGTGGCGGCATGCAGGACGTGGGCATGCACCGCCCCTGCCTTGAGATGCCGATACACGACCAGGCCCATGGGCTCTACCATGGCGTCGGTCCAGGCTTTGGGGGCCTCCAGGTAGATGGAGCCGTTGGGGGCCAAGGCGCGCGCCGCAGCCGCCAGCGCCGTCTCGTACAAGTCCCCATCAAATGGGGGATCCAGAAAAATGACGTGGTAGCTGGCAGGTGCCAACTGGCGCAGCGTTGCCACGCCCTCGCCGCGCACGATATACAACTTTTGCGCCACCGCTGGCGTTGGCACGTCCAGCGCCGACAATTGCGCATGCACGCGCTGCAATTGCACCACCAAGGCGCTGTCGTGTTCCACCAGTGTGACTTCGGCTGCCCCGCGCGAGGCCGCCTCAAAGCCCAATGCGCCGGTTCCGGCAAAGGCGTCCACACAGCGCAGGCCCGTCATGTCCTGGCCTAGCCAGTTGAACAAGGTTTCGCGCACGCGGTCGGGCGTGGGCCGCAGCCCTGGGCGGTCGGCCACCTTGAGTTTGATGCGCCGCCATTGCCCGCCAATGAGGCGGATTTCGCCGGGTTGGCGTTTGTGGACGGGCGTGCGGGCCGGTTTACCCGCCGACTTTGCGGCGGTTCCGGGCTTTTTGGATGCTGGCTTGCTGGGTTTCTTCATATGCCAAGCTTAACGGACGCCAGCGGCAGCGCCACCGTGTCCACGTCGTGACTGGAAAAAAGCCGTTGTAACCAGGGCCGAACGTCATCCGGCGCCAGTGGTCTGGAATACAGATAACCTTGCAATTCGCCGCAGCCGGCATCCCGTGCGGCATGGGCCTGGGCCACCGTCTCTACGCCCTCCGCCACGACATGCAGGTGCAGGGCATCGGCGAGTTGGCAGATGGCGCGCACCACCGCCACGGCGTCGGGCGATGGCAAGGGGTCCACCAGGCCACGGTCCACTTTGAGCGTGTGCAGGCGCAAACTGCGCAGCATATTGAGCGATGAAAAACCAGTACCAAAATCGTCCATGGCGACATGCACGCCCATGGTACGCAATTGCTCCACCTGCAGAATGGTTTGTTCCAGGTTCTGCACCGCTGAGCTTTCCGTAATTTCCAGCGTCAACCATTGGGCCGCGACGCCGCAGGATTGCAGGGTTTGCGCCACCAGTTGCGGAAAACGCGGGTCCAGCAACTGCAAGGGCGACACGTTGACAGCCACTGGCACACAGGCGCCAAACTCTGCGTGCCATGCTGATATCTGCTGGCAGGCTTGTTTCAGCAATGCCGTGCCCAGCGCACCGATCAAGCCCGTGCGTTCGGCAGCGGCGATGAATTCAACCGGGCTGACCGGCCCGACGTCCGGGCGATTCCAACGCGCCAACGCCTCCAGGCTGGTCAAACGCCCGGAGTGCGCATCGACCTTGGGTTGGTAGACCAATTGAAATGCATTGCGCTCAATACCCGCGCGCAGTGCCTGCTCTTGCTCCAAGGCATTGCTGGAGCCGCGCTCGAACGCCTTCTCGGCCAGCGTGTACGACGTGCCGGGCGTGCGCTTGGCAACATGCATGGCGGCATTGGCTGCGCGCAGCAAAGAATCTGCGTCGCGCGCGCTATTGGGGTACAGGGCAATACCCAGCGAGGCATCCAGAAACAGATCCTGCCCTGCCACCGACAGCGGCTTGGCCAGCAACTGGCGCACGCGGGTCACCAGTTCCACCGCCATGTCGCCGCTGCCATTGGCGGCGGACACCAGTGCAAATTCATCGCCCGCCAAGCGCATGACTTCGCAGTCAACGTCAATGGCGCCGCGCAAGGCCAGCCCCATGGCCTTTAAAACGCTGTCCCCCATGGCGTGGCCGTGTGCCTCGTTGAAGAGCTTGAAGCGATCGATATTCATCAACACCAGCACAAATCGCTCAACGGGCTCGTTTGGATGACAGCGCTTGCGCAGGCTCTCGAGCAATGCAGTGCGGTTCGGCAATCCGGTCAAGTCATCGTGCAGCGCCTGGTGGATCAGCGCCTGATTGGCCGCGTGATGTTCCGTTTCGTCCGAAATCAGGACTTGTACGGCAGGTCCACCATCCCACTCCGTGGCGAAATAGTGGAAGCGCAGCCACATGTCACTGCCGTCGGCACGCTGACGCAAGCCTTCATAGCTGGCATCGCTTTGCTGGCCGCTTTGAATTTTGGCCAACAGCTTTCCCACGGCGGCCCGGTCGGCCTTGGGAATCGTGCGCGCCACCGTGGCGACCTGCAGTTGCGCCAGTGTCGGCACGCCATAAATCGCCAGACAGGCAGGGTTGGCATAGACGATGCTGGCGTCGCCCAGGCTGATCATGATGCCCTGGCGCGAACGCTCTGCCAGTCGCTCAAACCGCTGCTGCAGGGTGCGCGTGGCCAAGGCGCCACGATCCAGCGCGGAGTACAACAACACCAAGCCCAGCATCATGCGCAACAATGTGCCCATGGTGGCCAACAAATCGGTACCCAGGTCCTGGTAGGCGACATAGATAAACTGGATCAGACCGAGCAACACCAGCAGCGGGCCCACGAGTTTCTCCGAGCTGTAGCGAACCGTGCAGACACTCCATAACCAGTAGGTACAGACCCCGCCCAATAGCGTGTTGATGGTACCCATGCTGGCCTGCCCGACTCGCGGCCCACCGATACCCACTGCAGCGGCATTGACGGCCGCCAGCCCGAGCAAGATGACCCAGACGGATTGGCTTGACAAGGGTCGCAACGCCAGTTGTGCCACACCCACCAAGAGCAAGGTGGAGTAGGCTGCTGCGATAACGGCCAGTACAAAATTGCCAACCGTGTCACCGAGCGGCCCCGCCTGCACCTTGAGCCAATAGGTCACAGGCACCAGCAATTGAACCAGGTTGGCCCAGCCTATGAAGCGGGTGAAGACTTGCGTCGGGTCACGCCGCCAAACCAACACCAACGCACATCCCATGATGAGACTGACTGCGGCATTGATGAGCAGGACGAAATTCATCGTGACACGACTGTGGGCAAGTTGTCACATTGTGCAACCTGGCTGGCTGCTTATACGAACTTAATCGCGCGGGATTACCCTAAAAGGGTGTCACCCGCAAGTTCCACCGCCGCGCGGGTCGCCGCCCCCCGAGACTTTATCAATATATCGAAAGAAGCGATCTGCTACCTTGAACGTTTGGCACCGAACTTGTGCAGTTCTTTGGATATCGCTCGGGCAGTAAGGGGAAAGCCGGGACCCCCAAAGAAAGTCCAGACAACCTGACCCCTGACGGCACATGGTTTGCGCGCTTGCAAGAAGAAATGCCGTTCGCAGCAGCAGGGTGGGGGTGCACGCCAAAGTGAGGTGAAGGACGAGACCGCAGGTCGGGGGACACGAACGGCGGCGTGTACCTCCACCCTGCTGCGAGCTCAGCACCAATACCCGGGTTGTTGCCCCCATGCCACGCAAACGATCAGCGCGGCGGCGCGGCGCCCAGCACGACGGTAACCATGCGTTCGGGCTGCAGTTTGCGGGCAAACGCGGCGCGGATATCGGCAACGGTCAGCCTTTGAACGTCGGCGGTCCAATGGTCCATATAGTCCAGCGGCAAGTCATACGAGGCGATATTGGAAAGATTGTCCAACAGCTTCAGGTTGCCATCCAGCATCAGCGGGAAACTCCCGGTCAGGTGTTCTTTCGCGGCCTGCAATTCGTCTTCGGTGGGCCCCTGCTCGACAAAGGTTTTGAGCACCTCGCGCGCCAATTGCAGGGCCTGGTCCGCCTGGTCGGCCCGGGTTTGCAGGCTGATGGTGAAGGCCCCTGCTTGCAGACCCGCCGCAAAGCTGCTGTCCACGGCGTAGCTGAGGCCTCTCTTTTCCCTCAGTTCTTCAGTCAGCCGCGCGGTCGCAGACCCACCGCCCAGAATGTGGTTCCCCACTACGAGCGCCAGATGGTCAGCATCGGCGCGCGCATAACCGGGTTGGCCCAGCCATACATGGGCCTGGGCGGACGGGAATGCAATGTCCAACTGCACGGCTTTCTGCAGCGGCTCAACCTCAGGCACAGCGGGCAACAATGGGCAGATTTTGGCGGGCATGCGGGCAAACAGCTGGGCCACCAGTGCATCGACCTGTGCCTGGTTCAATGCGCCCACCACGCTGACCTTGGCATAGCAGGGGCGCAACGCCTGGTCATGCAGGCTGGCCATGTCTTGCACCTTGATGTGCATCAAGGATTGCGGCGTCATGTCCGTGCCATAGGGATGGCTGCCAAACACTGCATGTGCGAAGGCACGGCCTACCTGCGTCGCGGGCCGCGTATCGGCCTCCTTCAAGGCTGCAATCCATTTGGGGCGATCGCGCCGCCACACGGCAGCGGGAAACGATGGCTGTGCCAATTGCCGTGCGGCCAATGTGACTGCCTGGGCCAACAACTCTGGGTCAGTCAACGAGCGCATGGAAATACTCAAGCGGTCCCCACTGGCCACGGCCGAAAACGACGCGCCCAGGTCCGCCCACGCCTCGCCCAAGGCGTTTTCATCCAGCGCTGGCTCGTGCGCCGTGGCCCGCACGCCATTGGACAGTGACGCGGCCATGGCGGTCGCGAGACCAGCTTTGTTTGACGGATCTCGGCGGTCTCCCGCGTCAAACTCGATGCGCACATCGACCATGGGGATGCTTGGGCTCTGAATCAGATAGATCTGCACACCCGAGGCTTGCGACCAGTGTGCAATGGGTATTGCGGCTTGGGCCGGGCCGCACAGCAGCAGCCCCGCCAGGACCACACTCAAAAATCGCATCGGCATAGCGGTCATCGGGAGTTATCTCTCTGGCCGGAGGCCGGCCACAGGTGCGCGTGGTTGGCGGCTCTTGTCGACCGGCTGGGGCAACAGCGTTGCCACGGTCAGTGCATCGTCGCCAAAATAGCGGGCGGCGACTGCCTGCACTTGCAGCGCCGTCACTCGGCGCAATCTGGCAATCAAATGGGCCTCGCCGTCTGGCGCAAAACCATTGATCCATGCCGCGCCCAGCGCATTCGCCTGGTCAAACACACTGTCGCGCTTGTAGACCTCACCAGCAATCCATTGCACTTTGACGCGGCGCAGCTCCGCTTCGCTGACGCCCGTCCGCGCCAAGCGCGCCATTTCCGCACGCAGCGCCTGTTCCACCTGCGCCGAGGTCTTGCCGTGGCCAGGAATTCCAGACAAGGTGAACAATTGGGGCCCCCGCCCCGCCAGGCCATACTGCGCGCCCGCACTGTCGGCCACAGGGTTTTGCGACTGGGTCAATGCCCGCTCCAGCCGGGCCCCGTCATAGCCGGACAAAACCGCCGCCAGCACGGTCAGCGCCAAGGCATCGGTGTCTGCGCCGTCCAGTGTGGTGTCGGTTGTGATGGGTGCGTAGGCCGCAGCGCTCAGGCCCGGCACCTTGAACGCCAAGGCAACATAGGCCTGTTCCGCCGGCGCTTTGAAGACCAGGCGACGCATGCCCAACTGAGGTGGTTCTGTGCGTGGCTTGCGCGGCGGAAGGGGCCGCGGCGCGACGCTGCCATAGGTCTGTTCAGCCCAGGCAAAGACTTGCGCCACATCGACATCGCCAGCGACCACCACGGCGGCGTTGGCCGGTGTGTACCAGCGCTGATAAAAGTCACGCGCGTCTTGTGCTGTGACGGCCTCCAGATCGCTCATCCAGCCAACCACCGGGCGCCGATAGGGATTGGCCAGGTAGACCGTGGCGTCCAGCACTTCGTCCAGGCGGGCCAAGGGTTCGTCTTCGGTGCGCAAGCGACGCTCTTCTTTGACCACCTCCAGTTCCTTGGCAAAAACGCTGTCGCTCCATTGGTTATTGGCGAAGCGATCAGCCTCCAGCCGCATCATGTCTGGTAGCCGGCTGGCCGGTATTTGCTGGTAGAAGCCGGTGTAGTCCTTGGTGGTGAAGGCGTTCTCGGTGCCTCCAAGGGCCGCTACCTGGCGTGAAAACTCCCCTTCTGGCACGGTGGGCGTGCCCTTGAACATCAGGTGCTCCAGCAGATGGGCAACGCCGGTTGTGCCGTCCACCTCGTCCATGGAGCCCACCCGCACCCACAGCATGTTGACCGCAGTGGGTGATCGGTGGTCGGGTTTGACAATCAGTGTCATGCCGTTTTGCAAGCTAAATTGCTGCACGCTGGAGCTTGGCAGTTGCAGGCTGGCAAGCGGTCCAGACTGGGGCGCGGCCACGCCGATCACACCGTGCAGCGCCCAGGCTATCGCCGCCATTTGGGCCGCCGAGCGCCGGTTTACCGTTTGCCAGAAGGGGGGAAGGTGGTGTTTCATAGAATGTAGCCATTCTAAGAACGCAGGCCATGTTCAGTTTTTTCAAAAAGAAACCCCCAATTCCTCCCGCCGCACCCGATGCTGGCAAACCCACAGCCACGCCTGGCGCCACGGCGACGCCGGTTGCCCCCGCTGCGCCCGTGGTTCGTCCGCCGTTTGCTGCCGCCCCCGTAGGGGGCTCGCTGATTGGCAGTGCACTGGTCACGCCAATCGCCATACCAGACCCGCAAGCGCCGCCACCGGAACGCCAAAAATGGGTGGACAAGCTCAAAGCCAGCCTGGGCAAGACCGCCAGTGGTATCTCGACGGTGTTTGGTGGTTCACTGATTGATGAGGCGCTGTACGAAAACCTGGAAGACGCCCTGCTGATGGCCGACACCGGCGTGCCAGCCACGCAATTCCTGCTGACCGAGCTGCGGCGCAAGGTGAACGAGAGCGGCGTGACGCATCCGGTGGCACTCAAGAATATCCTGGTTGCCACCTTGACCGAGTTGTTGCAACCGTTGCAGAAACCGCTGGTCATCGGCCAGCACCATCCCACCATCGTCATGGTGGCCGGGGTCAACGGTGCTGGCAAGACCACCTCTATCGGCAAGCTGACTCGGCATTTGTCCGAGCACGGCGCCAGCGTGCTATTGGCGGCGGCCGACACCTTTCGCGCAGCGGCGCGCGAGCAGCTCAGCGTTTGGGCGGATCGCAATCTGGTGGAAATCATCAGCCAGGAAGGCGGCGACCCCGCCGCCGTGAGCTTTGACGCCGTCAGCGCCGGTAAGGCACGCGGCAAGGACGTGGTGCTGATCGATACGGCTGGGCGCCTGCCGACGCAGTTGCACCTGATGGAAGAGCTGAAAAAGATCAAGCGGGTGATCCAGAAGGCCGACGCAACCGCCCCGCACGAGGTGCTGTTGGTGATTGACGGCAATACCGGGCAAAACGCGCTGGCCCAGGTACGCGCATTTGACGACGCACTGACGTTGACTGGATTGATCATTACCAAGCTCGACGGCACAGCCAAAGGCGGCGTCATTGCGGCCATCGCGCGGGAGCGGCCGATACCGGTCTATTTCATTGGCGTTGGTGAAAAACTCGAAGAACTGGAAACCTTCAACGCACGCGAATTCGCGCAGGCGCTGCTGGGCTAGTCCACAATCCAGCGGCTGCCCCCTCAAAGAAATGGAGTAACCGCTGTGAAGAAAATGCTTTCCGTCCTGGCTGCACTGATCGTGCTGGGAATGGCCTATTTGCTACTGTGGCCCGTTCCTGTTGATCCGGTCTCCATGGTCATACCGCCTGCGCCCGGCTATGTAGGCGCATACGCCGTGAATGACAGACTGGCGCATCTGCACGTCATTGACCTGCACGGTGAAATCGGCCCGGAGCACATTGCGTTGGGCCCTGACGACAAGCTCTACACGACCGTTGCCAGTGGCAATATTTTGCGCATGCTGCCAGACGGTTCGGCACAGGAAGTGTTTGCCACCACCGGTGGGCGGGTGCTCGGTTTTGACTTTGACGCCAAGGGCAATCTAATTGCCGCTGACGCCGTCAAGGGACTGCTCAGCATTGGCGCTGACCGGCATGCCACGGTACTGGCAGACACCTTCAACGGCGAGCCGATTCGTTATGCGGACGCGGTAGTGGTGGCCAAGAGTGGCAAAATCTATTTCAGTGACGCATCGGCACGTTTTGCCCCCAAAGATTGGGGTGGAACTTTTGAGGCCAGCATTCTGGATGTCATCGAAGGTTCTTCGACCGGGCGCATCATTGAATTTGACCCAGCCACGGGCAAAAGCCGGCTGGTGGCCACGGGGCTGAGCTTTGCCAATGGTGTGGCGCTGAGTGCCGACGAACAGTCGCTGTTTGTCAGCGAAACCGGCAAGTTCAGGCTGTGGAAAATTGCCGTTGCGGCCAACGGTGTGCACGTTGGCCAGACCAGCAAACTGGCCAGCGTGGTTCTGGACAACTTGCCCGGCTACCCTGACAACGTGATGCGCGGACTGGACGGCAAGATCTGGCTGGGCCTGGCCAAGCCGCGCAACGCTACGGTCGACGGCATGGCGGGCAAACCGTGGCTGCGTAAATTGACACTGCGCCTGCCGCGCGCGCTGTGGCCGATACCGCCAGCCTATGGCCACGTGTTGGCCATCACGGAGGATGGCACTGTCGTTGCTGACCTGCAAGACCCGTCCGGTGAGGTCCCGGAAACCACGGGCATCACCGAAACCCGTGACCGCCTGTATGTGCAAAGCCTGCATGCCCATGGGTTGGCCTGGCTGGCCAAACCCTGACCACACCCACAAGGAGACCCATCCATGGAAGATTCCAAGTTGCCGACACGCAGAGCCATGCTTGCATCCTGCGGTGTAACCGCCGTATTGGCCGCAACCACCTCAGCGTGTCAGCAGTCGCCCGACACCGATAGACGACTTGTCTTTGGGACGTTGCAGCAGGCCATGCAGGAAGTCGACAGCCTGGCAACGGCGAAGGCCTTGAAATCGGCAGCCGTGTGGAGCTTTGCACAGACCCTGAGCCATTGCGCCCAAAGCATCGAATTTTCCATGACCGGCTTTCCGCAGCCCAAATCGTCGCTGTTTCAGCACACGGCAGGGGCAATGGCCCTGCAGGTGTTCTCCTGGCGCGGGCGCATGAGCCACGACCTGTCGGAGCCCATACCTGGCGCCCCGGCATTGGAGGCGGGGCTGGTAAATGACGTTGCACTGGCTCGGCTGCGCCTGGCGGTGCAGAATTTTCAGGCGTTCACCCAGCCATTGCGACCCCACTTTGCCTATGGGGAGTTGGAACACGGCGCCTACGCACAAGCCCACGCCATGCACCTGGCAAACCATCTCTCCGGCTTCACCATACAGGCTTGAGCGGCTAGGTTGCGAACTGCGTCAAAAACACTCCAGTTCCCGAAAAAGTGGCCGATATCTAAGGGAACTGTCCACTGAATAGGCGCATTGGAATGACAACATCCCTACTACAACGTCCCACCAGCCAACTGGAACTCCTGCGCTGGAGCCAGCAACTGCAGGCCGCCCGCTTTGACGAGGTTGCGGCCCTGCGCTTCCTGTCCAATGCCATCGTGTCGCTACGCGACGCGGCGACACCCGAGCTCAGCCCCATAGGCCGTTACCTCATCGCCCACGAAGGCATCTACGCGCTGTGCCTGGGTACCATCTACCTGCACGGTCTGCTACCCAAGGAACGCGAAGGCAGTCGCGCCATGGCGCTGCAGTTGGCATTTGAGCTACTGGAGATGACCATTCAGGACCTGCACCAGGTGCTGCAGGCCAACCGGCATCTGGAGCAAGACATCATTGGCCGGCCACAGGCTAATGTCAGCGAACACTGTGTGCAGGACCTGGTGGCCCTGGGCCAACGTGCGCTAGGGCAGTCACGGCTGGTATTTCCGGACTGTTTCGACTGAAGAGATTGTGCCCCAGGCAGCACAGTTTGCGCGCCTGCAAGAGGAAATGCCGTTCACAGCCACAGAGCGGGGGATTGGCTTGGGCCGGGGTCCGATTTCTGCGCGTTTGGCAGCATGAGGGCACCGGCCCAAGCCAATTCCCCGCGGACCCGGCGCGGAACGAGGCCACTATGCGCCGCCGCACCGCCAGACTACGCATTTCCTGCAATCATGGACAATCTGGGGTTTTCGCACCCCGCCTCGGACGCCAATTCATGACCGCTTTACTTCCCCGCATCGAACTCGAATCTGCCCCCAACCCCACTGCTGCGGTGATCTGGCTACACGGTCTGGGCGCGGACGGCAACGACTTTGCCGGCCTGGTGCCCGAACTGAATCTGGACGCGTGCCCCGCCATTCGCTTTGTCTTCCCCCACGCGCCCAGCATGCCGGTGACCCTCAACGGTGGTTACATCATGCCGGCGTGGTACGACATTCTGGGCATGAACCTGGTGGCGCAGCAGGATGCTGCCGGGATTCAGAAGTCCGAACGCGCCATCGTTGCCCTGATCGAGAACGAGGTCGCCCGTGGCATCCCCTATGAGCGAATCGTGTTGGCTGGCTTCAGCCAAGGTTGTGCCATGGCCTTGCATACCGGCCTGCGCCTGCCGCACAGGCTGGCCGGCATCATGGCACTGTCTGGCTATTTGCCATTGGCTGACCTATTCAACGCTGAGCGCCATATGGCAAACGCGCAAACTCCCGTCTTCATGGCCCACGGCACGCAAGACCCGGTAGTGGTACTGGCGCGCGGCGAAGAGTCGCGCAAAGCGCTGGCGGCCTTGGGCCAACCCGTGCACTGGCACACCTATCCCATGCAGCACGCCGTGCACCCGCGTGAAATTGCCGACATTTCCGTTTTTCTGACGCAGGTGCTGGGAGCCTCAGCCCGTGCCGCATAAGAACGGTGACATCGCTCCCACCGCTGCACCACCCTTGCCGCCACCCGCCCTGACCCTGGGCATCGACTTTGGTACCTCTAATTCGGCCGCCGCGCTGATTGGGGCCGATGGCCGAATGCACACCATGGCGCTGGATGGCGTGCGGGCGGAAATGCCCACCGCGCTGTTTTTTGCCAGCGAGACGCATACCGTGCTCTATGGTTCCGAGGCCATGCAGGCTTACCTGACGGGTGCCGAAGGGCGGCTGTTGCGTTCCCTGAAAAGTCTGCTGGGCAGCCGCCTGATGGACGAATACACCGCCGTCAATGGTCAAAGCATCCAGTTCTTTGACATCGTCGTGCTTTTTTTCAAAGAACTCAAGCGCCGTTGCGAAGTCCAGGTGGGTCACCCTTTGACCCGCGCCATGCTGGGCCGCCCTGTCCATTTTGTTGATGACAATGCCGAGCGGGATGCCTTGGCACAAGAGACCTTGGGCCGCGCCGCGCAGGAAGCTGGCTTTACCGACATTGCCTTTCAGTTGGAACCAATCGCCGCGGCGCTGGACTATGAGCAGCGCGTGGACCACGAGACCACGGCACTGGTGGTGGACATTGGCGGTGGCACCTCGGACTTCACGGTCATCCGCCTCAACCCCCAGCGCAGCCGCTCCAGCGACCGCAGTGCCGATATTCTGGCGACCACCGGCGTGCACATCGGTGGTACCGACTTTGACCGCCTGCTCGACCTCTCTACCGTCATGCCCTTGCTGGGCTACAAACATATTGGCACCGGTGGTCGTCCGGTGCCCAACAGCGTCTTTTTTGACCTGACCACCTGGCATCTGATTCACCAGGCCTACGCGCGCAAGGCCTTGCACTTCGCCAAGGAGTTGTGGACAGATTACACCGACCAAAGCCTGCATGCACGCCTGATGGACGCCTTGGAAGGCCAGCACGGCCACCGCATGTTGGCCGGCGTGGAGGCTGCCAAGATCGCTTGCTCCATCAGTGGCGACAACGCCTTGGTCGACCTGGACTTTCTGGGCCACGGCCCATCGGAGCACCTGGGCGCGACCGTCACCGCTGAGAACATGGCCGAGACTCTGCAACAGGCCCTGGCCCAGGTGGTCGCTTGCGCACAACTGTGTGTACAGCATTCAGGATTGGAGAGCGTTGATGCGGTCTACCTGACCGGCGGCTCGTCCGCGCTACGCCCCTTGGTCCAGGCGCTGCGCGCCGCCATGCCCAGTGCCAGACTGGTGGAAGGTAACCGCTTTGGCGGTGTGGCAGCAGGCCTGGCGTATGCCGGGGCGGCTACGTCCCGATAGACTGTTGGCATGAACGCTCGTGGTGCGCAGCACCTGTGGTTTGAAATCCCCCATGCGCCCCAACCCGGCACCCAGTTGGGCCTGCGCGACGCCCTGCCCGATGGCCAACCCACTCTGTGGGATCTGGATACCGGCGGCGGACCGACCCAGCTATTTCGCATGATCCTGTTGCGCAGCGGTCTCGACGTCAAGGCCTTTGTGAACCGTTGCGCGCACTTTGGAGTGCCCTTGGCGGTGCGCCAGACGCAGGTTCTGTTCAAACCGCACGCCAGCATCAGTTGCAACGTGCACTACGCCCGTTACCGCTGGGCCGACGGCAGTTGCGAATTTGGTGACTGCGCTGGCGAGTCACTCATACCCGTGCCACTTGTCATTTCTTCAGATGGCAAGCTGACCATTGCCGAAATCGGCGCGCAAACATAAAAAAGTCACAGTTGCGGTACGATGGCGGTTTGGTACCATCCGCCAGCTTCCTAGATCCGGTCCAGGCCACTTCCATGCACCAACTTGGGGCCGTCTGCGACCATCCATAGCCCCCAACTGTCAATGAAAAGTGGTTCGGCGTCGATTCGGCCCAACGACAGACCCGGCGCCAAACCCCATAAAAATAGTTTGCAAATCGTTAACACTGGTATTAAATTGGTATGTTAAGATATTGAAAAATTAAACGTGCGCTCGGGTGGGTGCACCAGAGCGAGTCAAAAAACCTTCCATGATTGAATACCTATTGGGCGTAGACGGGGGCGGCACTGGGACACGGGTCCTGCTGGCTTCGCGCGACGGTGCCGTGCTGGCCCAGGCCAATTCGGGTCCATCCGCCCTGGGTCAAGGGGTGGCTGCAGCGTGGCAGCAGATTGTTCTCGCCTCACACGCTGCCTTTTCCACGGCGGGTATTGCCC
>OUNL011228748.1_pt1 | contig 15802 bp, 15 predicted proteins | sample 1779831 | NCBI WGS metagenome assembly OUNL01 (sample SAMEA3914863, study PRJEB12502) | metagenome | biome: forest; material: soil | place: USA | collected 2011-09-16 | depth 0.1 m | reverse complement strand
GGCGAACTCTGCATCCGCGCCAATGCATTGGCCACCTGTGTACCAGCACCGAATTGCGTTAATGCTGCGGATGCCGAGCCCACGGCGGGCAGCAAATCGGCTACCCGTAAAACCTGCTTACGCCTTGGCTCGTAGACGGTGCCCGAGATCATCGAATTCAGGTTGTCCTGCTGCAAAACCAGCCAGGACAAAACCTGGCGGGCGCGGTGCACCCCAACACCCTTGATGCGCGCATGCCATTGGTAACCATGGACGTTGATAAAGGCAACCAGGTCAGCCAGTGTCACGATACCCACGTTGCGCAGGCACTTCACCACGGGCTTGGCAAACCAGGTCTCCAGCCGGTCGGTCGGCGCCGGTGTGGTGGCCAACACGGTTTCCAGGTAATTGAGCGCCCGCACCCGTTCGCCCACTGGGTCCTTCAGGCCCGCGGCCGCTTCCATGGCGTCCACATTGTCCAAACCAAACGCCGCGCGGTATTCGGCCAACAGTTCGGCCTCGCTCCACCCTTCTGGATCCATCCCCTCCGCCTCGATCCACTCGTCAAGGCTCGGCAAGACAACAGCCGGCTTAACCGTGGCGTCGCTGCGCAGCAGGTCCAGTAAGTGCGTGATCTTGGCGTGCGCCGGCAGCGTGGCGTCGAACTGGCGTCCCGCCTCAATGATTTGCTTGCGCAACGCTTCGCGACGGTGTTGTATGTGGCGCAGGTCGGTGGTGCTGTCGCTCCACGCCATGTAGCGCGCAAACGAGTCGGCCAGATCCAGGCCCAGGATGGAGGAGCGCACAAAGGCGAAGTGGTGCACGCCCATTGCACGGGGATCTTGCACCACAAGGGCCTTGGAGCCGCGTGGTCGGCCGCGGCCCCGTTTGGGTTCGGGGTCGACACCATGAAACAACGGTACAAAGACCCTGGAATCGGTGTTAGCTGGAGGCGTGGAGGCTATCGAATGGGCCATGGGAATCCCCGGACAAAGGAGTTGGACCGTCGAATCCATGGTTCACGCAGGCAGTGATTTAAGCCACGGATGGGTAGTCTTTTAGGCGAATGGAGGCATTCTAATGGAAAGTGCCACTTTGGGCGATTATTTAACAGTTCGACTTTATAAGGATAATCATGACGTTGTCAAAAACAATTTCTTTAACAAGGCCGCCGAAGCCGCTGGAGAAGTGGCGTTAAGAGCCAGGCTCGCGTATAGGCAATTTGGCGGTATCGGGCGCCACAGCCTTGTTGTGCCGGCGGCCGCTGTTTGCCGCAGTCCCTCGAAGTCAGACGCCAGGGCCAGAGGCTTCTCGTCCACTGCGGCTCTTGCTGGAAAGCGATGCCCATGCCCTTCCCAACGGTCTTCCTGGATGGCAGAGCAGTTGATGTTTCCCGAGGTCCATTGCGATCCTTGTCATTCGATGCGTTACGGAGTAACGATTCAGATGGGATGCCATGGTCACTGCAAACGCGCGCCGACAAGCTGCGTACCGCGCCAGGCGCAACGATCCTGACGCGACACACAGCGAGAGGCTAAACACTACCATTGATCTGCACGCCAAACGGGCGCTGGAAAGGCTCGCCAAGTGTTACGGAGTAACGCAACGGGCCATGCTGAAAAAGCTGATCATTGGCGCCGAACATGCGGCCCTTGACGCCGTCGGCGCCCTACCCGATGGCCAGGCAGACTATTACGACGGCAAATTGCGCCTGCAAGTCTGATGGGAAGGCTGTCGGCGATAACCGGCTGCACGTAAACAGACGGTCTATTCGACGACAAACCCGTCTGTATTTGAGGGTGGTTCAAGGCTTTTGCCGATCCCTTTGGACCGACGTGCGTCCGCGGCCGCCCTGGCAGCCTCTTCCAGCCCATTGACTGACTGCTGACGCAATGTCCCCGCTATTTGGGAAATGCAACCTCTGGCGGCGCCTAAGCGGCCTCAGCGGTCCCATTGGAAGCATGGCGTGCGTGAATATGAATCGTTCCAGCCATTCACACTTGCATTTATTACGGATTATCGAAACAATGGCGGAATTCAGTATATTTTTCCGATAGTATCGATATGTCGAAATTAACCCCCAAAGAGCTGTGACTTTTCATTAATTACGAAATATCGAAACTATGGCCCGAAATCTCCCAACCGTTGACCCCACGGCATCTTGGAACATCAACGACATCGCAGGCCTCGGAAAGCTTGTACGCAACCAACGCGCCCAAAACCGTCTTCGCATCGATGACGCCGCAGCCCTGTGCGGAGTGTCCTCGGATGTCGTGTCCCGTTTGGAGAATGGAAAGCCTGTGACCCTAAACAAGCTATTGCTGATCCTGCAGGGCCTGGGCCTGCACCTGATTGTTTTGCCGGCTCGACAGGCGGTAAACTTGGACCCTGCTCTGCAGGTCCTGGCAGACGAGCAGACCTCTTCAATGAGCGAATCGAATCCAAACAAGGAACGACCATGACATTGGGGCAGTTCCACTTTACGCAACTGGACTATGCGCTGGATATCTTCGCCGACCATCAGCAAGTCGGGCGGCTGGGATTTGAACCTGAGGGCGACACCTACAGCCTGCAGTACTCGGCGGCCTGGGGTAGTCGTGGCAATGCACTTTCACCGCACCTCCCTATGGGTAGAGCGGCCAGCACCCATACGATTCGTCGGTTCCTGGAGAATTTGCTGCCAGAGGGCCGCGCCCTGGAAGTTGCTTCCATCCATACCAATATCCAGAAGAACAACGTTTTTGGGTTGATCCGTTATCTGGGCAAGGAAACCACTGGAGGTCTGACTTTCTTACCAGCAGGACAAACCCCCAAAGAGCTCACGCCCATTGCCCGGGAAGTGACCTTGCAGGAATTGCAGGAAAGAATTGACCAGCGCAACAAGATCCACTTCACGGTGTGGGATGGCAAGGTGCGTATTTCTGTCGCTGGATTTCAGGACAAGCTACTGGTGCACCAACACCGGGGGCGCATGTTCCTGGCCGATGGCTCGCTGTCCTCCACCCATATTCTCAAGCCAGAGCCGACAAACACAGCATTGCCATTTATGGTGGCGAATGAGCACTATTGCATGCAACTGGCGGCGCGCATCAGTCAACAGCGCTACCAACAGAACCACGTGGCGCAGGTCGATATCCTGCGTGCGCCCTCCCCTGTGCTGTGCATCAAGCGGTTTGACCGTAAGCCTCGTCGCCTGGCACAAGACGTCGTCATCCTGGACCAGAACGGGGAGCCCAAGGGGCAGACTATCAGCATGGATATCATGGAGCGGCTACAGATCATTGACGGCTGTCAGGCCTGCGATTTATCGGTTGCTGGCAAGTATGAGCGCAATTTTGGGAATGCAAGAGATGTGGCTCATATCCGTGATGGGGCGAGTTTCCAAAAGATTTTTGCAGGCCGGGCGCATTGGGAAACGCCTGCGGTTGGGGTTCAGCGACTAGTGCTTTGGGCGGTCACCACCTTGCTCTTTGGCAATAGCGACGCCCACGGGAAGAACATCTCGTTCCACGTGGGACGCGCTGGCCTGAATGTTGCCGAGCTTTATGACCTGGTGAGTGTCGTTCAATACGACGCGACCAAACTGGAACACTCGCTGGCCATGGCGTTTGGGGACGAGTTTGAGTTGGATGCAGTGAAGTCCTTTACCCTGGCTGACTTCTGTCATCGTTGCGGCATCAGTCGATCTTTCTTTGCACGTGAGCTGGAGACGCTCTGTGCGATCGCGCTGGAGCAGGCGACCGTTCAGGCACAAGAAGAAGTCTATGTCGCAGATGAACGGGATATCGTTGGTCATATTTCAGACTTGGTCACCCGACGCGCCACGTTGCTGAAGGCGATGTCAAAAGAAATCACCACGTACAAAAATGATATGTTTTAAGAGAGGAAATGGGTGGAGTATCGGCTTCTCGGCTAATCGAGTTCCTGATTCACCACATTGTTTGCACTGTCGCGTCGAAGACCTTCTCAACCGGAGTTATTTTGACGACAGTTCTTGTCTTGACTTATGGGCAACTTTCGCACAGAAAATGCGCGAGGCGGCCTCCTTCGGCCGGTAACTCTTGGAGTTCGTTGACTTGGCCTGAACCGATAGCTGAGGTGGGGAAATTTGCCTTAAGTTCCTCTATGCGTTTGGCGTAGGTACGGATGGTGATTCGATCAATTCTTCTGACACGTTCATGCTGGAGGTGGCTCGTCCTTGCCTCCAACAAATTCAATATCGTGGTTTGTTGATGTGGTTTCAAGACGTTCAATCCGGTTTCCCTCAATAGTGAGGGGGTTGAAGGTAACGTCCTACCTGGCGCTAACTGAGGTGGTGACGCAGCGGGGTTTAATTTTCCGTCAAGCCGCGCTCAGGGTTGAGAAATTTGGGTGACCATCCGGGGGAAGTGAGCTGAAAACACCATATGGACAAACCCTTCAAGCAGGTAGCCCATGGGATTGGGGCCGCAAAATGATTGCGCCAAAGTTGCAGGAGTTAACTTTTTGTCGGAGGGGTTGATTGACAAAAGTTTGCGCTGAGCGGCACGTGCATTCAGAAAATCGTGCGGTGAGGGATGGTGTTGTACCGTACAACACCCTTCGTCCTCAATCGAAACAACAATAGAAACTCCCAAAAAATGGGGTGTTGTACGGTACAACACCCCTCCCCTATGTCAACCCGATACCAAGGGATTACTCGGAAAGAACCCCTGAAATCAACTTTTCGATCTTGAGCAGCTTGTCTTTCGACACACGGCTAACCTCAAATGCAACTGTCTTTGCGGACTCAGAAATCTTCATCGAATGCCCCCCAACTTTCACAACCCTCGGCTTACGAAGTTCAACTTTCCCAATCTTCCCGATCAATCGGCTAAAGGATTCAGAAGGAGAAACTGCCTTACCCAGCGCCAACTCAGAAGAAATCTCAGATGCCCGAGCAAGTACACGATCCGCATCCGACTTCACAGCCTCGCTAAGCTCAGTTGCCCATCGGTATTGAATATCAAGGCGCGAACTAAACGCATCGAGAATCGGGTCAGGCAACTTTGCAACCTGGATCGCCTTTGATACGTTGCCAGCGTCAGCGCCTAGCTCCTCAGCAAGCTTTCTGAGCGAAGAAAACATTCCCTCGTCCAACGCCCTCTTGTACATAACACCCTGCTCATAAGGACGAAGGTCCTCGCGCTGCCGGTTCTCACGCTCCATCTCCTTGAAGAGCTCCTTATCATCAATCGACTCGATCAAAGCCAATACATCTAAGCCAAGATCGAGGCACGCACGGTGCCGACGATGACCGAAAACAATCTCATAAGTCTGGGGTATCGTGCCCGGAATCGGCCGAACCTTGATCGGCTGCACATTGCCACCGGCAGATTCAATCTCAGCCTTAAACCCGTCAAACACAGGGCCTTCATAACTCTTTTGATCCCGATTTGCCCACTTACTTGGTTGGATAGATCGAGGATCAAGCCTCTTGGAGGGAAGGGTATTGGCCCAGCTTCCGCGCTCATGCTGTAAAGCCTCTTTAACTTCTCCGAGCTCCTTTTCAAGTTCCTTTACCTTGCCCCCTTGACCGGCCATCGACAAACCAATCTGGACGGAATTGCTTTGGCGAACTGGCGCCTCATGAGGCACCACGGGAGCAGGGGAGGGCGACGGTCCCATGTTCATCATCTGGGTCGCCAGCGCGGCTCGTTCTCGTGGACTCATTTTCCCAGCCATCAAACACCTCCTTTGGCAATCATTGCATCAGTCTTTCGCACAGCTTCAGCATTGGCTTCCCAAACACCCCAAATCTGCTTCTCAACATAGTCAACGAGCTGTTCATAAGCATCATGAGCCCGCTTCAAAGTCTTAGCCTGGGCACTGCCGACCTCCATGTCGTAGACAGTGCCAAACTCTGCACTAGCGCTAGCTGCGATACTTGTTTTGGGAATCTCGACAGGCAACACTTTCGGACCGTATGCACTAACGATCCAATTGCGAATATCGTTGGAAATTAAATCCGCTTTGTCTACTCGGCTTAGCAGAATGTCCACAAAGGAATACTGTTTCGTCTCGCCGCGCGCTTCAAACAAGGAGCTGCACACACCAGTAAAGAGACTCCAAAACTGAGCACTACTGGCAAAATCCAAAGCATTGGGTGGCAGCGGCATCAGGACACCGTCGGCTGCGATCAGTGCATTAATAGTGATGTAGCTGAGAGACGGCGGTGTGTCGATGATGATCACGTCATAAACATTTCGAGCCTCTTCCAAACCACTGTCCAAAACACGCCAAAAAGCGAAGTCAGGATTATTGGCTTGACGACTGGGCAATAAAAACTCTGCATTGAAAAGAACAGGGGCCGCGGCCACTAAATCAATACCATCCCAATAAGTCTTTTGAATCGCCGGCATTATGGAATCAGCCTCACCAGAACAAAGACCAAGAATCGTGTTCTCAGGATCTACTTCCGTATCAGGCAATACCCCAAACAATGTTGTTAGCGAGCCCTGTGGATCAGTATCAATAACAAGCACCCTGTGGCCTCGAAGGCTCAAACCTTGGGCCAGCGCAGCTGCCGTCGTTGTCTTGGACACACCGCCTTTATAGTTGGCAACCGATACCGTTGTCCCCGAAGCCAGCTCAGGATCCCTCAATGTTTCACTGCGAAAGGCTTTGACCCAAACACGAGCTTCCTCAAGAGTCCACTCGCGACGGCTAACATCTGCACGTTCACCGCCGGGCAGTTCGCCTTTCTTAGCGTGGTACATGACCTGAGAGCGCTCCAGACCGCAAAGCTCACCCAATTGAGTGGAGTTGAAGACGGGAGGAGATTTCCGTGCCTCAGGGGCCAACATTGAACTGCGGGCCTGCTGAATCACGTTACTAGCATTGACAGCAAGCGTGTTTAGAGCCTCTATGTCGATCGTGGAGTAAATTGGCTTTTGTTTCGTACGCATTGGGACCTCCGAGTTTTCGCAATTTTAGCGCAAACTTGCAAAAAAACGGAAAACCATCAAAACCATAATACTTCTGGGATTGGCGTGGACGAGTGTGAATCACACACACAACTTCGCCGTGCAACCTACTTTTGCAGCAATTCTTTCACCACTTGCCCAGGAATTTCTATTAAGAGTCGCACTGTCTTCAAAGAAAGTCTTCCAATAAAGTCTTCAATACAGTTCGTGGTCACAGAGTCTCTATTTTATCCATACCAATCAACGGCTTAGCGAATTTGGTTGTCCAGCTTTGTACCATCAAACGTCCAACTCTGTACCACCTAAAGTCCAGCTTTGTACCGTTACATGTCCAGCCTGGTATCACCCCATGGTGGTGGCGCCATTGCGCAATCACAATCATGGAAAAACTCTTTCGCCATGAGTTTGAAGCCACTGATAGCGTGGATTTGGCTCGACGGGCGTCCCAAACTCTGCGGAAAACGTCCAAAAGTCACAACTGATTGAGTCAAAAAAAGTGGAAATGTCCAGCTTTGTACCGCCTATCCAGAGTTCGTAAGTTATCGGTTTGGGGTAATTGTCCAGAAGTTGCTAGAATGATCTGGACAAACAAAGGGCATGTCGATGACAGAAGCAGAAAAAGATCAGATGAGGATCAAGAAACCAGTGCAATCGCTGGTGCTGGTCCCCAAAAAGGGCAAGCTCAGTGTTGTGGCGCGCAAACTCTACAACGTAATCTTACATTCCACCATCGCCCAGATCGCGGAGTTTGAGCTCCAAGGCAAAGAAGTTCCTGCGGAACATCTGTTTGAAGGGCGCCTGACGGAATTGGTGCAACCACTCCAACTTGGCCATTCGGACTTGCGTGCAAAGGCGAAAGAGTATTTCCAGCAGATGTCAGAAATTCGTTTGGATTGGGAGGCGCCAGACGTTCACGGTCCAGGCAAATGGATGAATCTTGGGCTGCTAGCGGAAGCGCAACTTGACAGAACGGATCCAAGCAATCTGAAGTCGGAGGTCATCGCACGTTGGGCATTCCCCCCAACGATCTTTAAGGAGTTGCGGCATCCCGAGATGTACGCTCAACTAAGCATCTATCAGATTGCTAAACTTTCAACGTATGAGGCCGTCGCACTTTACGAAATTTGCGCTCGGTACAAGAGAAATGCCGCCGGCGTGACGAGCCTTCAACAGCCAATTTGGTGGGTTAAGGCGATGTCAAACAAAGTGCCTGACATTGACCCCAAGACCGGTGAACCGAAGTGGCGTGAATGGCGAAAATTCAAAGACGAAAAAATCAAAAAAGCGATCGCTGAAATAAGTGAGCAAACAGACCTGAGCATTGAGCTCATCGAAAGAAAAGAAGGCGTTCAGTTCGGTGTACGGCGAAAGGCGACTGAATTTGAAGCCTTTCCAAACAAACTCAATCCAGAAATTGCAGAATCAGCAATTAAGCTGGGCCTCAAACTTACTGACATTGCCACGTTGATTCGAAACGGGCAGTCTGAGGTTGGATTGAAAGTAGCCTTTGCGAAAATGGGAAAGCAAGATCCGAACTTCATTTCGAGAAAGCTTGCATACCTCAACAAGATCCTGGAAGAGGTAAATCCCATGATTGCGGAAGGTGTCGTTCCCCTAGTTGCAAAAGATCAAACTGTGCATCCTCCTGTGTCAATTCCACATATAGAGCCACTGAAAATAGCCTTGTCATTCAAAGATGAGCGAAGAGGGGAATTACGTAGGGAGTTTCTGCAATTGGGCAAAGATGAACAAAAGCCATACGCGTATTCAGCACTCGCTGAATTGAGAACTAGCAAAATGGCCAACCCCTCAATGAGCCTAAAAGTTGAAGCCGCAATGTGGGAATCTGCCCCGATTCTTATTTCAAAAATGGTTGAACTCTATGCTGTTGCAAAGTACGGTGCAGAATGGAGCGTCGAGCAGCCTACTGAACAATTCAACACGTGACTGCACCTATGAACGACATCCATAGCGGATCCAACTTCATTGCAAATTTGCGCGTGCCACCTCATTCCATCGAGTCGGAATGCTCGCTTCTTGGTGCGCTTTTACTGAACAACGAAGCTCACGGGTTGATGGTGGGCATGATCAAATCCCACGATTTTTATCGCTACGAGCATCAGGAGATTTTCAAAGCAATTGTTGATCTGATAGACAAAGACAAACCTGCAGATGTCATCACCGTGTATGAACAGTTAGCGTCAAATGGGATCTCTCCAGAGATGGGCGGACTAGCCTACTTGAATTCGCTTGCCCAGTACGTCCCCAGCGCGTCAAACATCACGCGATATGCCGAAATCGTCAAAGAGAAATCGATTTTGCGCAAGCTCATTTCCGTGGGCGACGAAATCGTTGGTGACGCCTTTGCATCAAAGGGCACTTCGCCAGCAGATCAACTTGAGCAAGCTGAAGAAAAGATATTGCTAATAGGCTCTCGGGATGCATTGCGCTCTGATGACAAGATGCTCAGTGCGCTGATTCCGCGATTCAACGACTTGCTGCTTGAACGTGCGGAAAATCCTGGGAAACTTGTGGGCGTATCCACTGGCTTCGTTGATCTTGACCGCATCACCAACGGCTTCAAGAAGGGCAACTTGATCGTAGTCGCCGGCAGACCCGCAATGGGCAAAACGTCGTTGGCAATGAACATTGCTGAACATTGTGCAATTAAAGAGAAACTGCCAGTGCTGGTGATTTCCCTTGAAATGACGGCCGATGAATTGACGACTCGTCTGGTGGGCTCTGTTGGCCGTATTAACCAGACAAACCTTGCAACGGCACAACTTGCCGACCATGAATGGGGGAGGGTGTCTGAAGCGATGGAGACATTGCATGCAACACCCATTGAGATCCAGGACGCTGGTGTAAACACCATCGGAGAAATCCGTGCTATTGCCAGGCGCGCACAGCATCGCCACAAGCAACTCGGTCTTGTTGTCGTTGACTACCTGCAACTCGTCAAAGGAAGCGGGGAGGGGGCACAAGAGAATCGTGCTACCGAAGTGGGCCATGTCTCTCGCGGATTGAAACTTCTGGCCGGCGAGCTCAAATGTCCGATCATTGCGTTGTCCCAATTGAATCGTGCACTTGAAGACCGGCCGGATAAACGTCCGCGGATGAGCGATATCCGTGAATCAGGTTCTGTTGAGCAAGATGCTGACGCCATCCTTTTCGTATATCGGGATGAGGTCTATTCGAAAGATGCATGTCTCACGCCGAACATCGCTGAAATCATCATCGCCAAGCAGCGCAATGGACCAACTGGAACGGTGCGCCTCGCGTGGCAGCCAATTTACACTCGGTTTGAGAGTTTGGGCCATTGACTGGCAACCTAAGATAGGGGTCCTCTTGTTTTTGGTGCGATTTAGGACGTTTCAGGAGAGAGCATTCGAAAGTCTGGGGTCAGGCGCACTCCAGCAAGGCTGAATCGTTGGCGGCGAAGCCTGGGTAACAGCGCGCGAAGTCTTCCCGTAAGCGCCCGTCGAGCACGCTGGTGCGCACCTGCAATAGCAGGTGCGCGGATTCTGGTGACCAGCGCATCTGCTGTGACTTGGACATGCGCTTGTCGATGATCTGATTAACCGCCGACTCGACGAATGAGGTCGCAATTCGCTCGCCCGCGCGGTACCGTTCACCATAGTTTGGGATCGAGTCGGAATTGTTCTGCAGGTACCCTTGCAACTCAGTGGCATGCTTTAGCATGCGCTTGATCGTGGGTTTGCCTTTGCAGAGCCGCTCCATCCTTTCCAACATATCTTGCAGTCGCTCGATGGCACCGATCAATCGCCCGTGCCACAGGCGCCACTTCACTGAGTCCATCCATTCGGATAGGCGATCCTGGTCGTGCGTTTCCAGTTCCGCTGCCGCCGGTTTGCCATTGATGACGCTGGCCAAAACCGTTAACCGGCGCGTCAGATGGTACCAGTCCAGCACGTGGATTGCCTCGGGCAGAACCGAGAGCTGCAAGTCGCGTAACGCACCATCCCCGTCAGTGAAGACACGCAAATCTTTGTTGGCGCCGCCAAGCGCGGCGACGGCGTGCTGCACGCGCGTGCGCGAATGTTCGTCGACGGTGCGTACGAAGGCCACGCTGCGTTGCGAGCCGTCCTCGGCCAGCACACGACCAGCGATGATCTCGAAGTTGTACGCGGCTTGGGCGTCACAATGACGAACGTAGCCGCCGTCCAGACCAATGGATATCACGCTCGACGGGTGCGCGCTGGGTTCCGGGACTGCGGTCAACTCGGCATCCAGGCGCTGGCCAACACGCAGCGTGCGCGAGCGCACAGTGCTGGCGCTGTGGCCTTTTCCAATGGGCAAGAGCCTGTGCAACACGTCGCTTGAATGCTGGTATGACAGGCGGGCAGCCAGTTCGCTTTGCACGCACTCCAGTTCCGCCGATATCCAGCGCCGCTGGGATTTGCGCGGCCCAGCGTCAGTACAGTCGCACTTGGAAAACCTGGGAACACGAAGCGTGACATCGCCAAAGAGACTGCGAAACCGCGCATTCTGGTAGTCCTTGATGGAAGGTGTCTTGCCACAGCATGCGCATGGCTGGCGTTCAAGTGAGATGGACTTGAACTGAGTCGTCACAATCTCATGCTGCAGCCGCGTCAACACCTGCTTGCTCTCGGACAATCCAAGCCCAAGCAGCGCCACGTCGTCAACCTTGCTGCGGCAAATTTGCCCAAGCGACACACTGGACACCGTCCCATCCTGGTCGCCAATCTTCAAAATCAGTTCAAATTCCAAAATCCGCCTCCGTCAGTGCTATCACCAACGAATTGTGGGCCGACCCCAGACTTTCGAATGCTCTCTCGATCAACGTCCACAGCATGGCGGCGCGCGCCGGGTCTGCCAGCAGATTGGCTATGCGGGGAATGTTGAGCGCGTCATCCATATTTCATTGTGGCATGAAACATGTGGTGCAGGCACTGCGAATAATGCGGGACTTCATCCACTACGTATTTGAAATACCACAATGAACACTCCACACAATATTGGCGTTGCCAGCCAGATTGGCAAATATAGTGACGCAGTAGAGGTCGGTGCAAAGGCCAGATGGCTCTACACATCCGGTACGCCGAGCCTTGCATTGGATGGCACAGTGCCGGACGGCATTGCAGCACAAGCAGAGTTGGCGTGGCAGCATATTGTGGCGATGCTGGAGCGCGCTGGCATGGGTGTTGCCGATGTAGTGAAGATCACGCACTACTTGACGCGGGAGGCTGATATTGCGGAGTATGTCAAGGTCCGAGCGCGTTTTCTGGGTGATGCGCGGCCTGCGTCCATGCTGATGGTGATTCCGGCACTGGTGCGGCCCGGCTTTTTGGTAGAGGTGGAAGTGATTGCTGCCAAGGGTTAGCATGCTTGGCAAGATTGATTGAAGACGGAGGACTTGAAGATGCAAACACGTTTGACGGAGCAATTTGGAATTCGCCACCCCATACTGTGTGCGCCCATGGCGTTGGTTACGGGGGGACGCTTGGCTGCGGCAGTTTCCCAGGCTGGGGGACTGGGCATTGTGGGTGGCGGCTATGCCGGTATTTTGGGCGGTGAGCCTGACTTGGAGCAGGAGTTGGCCCACCTGCAGGGGCAGCCCTTTGGTATTGGCTTTAATACCTGGGCTTTGGAGCGTGCGCCACACCGGCTGGATGAGATGTTGCAGCACGGCCCGCTCTGTGTGTTTCTGTCCTTTGGCGACCCCAGGCTTTTTGCTCCGCAGATACACCGCAGCGGTGCCAAGCTGGTTTGCCAAGTGCAGACGCTGGCGCATGTGGAGCAAGCACTGCAAGCGGGCGCCACGGCCATTGTGGCGCAGGGTGCGGAGGCGGGTGGGCATGGGGCACAGCGCGGGCTGTTTGCCTTTGTGCCGGAAGTGGCCGACCTGCTGGCCAGGCGCTCGCCCGGTACGCTGTTGCTGGCAGCCGGCGGTATTGCAGATGGGCGCGGCTTGGCCGCTGCGCTGATGCTGGGGGCCGATGGTGTGGTGGTGGGCACGCGGTTCTGGGCGTCTGCCGAGGCTTTGACGTCGCTTGCCATGACGGACCGCGCACAGGCGGCAACGGGAGACGACACGGTGCGCACCAGGGCGCTGGACTATTTGCGTGGCGTGCCGTGGCCGCAAGAGTTTTCTTACCGCATGCTTCAAAACCAGTTCACGCAGCAGTGGGCAGAGCGGGAGCATGAGGCCCAGGCGGCATTCGGCAGCCTGTCTGCAGCCTACACCCAGGCGCGTGCCGCACAAGATCTGTCTGTTGTGGCTACGGTAGTAGGGGAGTGTGTGGGCCTCATCCACGACAGGCCTGCCGCTGGGGACATTGTGCAAGCGATGGTGGTGCAGGCGCGGGGCTTGCTGGAGCGAGGCGTTGGGCGTTGTTAGCGGCGGTGTGAAAACGCGTAAAGATGGTCCAGATTAAGGCGTGGTTCAAAAAGTGCCGTTTTCGGGTAACACAGGCGCGGCCAAGCCTCCCTCTGGAATTCGGGATTTATCGTTCGGTACGATGGAGTGGCAGCAGGCCTGTTGACCTGCGCCGGGTCAGCTTCGCTGCGGTTGCAGCGGACCAAAGCCCAGCATCGTCAGCCAGTGCGGATGCGCTTGACCCGTCATCAGCTGTCTGGGACTTTTTCCAACGCGCTCACGCACACGGCTGCGCAGGAACGTGCGGTGGTTTGTGAAACGGCGTAAAGTTGATACGTTTGTGACGTAAAGTTGTATCTTCTGCGTCCGGCGGCTGGAGCGAAAGAACAAATTCCTTTTAAATCAATAACTTACCAATTAATTGACGTAAAGTTGTAATCTTAGTCCGTGGCGGCCCCGCGTCGAATAGCGAGTGACATGGGTCGGACCGCCTCGCCGTACAGGAGGTAGTGGCCCCTGGTACTCATGAACTCAGTGACTTCTGCCCACATACACAGAGAACTCGCCAGGTCCTCGGCCAGCCACCGTGCGACCAGTTCGTGCCAAGTCTTGATGGAGGTGTGACGTTTGCGAACCGGGAGATTGGTCAACCAGCTGGTCAAGCCGAGCGCAGGCGCTGTGAAGCCGGTGGGCGGTGCCAATGCCTGTGATGGTCCGAGCCAACTCACGGCCCAGCCCACCGCTGCCGCTGTACCGCAGGGCATGGAGTTTGCCGGCGCGAGAAGTCCGTCAAGCAAGAGGCGGTGCTGCCGTTCGCGGGCGAATTCGCGTCCATGGGTTTCGAAGAGCTGATCGTGAGCGGCAAGTACCATGTGTTCGAAGCGGATGAAGTCGCTGGCAAAGTGCGGCCAGTGGTCACGGTCGAACCTAATGCACTGAGATCCAGAAGTTGCGCTGTTGGTGGACCATGCCGACGGCGTTTGACCGTTGACGACCACGCCCGGCGTTGTTCCCAGTGCGGGCATGGGTGGCGGCGAATCGAACAGCCGGTTCATCATCGTCAGAACATGAGGGCGTACCGCTGCTGTTGCGTGCGCAGGCTGGCTGGTGGCGAGGAACTGACCGGTGCTACGGTCACGGCCAAGATGGTGCTCAACGGCGACTATTTTTCGCACGTACTCGGACCAGCGTTGCATCAGTTGGGCGGCCAAAGAGTCCAGTGGGACACATTGGCCCCGTGGACACGTGAGGGATGGCACCCAGTCGCGTTCGCATGCGGTGCAACACAACGGACTCAAAGCAAGACCGGCGCCGAGTTCGTAGGGAATGGGGTAACTTCTCAAAAAGTCATGGCAAGGCCCCTGCTATCGCGGCATTGCGAAGGAGGATGGGTAGTTGCGGGATGGCGTTGGTCATGGAGACGCGATCAAGCAGGTAGTCCCAGAAGGAGATACCCAGTTTGAAGCAGGTTTTCTTCAAGCTGGCGAAGGTGTCCCGGCACGGCGGAGGTGCCGCTGGTGTTGTTGGCGTCACCGGCATAGCCAGCCGTGATGCCGTGGGTGCCTGCGGTCAAGGTGCTGGTGGTAAACGTTGCTGCGCCGGACGCGATAGTTCCATGGCCCAAGACGGTAGTACCATCGTTGAAGGTGACAACACCGCTGGGGTTGGTACCGACCAGATTTGCGGTGAAGGTGATGGGGGTGCCGGTGCCCAGGAAGTTGGCGCTGGAAGTCAGGGTGATCACCGGGTTGGCGACGTCTGGGTTGATGACCTGGCCAACGACCGTTGACGTGCTTGCGACGTTGTTGGCATCGCCAGGGTAGGCAGCGGTGATGTTATGGTAGCCAACTGCCAGGGTGCTGGTGGTAAACGAAGCATTTCCAGTGGTGATGGTGCCCTGGCCTATTGGCGTGGCGCCATCTTTGAACGTGACCGTTCCGCTGGGATGGCCCCCTGTGATGGTGGCTGTTAAGGTGACAGATGCGCCTGCCAGGGCCGGGTTGGCGTTGGAAGTCAGGGTCGTACTTCTGGTTGCTATCGTGACGGTCTGGCTCACCGCATTCGAGGTGCTGGCTAGGTTGTGGGTGTCACCCGCAAAAACAGCCGTAATGCTGTGGCTGCCCGCTGCCAGTGTAGTGGTATTCAAAGTAGCAACACCACCTGAGATGGTGCCCTGTCCGATGGGCGTGGCGCCGTCGTTGAAGGTGACCGAGCCGCTTGGGGCGTAGCCGCTGATGGTGGCAGTCAGGGTGATAGGTCTGCCCGCCACTGCCGGGTTGGCGCTGGAGACCAGGGTCGTGCTGCTGTTGACCATGCTGACGACTTGGTTCACTGCTGCAGACGTGCTGGTGGTGTTGTTTGGATCCCCACCGTAGACGGCCGTAATGCTGTGGGAGCCTAAAACCAAGGTGCTCGTGGTAAACGTTGCCACGCCAGACGCCACGGGGGCGGTGCCCAGGAGCGTAGCGCCATCGTTGAAGGTCCAACTGGTTGCGGGTTTTGAATGACAGGACAGTAT
>OUNL011258465.1_pt1 | contig 16159 bp, 12 predicted proteins | sample 1779831 | NCBI WGS metagenome assembly OUNL01 (sample SAMEA3914863, study PRJEB12502) | metagenome | biome: forest; material: soil | place: USA | collected 2011-09-16 | depth 0.1 m | reverse complement strand
CTTGATAGGGAAGTGGTATCTGCTTTCGGTAGTTTTCCTTGCCTGCTGCGGGGAGCGCGTCCAACCCAGCTTGAAAGGCCGCCAATGCCTTTGGGTCATCCTTTGCTGCAGGCTCCGCGTAGAGTTTGCCCAATAAAAAGTAGCTTTCTCCCGCTTGCTCGGGCCAGGTGGCAATACGTACTTGCAATGCACGGATCGCCAATGGCCAGCTATGGGTCTTGTACCCCAGGGCATAGCCGACCTGCACCATGTCGAAATCAATCGGACCCTGGTCCAAATACGCCATCAAAGTACTGACGGCCTCAGACGGGTGGCCTGCACGGTTTAACAGAATGACTTCAAGCGTGCGCGTTGAGGCAGCATCAGGTTTCAGCCGCTGGACTTGCTGTAACGCCGCCTGGGCGCGATCATGCTGGCCCAGGCGCGAGTAACCCATGGCCAAGCCCGTCCACATGGCGGCGATGTGTGGTCGTGATGCCACCAACGACTCCAATACCCATACCGCATTGGTCCAGTCTTCACCCGCTGCCAGCGGCTCGGCCAACTCGGCCGTGATTCTGCGGTAATGGGGATTGATGGCAATGCCCTCACGCATACTTTTCAGCATCTGGGCCTTTAAGTCCGCGCGTTTGACTGCATCACCGTCAGGAAATTTGATCAAGACGTTCATCATGTCTACGGAATGCATCAATTTGTATTCCACCAGCGCGGCTTGCTGAACAATGTAGGCGGCAAGCCCCACACCGCACCACAGTAAAGCGAGAACGGGCCGCGCTGCGGCCGCACGCCATGGCATGCCAGAAGCAAAAAATCCTGCATCGTTACCGAGGGCATGGTCCGTGCTTGCCAGAATCGCCAAGTTCAATGCGAACAGTGCCGTGGTGCTAGCCAAATGCCAAGGGAATCCCGCATTGCTCACAACCAAGAGAATCAATAGACTGCACAGCGTGACAGCGCGCACCGGCGCTTCTGGCGAGCTGGCGTCAGGCAACCGCCAAGTCTGACCAGCCGCCATCAGAAGATAGGCAAACAGCACGGCCAGTACCAAGCCGCCCGCCACGGCTCCGTACTCGCAGAGCATCTGCAAAAACTCGTTGTGCGGGTAATAGTCGGTCTCCATCGTGTCCGCAACGCGCTGGTACCGCGGAATCTGCACTTCCCAGGCACCAGCCCCGACGCCCGTCCAGAGGTTGGCCTGCAACAATCGGGCGCTGGCCTTCCACATCAAGGACCGCGTATAGAACGAGCGTTCGCTGTATTCCTTGGTGTCCAGCATGGAGACCGTGCGCAGGTAACTGCGCTCCAGCGGCGTGCTGCCACGCCCCTCTGCCAACACCTTGTCGCTGCCGCTGGGCACCGACCCGAGAACACCCACCCCGACAAGTAGCACCGCCGCGACCACTGTCTTGTCCAGACGGCTCCATTGTGCGCAGGCGAGTTGCCCGCGGTACCGGTAAACAATCAGCACCAGCACCGGGAACACCACCGCCATTGCCATCAGTGTTGAGCGCGTGCCCGTCATCATGAGCGCAACACAGTTCAGACATAGGCTTGCCGCCATGGCCGGCAGCCGCAAGGCAGACCGGCGCAGCCCCACCAACAAATACAGAGAAAAAGGCAGGGTGCACACAAGATACTCTGCAAAGAAATTGCGATTTGCGAACGTGGAGCCTGGAAAGCGGCTTTGCGCAAAAAAATCCAGGTCCAACCAAAATTGCATGGCGGCCCATAGGGCCGCCATAACGGCCCCCAGGTGGATACCCCAAATAACCCAGGGTATGGTTTTACGTGTCAGCACGTTGAGCCCCAACCACAACAACAACGCAAACAAGAACCAGCGTATGGCCTCCACACCAGCCAGATACGTGTGCGACCACAGCATGCTGCCTAGCGCATAGGCCATCAATACCAGCGGCAACCACATAAGACCATGCCAATGCAATGGTGTATTGCGTTCGCGCTGGTCCCAGAAAAAGACAAGGGCTGCACCGAGCACGCCAAACGCCGCAATTGCCGATTTCAACGTGTCTTGCAACATGAATTCACTGGGCACGCCTACGGCAGCCAACAAGAACATCATTCCCGCAAGAATGGCAGCGGCCTTTGGGGTAGAAGAAATCGACATGACAAATGGGGTTTCGCGTAGCATTATTGGGTGTCGGAACGCGGTGCTGTCGGCTGCCTGATCGACGACATATTTGCCAATCCAGGAAAGAGTGATTAAATAGAGCGTAAGCTCCCGCAATTGCTGCTCAAATCGCTATAAAATATATAGCAAGTCCTGCCAAAAACCATGCCGACCGACGTCACTTCACGTAGTTTCGCACGCCTTGGGCAAAGTGTCTGCGCGCGGCAGCGGGGCTTTACCCTAGTCGAACTGATTATGGTGATTGTCATCATGGGGGTGTTGGCAGTGTATGCGGTGCCCAAGCTATTCGACAGTTCCTTGTTTTACGCCAAGGGCTTCCATGATGACAGCTTGGCCTATTTGCGCTATGCCCAAAAAACCGCCATCGCCCAACGCCGCACGATTTGCGTATCTTTTGGCAGCTCGTCAGTCACACTGAACATTGCTTCCGCTGCGGCTACCACCGATTGCGCGGCAGCCGGAACACTGAGTGGGCCACAGGGGGTTGCCCCGGCGACTTTGACTGCAAAACCAGGTATTTCATATACTGTGACGCCAAGTAATTTCAACTTCAATGGACTGGGTCAGCCCATCACGGGCGCAGGTGCCGCCATGGGTACGCAGTCGTTTCAAGTTACCGGGGCTCCCCAGAGCATTACCGTGGAGGCTGTTACCGGCTATGTTCATGAGTAAACGCCGTGAACGGGGCTTCACCCTGATTGAACTCATCATCTTCATCGTGGTCGTAGGCGCGGGAGTGGCGGGCGTGTTGTCGGTCTTCAGCAACTCCATCAAATCGAGCGCCGATCCCATCATTCGCAAGCAAACCGTGGCCATTGCGGAGTCGCTGATGGAGGAAATTATGCAAAAGGCTTATGCAAAACCCGCCGGAAGCACAGTGGTTGGATTTTCCGGCGGTGGAAGTCGCAATTTGTATGATTGTGTGGACGATTACAACACGTACACGTCCGCCAGTATTGTCGATGCAACCGGTACCGCAACCGGCCCAGCGGGCTACAGCATTTCACCCATTGTCACGGTTGCGGCCATTTCCGTTAGCGGGGTAACGGTCAAATCCGTTGTGGTGTCAGTCACAGGTCCGCAAGGCAGCATCAGTATCACAAGTTACAAATCACCATGACTGACCTCGCGCAATCGTTGGCTCCCAGCAGTCGCAAAAAAAACGCCGGTTTTACGTTGGTGGAATTGGTGATGGTGATTGTCATCATGGGGGTGATTGGAGCCGCGGTGTCCGTATTCATGCGAGGCCCGATAGATGCGTACCTCTCCATGGGCCGACGGGGAGGTTTGACTGACGTGGCAGATACCACCGTACGCCGCATCGGACGTGATGTACGGCGTGCCTTGCCCAACAGCATTCGTGTGCCCAACAGTTCTTGCCTGGAATTCATTCCGACCAAGACGGGTGGCCGCTACCGCGCACAGGAAAAGGTTCCCGGCGACGACACCAGTCTGGATACTTCCAAAAGCGATTCGACTTTCAATATGTTCGGTGACAACGCCACGTTCGCCACTATTGCGCTCCCCCCCGAACAAATCATTGTTCCCAATGATTTGATCGTTGTGTACAACCAGCAGACCGCCGGCGACAACGCCTATGCTGGCGACAATTATTCGCCGGTAACCGCTGTCGGCGCTACAAGCTTGGGTGAGACGCCCATCTTCATCACGGCAAAACAATTTCCATTGGCGTCTGCAAGTTATCGATTTCATGTGGTTCCCGCCAACGAACAATTGGTCACCTACAAATGCAGCGGCACAAACCTGTACCGAACGGTCAGCAACCTGCCGGCCCCCGTAGCCGTGTGTCCATCTTCGGGTTCCATCATTGCCACCAATGTAAATTGCGCCACCACCAGCTTTACTTACTCGGGGCCGGACCTGGCTCGCAATGCCTTGGTCAGCATGGTGCTGAATATCCAAGACAGTTCAGCCACCGAATCGGTGACTCTCCAGCACGAAGTCCATGTGGATAGCACGCCATGACAACCGCATCATCACAACGCGGGTTTGCCGCCATTGCAGCGATCTTCCTGGTCGTGGGCTTGGCGGCATTGGGTGCGTTTATGGTCAGCATATCCACCACACAACAGCTTACGTCCGCCCAAGATGTCCAAGGCAGCAGAGCCTACTGGGCCGCGCGCGCCGGGCTGGAATGGGCTATCGGCAAAACACCGACATCGGCTACCACTTGCTGGGCGCCCACCACGTTTACCGTCGATGTTTTTACCGTGACCAGCAAATGCAATGTGATTACCGTTACCGATACCCAGTTTTTGACCGACACCATCGGGACCGTCTATATTTTTCAGCTCACCTCTACTGCAACCTCGTCTGGCGGAGTTGGCTCAGTCGGCTATATTGAGCGCAGTGTGTCGGCGTCCCTGGAGAGACCCTAATGCAGCCACGCTTCCTTTTGCTCAAACGTTTGGCCCAATACCTGACCTGGGTTTTCATCAGTCTGGGCCTGGCCTCAGTCAGCGCATTTGCGCAAACCTACGCCTACCGCGCTGGCACCTTTGCCTACGACACCCCCAGCGGCACGGCCACCACAGTTGCATGGCATGCCAGTGGCGCATCGCCAGGATGCACCGGATTTCCCAGTGGTGACGATGACTGGGCCGACATCGCATTCCCAGGGGGCTTCAGCTTCACCTTTGGTGGCACGGCCTACACCAGTGTTCGGGTGTACTCCAACGGCATGCTGGCTTTTCCCACCGACATATCGGGCTTTCATACTGACTACACGTCACAGGCCTTGCCCATCACAGTGGCCAGCCCATACGGGGCTGGCGGCGGCTGCCCCAATGCAGTCCCCAAAAATCTGATGGTGGTCTATTGGCTGGATATCGTGGCCGGTACGGCCAACGCCACCGCTGGCGCATCGGTCCAGTATGAAATACTGGGTGTGGCACCAAACCGCAGGTTTGTGATCTCGTGGGTGAACGTCAAGCTATACAACACCGCGACACGCTACAACTTTCAAGTCGAATTGCTGGAGAGTACGGCAGGGGTCAATGGCAACTTCAAATACCAGTACACCACCGGCTCGTCCGACGGAACCGGTGCGGCAGTCGGCGTGCAACTTACCACGGCGGATTACACCCAGTACGCTTTCAACCAGCAATTTATTGACACCACCTTGGGCACCACCATTTTGTGGTACCCAGCCAACCAACTAGCGGCAAAAAGCGCTGAATACCGTTTTGACGAAGGCGCGTGGACTGGCGTGGCAGGTGAAATCAAGGATACGTCGGGTAACCTGAAAAATGCGTCCCGCATTGGCAACGCGGCCAATGTCGCGGCCGGCAAGTTATGCCGGGGCGCAACGTTTACCAACAACACCCTCAATACAACCATTGACGCGGTTTCCACGCCTATGGTTCCGGGCAACCAGGGCTCGGTGGACCTCTGGTACAAAGCCAACAACGCCTGGAACGCAGCCGGATCGGACGCCATGCTGCTGGACGCCACCACGATTGCCGCCAGGCCGTTCTTCCTGCTCAAGCGGGCCACGGGTGCGTTGCGCTTTGTGGTCACCGACAGTACCGGTGCGATATTCAGTGCAGACACGACGACGGCCTACAACTACGGGGCGGGTACCTGGCACCATATCGCCGTGAGTTGGAGCCTCAAGACCGGCACCAACCAGACCGTGTTGCAGATCATGCTGGATGGGGTATTGGTCAACACCTCGGGTTCAACGCCGTTTCGAGCGACCTCCACCAGTGGCTCGATCGCAGCGCTGAGCACGGTCTACATCGGTGACAACCGCACCTCCGGCATCACGCCCAACACCGGCTCACCAAACGGTGCCAATGGCACCATTGACGAAGTGTATTTTTACGCACAGGACATCAACGCTACCCAGGCCGCGGCCGATATGGCTCTGACACGCGCCAGTTGCACCTCGCTGGACCATTTCCACATCGTGCACAGCGGTGAATTGGTCAATTGTGGCGGCGCCGTGGCCAATGTTACGGTCGAGGCGCATGATTCAACCCATGCCTTGTTTGCGCTGTCTGGCACAACATTAAACATGACGACAAGCACCGGCCACGGAACCTGGTCCAGCATTTCGACCATCAATCCTGTTACCAGTGGGGCCAATAACGGCGTGGGCAGCTACACCTTTGCCAACGAGTCCAGCGTCACCTTTGGTCTGGCCAATACTTTTTCGGAGTCGCTGAACATCAACCTGGTATCAGGTGCCATTACCGAACATACCGGTACTGCCAGCGCCTGCGTGGCGGCCGACGCTACATTCGGCGGTGTGTGCGATGCCAATCTCGTCTTCTCACAAGCCGGGTTCCTGTTCAACGTTCCGGCCCATGTGGCAGAGACGTTGCAGACCTTTACCCTCAATGCCGTCAAGAAGGCCGACAACTCCACCGCCTGTGTGCCGCAGTTCGCCAACACCAACCAGTCGCTGACGTTTACCTGCACCTACGTCAATCCCACTACCGGAACCTTACCGGTGCGCTTGGGCGGCAAGGCATTGAACGCCGCCAATAATACGGCTGCCGCATGCGATGCCACAGGTCAGGCCGTGACCCTGGCCTTCAATGCCAGCGGTGTGGCGACCACCAGCCTGCAGTACGCCGATGTCGGCCAGATGACGGTCAACGGGCAGAATACGGCACCCATTGCTGGCATCACCATGACCGGTAGCAGCACTTTTATTGCCGGGCCCAAGGATTTTGCGTTCAGCAGCATCACCGCAGCACCGATCAAGGCTGGCAATAATTTCAGTGCCACCGTGACCGCGAGAAACAACATTGGTGCGGCCACGCCCAACTTTGGCAAGGAAACGTCCCCCCCTATTACTGCGCCCGAGGGAGTAACCCTGGGCTTTGTGAAGTACCGGCCGACGGGACTGTCAGCCAGCAACGGTGCGCTTGCCCCCTTAGGCGTTTTGCCGGCATTCAGCGCAGGTGCCATAACGGTCAACAACCTGAATTGGAGTGAGGTCGGCACAATTGACCTGACTGCGACGCTGACCAGCGGCAACTACCTGGGCTCCGGCCTGGCTGCAGCAACTGGCACAACCGTAACAGGCGCAGTCGGGCCCTTCATTCCTGACCACTTTGTCACAGCAGCCACTGTCCCCGGCTGCAGCGCGTTTACCTATTCCGGTCAGCCATTTACCGTGACCGTGACAGCAAAGAACGGCCTGGCAATTCCAGGGATCACACAGAATTACGATGGCACTGCGGGCACGACCCCCAATTTCTCAAAAGCGGTCACACTGTCGGAGGCCAATGGCGTGGCCGGAGGCTTTGTCCCCACCAATCCGTTTCCCGTGGCCGCCAGCGTGTTTGGCGTGTTGGCGCCGGGCACAGCTACAGTCACACCAACCTATGCCTTTTCCAATCCGACACCACCCACCCTGATCAAGCTGCATGCAATCGACACAGATGGAGTAGTTTCCACCAGCCCTGAAGGGATGACCACCATTCGCAGCGGGCGCGTACATTTGGCCAATGCTTTCGGCTCCGAGTTGTTGGCCTTGCAAATCCCCATGTATCTTGAGTATTACGATACAGCGCCCTTGGGCTGGCGACAAACGACGGACAACTGCACCAGTCTGACTGCAGCGAACTTTTCTTTCACCACCGCTGCACCGACTTGCAGCACGGCACCGGCATCATGCATCACAGCCTTGACAATTGCACCTGCATTGCCGACAGCACTACCGGCCTGGGGGGGCGGTCCGAATCTTGCCAAGCCAACCGCGCAGGGCAGCATGTGCGTCACGCTGAACCTAAACTCTGTCGCTGCACCCGCGATTCCTGGGAAGCAGTGCATCACGACCGGCGCTCCGGGGGCGGCATCTACGGCAGCCGCAATGCCCTGGTTGCAGTTCGGTTGGACCGGCGCCACGCCATCGAACCCGGCAGCATCCGTCTTCTTTGGTCCGATCAAGAGCCCGTTAATCTACCGCCGTGAGAACTATTGATGCAATTTGGCATCGAAATCACCAGTCTTGGAACCAAAGCAGCGCAATCAGTGACATGATCGCGCCAGCAGCTATTAAAATGAGAGCGGGTTATTCCGTTGTCACTCTGCCCTTGATTGAAGCCATGCATTCCAACCAATTACCGGATTCGCGGGAGCACGCGTAAGCATGCGCTGGCCCTGGCAACGCAAATCTTCGCAAGATCAGCTCATTGTGTCCTGGTCGGCTGGCACCTTGGCGTATGCCAGGGCCCCCGTCAATTCCGAAGGTCTTTTCGCCGTGCAACAGATGGGCGTGGAACACCAAGGCAACGACAGCTTGGAAGATTTCGTGCGCCGCTTACAGTCCTTGGGGCTCAAAGGCATGGTGGCGCATGCCATGCTGCGGCCAGAGCAGTACCAGTTGCTGCAAATCGACGCGCCTCCGGTAGCCCCCGAAGAGTTGCGCGCGGCGGCCCGCTTTCAAATTCGTGAGATGGTCAACGTGCACATTGACGACATCACATTGGACGTGATGCAGGTGGGCGATGGCCAGCAAAAAGGCCCCAACAATCTGTTTGTCGTGGCGGCCAAGAACGAGGTGGTGCGCGACGTCATTGCGCTGGGCGATGCCATGCATTGGAAGGTTTCCGTCATTGACATCCAGGAAAATGCCCAGCGCAACCTGCAGAGTGCCTTGGCCAAGCAGGAGGGGCGGCTGGAACGTGCGGACGCCGCGTTGTTGATTACGGACGAACAACAGGCAGTATTGACCATCAGCGCAAACGAAGAACTGTTTTTCACCCGCCGGCTGGATTTGCCACAAGGCTTCTTGACCATGCCATGGGGCGTAGCCCACGAGGCCCCGGCCGAGGCGCCGCCCGATGCCTTTACGCCCGTCAGCGAATACGTGCCGGCATATGCCGGTGGTGGCACCAGCGGTGCAACCCCCACGGCGGACCAAGACGGTACCGATCGGGTGCAACGTTTCTTGGTGGAAGTACAACGCTCGCTGGACCTGTGGGACCGTGCCTGGTCCAGCATGCCACTTGCTGGCCTGCGGGTCTATGCCGGTGAACGTAGTGCAGAACTGGCCACTTGGCTAAGCCGCGAAATGGGGCAAGTGGTGTCCGCCATCGACCTGGAAGTCCAATTCCCCGGTCTGCAAGCCGTTGCCATGGCCGACCAAATCTATTGTTTGCCTCTGCTGGGGGTGCTGCTGCGCACCGAAACCCGCAAGCTATAGGCCCGCCACGCAGCCACCGCCACCATGCCCCAGCAAATAAACCTTTGTACCCCGATACTGCTGACGCAAAAGCGTTACTTTTCGGCGAACACCATGGCGATTGCGCTGGGCCTTTTCATGGCACTGGGGGGCGCACTGTGCGCTGTGTGGGTGTGGAATCTGGACCGTGCCAGTGAAACTTTCCAACAGTCGGTTGCCGCACAGGCACGCGAAGTTGAGAGCCTGCAGGCCGCCATTCAACGCAGCCGGGCCAATGCCGCGCCAGTAGACCCTTTGCTGATTGCACAACTGCAGGAGCGTCGCGACAGGATTGTGAAGCGCGAACAATTGCGCGAAGCGCTGAAAGAGGGAGTTTTCCGTCCTGGTTTTGGCCATTCTGACCGACTGGCCTGGGTCGCCCACAGTATTCCAGCTCCGGTCTGGATTACCTTGGTCCGGATGGACGGCAGTCGGTTTGAGGTCGCCGGATTTACCTTGGAGCCTGCCGCATTGAATGAATGGGTGGATAAGCTTGCGTTGAGCCCCCTGATGCAGGGCCTGAAACTGGCGACGGTCAAGGTAGAGAACGCGACGGTGGCAACACGGGAAGCCCCAAGTTCGACTGCCTCTGCGGTTTCAGCGCCCACCGCTACCCCCCGGCAGGTTTGGTCTTTCAACCTGACGAGCGTCGACCCTGCTGCTGCCATGACCGCCACTGCGCCAAGCAGCGCGCCTGGGAGCAAGCCATGAACAAACAATGGCAAAGGCTGGCAGTTCGGGTTGACGCCATGCAACTGCGGGAGCGGGTATTTCTGTTTCTAGCGATCTTGATCGGCTGTTTGGCAATCGCCGACACACTATGGCTGTCTCCGGCGCAGTCCGCAAACATGCAGGCCGCACAGCGCTTCAAAGCGCAAGGGGCCGATCTTCAGCGCATGCGCGAGGAACTCAAGACATTGGCACAACCAGTGGATCCCAGCAAAGCAGTACGGGATGAAGTCGCCGCCGCCAACCTCCGACTGGACGCCATCAACAACGAAATTAAGGCAGTAGCGCCGCAGGCTCAAGGCGGACCGGCAATTGAGCAGACTTTGGTGCAATTTTTGCGCCGCCAGGATGGCCTCACGCTGCTGCGTACTGGCACCATCAAGCAGGAGGCACTCGGCACCACCGGGACTGCTGGCGCGCCTGCGATGGCAGCATCCGACATCACTCGGCGGGGCCTGGAGCTGAGCGTCTCCGGCTCATACGCCGAACTGACACGTTATGTACAAACTTTGGAAAATGCCCTGCCAACCCTGCGTTGGGGCCCCCTGGAACTCACATCCACGAAGGCGATTCCAGAGATGAACTTGCAAGTCTATGTAGTGGGAGTGCCACCATGATCCTGCAACCATTGTTCAGTCGGGCTGGTATGGTGTGTTTTCTATTGCTCAACTCTTTCGCGGCCTACGCACAAATTGACGGCCGCGATCCAACGGTGGCCCCGTCTGAGAACGCGGCGGCCGCGTCACTGCCCGCTGGCGTGGAGGGCATGACCGTCATGGTGCGCGATGGCAAACCCCATTTGGTGGTGGGTACCCGCTGGTATGCCGTTGGCGACAAGGTCGGCATCATGCGGGTTGACCGCATCACGGAGACAGAAGTCTGGTTGCATGACGGCGTGAAACTCATCAAGATTGCGCGCTTTACGGGTATTGTGCGCACCGCTATTGTTGCCAAGCCCGTGTGCGTTGCGACCCCGACTCCCGTTGCAGCTGCGCCCTCTGAGACTGCCACACCGACCCTCTCAGCGGAGGCCATGAGAGCCATTGGCAATGCCAGAAACGACCGTACGCCATTCGGTGCCGAGCCGTCAAAATCCGGCGCACACAAGGTGAAAAAGAGCAAAAAGGCAGCAACGAACGTTGTAGACCCCGCACCAAATCCCTTACCCGCAGTCGCTCCGTGCGAAGATACCCCTTCGTGAAGTTCACGCACATGACTACCAAAACCGCCAACATGATCGAAATGTTTCCAAATAGCCCAACGGTCGAGCCCCATCGGCGATGGACACGCGTCACCGCCGGGTTGGGCTTTGCTGTAGTGCTGTCCGGCTTGCTGGTGGCATGCGCATCGGACCGCCCCATGCGTACACCCGACGTAACTGACGTCGTACGCGCAGAGTTGGCGGCGGCACCCGTTGTCAAGCCAGCCAGCCCGGTACCGGCACAGATTAGCGATGCCTTGGCAGAGCCTGCGCCCAAGGCCACGCCCGCTCCGGCCGAGCCCAAGCTGGACTTGCTGGTCAACAATGCCCAGGCACGTGAGGTATTTCTGGCGATTGTGGCGGATACCCGCTACAGCATGCTGATGCACCCGGATGTTTCGGGAACCCTGTCGGTGACCCTGCGCGGAGTAACCGTACCCGAAGCACTGGAAGCCATTCGCGACGTGTACGGCTACGACTTCAAAATCGAGGGGCGCCGCATCGTGGTGTACGCGCCTACACTACAGACCCGGGTTTTCACCATCAACTACCCGCATGCATTGCGGTTAGGTAGTAGCGATTTGCGCATATCTTCTGGCGTTACGGCAAACACAAACAAGCAAAGCGACGCCAACAGTGCCGGTGCCCCAAGTCAGCCCAGTGGAACGGCAAACGGCGAAAAATCAACGGTCGAACAGCCAGGACAGCAAATTGTGGGCAGCCGCATATTGACTACGTCACGCAGCGACTATTGGACCGAGCTAATCGACGCGGTAAAAGGATTTCTGGGGTCAGGCGCGGGGCGCAACGTCATTGTGAGCCCGCAAGCAGGCATCATGGCGGTACGCGGTATGCCTGACGAATTGCGCCAGGTCAGTCAGTTTTTGAAGGCGGCGCAGATTGCAGTAGAACGCCAGGTGATGCTGGAGGCCAAAATTGTCGAAGTTGAATTGCGTGACGGCTATCAGAGCGGCATTGACTGGTCGGCACTGCGCAACACCGGGCGCTACACGGGCGTGGTGGGTACCGTTGGCGGCGGAACTACAAACAACGTGCTGACCAACGGCAATGGTTTGGCCGGCAACGTACCCGGATTTCCTACCGGCTTGACGCCCGCGTTGGCCAACACCCAATCGCTGCCGATCGGGACTGGTGGCCTGTTTGGCTTGGCCCTGGCGACGGACGGCTTTCAGGCAGTGCTCGGCTTTCTTGAAACGCGTGGCGATATACAGATTCTGAGCAGCCCACGGATTGCCACCATGAATAACCAGAAGGCATTGTTAAAGGTTGGCACGGATGACTTTTTCATCACTAACGTGTCCGGCGGCAACGCGGCAACGGCCGGCTCGACAACCACCACTGCGACCGGGCCGACCCTTCCCAACCTTACGCTGACACCATTTTTCTCTGGCGTCGCGCTGGACGTGACGCCGCAGATTGATGACGGCAACAATATCACGCTGTTGGTACGACCTTCGGTTAGCAACGTAACGCAGATCACCCAACAAATCGACCTTGGCGCGATTGGCATATTCAAACTGCCATTGGCTTCGAGTTCCGTCAACGAATCCGACACCATGGTGCGTATCCAGGATGGCAACATTGTGGCCATCGGCGGCTTGATGCAACTCCAATCCAATCGGTCAGCATCCGGCCTTCCAGGTAGCACAGATGTGCCGCTGTTGTCCTCCATACTGGGCAACAAAGTCAACTCCGGCCGCAAGAAGGAACTGATTGTGCTCATTAAGCCCACCATCATCCGCAGCGCCGAAGACTGGCAGGAGCAAACCCGGCGCACCAAGGCGGCGTTGGACGACATGGATGTGAGCCGCGCACGCGTCATCCGCATGGATGGCAGTGCGTACACCGTTGAACCTCCCGGGCAGGCACGCTGATGTACCTGGGGCATTTTTCGCTGCGTGAGGCCCCGTTCTCGATCACGCCCGACTCTGCCTTTTTTTACCCGCACGAGAGCGCCCAGGCGGCACTCAACACGCTGCTGGTGGCTCTGCGCGGCGGCGAAGGCTTTTTGAAGATTGTTGGGGAAGTTGGCTGTGGCAAGACTGTACTGTGCCGCCAACTGCTCAAGACTTTGCAAGGTGAGTTTGTCACGGCCTACATTCCCAACCCGGACATGGGACCGGACGATCTGCTGATGGCACTGTCGGCGGAGCTCAGCATCAAACTGGTGCCACCCATCAGTAGGCACAGTGTGCTCAATTCCTTGCGCGACTGCCTGCTGCAGCATGCGCTGCAAGACCGGCGCGTGGTGGTCTGCATCGATGAGGCGCAGGCCATACCCTTGCGTACTGTCGAGAGTCTGCGGCTGTTGTCCAATCTGGAGACCGAAAAACGCAAGCTGTTGCAATTGGTTCTGCTGGGGCAACCCGAACTCGATGCCAAGCTGGCCCGCCCCGAGATCCGCCAGCTGATGCAGCGCATCACCTTCAGCGAATATTTAGGCCCCATGGCCGCCGACCGGGTACCGGTCTATTTGACCCATCGGCTGACAACCGCGGCTCTGGACATTCACACCGACGTGCATGTGTTCGAGCCCGCCGCCGCAAAGGCCATTGCCCGCGCCAGTGGCGGGGTGCCGCGTCTGATCAACGTGCTGGCCCACAAATGCCTGATGCTGGCGTATGGCGAGAACGTGCACCGCGTCAATGCCGCCCACGTCAAGCTGGCGGCCCAGGACACGCCGGGCATCCACAGCCACCGGCCTTGGTGGCGGCGCGTGTGGGCCTGGGGTCGTGCCGCACCCCACGTGCCCTTGTCTGACAGCACCTTGGGCACGCCTGCCAGGAGCAAGCTGTGAGCGTCATCAACAAGATGCTGCGCGACCTGGACCTGCGCCAGGTCGGTCAAACCGTTGGCGCTGCGGGACATGGTGCACAACCTGAATTGCGCCAAGGCACTGCCAGCGTGGGCTTTGCCAAGACCGTTGCCGCGCAGCAGACCCACCCCCGGTTGCGCCTTTGGCTGGGCATTGGTTTGTTGCTGGCGCTGGTGTTGGCCGCGGGTGCTTGGGCCTGGTGGCTGAGCCATGCCACGGGTGTCCAGGCGCAAGCCTCTGCCACCGCCGGGGCAACCGATGCCGTGCTTCCGACTTCGACTTCGACTTCGACTCAGACTCCGATGCCAATGCCAGCTGCGGGCACCACTATGCCGACAGTGTCGTCACCTGTTGCTTCGGCGGTGGCGTCTGTTTCATTGGATGGATCGCCAGCGCCAACCCATACCGCGCCTTCGCCCGCCACCGGCACATCTACTACCGCGATGAGCCTGCGTATGGAGTCCAGTCTGTCCGCGCAGCGGGCGCTGGACGCGTTGTTGTCTGCGCCGGCGCCGGCACTTTCAACTGCCGCTGCTACGCCACCACCGCAGCTACCTGCTGCCCGTGCCAGCGCCAGTCCAATGGCCGCTCCCGTCGCACAGGCGCCAGCCACTGCAGCGAGTGTGCCGGCCAAATCCCGTACCCCTGTGTCCCCAACGAATGGCGCTACTGCAAGCACCGCGACCGCCAACGACAGCACCCCCGCCGTGCAACGCCAGCAGCAGGCCGGCGGTGACGCGATGGCGCAGGCACAGACATTGTGGAATGCTGGCTCGCACGACGCCGCGATAGACCTGATGCAGCAGTCCATCGCCGCCGCCGAGCGCAGTGCCAAGACGGCGGGCAACCCGGCGGGCAGCACCGTGCTGTTGGCCCTGGTACGCGAAATGACGCGCATGCAGTTGGCTGAAGGGCGCCACGGTGCGGTGTGGGAACTGCTGACACGCCTGGAACCTCTGTTGGGCAACCAGCCGGACCTGTGGGCCATCCGAGCCAATGCGGCGCAACGCCTGGGACGCCACCAGGACAGCGTGCACGCCTACATGATGGCGCTGCAGTCACGCCCAGATGAACAACGCTGGTTGTTGGGGACCGCCGTCTCGCTGGCGGCACTGGGCCAGACCAGCAGCGCCACCGAGATGGCCGAACGGGCCCGCACCTTGGCACCCATCAGCAAGGATATATTGAACTATCTGCGCCAGGCAGGCGTTACGCTGCGCGATCCACCGTAAAGACTTTCAACACGCGGCACCCGGTGGTATGGTGCAGCTTTTGGCCGGGAGACATTGGCGTGAAGATTCTGGTCGTCGAAGACGAAACACCGATTCGAAACAACATCATGTCGCTGTTGCGCATGGAGGGTTTCGATGTCGTGGACGCCAGCAATGGACAGCAGGCGCTGGCATTGGCGCGCCAACACCTGCCCGGCCTGATTCTGTCGGACGTGATGATGCCTGAGCTCGACGGCTATGGCCTGCTGGAGCAATTGCGCGCCGACCCGCTGACTGCCGGCATACCGCTGATCTTTCTGTCGGCACGTACGGATAGAGCAGATCGGCGCCGGGGCATGAATCTGGGCGCCGATGATTACCTGGGCAAGCCTTTTTCCCACGATGAATTGCTGGATGCGGTCAGCGCCCGGATCAAACGCAGCAAGGTCCTGGAACAGGCTGACACGGGGCTCAAAACCGGGGCGCTAGCATTCAAGAAGGACGCCAAGCCCCGCGCGCCGGTGGTCGTCAAAGGCTACCGCATCGTGCGCAAGATTGGCAGCGGCGGCATGTCGGAAGTGTTTTTGGCCATTCGCGAATCGGATCAGCGCGAACTGGCGCTCAAGGTGTTGGACACCGGTAGCCAGGACGATGTGGCCTTGCTGCACCGTTTTATCCAGGAATATGCCTTGCTGGCGCAGATTGACCACCCCAATGTGGCCAAAATTTATGACCAAGGCTTTTCCGACGCCCATGCCTTTTTGTCGATGGAGTATTTCGCCGGGGGCGACATCAAACGCCGCATTGCTGCTGGCATGACACCAGACCAGGC
>OUNL010000148.1_pt1 | contig 16316 bp, 14 predicted proteins | sample 1779831 | NCBI WGS metagenome assembly OUNL01 (sample SAMEA3914863, study PRJEB12502) | metagenome | biome: forest; material: soil | place: USA | collected 2011-09-16 | depth 0.1 m | reverse complement strand
GCTCGGGATCGATGTCGCCAGCATTGGCCATGCAACTGCCCGATGAGTGGTTCGACATGGCCAGATACAACATGGGTGCCAATATGGTGTACACGCCGTATTTCACGTCAATGGGGCGGAATTCACCGCGATCAATGCCGCGTTTCAGCACGCGTTGCAGCAGCTCGTTGCCAGGTTGAATCACCTCCAGCTGGTAGAAGGCCGCCAACTCCGGAAAATTGGCCGATTCACTCATCATCAGTTTGGTGATGCCGGCCGCCTTGGTGGAGCCTATGTGTTCCCACCAGGCATGTATGCAATAGCGCAGCATTTCGGCAGAATTGCCCTGGAATTTCTCGAATTCCTCATTCCACTCGCCAAAGCGACCGGAAATATTTTTGCGCACCACCGCCTTGAACAGTTCCTCTTTGCTGGAGAAGTACAAAAATAAGGTGCCTTTGGACACACCGGCACGTTTGGCGACCTCTTCGGCCCGGGTTCCGGCGAAGCCTTTTTCGACGAACAACTCCAGCGCGGCGTCCAGCAGCTCGCCTGGACGCGCGTCTTTGCGACGCTCGCGTTTGGCGCGCACGGAGGCGGCGATTTGGCTAATGGGGCAGGAGTCGGACATAAGTTAATGACTGATTGGTTATTAGTGTACTGTATGCAGCCCTGTGCGGTCAAGGGCGGCGCGACTGGCGACCGAAAGAGGGGCATGAATCGCCGAAATCGAACGATAGGCGGCAAACCTGGTTGAAGTTTGCAGCGGGGCCGCGGTTCGCGGGCTGCATTGTGGACTTTGTTTGCGCAGGATCAAATTCGTTCAATGCGTTGCCACGTATTGTTCGGCGCATTGTGACGGTCTGCTGTCCAAGCCATCATGCGATTTGCAGTTAAACGATAACTTTCATGGAATTTCCCCCAACGCCAAGCATCGAACTTTCTGGAGCGAAGGACGAAACGTCCCCGCCTGCTATGGGGTTGGTGTGCCCTGCCGGTAGCCTGCCGGCCCTCAAAGTCGCGGTGGACAACGGCGCAAATTGTGTCTACCTGGGGCTGCGCGACGCCACCAACGCGCGCAACTTTGCCGGCCTCAATTTCGATGAAGCCGCCATCGCCACCGGTATTGGTTATGCCCACGCCAAGGGCTGCAAAGTCTTCATGGCGCTCAACACCTATGCGCAGGCAGTCAACACCCAGCTATGGTGTGCGGCGGTCGACAAGGCGGCAGATCTTGGCGTGGATGCTGTCATCCTGGCCGATCCCGGGCTGATGCGTTACGCCGCACGCCAATATCCCAAACTGCGTCTGCATTTGTCGGTGCAGGGCTCTGCCACCAATTACGATGCGATCAATTTCTACCGCGAACAATTTGGCGTTGTGCGTGCAGTCTTGCCCAGGGTGCTGTCGTTGACCCATGTGCAGCAGGTCATTGAGAAGACGCCGGTCGAGATCGAGGTCTTTGGCTTTGGCAGCCTGTGCGTCATGGTCGAAGGGCGCTGCGCATTGTCAAGTTATGTGACGGGCGAATCACCCAACACCCATGGTGTGTGCTCACCACCCAAGGCGGTGCGCTGGCATGAGACCCCGAAAGGCCGGGAGTCGCGTCTCAACGGTGTGCTGATCGACCGCTATGCGCCGGGTGAAAACGCCGGCTACCCGACGCTGTGCAAAGGCCGCTTTGACGTGGCGGACGACCAGAATTACTACGCCATTGAAGAACCCACCAGCTTGAACACCCTGGAGTTGCTGCCGCAGTTGCTGAAGATGGGTGTGCGTGCGATCAAAATTGAGGGCCGCCAGCGCAGCCCGGCTTATGTGGCGCAGGTCACCAAGGTCTGGCGCGAAGCCCTGGACCACTGCATGGACAACCCCCACCGCTATGCGCCCAAACCGGCCTGGATGGGGGCGCTGGATATGGTCGCCGAAGGCCAGCAGCATACGCTGGGCGCCTACCACCGGCCCTGGAAATAATGCATATGCTCAAAATTGCGCTGGGTCCGCTGCTGTACTACTGGCCGCGCGAAACCATTTTCAATTTCTATGACGCCATGGCCGCCACGGCCGTGGACGTGGTGTACCTGGGCGAGACTGTGTGTGCCCGCCGCCATGAACTGCGCCTTGCCGATTGGCTCGACATTGCCAGGCGACTGAGCCAGGTAGGCAAGGAGGTCGTGCTGTCCACCCAAGTGTTGCTGGAATCGGGCGCCGAAGTCGCTTCCATGCACAAGGTCGTCAACCATGGGGAATGGTTGGTCGAAGCCAACGACATGGGCGCCGTGCAATGCTTAAGCGGTGAGCGGCCGTTTGTGGCAGGCCCGCACCTCAATATCTACAACCTGCCAAGCCTGCAGTGGATGGCAGAACTAGGCGCCAGCCGTTGGGTGATGCCGCTGGAGATGAAGCGCAGCGACCTGGCCATCTTGCAGCACAGTCGCCCTGCGGATCTGCAAACCGAGGTCTTTGCCTATGGCCGCATGCCCCTGGCATATTCGGCGCGCTGCTTCACCGCGCGCCAACGCAACCTGCCCAAGGACGATTGCCGCTTCAGCTGCATGGACTACCCCGATGGGCTGATGCTCAAGACACGCGAACAACAAGACTTTCTGGTGCTCAACGGCACGCAAACGCAGTCAGCCAAGGTCTATAACCTGATCGCCAGCATGGACGATATGCGTGACTTGGAAGTCGACGTGGTGCGGCTTAGTCCACAATCGCAGCATATGGAACAGATCATCAGCATCTTTGACGCCGCACGAAGCCATCAATTGGCATTGCCAGAAGCCGCCGCCAGATTGCGGGCACTGATGCCGGACCAGCCGTGCAACGGTTACTGGCATGGACAACCCGGCTTTGACCAAGTGGACAGCGCCTCGTCTTTGGCGCAGGTGTAGGGCCTGTGTACCACGGTGAGCGCTTCAACAGCATCAGCCATTTATTGGGGGCTGGTCTGGCCGTGCTGGGGGCTCTTTCGCTGATCGTGTTGGCCGCCCAATTGGGCGACCCCTGGAAGATTGTCAGTTTCAGTATTTACGGCGTGATGCTGATTGCGCTGTATGTGTCCAGCACGTTGTATCACAGCGTGCGCGGGCGCGCCAAGGTCGTGTTGCAGAAATTTGACCATTGCTCCATCTACCTGTTGATTGCCGGCACCTATACGCCATTTACATTGGTGTCCTTGCGTGGCCCGTGGGGCTGGTCGCTGCTGGGGGCCGTTTGGACCTTGGCGCTGGTGGGCATTGTGCAAGAGATCTGGTTTGCCAAGGGCGCGCGCGTGCTGTCGTTGATCATTTACGTGTTGATGGGCTGGCTGGCGCTGGTGGCCGTCCTTCCGTTGTGGCATGCCTTGACACCGGTCGGCTTTGCCTGGCTCGCCGCCGGCGGTTTGTTCTACACAGTGGGCATTATTTTTTATGTGGCCGACGCGAAGATTCGCCACGGCCACGGCGTGTGGCATTTGTTTGTGTTGGGTGGCAGCAGTTGCCATTTCTATACCGTGCTGCATTTTGTTGCCTGAGTCCAGAATTGCCATGAACCCTTCTATCGCCTTTGTATTGCCAACACCGATTGGGTCTGTGCTGTCACGCTTGCCAGCCTATCCCGGCTCATTTCTATTGGTTGCTGCTTTGAACCGCGCACTGGCTCGGCAGCTGCCGGCGGATGTGCGCCAGTATCTGCTGGGCAAGAAGTTGCGCATCCATGTGCGCGACGCACGTGTGACCTTTGACTTCACTTGCACGGGCACGCGCTTTACCGCTTGCCAACCGCAAGAGACAACCGACCTGACGATTAGCGCCAACGCGCAGGATTTTTTGCGGCTGGCGCAGCGGAAGGAAGACCCGGACACGTTGTTCTTCAATCGGCGTCTGTCCATGGAGGGTGACACCGAATTGGGCTTGGTGGTCAAAAACGCCATCGACGCGCTGGAATTGCCGGTATTGGACGTGCAGCAATGGACACCAATGCAAGTTCTAGCTCGTTTTGCCAAGCGCCGCGCATCCGCGACCGGCGCTGGCAGGCATTAGTTTCGCGTGGTCGACGCCGCCACCACCTCAGTGATGCCTGTGTCGGCACCCCCTCGCCGCATCATAGTGGGTATCTCGGGCGCGAGTGGGGCCGTATATGGGGTGCGCCTGCTGCAGGCCATGCGTGTGGCGTCTGGCATAGAGTCTCATCTGGTGGTCTCCAGTGCCGGATGGCGCAACGTGGCACAGGAACATGGCCTGGCGCGTGCAGACGTCGAAGCATTGGCGCATACGGTGCACGACATTGCGGACGTAGGTGCCAGCATTGCCAGTGGCTCCTTCCTGTGCGAAAGCATGGTCGTGGCACCGTGCTCCATGCGAACCTTGGCTGCGGTTGCACATGGCTTGTCCGACAACTTGCTGACGCGTGCTGCCGATGTGATGCTCAAGGAGCGCCGGCGCGTGGTGCTGATGGTGCGCGAATCGCCGCTGCATCTGGTGCACCTGCGCAATATGGTCAGCGTCACCGAGATGGGTGCCATTGTGTGCCCACCGGTGCCAGCTTACTATTTGCGCCCGCAGACGGTGGACGACATCGTGGATTTCAGCGTTGCGCGGGTCTTGGATCTTTTGGCGGTGCCGCACCAATTGTCACTGCGTTGGCAAGGACACGCTGCAGCGCAGGATACAGACTAGAGCGCCTGCTGCGACGCAACTCGCTCTCATGTCCTACCACGATCTTCGCGACTTCATCGCGCAACTGGAGCAGTCGGGCGAATTGCGTCGCGTTGCGCAACCCGTGTCACCGATTCTGGAAATGACTGCGCTGTGCGACCGGGTGCTGCGTGCCAGCGGACCGGCAATATTGTTTGAACAGGTCAAGGGCCACAGCATGCCGGTGTTGGCCAATTTGTTTGGCACACCAGAGCGCGTGGCGCGTGCCATGGGTGTAGCCGACTTGAAAGGTTTGCGACCATTTGGAGAACTGCTGGCTTCCTTGAAGGAACCAGAGCCACCGAAGGGTCTGCAGGACATGCTGGGCATGCGTGGCCTGCTGAAGACCTTGTGGAACATGGCGCCCAAGGAACTGCGTACGGCCGCGTGCCAGGACGTGGTGTGGGAAGACAAGGATGTGGATCTGGCGCGCTTGCCAGTGCAACATTGTTGGCCGGGTGACATCGCACCGCTGATCACCTGGGGCCTGGTCATTACACGTGGCCCGAACAAGGCGCGGCAGAATCTGGGCATCTACCGTCAGCAGGTCATTGCGCACAACCGGGTCATCATGCGCTGGCTGGCGCATCGCGGGGGCGCGTTGGATTTTCGTGAGCACGGTATTGCGCACCCCGGTCAACCCTATCCGGTGGCCGTGGCCATCGGTGCGGACCCGGCCACCATTCTGGGCGCCGTGACACCGGTGCCCGACAGCCTGTCGGAGTACCAGTTTGCCGGCCTACTGCGCGGCGCGCGCACGGAGTTGGTCAAGGCAATCGGCAGCGAATTGCGCGTGCCGGCAAGCGCGGAGATTGTGCTCGAAGGCCATATCTACCCCGATGCCAACCACCCCAGTGGCTTCCAACATGCGCTGGAAGGCCCATACGGCGACCACACGGGCTACTACAACGAACAGGCGCAGTTTCCGGTGTTCACTGTCGACCGCATCACCATGCGCCGTGACCCAATCTACCACTCAACCTACACTGGCAAACCGCCCGATGAGCCGGCCGTGCTGGGCATGGCCTTGAACGAACTGTTTGTGCCCTTGCTGCAGCGCCAGTTCCCAGAGATCACCGATTTCTATTTGCCACCCGAAGGCTGCAGCTACCGCATGGCGTTGGTGCAAATCAAGAAAGCCTACCCCGGCCATGCCCGGCGCGTGATGATGGGCGTGTGGAGTCACCTGCGCCAGTTTATGTACACCAAGTTCATCGTGGTTGTGGACGAAGACGTGAATGTGCGCGATTGGCGCGAAGTGATTTGGGCACTGACCACGCGCGTGGACCCGACGCGCGATACCATGCTGGTGGAGAACACGCCCATCGACTACCTGGACTTTGCCTCGCCCGTCAGCGGTCTGGGCAGCAAGATGGGGCTGGACGCCACCAACAAATGGCCGGGAGAAACACAGCGCGAATGGGGTCGCACCATTGCCATGGATGCCGAAGTTCAGATCCGCATGGATACGCTGTTTGAGACATTGGGCCTGTAGCGCCCGCACAGACTTCACACACACTTCACAGACTTCATACGGCTCTCACGCAGCACGCGCAAGCTTCACTCTGTTTGAAACAGGAGGCTTTGATGACGAGACAATTGGTGGGAAAATTTGTAGGTTTGGCGTTGGTGGCGATCTTGTTGCTGTTCTGCTTGGCGCAGATCACCGATCTGGTACATGAGCGCCAGCAACAGCGCGCCAATGCTGCCAGCAGCATTGCCCAAAGCCTGGCAGGCAGCCAGACATTGGTGGGGCCGTTGTTGCAACTGGCATGTGCCGAAGAATGGGTTGCCAGTGACGACAAAACGCGTTCGGTGCAACGGCGTGAGTTCACGCAGGTGCTGCCCCCCGCGGCATTGACGCTAAATGGTACCAGCCCCGTGGAGGCACGTGCCCGCGGGCTGTATGCGACGCAGGTGTTTACGCTGAAGTCCCACATCACCGCGGACTGGACGGACCTGAAGGCCGTTGAACTTGCGCGCCAGCACGCGGAATCCAAATTGCAGTGCAGTTCAGTGCTGGCCCAACTGGCGGTGACCGATGCACGCGGAATACGCCAGGCGGACATGAAGGCCAATGGCGTAGTGCTGACGGTACTTGCGGGAACGGAGCATGGGGTCTATTCGCATGGCGTGCGCGCCACTCTGCCGGCCATGACGCGATTTGATGTGCCGCTGAAAATCGAAGTGGACTTGGAATTGGTCGGAACGGAAAGCCTGAACATCGTACCGCTGGGCACTGCCACACAGATCAATCTGGGCTCCAATTGGCGCCACCCGAGCTTTATGGGGCAGTTCCTGCCGTCCGAGCGCCAGATGAACGCGCAGGGATTTGAGTCGCATTGGCGCGTGTCGGCCTTGGCCAGTTCGGCACAAAAGGCCGTTGTCAGCCAGCGACCACTGTGCGCACCAGGCAGTGCCGTTCTGTTAGACGATGGCCCGTCACCGATGAGCGCTGTGGAACACCCTCGCTCCGGTACGGATTGCGTGGAAATTTTGGGTGTCGGTTTTATCGACCCCATCAACACCTATTCGCTGTCTGACCGGGCCACCAAGTATGGTCTCCTGTTCATTGTGTTGACCTTTGTGGCGGTGGGTTTGTTCGAATTCATGCGCAACCTGCGCGTGCACCCCATTCAGTACTTTCTGGTCGGTGCTGCCATCAGCATTTTCTTCCTGCTACTGGTCAGCCTCTCCGAGCATATGGTGTTTGCCGGAGCCTATGCCATCGCGGCCAGTGCTTGCGTCTTGCTGCTGGCCTATTACGCCAGCCATATGCTGCAGAGTTGGACGCGTGGCCTGCCTTTTGCCGGTGGCATTGCGGCGCTTTATGGTTTGCTATATGTCTTGTTGCAGTTGGAGCAAACGGCGATGGTGGTGGGTGCAATTGCACTCTTTGTGGTGCTGGCACTGGTCATGACACTGACCCGCAAGGTGGACTGGTACGCGCGGCTGCAAGTCGCGTAGGTAGTTGTGCCCCCTCGCTCCACCGCTGCGCGGGTCGCTGCCCCCCCAAGGGGGCTAATTTCCCTTGGGGCGGCCCGGCGGGAAATTGCTGCCCCCACGCTCCACCGCTGCGCGGGTCGCTGTCCCCCGAGGGGGCTAATTTCCCTTGGGGCGGCTCGGCGGGAAATTGCTGCCCCTCGCTTCGGTTGCTCAATTCCGTAAATATGCGCAGAATGGTGCCGACCCACACGTTGGCCTTCCAGGAGCGCAATGATGAGCCTCGCTTGGTATTTGCGGCAACACATGCGCCTTGCACTTGCGCTTCGCATCGTGGCGCTGACAGGGCTCGTGGGGCTGGCGCATGGTGAGGGCGTTCGGGTCGTGTACCCGGCCTACGAAGTGGCTGGCGACGTTCGGTTTGACGACCTTATCGAAATCATGCGCATTGCGTTGGAGAAAACGGTGCCCGAGTTCGGCCCGTTTGAACTCGCAGCGTCGCCACGCGGCATGAATGAGGCACGCTACCTGTCAGAGCTTGGTAGTGAAAGCAAACTGGTCAATATTGTGTGGAGCTCCACGTCCACGCAGAAGGAAGCAGATTTTCTGCCCATCCGCATTCCGTTGCGCAAAGGTTTGCTGGGCTATCGGATTGCGTTGATTGCCAAAGGCAGTCAAGCCAAACTTGACCAGGCCACAAGCTTGACTTTGCTCAAGCAATTCACCATTGGACAGGGTAACGGTTGGGGTGACGTTGACATCTACAAGGCCAACGGATTTACCGTTAGAACGGCCCAGTACGGCAATCTATTCGAGATGGTGGACAACGGGCGGTTTGATTTGTTTCCGCGCGGGATTGGCGAGATTTTTCCAGAGTTTGCCCAGCACGCCAAGGACAATCCCAATCTGACCATCGAGAAGAATCTGTTGATCTACTACCCCTGGCCGTATTACTTTTTCTTCAAAAAGAGCGACGCGGCACTCAAACAGCGCATCGAGGTGGGGCTGCGCCGCATGATGAAGGATGGCAGTTTTGACGCGAATTTTCAAAAATATAACGGAGTGGCGATTCGTCAGGCGGACCTGAAAAATCGCCGCGTCATTCGCATCACGAACAATATGCTGCCGAAGGAGACGCCGCTCAATGACGCCTCCCTGTGGTTCGATCCCAGCAAGTAGTGGCCTGCTTACTGTTTGGGTGCCGGTGGCGCACCATTCGGCGCGTTCTTGGGCCGGCAGGCCAGTGGTTTGCCCTCGGGCGCAAAGCAACTACCGCTCACCGCACCGTGCGGTGAGGTGAAGTTGCAGTCCTGTCCGGCCTTTAGGCTCTTGCAAGCGTCCAGAGCCTCCTGCGGTGGTTTGCGATGCTGGCCATCGGCGGGCGGCGCATTGCCCGACGGTTGGGCGCACAGCAGGCTGGTTGCCAGTGACAGCGCGAAGAACAAGCTGACGCGCATTGGGAGAGGTTTCTTTGCATAGTCCATGGATGAGCTCCAAAAAAATTTTCGGGCGGAACCGACCGACCGATGATGGCATTGTGTTTGCCAAATGTGGAGAAAAAATGGAGACGCAGCAGATGCAGCTGTCGCCAGGGTTCTGACGGGGCAGACAGCGCGCAGCACAATACTGGCTATGGACTTTGCACACTCGCCCCAGGCGCTGGACTTGCGCCGTCGCATGGAGGATTTCCTGCGACGCTATGTTCTGCCGTACAACGCAGCGTGGCACGGCGCAGTGCTGGATGGCGTCTACCCGCCCCCGTTTTTGGATGATCTCAAGTCGCTGGCACGCGAACAAGGGCTGTGGAATCTGTTTCTGCCCGGACTACGCGAAGGCGAGCCCGGCACACGGCTGAGTAATCTGGACTATGCCCCGTTGGCCGAGTGCATGGGGCGCATACCCTGGGCCGCCGAAGTTTTCAATTGCAGTGCACCCGACACCGGCAACATGGAGCTGTTGCACCGCTTTGCAACGCCCGCCCAGCGCAGCCAGTGGCTGGAGCCCTTGCTGGACGGGCGCATACGTTCGGCGTTTGCGATGTCGGAACCGGACGTGGCCTCCAGCGACCCGACCAATTTGCAGACCACGGTGCAAAGGGCAGGCGAGCATTTGCGTCTGGACGGGCGCAAGTGGTTCATCACCGGCGTGGCGCACCCACAGTGCAAATTGCTGATTGTGATGTGCCGCAATGCGCTAGGCACATCGGATGCAGCGTCAACCGACGCACCAGAGGCTGACGCGCACCACCAGCACAGCATGGTCTTGCTGCCGTTGGATACGCCGGGCGTGCAGGTGGTGCGAAACATTTCCGTCGTTCACCACCAGTCGCCCGAAGGGCATTGCGAGATTGTGCTGCGCAACGTACAGGTGCCAGCCGACCATCTGTTGGGAGAATGGGGCGCTGGGTTTGCGATGGCGCAAGCGCGACTCGGGCCCGGCCGTGTGCACCACTGCATGCGTTCGATTGGGCAGTGCGAATTGGCCTTGGAACTGGCAACCGAGCGCACCTTGGAGCGCCATGCCTTTGGTAAATATTTATCGGATTTTTCCAATGTGCAGGAGTGGCTGGCCGAATCAAGAATTGAGATTGATCAAGCCCGGCTGCTGGTGCTGCAGGTAGCCTGGATGCTGGATCAACCGGGCACCGACTCCGGTGCCTTGCGTGCTCAGGTTGCGGCCATCAAGGTGGTCGCAGCGCGGTTGCAATCACGCGTGGTGGACCGGGCCATGCAGGTCTTTGGTGCCATGGGTTTGTCGCCGGACACGCCATTGGCTTATTTCTGGACCTGGGGGCGGGCGCTGCATTTGATGGACGGGCCAGACGAAGTGCATCTGCGCACGGTGGCGCGGCATGAGCTGGCACAGGGCAGGGCGCGCGCAGGCTCCACTGCTGCCTATTTCACGACGCCGGAACAGATGTTGGCTTTGCCGCGGATTCGGTAGTTTTTTCAGTCATGTATCGTGGTGGCAGATATTGGGTCAGCGGCCCCCCGCCTCATGCTGTCAAACGCACAGAAATCGGCGGGGGTCTGTACCCCAATATCAGCCACACATCCTCAGCGATAACAACGACACGCGTAAGATTCGCAACTTCAACGCGACCAACGGATTTGAACGGAGAACCCACATGACTGCATTACCCGCTACTTTGCAAACCATCACCTTGGGCGGTGGCTGTTTCTGGTGCACCGAGGCGGTCTTTGTGCAGGTGCGTGGCGTGCTGGATGTGGAGTCAGGCTACACCAACGGCCACGTGAACAAGCCCAGCTACGAGCAGGTGTGCACCGGCACCACGGGGCACAACGAAGTGGTCAAGCTGGTGTATGACACCGCGCTGATCAGCACCCGCGAAGTGCTGGAAATCTTCTTCGTCATCCACGACCCCACCACCCTGAACCGCCAGGGCAACGACAGCGGCACCCAGTACCGCAGCGGTATTTACTTTTCCACACCGGAACAGCAAGCCGTGGCGCGCGAAGTGATTGCCGAAATGGGCGCCAGTGGCACCTACAACCGGCCCATCGTGACCGAGGTGGTGGCCGTCGACAACTACTGGCCAGCCGAGGAATACCACCAGGATTACTTTGAGCGCAATCCGAACCAAGGCTACTGCATGGCCGTGGCGGCGCCCAAGGTGGCCAAGTTTCGCAAGACCTTTGCGCGCTTGCAAAAGCATTGAACTAGCCCAGACGGTGCTGGCGCGGGTAATATCCGGCCAGTGACAGCTTTAATTTGTCTGTAGGGGGACCGTCATGAGCCAATCGCCCAGTACCCACATTCGCACCGTTGCATTGCTTGGCCACGGGGCCGCCGGCAAAACCACGCTGGCCGAGAGCCTGCTGGCAGCCACTGGCAGCATTACCAGCCGGGGGGCGGTGGAAAAAGGCAACACCACCTGCGACTTTGACCCCATGGAAAAGGAGTTCGGCCATTCGCTGCAAACGGCATTGGTCAGCATGCAGTGGGATGACGCGCGGCTTCACTTGATCGACACGCCGGGCTATCCCGATTTTGCCGGCCAGGCGATTGCGGCCTTGGCCGCGGTGGACACTGCGCTGATCGTCATCAATGCGCAGACTGGTATCGAACTGTCAACCGAGCGCATGTTCGCATTGGCTGGCGAGCGCGGGTTGTGCCGCATGGTGGTGGTCAACAAGATTGATGCCGACAATGTGGACCTCCCGGTCTTGGTGGGCCAGATTCGCGAGCGCTTTGGCAAGGAGTGTTTGTTGCTGGACCTGCCGGTCCACCACGGGCAGGATGTGGTCGAGTTGCTGGGCCACGCGGACGGCGAGAGCGACTTTGCCTCGGTGGCCGCAGCGCACCGCAGTCTGATCGACCAGATTGTCGAGGAAGACGAGGACCTGATGGCGCGCTACCTGGAAGACGGTGCCGACCCCAGCCCGCAGGAATTGCATGCACCGTTCGAGGCTGCGCTACGTTCCGGGCACCTGATTCCGATTCTGTTTGTGTCGGCCAAGACCGGCGCCGGCGTGCGGCAATTGCTGGACGCCTTGTCCAAGCTGGCGCCCAACCCGGCCGAAGGCAACCCACCGGCGTTCCACCGCGGGGAGCCGGGCGCGCAGCCGCAGGCGTTTGCGGCGCAACCCGACGACGCGCTGCACGTGCTGGCACACGTGTTCAAGGTGGTCATGGACCCCTTTATTGGCAAGATGGGCGTGTTTCGCGTGCACCAGGGCACGGTGCGCAAAGACATGCAGTTATTTGTCGGCTCCGGCAAGCGGCCATTCAAGGTGGCCCATTTGTACCGCCTGCAGGGCAAGGAATACATCGAGGTGCCAAGCCTGGTGCCAGGCGACATTGGCGCCGTGGCCAAGGTCGACGACATCGAGTTTGACGCCGTACTGCACGATTCGCACGACGAGGACCACATCCACCTCAAGCCGCTGCAGTTCCCGCTGCCCATGCAGGGCCTGGCGGTGCAGACCCGGCGCAAAAGCGATGAGCACCGTCTGTTTGACATCCTGCACCGCTTGGAACTGGAAGACCCGTGTTTCAAGGTCGAGCGCCACCCCAGCACCAATGAGACCGTGATACGGGGTCTGGGGGAAATGCATTTGCGCACCAAACTAGCGCGCATGCAGCACCAGTTCAAGCTGGAGCTGGACACCAGTCCACCGCAAATTGCCTACCGTGAGACCATCACCCAGGGAGCCGAGGGGCATTGCCGCCATAAGAAGCAGAGCGGTGGCGCCGGGCAATTTGGTGAGGTTATGCTGCGTATTGAGCCGCTGGAGCGTGGCAGCGGCTTCGAATTTGTCGACGTGGTCAAAGGCGGCGCCATTCCCGGCGTCTTTATGGCGGCCGTGGAAAAAGGCGTACGCCAGGCGCTGAACGACGGCGTGGTGGCGGGTTTTCCGGTACATGACCTGCGGGTGACGGTTTTTGATGGCAAAACCCATGCGGTGGATGGCAAGGACATCGCCTTTACCCTGGCCGGGCGCAAGGCGACCATAGAGGCGGTGCGCAAGGCCAACCCCATCGTGCTGGAACCACTGGTCAACATTGAAGTGTTGGCGCCCGAGACGGCCATTGGGGATCTGACCGGCGACCTGTCCAGCAAACGGGGCCACGTTACCGGCACCCAGCCACGCCCGGCTGCCACGGCGGCCATCAACGGGCAGATTCCACTCGCCGAGCTTGACGACTACCAGGGCCGGCTGAAGTCGCTGACCGCGGGGCAGGGTAGCTATAGCATTGTGTTTTCACACTACGCGCAAGTGCCTTCGCAGACCCAGTCGCAGTTGATGGCGGCGCACAAAGCAGTCAATCTGGACGACGAATAGAACCCGGAGGTTGGCCTATTGCGTGCCGGATGGGGGCGCCATCCGCTATTGATTTGAGAGCCATGCGTGCAGAGGCAGCGGGGACTTTCGCCATGCGTTGTCCCAAACTAACGGTTGCGCGCGATTCTGTGACCTATACGTTACAAAATGTTGCGCTGTGCGAGAATCGGCCGAATATGAAAGCTGCGATTCAGGTCAAATCTCTCGCTTGTGGCGTGCTTCTGCTGTGCGGCACAGCGAGCAGTTTCAGCCTGACATTGGGACGTGCGCAGGGCGCAATTTTTGTCGGCCGAGCCTTGGACATGCGCGTGCAGTTGCAATTTGACGCCAATGAAGAGATCCAGCCGGGCTGCATGGAAGCGGATGTTTTCTATGGCGACCAGCAGGTCGATCCGGCGCGGGTTTCCGTACACCTTGAGCCCGCAAGCACCGCTGGTTCCAAGGGCGCAGTGGCGCGGGTGGAGTCCAGCGTTTTGATTGATGAGCCGATTGTCAGCGTCAACCTACGGGCTGGCTGCCAGCAGCGATCGTCCAGACGCTACACGTTGTTTCCGGATGTTGCCACCAATGTTGTGGAAGCACCTGTTCAAGCCAAAGTCGCGCCGATCCCGATGGCATTGCCGGTAGTGCCCGCTGCCGTTGCCAACGTGGTTACTGCGCCAGTGCAATCGGCGCAAGCCTCGACACCTGCGCGTGCGCGCAGGAAAACCAAAGCAGACGCCAACACCGAGGCTGGCCCAGCGGTTGCCAAGGCGCAACGTGCGGCCTCGCCAGCCAAGTTGCCAGCGCCAATGGTTGCTGCGCCGGTTGCGCGTGGGGGCAAGCCCAACGGCCGATCACGCTTGAAGCTGGACCCATTGGACTTGCAGATTGAACGGGATCCGGTTTTGCGGTCGTCCAGTGAAATGTCGACATTGCCGCAGGACAACGCCGAGAATCGCGCTGCGGCGGCGGCCTTGTGGAAGTCCTTGAACGCCAGCCCGGAAGAACTCATGCGCGAAGACGCCAAGGCAATGGCAATTGCCCGCGACCTGAAGGCCTTGTATACAGTCACTGCGGAAAACCAAAAAAACCTGATGGAGCTTGCGGGCAAAGTGCAGCAGGCAGAGTCCGAGCGCTATGCCAATGGGCTGGTCTACACCTTGGCGGTGTTGTTGCTGCTCTGCCTGTCCGCTTTTGCCTGGACTGTGCTGCGCTTGCGGGCCAACCGCCAGCCCAATTGGGCGGATGGCATGGATGCACCCGACAGTTTGCTGGCGGAACTCGCGCAGGCGGATTCCATAGACCGTTATGCGCAAGCACCAGTTCGCGAGCCCACATTGGCGCGCGCGGTTGCGCAATCCGCTGTGCCGCCGGCTGCTGCGCCAGAGAAACCTCCGGCGGTTCGCACAAAACCTACGCCTACTTATGCCACGGCATCGGACACCGATACGGCACCGCAGTCGGCCAACCTGACCGAAGTCGACTTCGATCTGGATTTGATGATGCCGCCGTCTTTCGTGTCGCAGCCACCGGCATCGTTGATTGCCCCTGTGGCATCTACGGCGCTACAGGCGCCTATAGCGCCCAGCAGCCCGCCCCAAGCGCCATCCTTGGTCGCGCCCGCCCGTGATTTTTCATTGAGTGTGGCCGCTGGCTTGCGCGCCATTGACTCCGAAGAACTGGTCGACGTGCGCCAGCAGGCTGATTTTTTTGTGTCGCTCGGTGAGCACCAAAAGGCGATCGATATCCTGACCACCCGTGTTGCGCAATGCGGCGAGTCCAGTCCCTTGGTCTGTCTGGAACTGCTCAAGCTGTACCACGCCCTGGGACGGGAGTCAGAGTTTGAGTTCATGCGTACAGAGTTCAACAGTTGGTTTACCGGCCGGGTGCCGCCGTTCTCGTCGTTTGGCGACGAAGGGCACCCGCTGGAACACTATGTGGAAGTGGTGCGTCAGATTGAGGCGCTGTGGCCGGGACCCAAGGTCCTGGAGTACATCGAAAACTGCATCTACCACCATTCCACGGATGCCCAGTGGCCCTATTTCGATCTGCATGCCTACCGCGATTTGTTGTTGCTGCATGCCATTGCCAAACGCATCATTCGGCTGCCGTCGGATGCGGGTGACAGCCATGGCGCGGAGTTGATACGCATCCCCGCGCCGGCAACCCCCGTGCTGTCATTGGGAATCGCGTCAGATATTACGGATGGCAGCAACACGGTCGTTCACCGTGCAGGGCCGCAACACCGGGGCGGCTGGAAACGCAAGCCAACCAAGACCCGTCGCCCAGTAGAACCCGACGTTGACCCGCAGGCGGACGTCGAGACCCGTGGTGCGCCACTGGGCGCCATGAAGGTACCGCCAACCGAGCCGCAGTCAGAACCCGGGTCAGCCGACGAGGATGCCAACCGCGACCATGGCCCTACGACGGACTTCAATTTCCTGAACCTGAGATAGGGGGGCGCCCATGTTCGCCTCCCGCGGATCTGGCGTGGAAAAGGCCTAGCGAGGCTCGTCCCAGGGTATGGTGTCGGGGTCAACCGTCAGTTCCAGGTGATTGATCTGTTCCAGAAGGTCTTGCGCGGCGGTGCGCAGTGATTCATCTTCAGAGTCCAGCACCTCAATGGCAAGATCGCGCGCCTCAGGCCACAATTGCAACTCGGCGGATTCCTGTGCCAGCGCCAAGGTCACCGCGTAGTCGTGCCCATCCGTACGTTCGCCCTCTACCGACTGGGCACCACCCTCTGCTGCAGATTCCGGCGCCAATTCGGGCTCGGGCACAAAAGCAGATTCAACGATGTTTTCCGGTTCCGGTTTTGACTCGGGCTCTCGCTGTGGCTCTGGCCTGGGTTCGGGCAGCGCGGCTTCTGGCGTTTCGTCAGGTGTCAGCACGTATTTGGGTTCCGTGTCGCGCGCGAGGTCGGCGT
>OUNL010000023.1_pt2 | contig 16919 bp, 14 predicted proteins | sample 1779831 | NCBI WGS metagenome assembly OUNL01 (sample SAMEA3914863, study PRJEB12502) | metagenome | biome: forest; material: soil | place: USA | collected 2011-09-16 | depth 0.1 m | reverse complement strand
TCCACCGAATAGGACAGGCCAACCGGTTGCGACGAGTGCTGTCGTTCACCCAGTCGCACCACGGACATCAACGCGCGGTGGTGGTTCGGATAGGCTCGCAGCGTGTAGTCGATGTCCTCGCCAACGTGGACCGACGAACTGCCTGTCACCAGCGCTTCAACCTGTGGTGTGAAGTGGTGTTGTTCGACTACGCGCAAGTGGTCCTTCTGGGTCACGTAGTCATAGGGACCGTAGGGATTTTCCAGCGGACCACACGAGGAAGAGGCTGCCTGGGACGTTGCTGAACTGCCACTCAGAACCACGGTCAGCAGAAAGCGCCAGGAAAGCCCAAAGATGTGTCTTGGATGCATGGTGAGACTCTCTATTTGCGTTTCACGGCTCACCATTAGATGCATTGCCAGCGGTGTACACATTGCGAATTAGCAAGCCCGGGCAACGCACTTGAAAATAGACTACCCGCATGATGAATAGCGCGCTTTTGCAACGATTGAAGCCGGTCGTCCGGGAACTGGGGCCGATGGCGGCCATTCTGTATGGACTGGACCGCTGGTTGCGGCGCATCAGCTCCCGCAGCAAGATCGTGTACTACCGGTTTTTGGCCCAACCCCTGCGCGACCAACCCCGGTTGCCGCCCGGACGTGGCATCGGCTACGAGTTTCGCCTGCTGAACAAGGATGAGCCCGTGCTGGACGCACTGGACCGCCCGCACCACGTCATCAATCAGCGGTTTGCACAAGGCGCCCAATGCCTGCTGGCGACAAAGAACCAGGAAGTTGCGGGCTATATTTGGTTCCTGCATCAGACCTATTTGGAAGACGAAGTGCGTGCGCAGTATATGCTCCCTATGGAGGGTCATTGCGTCTGGGATTTTGACGTGTACGTCGCGCCATCGGAGCGGCTTGGCTGGCTCTTTGCCAAACAGTGGGATGTGCTCGATGCGCTGCTGCAACCACGCGGTGTGCGCTATTCCTTCAGTCGCATCAATGCGTTCAACCAGCGGTCGCTGGCCTCCCACCGGCGCCTGGGTGCTGTCGATTGCGGCTGGGCGGTGTTCCTGTGCGTGGGGAATGGGCAGTTGATGCTATCCAATATGCATCCCTACCTGGCATGGGGGGGCCTGCCGCGACTGCATGTTCGTCCCAAAGGTACACTGTGATGTGTCAGCGATCAGTGCGCAGGTCCTGCAAGCCGAGCTGCAAGGTCAATTGGGCCACGCGCGCGCGCAATACCGCGCTGGAAAACGTGTGGTCGGCACGCGGCTCATCGTGGCGCACCAGCCGTGGATGTTGGAGCGTGTTCTGCCAGGCCAGGTCCTTGGAAACATGCTCCACAAACTCCTTGGCGACGTAGTCGTCCTCGCTGAGCAGCAGAAAGATGCGGCCTGAAAAAGCATTCCAGGCCGCTGCCATGCGTTGCTGGAAGGTATGGGTCACCGTCGATGGCTCACGCGTTCCCCCCAGTGCAAGCTTGACGCTGTGCGCCAAGCCGGCGAGCGCGCCGGGTGCGATTCCACCGCGCAGCAGCTTTTGCCAAAATTCTGGCTGCCGCAGCCGCTGCAAATAGTAGTGCTTGACGTGCGTGCGCGCCAGGCTCGCTTCACTGCGTACCCATGGATTCACCAGACACAGAGCACGCACCCGCGTGTCCGGGCTGGCATGGCAATACAGCAGGGCGGCCGATGCACCATCACACAGACCCCACAATGCCACCTGGCGCACCGTGGGGACACTGCGTTGCAATACGCCAATTGCCTGCGCAATGTCAGCACCCGTGTTTTCAAAGCGTGGCGACTCGCCGCCGCTGTCCCCCATGCCGCGCACGTCAAAACGAAGAACCGCGTAACCTGCAGCAGCCAGCTCCCGGGCCAACAGCACGAACTGTCTGTGGCTACCAACGCGGTACTGCGGTCCACCAACGACCACAACGACCCCGGTGCTGGGGGGAATACTTGGACGCGATAAGATGCCCACCAGCATGGCGCCGGTGCAGTCGAACGACACGACTTCTTCGGTGAATCTCATGCGCTGCCCGCTGTCGCAAACAAGGCGGACGTTGCGGCCCGCAATGCGGGTACATCGCCGCCTTCGCCCGATTGCCAAAAAGCCGGGCCCGGTACGGTTAAACGCTCAACCTGGTGGTGCGCCTGTTGCCACGCGGCCAAGGCCTGGTCGGATAATGGATTGGACCGTGTCGGCTCAACGCTGGATACATCCAGCCAACGCAATGTGCGCACGTGTTGATCTCCGACAGGCGGCGTCAGCATTACCTTCTCCATACCACGTGCCAATTCGGCAGACAGCGTGTAGCCGGCAACTTCTACTGCGTCTCCTTTGTCCAGAACATTGCGCAGGCTATGCAGCCCGTGGGTCGTGCGTGCGTCCAGCATGTTTGCGGCAAGCCTGAGCCGCAAAAACTGTTGCAGCGCCAGCTTGCCCGACACGTACGGCTGCCAGAACAGGAAATGGCAGGAACCACCGATATGCCCGGCTGCATCACAACATAGCAGGCTGCCGGCCCGCACACCCCACAGCCACAACGGCACATTCTCACCGTCAGCGCCAAGCGCGCAGGCCCGCGCACGCAACCATGCACAGGCGTGCACGACGTCTATCACCCAGTCTTGCCAACGCGCATCGCCAAAGTCGCCTGAGCTGTCGCCACAGCCCAGCAAGTCCATTTGCAGCACTGCGTATCCCGCGCTGGCGAATGCCCGCGACTGCAATGCGGCCACGCGACGCGCATTGTTCATTTCTTCCGCGAACGGATGGACGTAGACAATCAAACCCTTCGGGTATCGGCAATGTGCTGGGTGATAGATGCAGAACCGCTGACCGGAGGACAGCGGTAGAAAGAACACCTCTATGGACATTGCTGTGGGGACAGTCAGTTCGCCATCTTGGCGCCGATGAAGTCGGACAAAGAGCCAACGGTTGCGAAAGTTGCGCCCTCGATGTCTTCATCGTCGATCACCATGCCAAAGCGCTCCTCGAGCGCCGTGATCAGCGATACCACCGCCATGGAATCCAGCTCCGGCACAGCATCCAACAGCGCGGTTTCGCGGCTGAATGTGGTAGTTCGTCCACCCAGTGCCAGCACACTGTCCAGGACTTGCAAAACGTCTTGTGAAATGTTCAATGCATGCTCCTTGCGAGTCCAATTGCCTGGACCACTTCATTCTAGGTATTGGCATGGCACTCGTCACGCACGACAAGCGCTTCGTGTGCGATTTATCAATCGAATGGATGCACACACTTTCAGAATATTGACACGAAGAACAAGGAGACGAATGTGAATTTGTACGAAGAACAAATGGCCCCGCTCTTCACGAAACTGCTGCGTCAACGCGAGTTCGTGCAACACGAGATCCTGCGACAAATCAATGAACGTCTTAAGTCGAAGACCGTACCGCGGATACTTTCTTCCCAGGAGTTTGAGAGGTTTGAGCGCTCAGCCCTGGAATTGAAAGACCTTTGGAATGCCAGGCGGCGCATCAACGATGGGAGCTACGGCAGATGCGCGGATTGCAAAGATGCCATCGAACTACGGAGACTTCAAGCAAGGTTGACGACCGAGTATTGCAGTGCATGCCAGGATCACCATGACCAGCCTACCCAAACCGAGACAGCGCCGGCACACAGTGCTTGACGGGGGCGAACGCAAGACATGAACATACTGATCACTGGCGGAGCTGGCTATATCGGCTCACACGTTTGCATTGCGCTATTGGAGGCTGGACACAACGTTGCAATATTTGACAATTTTTGCAATAGCCGCGCAGAGACCGTGGAACGCGTCGCACATATCGCCGGGAAGCGGGTAGGCGTCTATCGGGGTGATGTGCGCAATGAAGAAGACATTCTCAAAGCCCTGCGGGACAGCGGTGCGCAAGCCGTTGTGCATTGCGCGGGTCTTAAGGCCGTTGCAGAGTCACAGCAGTTTCCGCTGGACTACTACAGCAACAATGTCGCGGGAACGGTTCGTTTGCTGCAAGCCATGCAGGCGTGCGCGATCAAGAAATTGGTGTTCAGTTCCTCGGCGACGGTATACGGCAGGCCAACCCAGTTGCCGCTATCCGAGGAGCACCCGCTGTCGGCGAACAGTCCTTACGGGCAGACCAAACTGGTGGTTGAGGATTTGTTGCGGCACATGAGCCGCAGTGACGCGCAATGGCGCATTGCCATTCTTCGGTATTTCAACCCGGCGGGCGCGCACCGCAGTGGTTTGATTGGCGAGGATCCACAGGGTGCGCCCAACAACTTGATGCCCTATATTGCCCAGGTGGCGACAGGCAAGCGAACGCACCTCAACATCTGGGGCAATGACTACAACACGCCGGATGGCACCGGTGTGCGGGACTACCTCCATGTCGTGGACCTGGCACACGGTCACCTGCTGGCGCTGCAATACCTGGATGCGCATGGCGGGTGCGAATCCATCAATCTGGGTACCGGTGTTGGCTATAGCGTGTTGGATATGGTCCGTGCCTTTGAGCAGGCGTGCGGAAAACCGTTGACGTACCAGATGGCGCCGCGTCGCGCGGGCGATGTTGATGCATGCTATGCCAACCCGGCAAAAGCGGCGCAATTGCTGGGCTGGCGCGCGACGCGTGGCCTGCAGGACATGTGCCGCGACACGTGGCGGTGGCAACGGGGGCGTAGTTCAGACGTCCAGCCAACGGCTGATTGCGCAACGGCCTGATTCCTCGCGCTGGCTGACGCTATAGGCGGCGAATTCTATCCATATTGACGCGCGCATCCTTGCTGCCGGCACTGATCGCGTTTTGCATTCGCTCGTCGTACATCTTTTCGCGCGCTGGGGAATCAATCATTTTGGCCAGTGCAAACAGCGCCGGGTAATAGTCGGCACGGGCGTCAAGGGCCAAGCCAATTTGCTCCAACGCGGCCTGCCTGTGGCCCTCCTTTCCCAGCACACCGGCCATCCACATGTGCGGCTCCGGGTCGTTGGGGCGCTGGGCCATGTCGGCCTGGACCATGGTCTTCGCCCGGTCCAGCAAGCGCATGCGCATGGTGCTGCGAAGTACCGCTTCGCGGCTTTTGGGTTGCGTGGCCGACAGTTCAATCGCCAAGTCGATCGCACGGATGGCCGCTTCGGTGTTGCCAGTGGCGTACTTCATCTCGGCCAATCGCGCCAGCAATGGGGGTTCGATGGGCTGCTGCTGTGCCGCCATGCTGAGTTGGCGCAGTGCCAAGGACCGGTCGCCGGCGCTCCATGCGTGATCGGCTGCAGCCGCCAACAACCACCGGTCCTGCGGTGCAATCTGCAATGCCTTGTGCAGTGTGCTGCGTGCAGGTCCCGCCCTTCCTTGCAGGAGCTCCAGTTGGTAGCGTAAACGCAGCGCTTCCAACATCTGGGGATTCTGGGCCAAGATCTTCTCCAACCGTGCCTCGGCTGACAATAGTTGGGCGCGATCCAATTCAACCTTCGCAGCCAGCAACAGCATCGGGATATGCTCGGGCATGGCAGCTAATACGCGGGTCGCGGCCAGGTAGGCGGCGTCAAAGTTGCCAGCATCGGCCTGCAGCAGCGCATCCAGAGTGAAGGTCCGGTAGTGGCTGGGCGCAAACTCCTGGAGTTGCGCGAATAGCTGCCGCGCCGCGCCTACATGGCCGGCGCGCAACAACTTCTCGGCGTATTCTCCCATCACCTCGGGATGGGCTCCGGCTTTTGCGTAGGCACTCTTCATGGCGGCCAGTGCCTGTTCGCTATTTCCCTTGGCCCAATAGAACCGCGCAGCGGCGCGCAACACCCACCACGGCGGGTCCGGCTCCTTCAGCAGGTGCTCCAACTGGTCTGCGGCGTCTGCTTCGCGACCCTCGCCGAGCGCCCACTGCGCGCGCGCCAGTCGTACGGCAGGCGTCTCCACCGTCACCCACATAAGCTGGTCCAGCGCCTTTGCCTTTTCTCCGAGCATCAAATGAACGCATGCCAGGATGCCACGCAAGTCGCTGTTGGCCGGCGCTTGCGACAGCGTCGTGTCTTCAAAGTCACGCTGCAAAGCCACCAGGTCATTGCGGTCCATCAGGATCAAGGCAATTTTGGGGACCAGCACGTCGGCGCTGCCGCCAAGTTCCAATGCCCGCCGATAGTGTTGCTCAGCGCCCGTCAAGTCCCCACTGCGTTCAAGCGCATCGCCAAGCGCCAGGCGCATCGTCAGTGCAGATGGCTGTTCTTGCACTGCGCTGCGCAAGACGACCACGGCAGATGCAATGTCCCCCTTTGCTGCGAAGGCCTGGCTTTGCTGCAACGGATCGGTGATGGATAAAGAGCATGCCGCCAGGCACAGTGCGGCCGCGACAGCTGCAATCGCATCCATGCTGTGTCGCGCAGCCGGTGTCATGATTACGATTTGCGCCTGCGCGCAATGCCCAGTGCCGCCAGACCCACACTCACCAGTGCCAGGCTGGCTGGCTCTGGCACAGATTGAGGCAGCGTACTGCCAAAACCATCCAGGTAAACATACGTGGCGTGTGCGCAGGCGGCGCAGTCCCGGGTCATTGCGCTCAGTGTCAGGTTGTCCCCCACACTGACACCCAATGCCGCGAGATCCAATCTCACGACACTCCAACCCACCGCGTTGAGCGTGTTGGCAGAGTGGGGAGGGAAATTTGGACTGGCGGGGTTGCGGTTGTTGCTGTAGTTCCAACCACCATCGGTGGTCCAGGAACCGGCATCGGTCGCGAAGTGCCGCAAGTCATAGACCGTAGTGCCGGTCGTTGTGTCGTCCACTGACACCTCAAAGGACGGAATCTGCCCTGTGGATTGATCCGACAATTGCTCCACCGCAGCCCACGCAAAATACAGGAAGCCCGGGCCACCAGCGCCGTCGTCCGTGACGGTTGCCGACTGCCGTACCCGGTTGTAGGCCGTACCACCGCCGGCAAACCCCGATGGCAATTCATCGCCGACGCGCACGCTGTTGTGGCCGCTATAAACCAGGGGCATACCGGTTGCAGGGTCCGCGCCGGGAGTCATCACAAGTGCTGACTGACCGCCATTGCCATTGGAGGCAAAACTGGTGGCGCCCGCGGCAGGCGATACAAAGTTCGGGGACCCGCTATCGCTTGACAATTGCCAGCCGTCCAGACTGCCGTTGTCGAAGCCACTGTTCATGAAGCTTGCACCGGCCATGGCGGAGCCGCAAAGGAACAGCGCTGGCAGTACAACAAACAAAAGGCTCTTTTTCATGGTGGGGTCTCCTATGTGTAATGGCCCCAAATGGAGCGAAACTCTGCCTGATGGAATGATTAGTGAAACAGGCTCGCATCCCCTCTGGCCGTCACCGGGGATTGCCGTACGTCAGCGCGCACAGACGCCAACTCCAGCTTGTCAATCTGTGCGTTCTCACGCGCCACCGCACAGCCACGCAGGCCCAATTCCCAAGCACGGCGGAACACAATACCTATCTCCTGGGCATTGGCACTTTGGGGCAGCCGCACGGTCCTTGCAACGGACTGGTCAACACAGGCCTGCACTGTGGCCATCATGCGCAACTGATCCTCCGCACCGATGTCTGCCGATTGCACAAAATGCTCAGGCCATGCCGCATGCCGACCATGCAACTCGGCATATTGGTGTACCGCGTTGTTTTCTATTTCGAAGACTTCCGTGCGCCCACCAAGGCCTGCCAGCCGGTGAACCGATTTGAATGCAAACATGGGCTCAATGCCGTTGGAGACGTTGTTGGCCAATAGATTGACAGTGTCTGTGGGCGCCACTGCCAACAGGTGACTATTGCGGATGCCGTGTTGGGCGATGGCGTCTTGCAGCGCGTGGGGCAGGTTGCCAACAAACGCGCTGGCGCCATATTTGATCTTGTCAAATGCTGCGAAGCGTCCTTTCTCCTGCGCCAGCTCGATGGACGTCTGGTAGGCAGAATCACGAACAACCTGCATGATCTCGCGCGCCATATCACGACCGGCCGGTGAACCGAAATGCAGACCTAGCATTGCAAGGGTATCAGCAAGGCCTGTAACGCCCAATCCAATGCGCCGCTGGGCTTTGCTCACGGTCGATTGGCTGGCCAGAGGAAACCGGGCAAGGTCATGTACATTGTCCAGAAATCGTGTGGCGACGCCTGCCAATGCCCGCAGCACCACCATATCCATACGAGATTGATCAGAGAAGGGGTCACGCACAAGTCGCGTCAAATTGATGGAACCGGTGCTGCATGAACCGTGGGGTGGCAACGGGAATTCTCCACCCGGTACCGTCGTGGCAAGGCGCTCACAATACCAAAGATTGTTGTCGCGATTGATGCGGTCGACATAGAGTACCCCTGGCTCTGCACAAGCATGCTCGGCGGCCAAAATCTTGTCCCACAGCGCGCGAGCGGAAATGCGGCGATGAACCAGGCACACTTGTGGCGCATGGCTACCGCCAGGCCAAACCCGCTCGCAGACCTCCCCCTCAGCGGGTACGGGGAATGGGTCCAAGGGGAAGACCAACGGCCACGACCGGTCCTTTTCCACTGCACGCATGAAGTCATCGGTAATCGATACGGATAGCCTCAGACGGGTTGAGCCTCCGTGGGCAGCCTTGGCGTCGATGAAGGCTTCAATATCCGGGTGATCGCAGCGCATACTGGCCATCAAACCCCCACGCGCAGTCTTGCCCGGTTCGAATTCGGAGTTGGCCACCTCCCATACTTTCAAAAAAGACAATGCACCGGTGGCCGCGCCACCACTGGCAGCGGGGCCGACACCTGCGGGCCGCAATGTTGAGAGGTCCAGGCTGGCCCCTGCGCCGGACTGTGTGGTCAGCATGCACTCGCGCAGGCAATTGAAGACCCCTGGTATGGAATCCTCAACGGTTCCCATCACATAGCCACTGAACAAAGAATTTCGTCGCAATGTTCCAGCGTTGGCCAATATGGCGCCGCCAGGCAAAAACCGAAAGTCAGTGAGAATGTTGCGGAAGCACTCGCGCCAATCTCTTTGGTTTTTCGTTTCCACATCGGAGACCGCTTGCGCGACCCTGTCCCAGCACGCTTCGATCGAATGCTCACGCGCCAACTCAGGCTCTGCGCTTTGAAAGTTTGCGTTCCAAACGTGCGCCGCGGCAGGCTTCAACAAAGCTTTTGTGTTCATGGTGTGTAACTTCATCAACTGCGGGCAGCCAGAATAGCTGCGGCTGCGCCTCGTGGATTGATGAAACGCAAGAGTCGAAGACAGGGCTGACGCAAGCCTATGACCGCCGTGCGCCACGTGTCGCTGTTCCTTTGCGAATTCGCAATGAATTTCAACCGGCGCTACCCTACAGTCACTCCGTGCTTCGCGATGATCGTGAACATGTATCAGAGCGGCACGCACAATTGAGGGGCCCCAGTCATGGAGCCAAGTCTTGGTGCGAGCACCACGATGGATGGGAACGTCCTCAGACGGGTCTGGTCTGACAAACCAGCACTGGGTTCCCACCACTTCCGCCGGCCATTTTTCCTAGTGGCTGGCGGGTCTGCCATTTTGTTGGATCGACAGTTCACCGCAACGTGTCGTTCCACTGACAATTCTCAACCCCAACGCGGCGATGAATCCTAGGCTGTAGTCATTGGACCCAGCCGTTTTGTGGTGGTTGTGAAAAGGAGTCAGCATCCATGTCGGAGTCAGAAGTTGTTCTTGACCATCATTCGCATGCAAGTGCTATGGACTCTTATATTCAGACCAGCGTGCTGGAGCCGGAATCGGCCGCACTACCCATACCAGACAATGGCATGGTCATAGTGCCGGTCCGCAACATGGTGTTGTTGCCAGGGCTGGTGATCCCCATCGCCATTGGCAGGCAGGCGTCTGTCGCCGCCGCCAACTATGCGGTGCTGCATGAATTGCCGATAGGCATTCTCTTGCAAACCAACCCGGCTGCCCAGGTGCCCACGCCAAGTGACATGGCCTCAGTGGGGACCGTCGCATCCATACTGCGCTACGTGACGACGCGTGACCACACGCACCATATCATCTGCCAGGGGCAGCAACGCTTTCGGGTGGTCGAACACCTTGCGGGATACCCCTTTATGGTGGCCCAGGTCGAACGCATCGCGGAGGGCGCGGAAGCCGGTGACAAAGAGGTCGAGGCGCGCTTCATTCAACTCAAAATGCGTGCCGTGGAGGTTCTTCAGCTGCTGCCGCAGGTTCCGCAGGAAATTGTCACTGCGGTGCAGAATGTTGAGAGCGCTGGCATATTGGCCGATCTGGTCGCTGGCTATCTGGATATCAAGGCCGAAGAAAAGCAAACCATACTGGAGACCTTTGATCTACGCAAGCGGCTGGACTTGTTGCTGGATCTGATGCGCTACCGCATCGAAGTCATGCAGATCTCGCGCGAGATAGACCAAAGAACCAAGGCCAGCCTGGGGCAGCGTGAGCGTGAATTTCTTTTGCGTGAGCAGATGAAGGCAATCAGAAAAGAGCTCGGCGAAGACGACTCGGCGCGCGCTGAAGAAGTCAAAGAACTTCAATTGCAACTGGATGACTCCGGCATGCCCGCGGACGTCGCCAAGCAGGCCACGAAGGAACTCAAACGTTTGGAGCGCCTACCGGATGGCTCGTCCGAATACTCGATGATCAGAACGTATCTGGACTGGCTCGTAGATTTACCCTGGAAGAACCCCGAGGCCGATGCCATCGACGTCGCGCAGGCGCGAAAGGACCTGGACGACGAACACTTCGGACTGGACCATGTCAAGAAGCGGATTCTGGAATTTCTGGCCATCCGCAAGCTCAACCCCACCGGGCACGGCCCTATTTTGTGCCTGGTCGGTCCACCAGGGGTCGGCAAGACTTCATTGGGGCATTCGATTGCCAAGGCGCTCGGGCGCAAATTTGTGCGGGTGTCATTGGGTGGCGTGCACGATGAGGCCGAAATCCGTGGGCACCGGCGTACCTACATTGGTGCGTTGCCGGGCAATATCGTCCAAGCACTCAAGAGAGCCGGTACGCGTGGATGCGTCTTGATGCTCGATGAAATAGACAAGTTGGGAACGGGGGCGCATGCCGATCCGGCCGCTGCGATGCTGGAGGTTCTGGACCCTGAGCAAAACAATAGCTTTCATGACAACTACCTGGGTGTGCCGTACGATTTGTCGCAAGTGCTGTTTATCGCAACCGCCAACGTCATGGACTCCATTCCTGACGCATTGCGTGATCGATTGGAGGTCTTGCAACTTGCCGGCTATACGTTGGATGAAAAGCGTGAGATTGCCAACAAATACCTGATCACGCGGCAATTCCAGGAGGCCGGCCTTGAACCGGGTCAGCTGGACATTACACCAGCCGCTTTGATCGCCATCATTCGCGACTACACGCGTGAGGCTGGCATACGCGCCCTGGAGCGCCACATCGGAGCGGTTTGCCGCAACACCGCGGTTCGCATTGCAGAAGGGCAAACTGTACCGGTGCGTGTCGACGAGGGTGAATTGGTGCAAGTCCTGGGGATCGCAAAGTTTGAAAATGAAGTGGCGCTGCGCACCTCTATCCCCGGTGTTGCCACCGGCCTGGCGTGGACGCCAGTGGGCGGCGACATACTGTTCGTCGAGGCCAGCCGCACGCTGGGCACCGGCCGCCTGATACTGACCGGCCAACTTGGAGTCATCATGCGGGAGTCGGCGCAGGCCGCGCTGACACTGGTGAAGTCTCGCAGCACCATGCTGGGATTGGAACCTGCATCATTTGAGACCATTGACGTGCATGTACATGTGCCAGCGGGAGCCATTCCAAAGGACGGCCCCAGCGCCGGAGTCGCGATGTTCATGGCGCTGGCGTCTCTGTTTATGGACAGGCCGGTACGCAAAGAGGTTGCCATGACAGGCGAGATCAGTCTGCGCGGACTGGTGCTACCGGTCGGTGGCATCAAGGAGAAGGTCCTGGCCGCGGCGGAAGCCGGCATCACCTGTGTGATGTTACCGGCTCGCAATGAGAAAGATGTCGACGAACTTGCTCCCACCGCGCGCGATCAACTGGAGTTTGTGTTCCTGCACGACATCGAAGAGGCGCTGATCATTGCCATCGAGCCCACTGAAGTCATATCGGCCAGTCGGCTGTAAGCCCCGCTATTCCTGGAAGTATCGGAAGTTCAACGCTACCCCCGCAGTGGTTGGACTGCGACCTAAGAGAAGCTGCCGTGGGCTGAGTGGTGCGCGCGTTTCGAAACTGTTTCGCTAGGACGGATATTGATTTGCAGACCGCGCATACCCGAGACGCGCCGTGCCACCCGCTCCACTTGAAATCGGGTTTGGTAGGTGTCGACATGTCCGTTGATCGTCACCATGCCGGCTTCGACTTGAACATCAATATCAGAGGCACTGATCGCGGGAATCGAGTCCAAGACCTCGATCAGATCAGTGCGCAATTCCGCGTCGGTTTTCCGGGTCATACGTTCTCCATGAAGAGGTAGTTTGTAAACGAAGCTCAATGCTTTCTGGAAGGTGTTCAATCTAGATGCTGGCATTGAATGTCTCCTTGAGGATTCGCAACGTTTCTCGGTAATTTCAGCCTTTTTGTTCTGGGTACTGTTCGTCGCAAGATCAGTAGTCATCGTCAAGCATTGGGGTCGCCACATCCACGTCCATATGGTGTGCGGTGGCAAGTGCAATGCGCAATGTCTTGCCTTCCTCTACGCCGATGGAGAGCAAGGTGTCAAAAATATCGATAGCCGACGCCCGCGCGGCGGCACCCAATTGCTGAATGCACGTGGGGTAGTCTCCAATGTCCAGAAACATGATGGTCTCCACCTGATCGGTTGCGTCACAGCGCACCGGGCGTGGTCCGCGGCGCATCGTCGGCAATACACCAGTCTGATGCATTGGCAAGCTCAAAGCGGTTGCGTCCTGTCGATTTGGCACGGTACATGGCGGCGTCTGCCGCATTGAGAATGCTCATGGATTCACTCGCGGGTTGCGGTTGAATGCTGGCGGCACCGATGCTCAAGGTGACGCCGTTGGCAGTGGGCGACGCAGCATGCGCCAGCGCTGCCTCGCGAATCCGATCCAGACACTTTTGCGCGGTTTCGCACGCCTCTTCTTCATTGGAGCCCGGTAGCAACAGCACAAACTCTTCACCACCATAGCGTGCAACCAGTTCACCGGCACGGCGTACACAACTGTCCAGCGCCGTCGCGACATGCTGCAGGCACCGATCGCCGGCTTGGTGACCATAGTGGTCGTTGTATTTCTTGAAGTGATCAATGTCGACCATCAGCAAGCTGATGGGCGTTTGACTGCGGGCCGCGCGATTCCACTCGTTGATGAAGATTGCATCAAAATGGCGCCGGTTTGCCAGGCCGGTCAGGCCGTCAGTGGCCGACTCGCGCAGCAGCTTGCGAACCCGGTCTTCCAGCTCCTGGTGACTGCGCACCATGTCGGTAACCTCAACCCGGGCGACAGCGACATGCCCTGTTGCCGAGCGCGCGCCGTAGACACGCAGCCAGCGGTTGTCCGGTAGTTCTTGCAAATGGGGTGTACCCCGGTCAAGGCGACTGAGCAATTCAGGTTGCGGCCTACGGCCGGCCGTTGCCGCACCATTGGCAGCGTGACGCCACTCACCATTGGCACCCTGGGTCGACGCAATGAACAGCGTGGAGTCACTGACTGGGTAGCTGCCACTTTGCAACTGTGCATTGGTTCTGTTGGAGAACAACCGCTGCCCCTGCTCATCCCACACCTCCAAGCCGACACCGAGTGCATCAAAGGACTCAAGCGTTTGGTCTTGCACACGGTTGTTCGCAAACCCCGATGCCAAGAGCTTGCTTTGTGTTGCCAACCACCGTGCCGACGCTCCCAGCAACCCGCCATCGGCGGCGTTGCGCGAATCTGAGTCTGAATGGTTTTGCATGTGCACCTTTATCTACCAGGCGATGTTGGCAGACCTGTACACCCACCAGATCGTTGCTTGGTCTCCCCATCGTTAAGACAAGCTTAACGAATAGTGTTTAAATAAAACATACCGGGAAGGCACGAAAAAAGATACACGAAATGCGGTAGTTGCCTAGAGCGCCACAAGGCCCACGCGGATGGCGTACTTGGTGAGTTCGGCCACAGTGTGCAGGCCGAGCTTGCGCATCAGATTGCGGCGGTGCACATCTACGGTGCTGGATGCAATGTGCAGGTCCTGACCGATTTGCGGGGAACTTTTACCCTGTGCCAACAGGCGCAGAACAGCGGTTTCGCGCCGGCCCAGGCGGCGGTTGTCGGGGCCTTTGGCGTCTGTTTGCGGCAGCCTGCGGCTGGTGCGGACCAGGATATCGGAGACCTCAGGGCACAGGTAGGTGTGGCCAATGGCTGCGCTGTGAATGGCTTGGCGCAGCTGCTGGCCCGCTGAAGACTTGATGACATAGCCAGTGACACCCGCATCCAGCATTTCAAGTACAAATTGTTTGTAGTTGTAACCAGACAATGCCACCACCTTGACGCCCGGGTGAAAGTTCAGCAGGTTGCGGGTCGCCTCGATGCCGTTGACCTTGGGCATGCTGACATCCATGACCACCACGTCCGGCGATAGCTCCGTGATGGTCTGTATTACATGAGCACCATCGCCCAACTCACCGACAACCTGGATGCCGGCATCATCGTCGAGCATATGGTGCAGCGCCTCTCGAAACATGGCGTGGTCATCAACCAGCAAAACCTTGACACTATTTCCCATGGGTGGACTCCGGTTTAGGTTGACCTTTGCCATTTTGGGCCGACAACAAAGGTACTTTCACAACGACAGAGGTGCCCTTCCCAGGGTTACTGTGAACAGCCAACTCACCGCCCAAATAAGACAGCCGCTCGCGCAGACCGATCAAACCAAAGCCACCACGATCTGCGCTGGATACCACCGTGTCCGGATTGAATCCGGAGCCGAGATCGACGACCGTCAAGCACATCGTCTGGTTTGGATTGCGTGTCATGGCGATCGTCGCCCGGGATACATTGGCATGCTTGGCTACGTTGATCAAGAGTTCCCGAACGGCACGAAACAACGTTGCACTCACGGCGCGTTCCATCGGCTTGGGTGTGCCATCATCTTCAATCGTGACGTCAATCCGGTGCAGGCCATTGACCTCATCGGCCAACCACTGAACCGCTTGCACGATGTCCAATTGGTCCAACATCGGAGGATTGAGCTGCAAGGCCATGGCGCGCAACTTGCGGTTGACCTGGTCCACGGCTTTGGCGCACTCGGCAACCGTGGCCTGCGCAGGCTTTGACAGTTCTTGTTTTTGCAGCATGGCAACCTTCAGGCTGGCAATGGCCAGTAGCTGACCCAGATCGTCGTGTAGGTCCTGCGCCAGCATGCGGCGTTCGCGGTCTTCGGCCATGACCAACGCCGCCGACAGTACGCGCAATCTGTCTGACTCTTCCGTGGATACCAGAAGATCTCTGCGCGACAATTTGGCGGCTTCAATGGCAATGTGGCTGTCGGTGATATCGGTGTAGGTCACGATCACACCGCGTATGACTTTGCCCGCGTCCAGATAGGGCAGGGTGCGCCGCATATACCAGCGCCCATTTTCAAACTGCAGCTCCCGGTCCAGCTCGCTTTGCTTGGCCAATACCGCTCGGGCGGCAACGACCAGACTGGTGTCTCCAACGGCATGCAACATATCGCCAATCGGCCGCCCAATGTCACCATCAATGAAATGGAACTGCTTGTGGGTGGCCGGTGTGAACCATTTGATGTGCAAGGACTCGTCCAGGCAGATGGTGGCAATGTCGCTGCTGACCAGTAGATTGGTCTGGTCGCTGACGGCCCCTTCGAGCTCGCGTATCTTGGCTTCTAATTGCTGGTTGACAGTCGTCAGTTCCTCGTTCAGGCTTTGCAGCTCTTCCTTGGAGCTTTCCAACTCTTCATTGAGCGAGCGCAGCTCCTCGTTGGTGGCCACCACCTCTTCGTTGGATACGCGCAAATCTTCCGTGACAAATTCGTATTTTTCGATGGTGTTTTGCAGATCGTCGCGGGTGGCGCCCAACTCTTCTTCCAGATGGCGCACCAGTTTTTGGTTCTCCCCTTTGTCGCTGGGTACCAAAGCCGGTTTGTCTTCGCGGCGAAAGACCACCAGAAAGTAGTGGCCAGAATCGCCCCCCCGGTTGGGGATGACGGTGATCTGCACCGGCAAAAAGGCGCCGCCATGCTTCATGCGTGCGCCTGCTACCTGGACGGTCAGATCCGTTTGCGCCGCTTCCTGCAAAGCCAGGCGCAGGCGCGAGCGAAGCCCCTCGCGCACCATCAGCATCAGATCGTGGCTGGGCGTGCCCCGCGGGCGCAGCAGAAATTCGTCGGTCGGGCCGCAAAAGTAGACCGCTTCGTGCCTTGCGTTGACCATCACGGCTGCCGGTGAAAAATGGTCCAGTATCAGGCGTTGGGAAAAACTTGCCGCGTGGCTCAGCCCTGGCATGTTGCGGGGCGAACCGGGGCGGATCGCGGCCGATACGTCGGGCGACGTCAGTGCGGTGGGCAGGACTTCAATGCGTGTGGAACCCTCTCGGGCAAAAAGTCGAAATTTCTTGGACAGGGGCCGAAACAGGTCATCGCGCCCTCCGTTGAATTCAGCAGAACCCAGAAATAAGTAGCCTCCCTTGCGCAGCGCAAAGTGGAAGATGTTCAGGACACGACTTTGGACGTCGGGCTCCAGGTAAATCAGGACATTGCGGCAGCTGATCAGATCCACGCGGCCAAACGGGGGGTCGGCGAACAGATTCTGAATGCCAAATACCACGCACTTGCGCAATTCGTCCTTGACGGCATAAAACGCGCCATCTGGTGCTAGGTCAAAGTAGCGGCGCAGGCGTGCCGGTGATACCTTGGCCGCAATGCCCGCGGGGTAGCGCCCCACCCGCCCTATTTCCAGGGCATCGTTATTGGTGTCCGTCGCAAATATTTGCACAGGGCTCTTGTTGCGCGCTCGGCGCAGCCGGTCGAGCACGACCA
>OUNL010001618.1_pt2 | contig 16937 bp, 15 predicted proteins | sample 1779831 | NCBI WGS metagenome assembly OUNL01 (sample SAMEA3914863, study PRJEB12502) | metagenome | biome: forest; material: soil | place: USA | collected 2011-09-16 | depth 0.1 m | reverse complement strand
CTTGAAGTGGTCCAGGTCGATAAACAACAGCGCAAACTGTTGCTGGTCGCGCTGGCTCTTCTTGATCTCCTGCTCCAGTCGGTCGCGCAGCATGCGCCGGTTGGGCAGCCCGGTCAAGGTGTCGTAAAAAGCCTGCTGGCGTATCAGCGCCTCCGACTCCCGGCGGCTGGAAACATCGGTGAAGGTGCCGATCATGCGCAGCGGTTTGCCATTGGCGTCCCGGCTGATCACCATGCCCCGGCTGAGCACCCACTTCCAGCTCCCGTCCTTGCACAGGATGCGGCGCTCACTTTGGTAACTTGGCGTGCGGCCTTCAAAGTGGTCTTCACGTGCCTGGCGCAACAGTTCCAGATCGTCGGGATGGGTGCGGTTGTCAAACTCCTCCGGGCGGCTGTTCAGGTCGTTGCCTTCGTAGCCGCACATTTGCAGCAGGCGTTTGGAAAAGAATTCGGTGCCGGCTTGTATATGCCAGTCCCAGACGCCGTCGCCCGAACTTTCCAGCGCCAGCTTCCACCGCTCTTCACTCTCCCGCGCTGCGGCCTCGGCCAGCTTGCGGTCGGTGATGTCCTGCAGTACCGACGTGCGTTTGAGTGGGCGCCCACGGTCCCAGGTGGTCGACCCCATGAACCGTATCCAGATGGTTCGCCCGCTGCCGGTGATCATCTGCAACTCCATGTCGTGCGAGGTCACGGTGCCCGCCTCATCCTGGGGCTGCACGGGGCGAATCATCTCCAGCGCCTCAGGGGTGAAAAATCGTCTGGTGGAGGCCAGGTCACCCGGCTTGAATTCCTCTGGCGACATCTCCAGAATACGGTACACACCTTCGGTCCAGAATGCGGTGCCCGAAACAAAGTCACGTTCCCACGCTCCCACGCGGGCGATGATCTGCGTTGCGTCCAGCAGTTCGTTAAGGTGCTTGCGATCCGCTTCGGCGCGCACATAGTCGCTGACATCGGCAAAGGTGCGTACCATGCCACCGGATGGCAGGTTTTGTGTTCGCACTTCCAATGTGCGACCTTGCGGCGTCACGCGCAGATAGTGCTTGGGCAGCGTGTCCACAGCACCGGTGCTGGCGTCGATCATATGGCGTCGTGCCTCGGTGTCCACCAACTGCGCATCAGGACCGAAATCGCCACGCTTCAATTGGTGCAGTATCAGTTCCTGCACTGTCGGCAGACTGGCCAGCAGCCGCTCCGGCAAGTCCAGCAATTCGCAGACACGGGTGTTGAACTTGCGCACCCGACCAAAGGCGTCGAACAGCAAGATACCCTGGCTGATGCTGGTCAGCGTGGTCTGCAAAAGCTGCGTGTTTTCCAGCAATTGCGCATTGAGTGCGCGCAACTCGTCTTCTGCCAGTTTGCGCGCCGAGATGTCGGTGTGGGTACCTATCATCCGCATGGCCGCACCCTGTGCGTCGCGCTGGACGACCATGCCACGGGACAGTATCCATTTCCAACTGCCGTCTTTGCAGCGCATGCGAAGGTCAACCGCGTATTGCGTGGACCGTCCATCCATGTAGGCAAAAGCAGCGGCCTGAACCATGGCCAGATCATCGGGGTGCACCAGGCGTTCGAAATCCTGATAGCCCTGGTTGAGCTCACCGGCCGCAAAGCCCAGCATCTCCTCCCAATGTGGCGAGTGGGTCTGCTCACCGGTCAGCAAATTCCAATCCCAGACCCCCACGCCGGAGCCTTCCAGCGCCAGTTTCCAAGGATTTTCACCCGCCGAGGGAGATATCAAGTCGTCGTTCACAGATAACAGTATCCCATGGCCGATTGGTCAACGGAAGGCTCGGTTTCCCCGACGAGCCACCCGTTCCCCAAAGCAGCGACCCGCGTAGCGGTGGAGCGTGGGGGCCATACCCCTGCTGACATAGCGCTGTCAGTAGGCCTGGCGCACCATGGCGACTTCAACCATTGAAGGAACCATCGTGATGACCAAGAACTGGATTGCCGTTGCCAGCGCCGCCCACGCCCGCCTGGGTCGTAGCGGCGGCTACATGCAGGTCTGCCACGGAAAGCGCGCGCCCATTGCCCGCTTGCGCCCTGGTGACCGCGTCACCTACTACGCACCCGCCATCACCATGGGTGGCAAAGACCGCTTCCAGAGTTTTGTCTCCATTGGGCTGGTACAGGCGGACCCACCCTATGCCTTTGACATGGGTGGTGGATTTGTTCCGTATCGGCGCAACGTGACGTATGTGCAGGCGCAGGAGGCATCGATTCTGCCGTTGATCGACGCATTCGAGTTTGTGCAGGATCGCCAGCGCTGGGGCTACCAGTTTCGCTTTGGCCTGTTTGAGATTGGGGCGACCGACATGCGCACTATTGCCCAGGCCATGGCGGCGGATCTGTCGACGCTGCAATTGGAGGGCGCGACATAGAATACCGCGCACCATGCGCCGCGCCGACCGCCTCTTTCATATTGTCCAACTCATCCGGGGCCGCCGACTCACGACGGCCGCGTTTCTGGCAACCCGCCTGGAGGTGTCCGAGCGTACCGTCTACCGCGACGTGGCCGACCTGCAACACCAGGGTGTTCCGATCGAAGGTGAAGCCGGTGTGGGTTACCGCCTGGGTGCGGGATTCGAGTTACCGCCCCTGATGTTCAGTGCCGGAGAAGCCCGGGCCATCGTCGCCGCAACACGGCTGGCACAAGCCTGGCTGGACCCCGAAATGGCGCGCGATGCGGAGCTCGCGTTGGGCAAAATTCTGTCCATACTGCCACGCCCGACACGGGTTGCCGCCGAAAGCCTGGCACTGTATGCGCCCAGCTTCAGTGTCGACCCGGCCATTGCGCAACGCCTGCAAACGCTGCGCGAGGCTGTGCAACTGCGCCAGCGCGTGCAGGTCAGCTACCGCGACGTGGCTGGACAAGGCAGCCAGCGCACGCTGCGGCCTCTGGGTTGTTTTTTTTGGGGCAAGGTCTGGACGCTGGCGGCGTGGTGTGAAAGCCGCCAAGCCTTTCGCACCTTTCGGTTCGATCGCATCGACGGCATGCAAGTGCAGCACGACAACGTTTTCCGCGACGAGCATGGAAAAACCCTGGCTGACTTTTTACGCCAGGTCGGCGCCAACCTGAACTGAGCAGCGCGCTACCGGGGAGTTTGCGAACCATTGAAATATTGAACCTTGGCGCAGCAGGCAGCGACTCAGCGTCATCCACATGCGGCACTGTGCGCTGCAAGGAGTCCAACCTGCATGAAAAACTTTCCAGCCATTGCTCGGGCAACTCTGCTCCTGTTGAGCCACTGCCTGCTACCGAACGCCTACGCGACCGGCACGGATGACGCGCCGGCCGGCGATACGTTCAGCGCCAGAGCGATCAGCGAAACCCGCATGGCCCCGGCGGACGCCGGGCGCAAGGCGCTGGCGGCGTTTGAATCCGTGCTGCGTGCGTTGGAAGGCGGAGACCTCTGGACCGTGCGGTCGTCACTGAACCCCTCGATGATCGGCTACCAAAAGTTGGTTGACAGCATCACCACCGACAACAACCAGTGCAAGCAACTGCGCGTGAACCTGCTGGACACGCATATGCAGGCCAGCCAGGACAGGGTCGTTCTGCAAACCGGTTGGGAAAAGCGCTGCCTGTTGTTGCCAAGTTTCTCACCCGCACTGAGCAAAGGCCGCAGCACGGTATTGCTGCGCCACAGTCACGATGGCTGGCATGTCGCCAGCATCTCTGCCGGCAACATGTTTGAACGTATCGCGACCGACCCCGTTGCACAGCGTGTGGCTGGCATGCCATCGGCGACAAAACCTGCGGTGACGCTGGTGACAGCTCCGATGGGAAGCTCGATAGCACCGCAGACTCCGGCGCAGCCATTACCAATCACCTGCACCATCCGTGGCCGCCCGGCCAACTGCGCGTTGGTCCACTATGCGGCGAATTGCACGCGCACGGCGACGACCGTGGCTTGCCCTTAAGCCGGGCGCAGCACCATGCGACTGGCACCCGTCATAGCCGTGGCTATCTGCACCCTGGCAGGTGGCCTGTTTTTGACCAGTACAACCCATGCAGACTTGCAAGAGGCAGCATTGCCACGCGCCACGGTAAAGCCCGTGGTGGCAGCCGGCTTGGTGTTTCACTGCAGTGCGCAGGAATTGCAAGTCATCCAACCAGCCGTTGAAGATTACCTGGCGCAGCTTGGGATTGCGCGACAGCTGGTGCGCACGACGCACGATGTTCCATCATTGACCTTGCGTTACGCACTGGCCCAGCCTTTGGCAAATGACAACACCTTGGATCTTGTGGACCGACCCGCGCTGCACATCACCGAAGCGCTGGTGGAATTGCCAGCGGCGCACGGCGCGGTGCGCACCGTGCTGACGGTTTCCCAACAGGAAATTGTCTATGCCCTGCTGCAATCGGGGCGCAGCACCGTCTTTGAAGGTGCGGCCTGTAACGCACAGGCTTTGATCGACCAGGTCGGCATCCGGCAAAACACCGTCGCCTGGGCCGAGTCCCTGTCGTGGCAGTGGCCGGACGGTGGGCCGGCGTTGTGGAACAAAAAATATTGGCGCCGTGGCAACCCGGTGCCAGGCTACCCCCTGCATGAAGCCGTGAACGATGCCTTCATCAACCAGGACCGCTACGCCATTGGCTGCTATACAGCCACCAAATTGGTCATCATCCAGGGGCTGCTGGACTACTACCGGCGCATCAAACACGATGTGCAGACACTGGCCTTGGTACAGGACGAGTTGTTGCGCGACCAGGACCCACTCAGCCATATCGAACCCGGCGCCATGTGGCAGTTTGAGGCCGACAGCAGTGCCGCCGATCGCGCGCGGCCCGGCAAGCTATTGGCGCTGCGACAGGGCATTGCAGCGAAGAACTTCATACCCGGTGATTGGGCCTATTTCCTGAATACCGATCCAGTGACCTACCAGAAGACGGGGTATGAAGGCTCCAACGCCATTTACCTGGGGCGCGGCAAGTTTGACGACTACTACAACGACCACCACCACTTCTACACCTATAAGGAAAAAATGCACGAGGTGTACCAGTGGCGCAATAAGGTTTTCAGCAGCCACCGCGACGTGGCCAAAGTCAGGCCGCTGAGCGCGGCGGACTTTGAACGGCTGTCTGGCACGCCCGAACACGGCGGCATCGAATTGGACTACCGCGCCGTGCCTCGGCTATTTGGCTTTCAGTCAGCCGCAGAGTAGACGCTGTGAGCGCCGCCGCGACGCGAATCCAGGACCTCAGCCCGCCAACGCCGCCTCAATGTCATCGGCCATGCTCTTGGGTGTATCGGTGGGTGCGTAGCGCTTGATGACCTGCCCATCCTTGCCGACCAGAAACTTGGTGAAATTCCACTTGATGGCCTTGGTGCCCAGCAGGCCTGGTGCCTCACTGGACAACCACTTGTACAGCGGATGGGCGTCGCCGCCATTGACATCAATCTTGGCCATCATCGGGAAGCTGACTCCGTAGTTGAGCTGGCAGAACTCCGCGATTTCATCATTGCTGCCCTTGTCCTGCGCACCGAACTGGTTGCACGGAAAGCCCAGCACCACCAAGCCTTTCTTTTCGTATGCCTTATGGAGCTCTTCCAGACCAGCGAACTGCGGGGTAAAACCGCAAGCGCTGGCGGTATTGACGATCAGCATCGGTTTGCCGCTGAACTCTTTCAGTGCCACCGATTTGCCGGTGATGGTTTGTGCTTCAAAGTCGTAGACAGTGGTCATGGTGAAGTTTTCTAAAGGGTGGCGAAGGCACCCACCTTATCACTGTGGCAAAGAGCAGTCGTGGCAGTCGGCTATTGCCATGCGTCAGGTATGGGTTGCCGATGGCTCGCCTGCGGTGGTAAAGGTCGACAACAATGACGCCAGCAGTATCAACGCCCCGCCCACGACCGTACGCGCGCTGATACTGCCTGCGCCGAGCAAGACGGCCGAGACACTGGCGATCACCACTTCCGACAACATGATGATGGACGTGGCGCTGGCGGACAGGCGCGCTGCACCGTATTGCAGGCCCAGATTGCCCAGCAGTATCAACAGGCTCATGGCGGCGACGCCGAGCAGCCATGGCAGCGCCACGGCCGGCAGGGCCTGGACCACGCCCCATTGCATGCCTAGCCATGCGGCGAGCATGGACAGCAGGCCACCACCAGCAAACATGGCCAGCATGCTGGCGTCGGTCGGCGCGTGGCGCAGCCGGCGCAGCATTACATTGGTCAATGCAAAACTGAATCCACCCACCAGTGCAAGGCCATCGGCCAGGCTGTCGGGCCAGGGCCATGGCGACTCGGGGGTTTTCAATACCACCACTACGCCCACCAGGGCCAGAACCAGACGGGCCAGCGACGCGAGCTTGGGTTTTTCTCCCAGCAGCGGCCAGGCCAGAAGCACGACCCAGGCTGGCATCAAGTAGAACAGCAGCACGGCGCGCACCACGTCACCCACTGTCACAGCCCAGTTGAAGCCGACGTTGGTCAGGCCTGAGGCGATCAACAATATCCACAACCCGGGTTGTTGTACAAAGGCTTGCCAGGCCTTGGGTCGCACCAGCGCCAGCCAGACCAGAGCCACCAGATAGATCATGGCCGTGGCCCACATTGGGTGCACACCCAGTGCCTGCAGTTGGCGAAACGGCCACCACGATGTGCCCCAGGCAAAAGCGTTCAGCAGCAAGCCCAAGCCTGCCAGCCACGTTGCGGTGCCGCCCGGGCTCGGCGCCGTAGCGCCGCCATCTGCTCTAACCATGCAGCTTGTCGTGACGGGCTACTTCCAGCAAGTGGGCCACGTCGGCGGCGTGATCACGGCAATTGCGTTCATGCCAGCGTTTGATGATCCACATGAATCCTGCCACCACCATGCCGAATACCGTGATGGCCCCAAAAGCCGACAAGCCCAAGCCGGTAGACAGGCTATAGAACGCGCCCAGTCCCAAGATACAGGCCTGTTCATTGAAGTTTTGCACGGCGATGGAGCGGCCAGCCCCCATCAGGTTGTGGCCCCGGTGCTGCAACAAGGCGTTCATCGGCACCACCAGGAAGCCGCCCAGGCCGCCCAGCAAAATCAGGAAGGGTGCGGCCACCCACACATTGGTAATGAAGTTCAGCGCAATCACCAGCACGCCCATGCCAATCCCGAGCGGCAATACGTGGGTCGCCTGGTCCAGGCGCACGCGCATCGACGCAGCCACCGCGCCAATGGCAGTGCCGATCGCCACGACGCCCACCAGGGCCGACGCCTTGGTCATGCTGTAGCCCAAGGCGGTGGCAGCCCAGGCCAGCACGATGTATTTCAGATTGCCGCTGACGCCCCAGAAAAGGGTCGTGGTCGACAGCGAAATCTGGCCCAGGCGGTCGCGCCACAGGCGCAGGTTGCAGGTCCAAAAGTCAGGTAGCAAGCTGATCATGCGCTTGGGCAAATGGCGCATGGGCACGCCGGTTTCCGGTATGCGCGTATTGAACCAGGCGGCCAAGCCATAGACAAAAATGAGCACAGTGATGGCGGCTTCCGGCGCATTGTCGATACCGGTGTCCACCATGGGGCAGTCAAATGACAGCAGATAGGTCGACACCGTCTTGCCTACCAATTGCCCGCCCAGCAGCACGCCCAGGATGATGGAAGCAATGGTCAGCCCCTCGATCCAGCCGTTGGCCTTGACCAGTTGCGAGGGCGGCAGCAGTTCCGTCAGAATGCCGTATTTCGCGGGTGAATAGGCCGCGGCGCCCAGCCCCACGATGGCATAGGACATCAGCGGGTGCGTGCCAAACAGCATCATCAGGCAGCCCACGATCTTGATGCCATTGCTGAACAACATGACCCGCCCTTTGGGCATGGCGTCGGCAAACGCGCCGACAAATGGCGCCAACACCACGTAAAACAGCGCAAACATCGGGATCAGCGCCGCCTGCTGCCACTGGGGGCCGCCACTGTTGCGCAACAATTCCACGGCACCTACAAACAGTGCATTGTCGGCCAGCGAGCTAAAAAACTGCGCCGACATGATGGTGTAAAAGCCGCGTTTCATTCGTGAGGGTGCGCGCGCCGGTGTTTCCAGCGCGTCAAGTTTTGTAAAAGTCTCCAAACGTGTTGCGGTTATAGCACGCCCGGCGGTGTCAGAATCCAACATCAACCTAGCTTTAGCCATTTGCCATGCCCCGCCCCATCCTTGCCACCATCCATACCCAGGCCTTTCGCAACAATCTGGAATGTGCCCGCCGTGCTGCGCCGGACGCCCGTGTCTGGGCCGTGGTCAAGGCGAATGCCTATGGCCATGGCATTGAGCGTGTTTTTGAGGGCATGCGCGGCGCCGACGGCTTTGCGCTGCTGGATTTGAACGAGGCCCAGCGAGTGCGCGACCTGGGCTGGCGCGGGCCCATACTCCTGCTCGAAGGCGCCTTTGAGCTGCGCGACCTGGAGCTGTGCTCGCGGCTGGATTTGTGGCACACCGTGCACTGCGACGCCCAGATTGATATGTTGGCGGCGCACAAGACCAATGTGCCACAGCGCGTGTTTTTGAAGATGAACTCCGGCATGAACCGCCTGGGCTTCAAACCCGATCGCTACCGCACGGCCTGGGCCCGGCTCAACGCCTTGCCGCAAGTCGACGAGATTTCGCTGATGACCCACTTCAGCGATGCGGACGGGCCCAAGGGAATTGCAGAGCAAATGGCCATTTTTGCCAGAACCACCCAGGACCTGCCCGGTGAGCGCAGCCTGAGCAATAGCGCGGCCACGCTGCGCCACAGTGTGACCGCCGACCAGGCCGGCGCCCATCCCGACGTCTGCGTCGTGTCCGACTGGGTGCGCCCGGGCATCGCGATGTATGGCAGCGCGCCCGATTTTCCGCAGCACAGCGCCGCCGACTGGGGATTGCAGGCCGGCATGACGCTAACGGCAAAAATCATTGCTGTGCAGGATTTGCTGCCGGGCGACACCGTGGGCTATGGTTCCAATTTTGTCGCCGATGCGCCCATGCGTATTGGCGTCGTCGCCTGCGGCTACGCGGATGGTTATCCGCGCATCTGCCCCACCGGCACGCCGGTTTTGGTGGACGGGGTGCGCGGTCGCACGGTGGGGCGCGTCAGCATGGACATGATTACCGTGGATCTGACGGCGCTGCCACAGGCTGGCGCCGGCAGCGTGGTGACCTTGTGGGGCCACGGCGCCCATGGCGCTCTATTGCCTATTGACGAGGTGGCGGCTTGTGCACAGACCGTGGGCTATGAACTGATGTGCGGCTTGGCCACCCGGGTGCCGGTGGAGGTCAGTGCATGAAATATGTGCCCATCCCCGTGGCTCTGCTGGAGGTCGGCAAGCCGCTGCCGGTAGATCTGTGGAGTGCGTCGGGGCAATTGCTGTTGCGCAAGGGCCAGCCGGTGGCATCCGAGGAGCACCGTGACAAACTGCATGCGCACCAGGCGTCCAGTACGCCGGCCGATGCCTTGGCCTGGCAACGCAGCTATGAGCGCATGGTGCATGCGATGCTCAGTGCCGGCGCAGACCTGCAGGCCATCAGCAAATGCCCCATGCCCAGCGAGATCCCTGACAGCGATTACGTGGAAGGTGAGCCGCTCAAGGGCGGTTGGCTGGATCTGCAAGCCGTGCTGCGCGGCATTCTGTACCAGGGTGGGCTGGCGGTCAGCCCGCTGGAGCGACTGACGGGGCTGCAGGCCAAGGCCAAAGCCTTGCTGCAAGCCGACCCGGATGACAGCCTGTTTTGTCTTTTTCAGGCGCTGGCCGATTCGGCGCAGGGCTATTGTGCGACACACGCCCTGCTGTGTGCGGTGGTGGCCGAGCTGACCGCGCAAAAGCTCAACGTCGCCGCGGCGCAGCGCGATGCATTATTCAGCGCGGCCTTGCTGATGAATATCGGCATGGCCCGCGACCAGGATAGCCTGGCGCGCCAGCAATCCGCGCCCAGCGGCTGGCAGCGCACGCTGATCAAGGAGCATCCGCAAAAAAGCGTGGCCATCCTGCAAGGTTTGGGCCTGGTTGACCCGGAGATGCTGGACATGGTGCGCTGGCACCATGAACCGCAATCGCCTGAGGGTCTGCCCAGCACCGCCAACGCCCGGCGCATACTGGCCATGACGGACAGCTTTGTGGCCAAGATGGCAGCACGCAAAACCCGTGTTTCGCTGTCGCCAGTCAAAGCCGTCAAGTCCATGGTCATGGGTGCGGAAGGTCTGGGCTTGGGCATTGGCTCGGCCATGGCCCAAGCAGCAGGGTTTTACCCGCCCGGCACCTATGTGTTGCTGGCCAATGGCGAAACGGCTCTGTCGGTGCAACGCGGTGTGCGCGCCAACACGCCGTGGATCATCCCCATTCTGGACAAGGATGGCGTGGCTTTGGGCAAACTGCAGTGCCGTGAAAGCACCACCCCGGCCTTCACCATTGCGGCGGCTGTGTCCGCCGAGTCGATTCGCGTCACCGTCGCCATGGATACCGTGCGAAAAGCCAGAAGCAAGATTGCAAATTTGTAGTTTTGATCTGTAGTTTTATACAGTAATATGGCGGCATGGCCAAAGACAAGACGATTTACACCTGTACCGAATGTGGCGGCACAAGCCCCAAGTGGCTGGGCAAATGCCCCAGTTGCGCAGCCTGGAATACGCTGATTGAATCGGTTGCCGAGTCTGCAACCACCACTAAGAACCGCTACACCTCGCAATTCCAGTCCTTGGCCAAAACAGCCGAGGTTGCGGTGCTGGCCGACATCGACGCGACCGACGTGCAGCGCACACCCACCGGCCAGGACGAGCTGGACCGGGTCCTGGGTGGCGGCATGGTCGAAGGCGCCGTGGTGCTGATCGGTGGCGACCCCGGTATTGGCAAATCGACCCTGCTGTTGCAGGCGCTGGATTCACTGCAGCGCAGTGGCCAGTCCACGCTGTATGTTACCGGCGAAGAAAGCGGCGCCCAGGTGGCTTTGCGCTCGCGCCGCTTGGGTCTGCATGGGTCCCAGGTGAAGGTCCTGGCGGAAATCCAGCTCGACAAGATTCTGGCCACCATCGATTCCGTGCAGCCGGACGTGGCCGTGATTGACTCCATTCAGACCGTGTATTCAGACCAGTTGACGTCCGCACCGGGCTCCGTGGCCCAGGTGCGCGAGTGCGCGGCGCACCTGACGCGGTGTGCCAAATCCAGCGGCACCGCCATTGTGCTGGTGGGGCACGTGACCAAGGAAGGCGCATTGGCCGGACCCCGTGTGCTGGAGCATATGGTCGACACCGTGCTGTACTTTGAGGGCGAGACGCACAGCAGTTTCCGCCTGGTGCGCGCCATCAAGAACCGCTTTGGTGCCGTCAACGAGATTGGCGTGTTTGCCATGACCGAGAAGGGGCTGAAGGGCGTCAGCAACCCCAGTGCCATTTTTCTGAGCCAGCACGACGAGCCGGTACCCGGCAGTTGCGTCATGGTGACACTGGAGGGCACGCGCCCGTTGCTGGTCGAAATTCAAGCCTTGGTGGACAGTGGCGGTCCCAGCCCCCGGCGCCTGAGTGTTGGGCTGGACCGTGATCGTCTGGCCATGTTGCTGGCTGTGCTGCACCGCCACGCCGGCGTGGCCTGCATGGACCAGGATGTTTTTGTCAACGCCGTGGGTGGCGTGCGTATCAGTGAGCCCGCCGCCGATCTGGCCGTGCTGTTGGCCATCACGTCCAGCCTGCGCGGCAAGCCTCTACCCAAAGGCTTCTTTGCGTTTGGCGAAGTCGGTCTGGCCGGTGAAGTGCGCCCGGCGCCGCGCGGTCAGGAACGTTTGAAAGAGGCTGCCAAACTCGGTTTCAGCGTGGCGGTGGTGCCCAAGGCCAATGTGCCCAAGAAGTCACTGAGCAAGGAGTTTGAGGGCCTGACTATCCATGCCGTGGACCGTGTGGAAGAGGCTATGGAGATCGTGCGTTCCATGGGGTAGCGCCCGCGTGGGCGGGTGTTTGCTGCTGACAAGCTGGCGGCGACTGGCTATCATGATTTTCCCCATCAGGAGATACGCATGAAATTGAGCAATCTGTCGGTCGCCGCCAAACTCTGGGTGGCGCTGGCTATCGTCATCGGTCTTCTGGTCTTTACTTTGGTCGCGGCCACGGTTCGCAACCAAAGCCTGTCCAACCGCCAGGACGTGTATGCCGCCGAACAGATTGCCGCGATGACGGCCATCAGCAAGTGGGTAGGCCTATCGCATATCAATGTGGCGCGGGTCAGCGCCAGCATCATCAGCTCAGACCCGGCGGTGGACACGTTGTTCAAGGATTCAGTGGCCACGTCCATGAACGACATCGCCAGCATCCGCAGCAGTATCGAGAGCATGCAGTTGTCACCCGAGGCCAAGACTATTTATGAACGCATTGGCCAGGAGCGTCAGGCCATGCTGCAATCATTTACCAAGGCAGGTGACGCCAAGAAAGGCGGCGACCAGTCCGCAGCAGTCAACGAGATCAACACCGCCACCCTGCCATTGGCCGCCAAGTATCAAAAGAGCCTTGACGAGATTGCCGCGCTACAGGCACAGCAGACCGCCGGGCTGCAGCGCCTGTTTCAGGACCAACGCCAGGACGAGAGCTGGTTTGCAAAAGGCATGGTCTTTTTGTTAATCGTCCTGTTGCTCGGCGGCACCGTATTGCTGATTGGCGTTATCCGCCAACCACTGCGCGATGCCATCGTGGTCGCCGAAACGATTGCCGCGGGCGACCTGAGCGTCAAGGTCAACACCGACCGCGCGGATGAATTTGGCGAGATGATGAAGGCCATCGCCCACATGCAGGACCAGTTGGTGCATCTGGTTTCGGACGTGCGGGTCGGCACCGACAGCATGGCCGACGTCAGCGAAGAGATTGCCGCGGGCAACAATGATCTGTCGCAGCGCACCGAGCAGACCGCCGCCAACCTGGAAGAAACAGCCTCGAGCATGCAGGAGTTGACGGCCAACGTCAAACAATCGGCCGACGCGGCGCGCCAGGCCAACCAGCTGGCGGCATCGGCGGCCAGTGTTGCCCAACGCGGTGGCCAGGTGGTGGGGCAGGTGGTGTCCACCATGGACCAGATCAATGCCAGTTCGCGCAAGATTTCCGACATCATCAGCGTGATTGACGGCATCGCCTTCCAGACCAATATTCTGGCCTTGAATGCTGCCGTGGAGGCGGCCCGTGCAGGTGAGCAGGGTCGCGGCTTTGCGGTTGTTGCCAGCGAGGTGCGCAGCCTGGCCGGGCGCTCGGCCGACGCCGCCAAGGAAATCAAAGCCCTGATCAGCACCAGCGTAGAAAAAGTGGCGGACGGCTCGGCCCTGGTGGCCCAGGCCGGTCAAACCATGACCGAGATTGTCGGGTCGGTGCAGCGCGTGACCGACATCATGGGCGAGATCACTGCCGCCGCGTCCGAACAGGCCGACGGCATTGCCCAGGTCAACGCTTCGGTGGCCCAGCTGGATCAGATGACGCAACAAAATGCCGCCCTGGTGGAGCAATCCGCCGCTGCGGCCAGCAGCATGAAGGATCAGGCGCACCGCTTGGCCGGGGTGGTGGCGACCTTCAAGCTGGACGGTGCTCTGGCAGCCACGAAGACCCGATCGAACCCTGCGCGCCCGGCAGCTCGCCCGTTGCCCAAGCCCGTGTCCAAGTCCCCCGCCAGGGCGGCACCCGCATTGGCTCCGAAGAAGCCCAATCCGCCTGCGCAAGCCAAACTTGCAGCCCCTGCGAGCGGCGCTACCGCTTCGAGCAAAGCCAGTGGGACCAAGGGTGACGACGACTGGGAAACGTTCTAAGCGTGCAGCTTGTGCGTTCGGGTGCGTCCGTGGGTCGTAAAATCTGCGTTTCACAGACTTCGCCACCAAGGAAACTGCCATGAGCCTGCAACCTCCCTCCATGTCTGACCGCGACGGAAAAATCTGGATGGATGGCCAGATGGTGGACTGGCGCGACGCCAAGATCCATGTTCTGAGTCACACCCTGCACTATGGCTGCGGCGCCTTTGAGGGTGTGCGCGCCTACAACACGGTCGATGGCACCGCGATCTTTCGCCTGGAGGAGCACACCGAACGACTGTTCAACAGTGCCAAGATTCTGCGCATGAAGATCCCTTTCACCAAGGAGGCTGTGAATGAGGCGCAGAAGGCCGTCGTGCGCGAGAACAAACTGGAGAGTTGCTACCTGCGCCCCCTGACCTGGATTGGCGACAAAAAACTGGGCGTCTCGCCCAAAGGCAATACCATCCACCTGATGGTCGCCGCCTGGCCCTGGGGTGCCTACCTGGGCGAAGAAGGCATGCAGCGCGGCATCCGTGTCAAGATTTCCAGCTATACGCGCCACCATGTAAACATCACCATGACGCAGGCCAAGGCCGTCAGCAACTACACCAATTCGATTCTGGCCAACATGGAAGCCACCGATGATGGCTACGACGAGGCCATGCTGCTCGATGCGAATGGCTTTGTGTCCGAAGGCGCGGGTGAAAATCTGTTTGTCATCAAGAATGGCGTGGTCTACACGCCCGATCTGTCGGCGGGCGCGCTCAACGGCATTACCCGCAACACGGTGTTCCATATTTGCAAGGACCTGGGGCTGGAGGTGGTGCAAAAGCGCATTACCCGCGACGAGGTCTATATTTGCGACGAAGCCTTCTTTACCGGCACGGCGGCCGAGGTCACCCCCATCCGCGAGCTCGACCGCATCGAACTGGGCACCGGCAGCCGGGGCCCGATCACCGAGAAAATTCAAAGCGCGTTTTTTGACATCGTCAACGGCCGCAATCCAAAATACGCCCACTGGCTTACGAAAGTTTCCGCATGAGCAACGCAACCGTCGAACTCCTGGCTACCGAACTGAACCACCAAGGCGGTGTGTTTTGCCCAAGCCCCTTGGCCGGCATGAAAACCTGGGATACGCACCCCAAGGTGTACCTGGACGTCGGCCATTCGGGCGAAGCCAAGTGCCCCTATTGCAGCACCGTGTACCGCCTCAAGCCGGGCGAGCACTTCGCCGGCCACTGACAGCATGGCGTTAGCCCGGCCACGACGGGGCCTCTAATGATGCCGCGCGCCCTGGTCATTGCCCCCCAGTGGATTGGCGACGCCGTCATGACGGAGCCGCTGTTGCGCCGGCTAAAGGCTCGCGGCGAGACCGTGACGGTGGGCGCTGTCCCCTGGGTGGCTCCCGTGTACCGGGCGATGCCCCAGGTTACGCACGTCATTGAGCTACCGTTCACCCACGGAGGATTGCAATGGCAGGCGCGCCGCGCGCTGGCGGCGAGCTTGCGCGGCCAGTTCGATGTGGCCTACGTGTGCCCCAATTCCTTCAAGAGTGCGCTGTTGCCATGGTGGGCGGGAATTCCGAAGCGGGTCGGCTACCATGGCGAGTCGCGCTTCGGCGCGTTGACACAGCGCCTGGTCAACCCGGCCAAGGACCAGCATGCGCCAATGGTGGCTTTCTATTCGTCGCTGAGTGGTGACGCCGGTGTAGCCGCGGACCGCCCGCAGTTGCAGCTGGATCCGGTTGTGGCAGAGGCCGCGCTGGCCGGTATGCACATTCAGCGGCAAGCCTACTATGTGTTTGCGCCCGGCGCCGAGTACGGTGCGGCCAAACGCTGGCCGCCCAACCATTTCGCCGTGCTCGCCGAGCAATTGAGCCTGCCGGTGTTGTTGCTGGGGTCCGCCAAGGATGCCGCGCTGTGTGCGGAAATTACCCATGCGGTCAACGCGACCCAGCCCGGCAGGTGCCTGGATTGGTCTGGCCGCACTTCGCTGGACCATGCACTGGCGGCCATTGCGATGGCAAAAGCGGTGGTCAGCAACGATTCGGGTTTGATGCATGTTGCCGCCGCATTCAATGTGCCCCAGGTTGCCCTGTTTGGCTCCAGCAGCCCGCTGCATACGCCACCACTGAGCCCACTGGCGCACGTGGTCTGGTTGAAGAATGACCCGCAGTATCTGCCGGCCCTGGACTGCGCGCCCTGTTTTGAGCGGGAATGTCCCTTGGGCCACACCCGTTGCCTGGTCGATATTCAGCCCGACGACGTGCTGCGTTTTTTGTAATATAGGCGTTTTTGCCATTGAGAAGGAAAGCTCGCAATGAAGATGCGTTTGAAGACATGGGGCGCCGCTATTGGCCTCGTCACCGCCACCCTGTGGTGTGCCGGCAGCCTCCATGCCGCGCCGGAAAAAGTGCTCAATATTTACAACTGGTCGGACTACATTGCCGAGGACACGATCAAGAATTTTGAGAAAGAGACCGGCATCAAGGTCCGCTACGACAACTACGACAACAACGAAATTCTGCACGCCAAGCTGGTGGCAGGGCGCACCGGTTATGACATCGTGGTGCCCGGTTCGCACTTTGCGAAGACGCAGATTGAAGGTGGCCTATTGCAAAAGCTGGACCGCAGCAAGCTGAGCAACTGGGGCAACCTGGACAAGGGCTTGCTGGAGCAGCTGGGCAAGGTTGATCCCGGCAATGCCTATCTGGTCGACTGGCTGTGGGGCTATGTGACGATTGGCATCAACGTGAACAAGGTCAAGGCCGCGTTGGGTGACACGCCCATACCCGACAATGTCTGGAGCCTGCTGTTTGACACCAAATACGTCAGCAAGCTCAAGAGCTGCGGCGTCAGCGTGCTGGACTCGGCCTCCGAAGTCGTTCCCGCCGCCTTGATGTACGCTGGCAAGCCGGCCTATAGCCGCGACGTGGCAGATTACACGGCGGCGGCCAACGTGCTGACCGCCATCCGCCCCTATGTCACGCGCTTCTCGTCATCGGGCTATATCGAAGAAATGGCCAGTGGTGCGACCTGTCTGGTCATGGGCTATTCGGGTGATATCAACATTGCGCGCAGCCGTGCCGCAGCGGCCAAAGGCAAGACACCGGTGGTCATTGAAGCGCTGATTCCCAAGACCGGCGCCACACTGTTCTTTGACACCATGGCCATCCCCAAGGATGCGCAGAATCTGGAGAACGCCCACCTGTTCATCAACTACATCCTGCGGCCCGAGGT
>OUNL011259841.1_pt1 | contig 17685 bp, 23 predicted proteins | sample 1779831 | NCBI WGS metagenome assembly OUNL01 (sample SAMEA3914863, study PRJEB12502) | metagenome | biome: forest; material: soil | place: USA | collected 2011-09-16 | depth 0.1 m | reverse complement strand
ACGGTAGCGCGAAAAATTGTTGGGGAGCCCTAATGAATCTCAACGTGTCCAAATCGTTGCGAACCAAATTCCTGCTCGCTATGTTGCTGACGACGTTGGCTGCCGTATTGGTCGCACTCATCGCCATCACGGCTTATGACTTGAATCTCTACCGTGAGAGTTTGATCTCGGACATGAACACACAGGCCGAATTGTTAGGGCAGACCACTGCGCCGGCGCTGGAGTTTGATGACGCCGCCTTGGCGCGGGACAATCTGGGTTTGCTGAGGCTTCGACCCGAAATTCGTTCCGCTGCCATATACAACGCGCGGGGAGCACGTTTTGCAAGCTATCGTTCCAGCATTCAGGGCGTAGAAGCGCCCAATTTGCCAGAAGCGGACGGAGTTACCATCAAAGAGCGCTCTTTGCTTGTTTTCAAGCCTATCTTGCACAACGGGGAGATTCTCGGCAAAGTCTATATTCGCGCCGACTACCTGTTGTATGACCGCATGTTGAACTATGCGAGCATTGCGGCTCTAGCAACATGCGTTGCAATGCTCGCTGCCTATTTCGTATCCGCACTGTTGCGCAACGTTGTCATCCGACCGATTTTGCAGATTGGCGACGTAGCCCGTGAAGTGGAGCAGACTCGCGACTATTCCCGGCGGGCGGTGAAAGTCAGTAACGATGAGGTTGGTCACCTGGTTGAATCGTTCAACAGCATGCTGTCCGAGATTGAACGGCGAGCCAACGAGAACCATGCTGCTTCTCTGGCGCTGTCCAAGGAAATTGCCGAGCGCAGGCGCAGTGAAGACCAGGTCGTTCAACTCAATTCCCAGTTAGAAGAGCGGGTGGTGACACGTACGGCGCAACTAGAGACGACCAACCAGAAATTGATGGCTGCGCGGGTGGAGGCGGACAACGCGAACCAGGCAAAGTCTGAGTTTTTGTCCAGAATGAGCCACGAGTTGCGCACGCCGTTGAATGCGATCCTTGGGTTTGGCGAGCTGTTGGTGTCGGACAAAATTGCATCGACCTTGACACAAAAGAATGAATTCTCCCAGCACATACTAAAGGCTGGGCGGCATCTTTTGGTCTTGATCAATGAGATTTTGGACCTTGCATATGTTGAATCTGGTCGCTTATCGCTGTCCATTGAACCCGTTGCTGTTTTTGATGTCTTGTCGGAGTGCCAAGCCATCATGGACCCGTTGGGAAATAAAAGCGGTATTCGGCTCTTGTTTCCAGAGGACCACGGATTGAACGTTATGGCCGACAGAATGCGGCTGAAGCAGGTGGTGCTCAATCTACTTTCCAACGCTATCAAATACAACCGCGAGGCCGGCGTCGTAGTGATCGATGCTGCCACCGTTGAAGCCGACTACCTGCGTATTTCAGTACAGGACACTGGGATGGGCCTGCAAGCCGAACAGGTGTTAGGGCTCTTTCAACCGTTCAATCGCCTAGGTCAAGAAAACGGGGCCGAAGAAGGAACCGGCATCGGCCTAGTGCTCACCAAACGTCTGGTTGAATTGATGGGTGGAAAGATTGGTGTCAATAGTACCCCGGGAATGGGGACGGTGTTCTGGGTTGAATTGCGTGCAACTACCCCGACCCTCATGTTAGTCAGCGACCGCGTCGTGCTCCAGCAATTGGCTCCCATGTCAGGGTCGAAGTTGCCAACGTTGCTGTATGTCGAAGACAATCCGGCAAACTTGAAGCTGGTCCAAGAGATAATAGCGTTTCGCAAGGATATTCAGCTTTTGACCGCGCCGGACGGCAGGTTGGGACTGGACCTAGCCTTCGCACATCTGCCTGATGTGATCTTATTGGATATCAATCTGCCGGGCCTCAGTGGTTTTGAGATTCAGAAAATATTGCAAGGTGATCCAAGAACCGCCCACATCCTTGTCATTGCGCTCACGGCAAACGCTATGCAGCGTGAGGTGGAGCGCGGCATCTCCGCGGGCTTCTACCGCTACCTGACCAAGCCCATAAACCTGGAGGAATTCACTGAGGCAATTGAGAGTGCACTGCTCGTCAGTGCTCAGCATCGGGAGCAAAGTGCGAAGAAGAGTGGTACGCAATGATTGCCATGAGCGATATATACGCAGCCAAGATACTGATTGTTGATGACCAAGAGGCCAACGTGCTATTGCTTCGGCATATTTTGGTTGGTTCTGGCCCGGCCATCCATGATTTCCACAGCACAAGGATTCACCATAGTCGCTTGTCTGCTGCTTCGCTGGGTAGCCGATCCGAGAACCTGTCAAAGCTCAGGTAGCCGCTGACGAATATTTCGCCGGCCTTGATCGCTGTTACCAGCTCCAGAATGGCCACGACCTCCAATTGGCGGCGGTTGAAGGCGCGCTTGTCATCTGCATGGTCATGCACAAGGTCATGCCCTTTCGCCGGGGTGGAGGAGAATTGATACAGGCGGTCATTTGGTTCTGTGACCTCAGAGATTTCACTGCTATTTCCGACCGCACGCTACCAGCGAAAGTGGTTGAAATGCTGGACCTGCATTTTGATCGGGTTGGTGGTGCGGTCACTGCACAGGGTGGTGAAGTCCTGAAATTCATTGGCGACGCGGTATTGGCCATTTTCCCAGTAGGTTTGGATCCAAATACTGCGTGCGCGCATGCGCTGCGCAGCAGAAGACGCCTTGGGGGCGATTAATCAACTCAATCGCTCGCAGCACTTGGAGCGCGTGCTGGCGATCGGCATTGCGCTGCATGTGGGCGATGTCATGTATGGGAACATTGGCTCGCGCGAGCGCCTTGATTTCACGCTGATCTCGTTCGCCGTCAACGAAACGTGTCGGCTGGAGGCGTTGTGCAAGACATTGAAAACGCCGCCAATTTTTTTTGAGTAAACCTTTCGCAAACGCCTTGACGAACGAAGACCTCGTCGACCTGGGACCCCAGGTCCTAAAGGGCGTCACATCCCCCGTGCGTGTGTTCTCTTTGCGGCGATATTGTCAGACCGACTGACGCGACAGTTCCGCCATCCACTGCAGTAGCGTATCTGTCCAAGTCCTCAATTCGCCGGGATGCGATTGGGCCAATCCCAGCCCGTGCGGTCCGTGCGGGTAGAGCTTGAATGTGACCGGCACCCGTGCCTGTCGGCAGGCATCCACAAAGAGCTCCGAATGCCTATAGGGCACGATGGTGTCTTCGCGCGTGGTCCAAATGAAAACCGGTGGATGCTCCTGGTCCACATGCAATTCATTCGAGACCATGCGCCGCGTCTCTTCACTGGCCCCGCTGCGTCCAAAGAAGTTGTTGACACTGCCCAGGAAGGCCCCGGAGTAGTAGGCATCTACGAATGAAACAATTGGATATGCCAACACCGTAAAGTCCGGGCGGGCCGATACCTGTGGACACAGATCGTCGTCAGGGTGTCGGTATAGCTCCGGCTGGGTACTGACGAGCGAAGCCAGATGCCTCCAGCAGAAAATCCGGCCACGCCAATGCGCCGCGGGTTAATGCCCCACTCCTGCGCATTTTGGCGCACCAGTCTGACCGCTCTGGCTGCATCGGAATAGTTCTGCGGGTAGGCTGCGCCGGTACTGGTTGTTCCATACTCAACAAAAATGCCAACCATTTCGTGTTCGGCTGCCCACGCTGGCATGGCACTTCCGCTGCCATGGCAACTCGCATAGGAGCCACCGGCAAATACCAGCATGGCCGGACGCGGCTGGCTGGATGCCACGCTGGGGAATGTCAGTGTCATGGCCGGGCTCTCGCGGTTTGGCCACAACGGGAAGCGTAGTGGCGGCCGCGATTGCGTCTGTGGTTCAACGGCTTGGCGTTTGTTGTTCATCATGGTATTGAGAAATTGCCGAACGTCCATGCGCACCTGCGGCGTAGCCGCGACCACATGCCCGCCGTCGTGCTCGATGATCAACGGATTAGGGAACTTGTTTGCCAGTTGACGTGAGGCTTCACAAGGCACAACCCGGTCGGATCGACCGATGATGTGCAGCGTTGGACATTGGTAGCTGGATGCGTTGTCGTAGAGTTTGAACAATTCTGGATCGGCCACGGCAAAACCGCCAACCATCAGGGCGAAGTCGAAGCACAGTGGTTTGTCTGCCGTAGCCCGTCCATGGGGCGAACGAAGACCAACCAGGATGGACGTCAACGCCGCCCCCTGGCTGAATCCGAACACACCATCAAACGGCCCTTGCTTGCCAAAAATATCAATAATGGCTTCGCGAGTGCGCCACCATCCTTGGTAGTGCTTGGCTCCCGGGCCAACGCCCGCATTGGGCGGGTCGGCCGCGCGCAGTTCCGTTGTTGCGTGCCACCACCCAAAGTCGCCGGCAGCCAACGATGGCGCATCGATGCACACAAACTCAGCCAAGGCATCCAGTTCGTTCACCAATGCGGCCATTTGACTGCGCAGCGTGGCTGCGCTGCCGTGGTAGCCGTGCAGGCAAAGGATTTTGAGCCGGTTCATGGAATCTCCCTTTTTCAGTGTGTCAGCTTCAGTCGAACATTGCGCGGGCCATCGGCACAGCGCGGGGGCAACCAAGGCTGCCACCAGCATTTGGCGCCGACGCGTTGACATGGCGGACCGCATTCCTAACTCCTTCTCTTTTCCGGGGACGGGAAACCCCGTGAAGCTCGACTGTAGACTGCGAACGCCCATTTCTGGGTCGCAGTGTTTGCAAGGGACCATTGCAAATGGCGCACGAATAAGAGTCGCATTGCATGCCGACATCTGGCACGATGTGCCTCTATGGACACAGAAAAGTTGCGGTATTTCATTGAAGTGGCACAGCAGGGCAGTTTTGCTGCTGCGGCCCGACAACTGGAGGCTGACCCTTCTGCGGTCACGCGCTCGGTTGCCTCGCTGGAGAAAGATCTTGGGGTGCGCCTTTTGGAGCGCACAACTCGCCAGCTTGCGCTGACGGATGCCGGCAATGCCTATCTGGCGCACGCGCGCAAGTTGATGCTGGATCTGCAGCGTGCCGGTGACGAGGCGCGTGATCTGGCCGGCCAACCCGCGGGCATTGTTCGGGTCACGGCCTCTATGAGCTATGGGCACACGATTGTCATCCCCATGCTACCCGCTCTGCGCGCGGCCTATCCGGCGCTGGAGATTGACTTGGTGTTGGCCGATTCGGTTGTTGATCTGGTGGCCGAACGCATCGACGTGGCATTGCGATTGCGCCAGGTGGTGGACACCTCGCTGGTTGGCACGCGTCTGGCAAAGATTCGCTACCACGTGTGTGCCAGCCCGGCCTACCTGGCCCAGCACGGCAACCCGAGCGCGCCAGCCGATCTGGCGCTGCGCAACTGTCTGCGTTGCCCCTGGCCCGGCTATCGCACACAGTGGCGCTTTCGCGATGCAACGGGCAATATCCAAGAGGTGGACATCGACGGCTGGTTGACGTTGTCCAACTCGCTAGGCCTGCAGCGTGCGGCCATGGAAGGCCTCGGCCCCGCATTGCTGCCGGACTGGCTGGCCAAACCGGATTTGGCAGCTGGCCGCTTGGCGGATCTTTTTCCCGAGCTTGAAGCAACGCCAACCGACTTTGACAATTTCGTCTGGATGCTGCACACCTCGCGTTCCTATGTGCCCAAGCGGGTGCGGGCATTTTTGGATTTCACCAAAAAGCATGCGCACCCGCTTGGTAATCATTCTTGAGGATTTTGCAATAGACCCGTGCGGTCGAACGCTGGCGTGAGGAGCGCTGCAAATCTACAGTGGCGGCTCCACTACTTAGGAAGCAAGCATGCACACAATCAATCTTCAAGCCGCCGCACTCGCCTTGGCAATCACCGCACTGGTCGGATGTGGCGGAGGCAGCGACGCGATGGCGCAGACACCCGCGTTCACGCTGAGTAGCCCGGACCTCGCGTCCGGCACGTTCAGCAACAAGTTCATCCTCAACGGGTTTGGTTGCACCGGGGGCAACGTGTCGCCTGAACTGCGCTGGCAAAACGCTCCCGCTGGCACCAAGAGTTTTGCGCTGCAAGTGCTCGACTTGGACGCGCCTACCGGCAGCGGCCTGTGGCACTGGGCGGTATACAACATCCCAGCCAACGCCACCAGTCTGGCGCAAGGTGCTGGCAACGCAGCGGCAACGCTGCCAGCACCTGCATTTGGCGGCACCAATGATTTTCAGGACACCGGAGCCACCGGTGTGAATGGCAACTATGGTGGCCCATGCCCACCGGCTGGCGACAAAGCGCATCGTTACCAATTCACGCTGTTTGCAGTTGGCGTTCCCGACGTGCAAGTTGCTGGTCAGGCGCCGCGCACCGGTACTGCGGCCCTGTATGGCTTTGTGTTGAACAAGGGAATTGGCAGCCAATTGCTAGGCAAGGCGTCCTTTACTGTGCCCTACGGACGTTGATGCGATAGCCGCGGGTATGGACCTGCACACTACGGTCGCCCCGTTCATTTAGCGCGGCGTAATCTTGACTGGCATTGACTACGCAATGTGTCCCCTCGACGTCCGCGTCGAGGCCTGGACGCGACTTGCGGCAAAGGTGGATACCCCGCTTACTTCTCCCGCTGCTCTGCCCATTTCAGCATTGCATCCAGGGCCGGACACAGCTTTTGCCCCCACCCCGTGAGACGGTAGTCGACTTTTGGAGGTACCTGCTGGTGCACGGTGCGCTCCACGATGCCATCGGCCTCCATCTGTCGTAACTGTTGGGCAAGCATCTTCTGCGAGATCCCCGTAACCCGCCGTTCCAAATCCGAAAATCGCTGCACCTGTCCTCCGAACAAGTGAAAAAGGATGACCAGCTTCCACCGCCCCTCCAACATGCCGAAGCACGCCTCCACATCAATCGCCGCAGTGAGGGGGGTATAGGCCTTCCGATTGCCCTCAGAAATGGCACTTACTTTTTGGTTGGTACTAGCCATTTGATCAGCATATCCCCAAAATTGGCACATTGCAACTCACCGAGGAGGATTTATGAACCACCTTACCCCGACCATCGTGTCGCGCTACCTGGAATCGAAAGGCAATCCGGACAAATCCCTGTTGGCTGGCATATTTGATGCCAATGCGGTGGTGTTTGACGAGGGCGGCAGCTTTCGTGGGCTCAAGGCGATCCAGGATTGGCAATCGGCTACCGAAGCAAAGTACCAATACAGTTTGACACCGCTTGGCGTATCCAGCGCCGGCAACAGCGTAAAACTGCTTGCCCGGCTCAAAGGCAATTTCCCGGGAGAGGTTGCCGACCTCATGCATATCTTCACACTCCAGGACGATCGCATTGCGTCACTCGAAATCCGCAACCCTGTCGAACTCGAAGGGCGCCGTGCACTGGTAACCGCGGGCACCAAGGGAATTGGTGCGGCAGTCGTGGCCGTGCTTGCTAAGGCAGGGGCCACAGTAGTTACTACGGCACGCCATCGCCCAGAGCAGCTTCAAAACGCAATATTTGTATCTGCCGATATCACCACTGTGGCCGGGTGTTCCGCAATAACCCAAGCCGTGCAAGAGCAGTTGGGCGGTGTTGACATTGTGGTGCACGTCGCAGGCGGATCGTCGGCACCCGCGGGCGGATACGCAGTGTTGGACGAAGAACAATGGAAGAAGGCGTTGGACCACAACCTTTACCCAGCCGTCAGAATCGACAGGGCCTTGCTGCCGAACATGATCGCGCAAAGTGTGGGCGTCATTGTCCATATCACTTCTATTCAGCGGCAACTTCCGTTGCCTGATGCCACCACCGCGTATGCATCTGCAAAGGCCGCGCTCTCGGCCTACAGCAAAAGCCTGTCCAAAGAAGTCAGCCCGAAAGGGATTCGGGTCGTCAGGGTGTCGCCTGGATGGACAGAGACAGAAGCGGCTATGGGACTGGTGGCAGAAATCGCACGCAACAGTGGTGCCAGCTATGAAAGTGCCCGTCAGTCGCTGATGGACTCGCTGGGGGGAATCCCTTTGGGGCGACCGGCAAGACCCGCTGAGGTTGCCGAACTGGTGGGTTTTTTGGTGTCCAACCGAGCAGCTTCCATCACCGGAACTGAATACGTGATCGATGGAGGAACTGTTCCAACAGTCTGAGGGAAATTCGAGGACCGGCTGATTGGTGCCCGGGGCAAAATGTCAGCGACATTTGTCAACAAAGTACGCGGTACTGAATGTTTTGCTAGCGGCCGCAGACCAGGGTTTCGATCATCTGAACCAGTTCACTCGTCGATAAAACGATGTTTGGTGAACTACAGTCGAAACACTTCGGGCAACCCCGGCTCCGTACTCAGCTTTTCTATCACCAACTGAATAAACGCCGAAACCGCCAATGGCAGGTTCCGCCGACTCGGGTAGACAACGTTTAGACCCTGGCTGGCGCGTTGGTATTGCGGCAACACCGGCACCAACAAGCCGGCCAGAACATCGCTCCTGGCCATGGTGGGCGGTAGCAGTGCGATGCCCAGGCCGGCCAGAGTGGCCTTGCGCAGCGCCTGGGCGGTGTTGCCGCTGAAGCGTCCGGTGATCTGAACTTCCTCTTCCACTCCATCTGGGCCAGTCAGGCGCCACGTCGCGCGGTCGCTGGAATGGGGCGACGTTACACAGTCATGGTTCACCAAGTCTTGCAGCGTGCTGGGCGCGCCACGCGCAGCGATGTAAGCGGGGCTCGCCACCAAACCATCGCTGCGCGTACCGAGCAACTGGCGCCCAACGTAGTTTGAGTCACTCAAGGTGCCAGCGCGAAGCGCGACGTCGATCTGGTCGGCTATCAGGTCGGCATGGGCATCGCTGAGCACGAAGTCGAGTTGCACTCGCGGATGCGCGGCCAGGAAATCGGCCACCCATTCCATGGGAAAGAAGTCAAAGAAATCGGCTGGCGCTGCAACCCGCACCAAACCGCTGGGCTCCTGGCTGCCCGAGGCTAGTTCACGGCCCGCTTCCAGTAGCCCGTCGACTGAACCTGCGCAGCGCGCATGAAACTCTTCGCCGGCGCTGGTCAGCGTGAGTTTGCGGGTCGAGCGCTGCATCAACCGCGTACCAAGCCGCTCTTCAAGTTGCTGGATGCGTCGACTCACGGTATTGGGCGGCAGCCCCAGTTTGCGCGCCGCCTCGGCAAAGCTGCCGTAGCGCACTACCAATACAAACAGGGCGATGTCGTTCAGGTCAAACATGATGGGCAATTACCTCCATAAATGGATGAGTGCAATCCCATTGTGACATCTATTAAATCAATGGGTGCAACCCTAATCTTCTGGGTACCGGCCTTTCCCTTTTTTTCACTAACTTTTAGGAGCAACCCGTCATGACCTCACAACAACCCCGTATTGGCATCATCATCGGCTCAGCCCGCCAAGGCCGCTTCGGCGAAAAACCCGCGCGCTGGATACACGATATCGCCACGCAACGCAGCGACCTCGCGTTTGAGTTGATCGACCTGCGTGATCATCCATTACCTTTTTTTGATGAACCAATGTCACCTGCATGGGCGCCGGTAAAAAACGAGGCCGCGCTGCGCTGGGGCGAAAAGCTCGCCACGCTGGATGGCCTGATCGTCGTCACGCCGGAGTACAACCATGGCCCGAGCGCCGTGCTGAAGAACGCGTTTGACTATGCCTACAAGGAATTCATCCGCAAGCCCATTGGCTTTGTGGGCTATGGGGGCGTGGGCGCCGCCCGCGCCATTGAACAATTGCGTCTGGTCGCAACCGAGCTGCAGATGGCTCCGGTGCGCAATTCGGTGCATATCGGCATGGTGGAATTCCTTGGTATCTGGCAGAAGGGCAAGAGCTTCGACGACTTTCCGCACTTGGCGCAAGCCGCCACCGGGCTGCTGGACGATATGGCGTGGTGGGCCAAGGCGCTCAAGACCGCGAGGGCCGTGGCATGACTCCCACCATCGTCGCCAACGCCCGTACCATCGTCCACCGCACGCAAGGCAGCAACCATGGACCGATCACGCGGCTTATCAGCCCGGGCGACCTGGGACAAGTTTTGAAACCCTTTGTGTTTTTGGACCTTTTTGGCATCCAGCCGACGGTCGGCTCCACGGGCTTCGGCATGCACCCGCACTCGGGGATCGCCACGTTGACCTACATGATCGAGGGTAGTGTCGCCTATGAAGACACCACCGGCAAGAAGGGCGTGCTGAGCGCTGGTGGCGTGGAGTGGATGCGTGCCGGCAATGGAGTCTGGCACACCGGTGCACTGGTGGGCGAAGCGTCAGCATGTGGCTTTCAGCTGTGGGTGGCGCTGCCTCCTTCACAAGAAAACGCGCCAGCGCTTAGCCAGTATCTGGCACCTTCGCAAGTGCCGCAGGAAGGCCCGGTCCGCGTGCTGCTGGGGCGCTATGGCGCGGCACAAAGCACCATTGCCGCACCGGCTCTAATGAACTATCTGGCGGTGCACTTGAAAGACGGGGAGCGCTGGCGCTACAGCCCGCCTGCAGGTCACGTGGTGGGCTGGGCTGCAGTCAGCGTGGGCTGGCTCGATGTGGGTGACCGCGTTGGAGGCCTGCTCTGCCCGGGTGAGTTAGCAGTGTTTGACGAATCTGGAGGAGCCATTGACTTCCAGGCGCACGGTGACACCTCGTTCGTATTGGGGTCTGCTGTGAAACATCCACATGAACTGGTCATGGGCCACTATTCCGTGCATACCAGCAGGGCGGCGCTCGATCAGGGCGAGGCAGAGATTCAGCGCATTGGCAGGCTTCTGCGGAAGGAGCAGCGGCTTTAAACGGCCGACATCGTCGTCGTCTTTCCCTTGCCGGCGGTGTTGGCAGGTAATTGACAGGCCTACGAAACGAATCAAGAATGCGTTCTAAATGGCGCAGCTCCCCAATAGTGAATATCCCGGTGTGCAGCTGACTGTGCGGTTTCTGTGCGCCCCCCATGACCGGGGCACATTTTGACCAAATCATTGCCGCCGAAGATTCTGATCGTTGACGATGAAGAATCGAATCGTAAGTTGCTGGAGATTTTGGTTCAGGCAGAAGGGTATTTGGCGCTCGGTGCTGCCGACGGTGAGACCGGCATTGCACTTGCTCTGGCTGAGCAGCCAGACATTGTCTTGTTGGACTTGGCAATGCCGGGGATTGATGGGTTTGAAGTTGTTCGTCGCTTCAAGAGTGCGCCGCAAACTGCCGCTTTGCGCATTATTGTGGTTACTGCCAGGTACGATGCAGCGACACGACAGCGCATTGCGTCCTGCGGAGCTGATGGGGTCCTGGTAAAGCCCATTGATCGCCGGGATTTGTCAATGCGCCTGTCCGACTTGCTACGCATGGCTTAACCTTCCCGTACACCTAACGCCATACCCAACTTATCCCCAAAGTCGGTGGAGTACGCTGTGGATAAGTCGCAACTAACACCAACAAGCCACGCGGGCCATGGGCTCGAACAGGCCGCCTAAAAAATAGGCGTTCGTTTGGAACCCATGGCCACTGCGTCACGAAAGACCAAAGCCACTTTGCTCGTGTCTGCGCTGTCCCCAGACCGTTCTCGGCAGGGCCCAACTCTAGGGCGACCGCCACTGGTCAGGGCTTGGCACCCTGACCGCAACGCGACTCCCGATACCAGCCGGCGCAAGTGGCCAGCGCTGATCGCTCATCTACTTGCGGACCAGCGGAATTTGCAGATTGGTGGGCCTATTTTCTTCCTTGTCAAACCCTCGCCCATCGACGTTGCGTGCACCCCAGAACAACATATCGTGGTTGATATAGACCAGATCGAATTCCATGAAATTTGTCCCCTCGGCCAGCCCGAATGGCAGAAACGTCTTGCCAAAGATGCTCTGCGTGCCATTGACTTCCCACTTGCTGTACCCCTGGCTTGCGACCTTGTTCAGCAAGTCGGCGAACCCTTGGATCAGCGGTGTGACCTCATACGCCTGGTCGGCCATAAAGTCGACTTTTTGCGCACCAGAAGCGATGGCGTGCGGGCCGCGCCACAGCATGTGCCCCTTGATCTGAATGCGAACCAACGGTACCGCGCCATTGGGATCGGCCGAATTCACAACGGTGAGCTCAAACGCATCGCCATCGAGGTACTTGAATGCCCGCTTCAAGTAGAACGGCTTCAAGCTGCCGTCGGGGTTCCTGCTGGCGCTTGGCCTGACCTCCGGCGCGATGCTGACCCAATCACCAACCAATGCTGCCTTGAGCTGTTCCATATTAAAAACCATCCTTTCAGTCGTTGCGTTGCGCTCTGGTCGCACGGCGTCGGGCGCCGATGCGCATGAAGTCAGTGCGCTTGCCAAAGCAATCCACAATGGGATCAACGTGCATAATTTCCGCATGGGGAGTTCACCTTTAGGGCTGCGGCGACATCGCCGTGAGACACAACCAGTTTATGGGCGCCAAGCAGGAGGCGTTAGCCCAAATCGGCACGTCGTAAACCAAAATGCCCTGATTTCGCCTATTCTTGGCAACAGAGGCTAAGGAGTACTGCGGTGGTGTTTCGATTAGATGTATTCGATGACTTCCATGTGCGTGGCGCATCGGCGCCGGAGTGGAAACAGCGCTACCTGCAACTGTCGCCAGGTAGGATGCACAGCGCATTGGCAGAAGCGACATGGGGCAACGTTCACGTCTTTCGCAAGTGGATGAGCGAGCGGGTGATTCAACAAGGCTGCCTGCCGCCCGGAAAAATCTGCTTTGCGGTTCTAAACGACAGAGCCATCGGAACGCCTTGGATGCAAGGCCATGAGCTGCGCGAAGACTGCCTCTTTATCCTTCACGCTGGCCAGGAGTTCACGATCCATCGCCCGGGATCGATGGACCTATTGGCGGTGACCTTCGAGACCGAAGAGTTCAACCGCCTGCTGGACGCAAGGCCAGTGCCGCCAGATATGCACAAACTGCTTTCCCGCCCTTTGCTCCAGGCGTCAATCGCTGCGGTGCAGCACCTGAGGCACGCGCTCTTGGCGATTCTCGACCGGCCAGCGGTACCCCGTGTTAGCGCCAGCGCCTTCGATCCGGCGGCTTCACACCTTGTGTTCAACGCATTAATCGATATTTTGAGGGAAGCCTCTGGCACGACGCGATCGCTGGCCAATATGTCTGCGGTGTTCCTCGTCGCCGAATGCCATCGCATTGTCGCAGACGGCGGGGAAGCGCCACTGAGCATCGAGGCGTTATGCCAACGTCTTCGCACCAGTCCGCGCAATCTGCAAAATAGTTTTAAACGCGTTGCCGACACGACGCCTGTGCATTATCTGCGCAGCCTGCGGCTTAACGCCGTTCGGCAACGACTGATGTCAACACAACAGGCGGTTCTTACGGTTTCACAAGCCGCAACAGACCAGGGGTTTGACCATCTAAGCCATTTCACTGATCGGTATAAAACGCTGTTTGGTGAACTTCCGTCGCAAACCGTTCGAGATCGCGTTATCGGTAGTCGCAATCCCGTCCGTCCCGGGCAACGGTCCTGAGGCTACTTTACCCGGACCGAAACTGGGCATGCAAAGCCTGTTCCGTGCTCAGCTTCTCCATCACGAACGCAGTTAGCGCGGACTCCGCCAATGGCTGGTACCGCCGGCTAGCGGTGGCCGTTGCTCCAGCACGGTCTGCGCCTGCTGTCACACTTACCGGCCCAGGTGCATGAGCCCGTCCGACGAGCTACAGTGTATAGCTGTAACGACTCGCGTTTGAAACCGCTCCGACTTGCAATCAGCGGCTTTGCCGACTCAAATTAAATGCAACTGACCGCACGGTCAGACTCACATTATTTGCAAATCAAAATTGGCTGCATTGCGCCGCAAAGCTGCTAGTAGGGGCGCTGCAGAAAGCGGAAGAAATCGTACGCTAAGGCATTTAAAGGCGCTTGCGCGAGAACGGGTACAACATCAAGCACCTGACCGACAACCTGGGGGATCAAGCCGTGCGAGGCGCGGTCTTTGCTTGTCGGCCAGCTCGCTAGGAACTGCATGATCGCCTGATGCGGCGGGCGTTGCGCTGTTACGCTGCGTCATTCTCAGCCAATGTGCTCCCTAAATGGCTGATGCAATCGGGTCGGGGCGCCGATGTTATCGGACCGCAACACCAAACGTACTTTAAATTCCGTTTTCTGAGATGCCACTCGTTGTCAGAGTACCATTGCTATCGGCCCAAAACGGCATGGCATAAGCTAAACCGGAGTTCACCTATGGCAAATAGCGTCAAGGTTTTGTTGGTTGATGACCATGCCATGTTTCGAGAGGCGTTGCGACATATGCTCGACGAAGACGCACGCATCAAGGTTGTGGGCGAATTGGGCGATGGTGCACAGATCGTGGAAACCATTGCTGAGCTATCGCCGGACGTGGTTGTCATGGATGTCAGCATGCCCAATATCAACGGTATCGAGGCAACCCGCAACCTGCTGACCTTTCACCCGAAGGTCAAGGTAGTGGCACTCTCAGGTTACAACTACAAACAATTCGTTCTTGAAATGCTGGAAGCAGGGGTGACGGGCTATGTGGTTAAATCGTCTGCGGCCCAGCAACTGCGTCAAGCGATCCACAGTGCGGCCAACGGCCACACTTATCTGTGCCCCGAGGTGTCTGATATCTTAGTTCGAACGAGCCGCAGGCTCCCACATGCGGACGCCAAAGGCCCTGACAATCGGCGTCTGGGTCGGCGCGAGACTGCCGTGTTGCGCATGGTGGCACAAGGCGAAAGTTCCCCACAGATTGGCCAGCAACTGCACATCGCATCCAGCACCGTGGATGTGCACCGACGCAATCTGATGCGAAAACTTGGGCTCCACACCGTAGCCGAGCTGACCAAATACGCCATTCGCGTGGGTCTGGTGATGTTGTAGGCCCATCCTCGCAGTGCCGGCTCAAGGCGGGCGTTCCGCCGTGACGCTGCGTCGCGCTCAACCAATGTTAGTCGAGGCGCCGATATCATCGGGCAATTACACCTAGGGCTGCGTACCCACAATTCGCACGATTTTTTGTGCGATTTCCTCCGGCGACATCACAAGATCAATGCAACCACTAGCGATTGCGCTTTCGGGCATATCGGGTTGGCTGGCGGTATTGGGTTCTTGTGCAATGGTGATGCCGCCTACCTCCTTGATGCCGCACAGCGCCGCGGCCCCGTCATTGCCATAGCCCGACGCAATGACGGCGATCACCTTGCCGCTCCAGTATTCGGTCAGCGAACGCAAAAACACACTGATGACATCGGACCAACCACGCAGCTTGGAAATGGGCTTCAGTCTGAACTTTCCTTTCTTCAAATGTAGATACCGATTCGACGGGATGATGAACACCCGATTCGGCGCTATCTAAAGCCATTCTGAATTTAGTTCGACAGGCATTTTCGAGAAGCCGGACAGCATGACATGCAGCCGCGTCGGCACTATCGTGATGTGATTCACGATGACAATCGCCACCCCCAGATTGGGTGGAAGATTTTGCAGCAGCCTGATGTACGCATCCAGCGCACCGGCTGAACCGCCAATACAGACAATTGGAAAGCTATTCATCGGTAAGCTGATATGCTACGCGCGGTTGGAGCCGTCCTTGAGCTGTCGCTCACAGATAGGCGCAGCCTTCGGAAAAGGTTAGAGCACCCAATGTGGAAATGACAAAACGCACGACTCGACCCAAAGCGAGCAATAGGATTTACTACATTGGCAAAGGAAGGAGTACCCCATGTCTCACGAACCTTCATTTGAAACATGGATGTACATTGTGGTACCACTGTCGCTACTGGCACTCGCCATCGGGTTGATCCTATTTTCAATCGGAAAGGAACGCGCGCGGCGGTCCAGAAATCCCAAAAAGAAAGGGTGACCTGCAAGGGCATCCTCGGGACTTGGCACAGAGCTACTAGGTGTGTGAGCCGGAACCCAGAAAATTGCGCTAGTCACGCCGCCGCTGTACGATTCTCTTGCAACGACGCAATCAGCGGACAGGAGACATTCCCCTTCCGTGCATGGCAGTTGCACTCAAGCTCGGATAGCACGGCTTTCATGCAGGCCAGGTCAGCCATCTTTTCGCAGCCGTTGGGATAGACCCACCATTCGTGTCACCAGCGGCCATGTCGATTGAAGCACCGCCAGAATATCGCCGAAGGCTACTTCCGACCCCGGCGCAAATGTCGGTAATCGCTCCAGGTCAGCCAGATAACGAAGCCATCCAGCACCGTGATAAGCAACAGCAGCAGCGACTGCGTAAAACTGTATCGGTACATCTGATAGAGGATGAACAAGCTGAACACCGCGATGGCGGCCGGATAGTATGCGAGCTTGCCCCGCCAAAGACCGATGATGAGCCAAAGTTTGATGATGCCGTGGCTGAGCAAATAGTACGCGGCGAAGTGTTGACTGCTCACTGACAGATTTGGGGCGGCATGGAGCAGATAATTTGCAACGAAGTCGCGCGGGTCCTCCATCAATTCCGTCCGCGTGACGGCTTCCACCAGGTCGAACACGAACTGCTGGGCGACAAAGTAGATGAGCATGCCGGCGATAACTTCCACCGCTGCAAACGCGCCTTTGAGCGCGAGGCTGACCTGAAAGGCGACATGCGCGTTCTGGTGGCCGAACAGTTTCTTCATGCTGGTCATGTTCACCTACTAGGATTTAAACAGCAATTTGTGCGGAGTCGCACCCATGGGGTCAGACCGTGCGAGGTGCGGCACTTTCTCGCCGGCCAGCGCACGGCCGAGCGCACTCAATTGTTCCATAATCGTCCGATGACAGCGGACATTTCACATTGAAGCTGCGTGGTCCACATACGGGGCCTTGGTGGCATCGGCACAGTTGAATCCAAAACTGCCATTCAGGTCGGCATGGCCGTCCTGAGCTTCTGCGGGGTCCGGCGTGCCCAGTTTCAAGGCGGCTGATGTCAACTCCACGCCGGATAACGTGCACTGGGCTGCGAGGTCAAATTTGAACATGATCGCGGCACCACAAAGCTGCGCAAACACACTTTCAGCTGACGTGCGTTCGGCATCGTGCGGGAAACACGCTCGAAGCCCAGCAGATTGCCCATCGGTGAAACCAGCAGGATCGTGAGCTTGGTAGTATCTACGGCGTGCATCTGCCATGAAAAGACCAGAAAGGGCAGCAGAACGAAGCCGTTGCGCCGCAAATGGATGAGGGGTGTGACGCCATGCGCCCAGCAGGTAGGTATGCATATAACAATCCTCCTGTGTTCAAAAGGGTTTGCTCACACTGAGATATACCGTGCGCCGCTGGCCCCACTGCGGCGCCCCTACGCCAGTACCAGAACCGTCGAGTAACTGGTACATGTTGTCGAACAGGTTTTGCACCGAAATCCGGGTATCGAGCTTGCCAAATACTGAGCCGGCGTCAAAGCTTTTGGCCAGGGCCATGTTGACGGTGGTGTAGCCAGGCAGGTGCTCGCTGGTGACAAAATCAGGCGCAGGTCGGCGGCGACTTCGTTGCGCTGCTTCCAACCTACAAAGTTCAGGCTGTGGCGCACCATGTGGACCAGGCAGAGTTGCACGGTGGTCTTTGGAAACACCGCCTCAATCGCGTCGGGAAAGCCTTTCAGGCCGTCCACGCAGGCGATGAAGATGTCGCTCACACCCCGGTTCCTCAACTCGGTCACGACTTGCAGCCAGAACTTGGCCCCTTCAGTTTGAGCCATCCACAGGCCCAGCACTTCCTTCATTCCCTCCAGATTGAGGCCAATGGCCAGGTACAGGGCATTGGTGCGCACCGCGCCGCTGTCGCGCACCTTGACGGGGGCTTTCCAGAATTTCGCCGACGATGCGTTCATAGTCGGCACCTCTACCTCTACCTCTACCT
>OUNL010001288.1_pt5 | contig 17774 bp, 16 predicted proteins | sample 1779831 | NCBI WGS metagenome assembly OUNL01 (sample SAMEA3914863, study PRJEB12502) | metagenome | biome: forest; material: soil | place: USA | collected 2011-09-16 | depth 0.1 m | reverse complement strand
CACCGCCGCCGCCGCCGGCAATCATTTGCGTAGCAGTGCCGGCATTCACATTGCTGGACCCGCCGCCGGTTCCACCGGTGCCACCTTGGGCTGTGATGCTGCCACCGCCACCGACAAACAGGCTCAGCGTAGTGCCTCCCACGCCAGTCAGTGTTTGGGTGACCACCCCACCTCCGCCGCCGGCACTGCCACTGGTGGCGCCGGCACCACCCGCACCGGTTGCCACCACGTTGACCGCTGCCACACCCGCAGGAATGACACAGCTCGAAGCCCCAGGGTTTGTGACAACGCATGCCCCCGCGTGGGCCGCAACGCCAGACAAGCCGGCGACCATGGCGAACAGAAGTGGTTTGAGCGTTCGCAATGCAGGCGACACACAGGAAGTGCGCAGACGGGGACTTGATGTTGAATGGGTGTGTGAATGGAAGTGCATGTCGTTCTCCGATTGATTTGGTAGCAAATTTAGATGTCAAAAAAACAACCACAAATGCCAAAACAGACTTGGCGCCATCGCCCTATCGATCTATCGCTTTTGTTGTCGTGGTCGTTGCAAACGAATGTAGAAAAAATAGACGCGGCGCGCGTCATACTTACGTATAGGTTGAACGCAAAAACATTGCGCAGCCACTGCGCCCGGTTCAGCAGATTCGATTTATGATCTATTCACAGCAGCGTCAGCCCAAGGGCGGTGCATCCAATCGTCAAGAAATTGAGGAGTTGTCTTGGATCCCATCCGCGGCCCAGGTGATCCACGTTTTCACGGCACGGTTGACCCAACCCGCCGCGATGCATGCCGCACATTGCTCGGCGTTGGTGGTATGGTGTTCAGTGCTGGTGCATTGGCAGCGGGACCCAGTCTTGTCATCCGACACCCCGCCCCCGAATCAGCCAACGACATACGCAGAAAATTTGCCTACCAGGTGCTGGCCATGGCACTGGACAAGACGGTTCATGACGCTGGCCCTGTGACATTCGCCGCCGCGAACGTGCCCATGAGCCCAATTCGCACATTCAAGGAGCAGGCGTCGGGGCACATCGACTTGTCGGTCAGCACCTACCTTCCACCAGAATATCGTGACACCTTGCAAGTCGTACCCTTCCCCATTGATCGGGGGTTGAACGGGCAAAAGGTTTGCATCATTCGCAAAGAAACGCAGGCGTTGGTCGACAAGGTCAAATCCATAGACGACCTGAAGGCGTTTCCCATCATTCAATCCGCACAGTGGGTTGAGGTGGAGATACTTCGCAATGCCGGCCTCACAGTGGACACTCCGGCCGTAGTCTATGGCCCGCTGATGAACTGGCTCAATGTCGTGCGTGGTGAGCTGCTGGCCCGAAGTGTTGGCGATATTGTTGCTGAACTGAAGGCGCGCCCGGAATTGTCGGATGTACTCACTATCGAGAAAAATCTGCTGTTGCAAATTCAAATGGCGCGGTATTACGTGGTTCGCAAAGACGCGTCTGGCGAATCGCTGAAGAACCGGATTCTCGAAGGGCTGAACCGCATTCAAAAGGATGGCTCCTACATGAAGGCCTATGCCACCTACAAGGCAACAGCCTTGTCCGGCCTCAAGCTCAAGGGGCGCCACGTGCTGCGCATTCCCAATTCGGCGTATTCAGCCGAGTATTTGACTGACAAGAAAGAGTTCTGGGACGACCTGCACACCGAGCTGTTGTAGCTATTATGGTGCCATCAGTCTGGCAGCCACTGCACCGTGCCACGGTAGGCATGCCAACTGGCATGCCCTAGCAATGGACCGGTCAACAGCACGCCCAGGCCCCATGGCAGTAGCAAGGATGCTACGACCAGCGCGGTGATGATGGCACCCCACAGCAACATGACACCAAAGTTGTTGAAGAACACTTCCATGCTAGTGATGCCGGCAGAAATGGCATCCGTATCCCGGTCCAGAATCATGGGTATGGAAACCAGTGCAACGGCAAAGACCAGCACGGCAAACGCGCCACCCACGACCACATACGCGACAACAAATTCCCAGTTCTCCGGGTTGAACACGGCCTGCACCACGCTGCTGGTAGAGGGCATGCCCGTATTGAAGAACACGGCAAACACGATCAGTGAGGCTCTGCCCCACAGCAACTCCAAAACAATCAGCACCAGAATCAGCATGGACATGCTGCGCAGGTGATTTTCCCAGCAGGTCACGGAGGCACCTAGCGTCGGCACTCCGCCCTGTTCCCGCCTGCGACTGACATCGTACAGCCCCATGGCCAGAAAGGGCCCTAGAAGCAGGCAGCCTGAGGCAATGGACATTGTGTATTCGGGCTTGTTGCGAAACACGGCACCCAGCACCAGCGCCATCAGCCAAAACGACACGCCGTAAAAGGCCGCAATGCCCGGGTGGGCCAGCAGGTCACGCGCGCCGGACGCCAACCACCGGAAAAGATCAGCAACACGCACCGGCACAATGTTCTTTTTGGGCGCGTCGGACACCGGCGCAACATATGGATCTACTGGGGGTTCTGGCTGGGTTGGATGCATGCCCACAGACTAACGGCCACTGCTGGCCTCTGCAATGGCGGTAAACACTGAATTTTGGTGGTTACGCCTGTTGCTCAAGAATTGTCTTGAGCTGTGTCAAGCCAATGTCGCTCTGCCGCCGCAATGATTTTTTTACGAGCGCTCGAATCAAAAGTCTCCCGATATCCGATTGGCTGCGGCTAAAGAACTGCCACCGCAAGACAGTTTCATTGTCCGACGTTTTCATTAGACGAACCTCCATGCGCGGATGGACAGGCGCAAACGATCCCTCAGTGATGAATAAAACAGGAGATTGACTCTCTACAACTTTAATGGCCATTTTTCGGCTGCGCCCGGTCGGCAGTCGAAGGACCTCGGTGTAGATTTTTCCGACTGATCCATGCGGTTCACTGTTTGCCGATTCAACCGCCACAACGCCAGGAAACCACTTGATGTAGTTCTCGTGATTTGAAAGGAACGTGAATACAGTCTCAATCGGACACTTGATTGACAAAGTTTCGTCGACCAAGGCTATATTAGGTTTTTGGCTCATTTTACAATGTTTACACATTTGATACAATGTGTCAACTTACCCATATGACGAATTCAGCCACTACCAACCATGTCTTGCTTGACGGAGCCATGCAGCAGTTTGCGCAGCATGGTTATGCCAAGACATCCATGTCCGACATTGCCAAAGCTTCCGGCATATCACGCACGTCTCTCTACAACCACTTCTCAACAAAAGAAGATGTCTTCAAAGCCCTTAGTGGGCGGATAAACGAACGGGTTTACAACGAAGTGGTCACCGCGCTCAACAACACGGGGCCTTGGGAGAGCCGCCTACTCGGCATCATCAACGCCCGTGTCAGCTGGGTGTATGAAATGCTGCATGCGTCTGAGTTCGGTCGCGAATTGATCAACGAAAAAAACAAGATTTGCGGTGGTGACGTTCTGGCTGCCAACGACCGTTTCGAAGCACTCATCCGAGATTTGTTGACAAACAATCTGGGCCGGCGCGCTGACAGCGCTGCGCTCACGAATGTGCTGATTCAGTCGGTGAACGGCGTCCTTGAAAAGGCCAGGACAAAGACGGAGGCACAACAGAGCGTGTCGCTTTTGGTCGGTATATTCTGCAAGGGTATGATGAAAAAATGAAATCCACCTTTGTTCGTTCTTTGACAACCTTCTTGCTACTGACTGCGGGTTGCTGTGCAGTGCACGCCGATACCTGGCCATCGCGCCCCATCAAGTTTGTCGTGCCGTTTGGCCCGGGCGGGGCCAACGATTTGGTCGCCCGTGCTGTAGCAGAAGGCGTGTCCAAGCAGCTGGGGCAGCCAGTTCTGATCGAAAACAAACCAGGCGCGGGGTCGGTGCTGGGCGCTGAAATTGTTGCCAAGGCGGCACCGGATGGCTACACGTTTCTGGCGCCAGCCGCCGGCGTCATCACCAACGCCATGATCAAAAGCAGCATGCCCTACAAGGAAGAAGACCTGATTCCTGTGGCGCTGATGGCGGTCAGCCCATCCATTATCGTGGTGCCGGTGGACTCCCCCATCAAGGATTTGAAAGGTTTTCTGGTGGCATCCAAGACTGGTACGGGCTTGAACTTTTCGACCGCAGGCACCGGCAGCACACCGCATTTTGTTGCCGAGATGCTGCGCCGTGAGTCTGCGCACAGCAAGCTGCTGGTGGTGCCCTACAAAAGCGGTTCTGAGAGCATGTTCGCAGTCATGAGCAAGCAGGTGGACGCCACTTCAGAGGCCAGCGTAGTCGTGCTGCCGCAAATCAAGGGCGGCAAGTTACGCGCGATCGCATCCACCTGGAGCGGCCGCATTGCTGCGCTACCCGATGTGCCCACCGCCAAAGAACTGGGAATGTCTGGCGTCTTAATCGGGCATTGGTCAGGCGTCTTTGCCCCCAAAGGCACGCCCGAGGACATTTTGGACAAGATGAACCGCGCCGTGGACGCTGCTATCAAAACCAGCGAAGTGCGTGCCCGTTTGATTCCCCAAGGCATTGACCCCATGGGCGGCACGCGGGCCGACTTTGTGAAATTCATGACGGCCGAAAAGGCCCGCCTGGCACCCATCGCCAAGGGTGCCAATATGAAAGAAGATTGACGCTAATAGGAAAAGAAAGGAATTCGCATGAAATACCAAGTAACTTTGTTGACAGCTATTTGCCTGATGGCCGCAGGGCCGTCAATGGCTGCGAAGCCACTGCCGAAAAAGGCAGCGCCTGCAACGGCACCGCGAAAGGCTGTGTCTGCAGCACCGGCTGCAAGCAAAGAAGAGCTCGCCAAAATTAGTGCAGTCGTGGAGGGCTTTCGCACCGCCATCATTGCGAAAGACAAAGAGAAATTCCTCAAGCTCTTTGTCAGAGACGGCATCACGTGGATTGGGATAAAGGACAGCGCCAGTTTGGCCCTCCACAAAGCACATTACCCCGACTCGAAAGAGCGCAAGGCGCCACCGAACGACAACCATTTGAGCTTCATTGGCTACATAGTGGGAACTCCTGCCCCTACCGAGGAAAAATTTAGCAATGTTCAGATCGATAGTGACGGTGAAATTGCCACTGTGCGGTTTGACTATAGCTTTCACGTGAACGGCAAAATGAACAACTGGGGCAAGGAGGCTTGGCAACTGGTGAACACCGAAGAGGGCTGGAAAATTGCCTCGGTCGTTTGGTCCGCACGCTTCCCACCAGAACCGGCGCCGCCGGTGCGCAAAGAGATAGCGCTGGCTCCCGCTCAATTGGAACCCTTGGTCGGCAGCTACGAATTACGGCCCGGCAGCGCGCTGGCAATTGAGCTGGATGGTGATCACTTGCGGGTAACGCAACGCGGCGCCGTGTTCCCACTGTACGCACTATCAGCCACACGATTTTTCGACAAGGCTTTTGGGCCGGTTTACGAATTCAAAAAGGATGACACGGGGGCAGTCACTGGCGTGGACATTGAACTCGATGGCCAGACCTTCACGGCGACGCGAAAATGACTGAAATAGCCTTCCACAGTGAAGGCTTTTCCATTCGAGGCCAGCGCGTCAACGAGCTGGATTGGTACGAATTTGACACGGTCATTGGTGAAAAGGAATTCAAGGGCATAGGCGGGGAAAACCGGGCCATTTTCCTACGCAGATTGGCAGACATCTTGTCCATGCGAACGACATTGCCCATGCAACAGGCAGGGTATGGTCGATATCGAGATTTGGTCGGTGGTGACGGCACGGTTTACATCGGATTTTTGGTTGTTTCTGGCTACAACACGTTCTACTTCTTTGCGCGCGACGGTGTTCTGAGCCATGTCGTTTTTGCAGACCGAGACGGCACGCCGCTCGGCGATGCCCCACTACCCAATGGCTTGGCCGAAAAATGGTTAGGTGCGCTTGCCGCGCTACAAGCGTAAATTTCTGAGCGCAATTCCAGCTTTTGGATTAGATTGAGGGGCGTCGCGCCGTGCGTTGAGGCGCAATGTTCGGAATACTCAGGAGTTGCTCCATGAACCATTCGCCACGTGTCACACGTTGCTTACAGCTTGTAACAGTTTGTTGTGTTGTAGCTGCTTGCGCACCGCAGGAAGGTGTTCGCAGCTCTTCGCCGGCGACGCCCGCCGCGGTTACCGTGGCACAAGCCACACCACCACCTCCACCGCCAGTAGTTGCCCTGCCCTACAACGAGGCAATAAAAGTAGCGGCACGTGACCTGTTCACCAAGGCCAAGCTGCCGGAGGGCCAGACCTTCGATGTCGTCATCGACCCACTGGTAGATGGAACAACCGGCATGCAATCGGTTGCCACGGCCGCGCTGGAACAGCAAGTGACAGAGCTGGTTTCCAGCAACTATCCGCGCTACCAGATCAAACCGTTGAATTCCGCCAATCTGAACACCGCTCCGCTGGTGTTCATTGGCACGTTCACCCCCATCAATTTGCAGGGCAAGGCAGCCGGTGAACGCGATGCTTACCGCGTTTGCTTCGCGCTTGCGGACCTCAAGACGGGCAAAATCGTCAGCAAGGGTTTTGCCAGGTCACAAACCGAGGGCATTGACGCTACACCGCTACCCTACTTCCGTGACGCCCCCCTTTGGGTCAACGACAAAATTGTTGAAGGCTACATCAAGACCTGCCAGGGTACTGCCGCGGGCGACCCGATCAAGCCCGACTATCTGGACAAGGTGTCGGTCGTTGCCGGCATCGACGAGGCCACCCGGGCCTACAACAAGAAGCAATACAAGGAGTCGTTGGCACTCTTCACTGCGCTGCTGAAAAACCCGGCAGGCGACCAGCCCAGAGTACACATCGGCATTTACCTGTCGAACATCAAACTGGGGCGGCGTGAACCCGCGATGAGGGAATTTTCGAATATGGCCGCCCAGGGTATGAGTGCCAAGCGCCTGGCCGTGAAATTTGGCTTTCAAAGCGGGGGTGCCGCGCTGGCCAAGGACGACAACCCCTATGACCGCTGGATCAAGGAGTTGGCCAGCGTTTCATCCAAAGTGGCAAAAACTTCCGAGTCGTGCTTCGAAGTGGGCGGCCATACCGGGCGCGGGGGTTCGGAACCGCTGAACGAACGCCTGGCGCTGCAGCGCGCGGAATACGTCAAACAACGACTAATCGCAGAGCGCAAGGACCTGGCCAACACCATCAGCACCAAAGGCTATGGCTCTAGCGAAGCACTGGTCGCAACTGGCAAGGGTGACCCGTTCGATACCTTGGACAAACGCATCGAGTTCAAGTCAGCCCCATGCCCGGTCAAGGGTTGAGCCTCTGGGTGAGCCGCCTTATTCGATACTGTTGTGCGCTGGCAGGCGCAGCCTGCGTCTGGACGTCATTCGCCCGGCCAGTCCAAGCCGCTGAGGCGCCGATATTACGCGCCAACACTGGTTCGCACACGGCGCCAATTCGCGCACTTGACGTTGACAAACTGGGGCGCTTCGCAGTTACCGCCGCGGACGACAAGACCGCAAGCGTGTGGGACCTTGCCAGCGGCAAATTGTTGCAAGTTCTGCGCCCCACCATCGGTGCGGGCAATGAAGGTAATCTGTATGCCGCAGCCATTACGCCAGACGGTGTCATGGTCGCGGTGGGCGGATGGTCGGCCGACAATGACGTCTACTTGTTCGATCGATCCAGCGGTGCCTTGCTGCATCGCATCACCGGGTTGCCAGACGTCGTTACGCAGCTTTCCTTCTCCCCCGACGGGCAGACGCTGGCCATTGGCCTGTTTGGCAAAAACGGCATTCGCACGTTTGCCAGTGACAACGCGTGGCGCAACAGTCGCGAGACCGGCAGCGATACGCGCTTTGAAGGTACTGTCTCAGGCGCAAAGTTTTCGCCAGACGGCGCACGGCTTGCTGTTGCCAGCACAGACGGCCAGGTGCGCGTCTACGCGGTTGCACAGCGGTCCATCAAGCTCGCGCAAACTGCGCGCCTGACACTGGGTCGCCAGCCGTTTGGTGTGGCCTGGTCGCCTAACAACAGCCTTCTGGCGGTTGGCTTTGCGGACGCACCTGCCGTGGCCGTATTGAAGGCGGACAGCCTGCAACTGGCGTTTGCGCCCGATGTGGCGGGGCTTTCCGGTGGCGGGTTGAATGCGGTGGCCTGGTCGGCAGATGGCAGCGAACTCCTGGCCGCCGGAACCTGGCGGCGCACAGACCACCTGCACGGGCTACGGCGCTGGCGTAACCGTGGCCAGGGGCCGGCGATTGACGAAAGCCTGGCCAGCAACAGTGTGGTGGGCATCCAGGCCTTGGCGGATGGCCGAGTCGTGTATGCGTCCACAGCGCCAGCCTGGGGTTGGCTGGAACGCACCGCACTTGTCTCCCCATCTGGCACTAGCGACAACCACGCCATCAGCAGCGGTTTGGCCGACTTTCGCAATACGCGCAACGCCTTTCGCCTGTCGCGCGATGGAGCCGCAATTGCATTCCCACTGCATGACAGTGGCAGCAGCATGGGAGCGGCAGTGGGTTTCGACCTGCCGCAGGCAAACTGGACAGAACCCCAAGCGCAATGGAAGGCCCCTGGCGAACCCAAAGCGCCGCTTGCCATTGGCAACTGGTTCGAGGGCGCCCAACCTACGCTGAATGGTCGCCCGCTGGCCTTGGCGGAGAACGAAGTCTCGATGAGTGTTGCACTGGCACCCGACAACACGGGCTTCGCGCTGGGCACCAGCCTGTTTGTGCGTTACTACAAGGCCGATGGCAGCGAGTTGTGGCACACGGTTGCGCCCGGAACCACCTGGCAAGTCAATGTGTCGGGCGACCGGCGATGGGTTGTTGCTGGTTTTAGCGATGGCACCGTGCGTTGGTACCGGGCGCAAGATGGCAGCGAGCAGTTGATTTTGTACCCGCATCCCGATCGCAAGCGCTGGGTGCTGTGGTCCCCCAGCGGCTACTACGCGGCCGCGCCGGGCGCCGAAGATCTGGTTGGCTGGCACCTGAACCGCGGTAAAGACCTTGCCGCCGATTTCTTTCCGGCCTCGCGCTTTCGGGCGCAGTTCTATCGACCCGATGTGATTGCCAAGGTCATTGAAACTGGGGACGGTGCAGACGCGCTGCGCCTGGCAGACCTGGGTGCCAAGCGCAAAAGCCAGCCGCAGACGGCCATTGCCCTGCCGCCAGTGGTCGAGATCATGGCATCGCAAGAAAGACCCAAGGCGCCCAACAAGGAGATCGTGTTGCAACTGGGCGTGCGCACCCCCGGCGACGCGCCGGTTCTGTCGGTGCGCGTGCGTGTCAATGGATTGTTGCAGCCTGATGTTCGCGTGCAAACAACTGGGACAACAGCGAGTGGCGACACACGCGACGTCAGCTTTGCGCTGGCCAATGAAGATGCAGACATCCAGGTTTTTGCTGAAAACCGCAACGGCGTCTCGCTGCCAGCTACGCTGACCATCAAGGGCACGGCAAGCAAGCCACCAAAAGTCGTCACTGCGACCCTGGTACCCACCACGCCTAGCCCATTAACCACACCGACCGCGAACAATCAAAACATGTTCGCGCCCAAACTCTACGTTTTGGCCGTTGGTCTGTCCACCTACAAAGACACGTCGTTCAACCTGGGCTTTGCCGCAAAGGATGCCGGGGACTTCAGCAAGGCGCTGGCGCTGCAAAAAGGTACGCTATACCGTGACGTGGAAGTCAAACTCATCACAGACAAACAAGCCACCAAGGACGATGTGCTCGATGGCCTGGAATGGTTGAAGCGCGAGGTCACCGCGCGAGACGTCGGCATACTGTTCCTGGCCGGACATGGCCTCAACGACAACGCGGGCAACTATTACTTTCTGCCGCACGATGGCAACCCCGAACAGTTGTTGCGCACCGGTGTGGCACATAACGATATCAAACTGGCACTGAACAGCATTGCGGGCAAGGCGCTGTTCTTTATCGACAGTTGCCATTCCGGAAACGCGCTAGGCACGGCCAAGACGCGCGGGCTGATTGACGTCAACGCCATCGTCAATGATTTGACGTCGGCCGAGAATGGTGTCGTGGTCTTCGCGGCATCGACCGGGCGCCAGTATTCCAGAGAGTCCCCCGACTGGGGCAATGGTGCGTTTACCAAAGCCGTGGTGGAGGGTTTGATGGGCAAGGCCGATTTTCGGAAAACCGGGGTCATCACCCATAAGGCGCTGGACTTTTACGTCGCCGAGCGGGTGAAAGAGCTAACCAAAGGCCAGCAATCGCCGGTCAGCATCGCACCACAAGGCGTGGGCGACTTTCCCATTGCAGTGGTGAAACGCTGAAGCCCTGGCGCTCGCGCTACACTGCCAACCATGCAATTGCCGAAAGAAATGAAGAATGTTTGATAAAAGCGGTCAGTGGATTCACCTAGAAACGTTTGACGATTTTGACAATGGCCTGTCAGATCTGATTGAGCTGTGGTCCAGCGTCTCCAAAAAGGCGACCAAAACCCTGAAGGAATCGGCACTGACACATTTCAAAGAAGACCTGGAAACCGCCACCCTGCAGTGGGTGGACAACAAGGCCAAATCCAAGAAATATGCAGCCATTGGCAAAGAGCTGGCGGAATTTGAAGAGGCATTGAGAGAAAGCCCTGGCGAATAATACCCAGCCAATGGTGTCGTGATCGACCGTGCGCAACTCCACCAGGATGGCTTTGCCCGACTGTGTGGCGCAATCCCCGGCGAATGGCTGGATGGTCTGCGGACAATATTCGACGCCTGCGTAAAACCGTCAGACCAGTGGCCCATACCGCGCGAGACGAGCTGGCGCTACGCCTTGCTGGACCTTGACCCAATGGTGCAGGCCGTGTGCCGCCTGACACCCTTGCTGGATGCGGTCGGTGCGCTGATCGGCGAGCGGTTCTTTCTGTCCCAGGTAGAGGGGCGCGAACCGCTGCAGGGCTGCGGCCACCAAAAGCTGCACCGCGACCTGGCGGCCCAACGGCCGGGCGACACCGTAATCGCCATCGCCTATTTTGATGACTATAGCCCCGAAAATGGCGCGACGCGAATCGTGCCCGGCAGCCACCGCCCGCCACTTGGCGAGCCGCAGTTTGACTTCAATGACGAATCCCACTCGGTGCAGTTATCTGGTGGTGCTGGCGACATACTGGTGTTCGACGCCGATCTGGTTCACGCGGCCAGTCTGAACCCCAGCGGTGCACGGCGCCGCGCCATCCTCATCACCTATTTCGCCGAACCGCTTTACGCCTCACAACTTGCAACCGTGCAGCTGCGCAGCGTCCGCATGGATACAACGGACCGGTTCGATCCGCCGTTGCCAGTTAAAAGCCCGACGATGTCTTGAAATACGGTGTGGGTGCCTGACCGGAATACGCGTCAGACACGATGTTGCCAGTTGAATCAAACCAGACGCTGATCAACATGGTCTGAAACGTGCTGGGATTGAGCCAGGACCATCCGTAAATCGTGAAGACACCTTGGTGCTGCGAATAGGTGGGATTGTTTACGCAACCCATAATGGCCGTGACCTGGGAAAACGACATTCCCATCGCGATGGCATTGAACCTGGCATTGGTGAAATTTGCCGACGAGCACGTCGCAGTCACTGGCGCAGTTGCTGGAACATAGGGGGCGCTGGCGCCAACCGCATTGAGTGCGTAGGAGTTGACCGTGATGACCACATTGTTGTAGACCGTGCCATTCACCACCACAGAGTCCAACGATAGTTTGTTGGTGGCCGGGTCAAAGGTATCAACGGCCATGGCGCTGTTAGCCGCCAATACGAGCGCCAATGAGGCGAGATATTTCCGCATGTATTTTCCTCCACTGATTTTTATGGCTGGATTGACGCTCTCAATCCAGCGGCAAATTCTAGCGATGGAAAGTGCAGAAAATAGCCTCGAAGGATTTCGTTACACTTCTGCGCGCGCCCAAACGAATGCAACAATGGCGGCAGCAAAACAAACAGGAAGACCTATGAACAAGGTATTGGCAGTGCTCGCCATCTGGGCTTGTACGGCCACGGCAATGGCAGCGTCGAGTGGCAGCGTTGCGGAAATCCATGGCGTCATCGAGTCCTTTCGACAGTCCATCATCAAAAAAGACAAAGCGCTGTTTGTCAGCCTGTTGGCCAAGCCCGATATTCCGTGGATAGGCGTAGTGGACGGCGACTATATTTCACGCAGGACGAAAGACTTTCCGGACTACACCATCGTGCGTGCGCCATTGGGCGGCAGCCCTATCAAGTTCATGGAATATATCGCCGGCGACCCAAGCCCGCTGGAGGAAAAGTTTCAAGACATCAAGATTGACACGGACGGAAACATTGCAACGGTTCAATTCGACTACAGCTTTCACGCCGATGGCGTCAAGACAAACTGGGGCAAGGAAGCCTGGCAACTCGTCAATACGGGCAGTGGCTGGAAGATCAATTCGGTCGTCTGGTCTGTCGTCATGGACCCCAAGCTGCCGCCTCCAGCGCGAACGGAAGTTGCCATTGCACCAAAGTTGCTTGTCGACTTCCCTGGAAGCTACGAGGTAAAGCCTGGTGACCGGTATGTTGTATCCCTTGAAGGCGACCGGCTGAAGGTGACCCATTTTCAAAATGCATTTGCGCTGTATGCGCTGTCACCATCCAAGTTTTTCGATAAATTTGAGGGCGGCACGTTCGAATTCGTCCGCAATGGCGACGGTCACGTCACACGGTTCAATTTCGAGGCGCCAAACAAGTCCATTCAAGCGATGCGGGTGCAATAGCCCCTTCAAACAATGGCCCGACGCCAGACGATCGCCACCATGGTGGCGGCAACGGCTTGGGACATGGCAATGGTCGCCACTGAGCCATTCCAACCCCAGCCAACATACGCCAGGCCCGCCAACCAGCTGCCGGCCGCGCCACCGCAGTAGTAGCTCATGTAATAGATGCCGGTTGCCAATGAGCGTCCTTCGGTCACGCTCTTGGCGATGGAACTGATGGTTGCCGACTGGCACAGGAAAACGCCCGTTGAACAGATGGCCAGACCGGCCACCACCCAAAACACCGAGGGCAACAGGGTCAGCATCAAACCTGCGGTGGATACGGCCAGAGCTCCCAACATGGATCGCATGAAGCCCCAACGCTCAATGTGCCGACCGGCCCATGGTGTGACAAAAACGCCCAGCAGGTAGACGGTGAATACATTGGCCAAGCCTGCTGCAGACAAATTGAAGGGAGCAGCCGCAAGGTGCAAGTTGACGTAGGTGAACGTGCCCACCAACGAGAACAAGACGCAAAAGCCCACCGCACAGGCCGCCATCAACCGCTTGTTGTGCAGGTGCGCCCACAGCGTATGCAGGCCACCGTCAACATTCTTGTTGGCGACAAAATTTCTGGAAGGTGGCAGTAACCATACAACCAGCAAAGTACCCAAAAAGTTCAGAATGGCCAATGTCACAAAAGCGCCGCGCCAGCCCACCAGATGGCCAGCATGCCCCGTCAAAAACCGGCCGCAAAAGCCGCCCATCACAGTGCCACCAATATAGGTCGCAGTCATGCGCACCACTGCGCCGGCGCGGAACTCTTCGGACAGATAGGCCACCAGTACCACCACAATGCCTGGAATGGTTAGCCCCTGCAGAAAGCGCAAGACAATCAACGCATCCAGGCCATGAGACAGCGGTATCAGCGCCGTGGGCACTGTCAGCGCAAACATCGACGCACACACCATGACCTTGCGGCCCACTGCGTCGGACAGCATGCCCATGAAAGGCGATACCAACCCAATGGCCAGCACTGTGGCGCCCACCGTCAGCCCGGCCTGCACGGCAGTGGCATGAAAGTCGTCCATCACCATCGGCAGCACGGCCTGAATGGAGTAGACGTTCAGGAACGCAAAGAAACCGATGATCCAGATGATGGGGCGCGATGCCTGCACGCCATCGCCGAGGAAGAAAAGGCGCAGTGTGCTGGGGACCATCACGGAAATTTTACACGTCTGCTCCCGTGAAAACAGCGAAGTGTTTCAGCGCACTTCACAATCCACAGTGCCAGCCTTGGACCCACTTGTTCCCCCCTGAGGTCTGGTAGTTTGATTGAACGCCGGAGGTTGCGTGAATAGAATGCCAGGGTTGGCCGGCAAGAGGATAGGCAACTTCATGGGGCTGGCAGTGTACCCAAATGATCCAGCATTGAAAGTTTGTGTGCCGGCTTTGTTGCTCAGATTGATGATGCCATCCAACACCTGCACGTAAAGACCGGGGGCACGAGCACCGGTTGGGGGTAGCGGCGCGTTTTGCGCCAATTGCACCGGCTGGAATACGACCTCGGGCCGGTATTGGCTTGGTGAATCGGTCCGCGTCGCACGGGGGTTGAAATTGTCCAGCAACGATGCGTCCACTGCAGCCACGCTGGCCGCGCGATAGGCCGCTAGCTGTGCGTCGGTTGGTGGCTCGTATTCGGCAATGAATGTGGTGCCGCGGATGCCCACGGTTGCAGTTGGTGTGGTCAGCGAGAACCGGTCATTGCTGCGTTTGCCCAGCAAGCCTGTGATGGAGCGCAGCCCGCCCCTGATCAGACTGAACAGGGCACTGTCTTTTTCCGGTTTCGCGGCGTCAAAAGAGAAGTTGTCGATCTTGAGCTGGGTGTTGGGGGAGAGCGTGATTTCGCTGTTGTCGACAAACTTGATGCGGGCATAGGTGTTTTTTTCGCTGACCAGTGAATCGCCCTGCTCCACGATCGATTTTTCCGACAAGACCATGACTTTGCCATCGGAGCGGCGCACCAGAAGTGCCCCACTGAGGTTGGTCACCGAACCCACCGGATCTGCTGCAAACGCTGCGCCCGACTGCACCATGGCGGCCAGTGCCAGTGCCAGCGCGAGTGGCCATACTGCCGGCATTTTGATCGCAGTTGCGCGTGTTCGGGATTGCATTGCTGTTGGCTCCTGTGCGGTTACGGACATTCTATCGTTCGTATACCGCATTTGCGCATTGTCGAGGTCAACTACTTGCCAGGGTGCCGCTGTCGGGCTTGTGCAACGGGGGAATATCCAGGGTCGTTGCCACCGATCCTGTGGACGCGTTGGCCACATTCGCAGATTGGCCATTGACGTTGAACTGCTTCATCGCGTCAACCATTCCCTGCACGCCATTTGCGACAGCAACAGCGACCGGCGTAGGCTGTAAGGCGGGGGATGTACCGGCCAGATTAGCGTTGCCCGGCGCCTGTGCACCGCCTGAATGGGCAGGGGCACCGAATGATGCCATGGCGTCCACGAGACTGGCAACCTGCGCGCCCAGCACATCAGTATTCACTGGCGGCACAGGCGCACTGATGCTGACCGGTGCGGCAATATTGGGCGCGCCAGGAAACTGCAGTGCGGGCACTGGCGCAGCTTGGGCAATGGCGCCTGGCGCACTTGGCGTCGGCTGGCTGGTGGCAAACCACACGTCGGCCATATTGTGGGTTGCGCCGTCGGCCGTGGTGTAGTCAGAAGTCAAACCAACCAGATTGCCATTGTTGACCTCTGTTGACGTCTGCGCCCGAATATTGAGCTGCGTTATGCCCAGCGATGCCAAGCTGTGCAGTTCACCGGCTTGGCTCACGCCGTCCGAGTTGCTGTCCACCCAGACCATGAGCTCCGCGAAGCTGGAATCGGCAGACGACATGGTTCCGTCACCGTTGGCATCCAGCTCGGCCAAGGCCTGGTAACCATTCGTCGCTTTTTGTCCATTGGCCAAGTCGGTGCCGACCCCAAACAATTCGGTACCTCCGTTGATGCTGCCATCGTGGTTTCTGTCCATCACCAGCAGGCCATCGCCACCGGTAACCCAACCGGTATTGACGTTATGACCATTGCCATAGATGTCAAAGGTGACGCCATTGGCAATACTTTGTGTAGAAACGCCGTTGCCGTTGAGGTCCAGAACAATGGGGGATCCATAGGCCAGGTGCGGCGTCTGGTCCGTCGTAAACGCTGCGTTCTGCGTGGTCGTCAGAGCCATGACCTGCGGCGGCGTCAAAGCCGTGACCTGATCGGTCGTCAGCACGACGATCTGGTTCGTTGTCAGCCCCGCTTGAACCTGTGTCGTCGTCAAAGCGGCGATATTGTCAGTATTCAAAGCGACCGTACCGTCCGTGGTGAAAGCTGAAACCTGGTCGGTACGCAGCGCAACAACCTGCACGGTTTGCAGTGCGGCCACCTGATTCGTTGTCAGCGCGGATATCTGGCTCGTCTTCAACGCGGCGGCCTGGTCTGTTCGCAACGCGGCAATTTGATTGGTCGTCAGACCTTTGCTAACTTGGTCAGTCGTGAGCGCAGCCGTTTGCGCAGTGGTCAGAGCGGCAACTTGATCGCTTGTCAGGCCTTTGCCAACTTGATCGGTGCTCAGTGCCACTACGCCTGCCGTGGTCAACGCGGCAATATCCTGTGTTTCAACTGCGCCCACCTGGTTGGTGGTCAGTGCAGCCACTTGGCTGGTCTTGAGGGCCGCGACCTGGTCGGTGCGCAATGAAACCACCTGATCGGTGGTCAAGCCTTTGCTGACTTGGTCGGTGCTAAGCGCAACAACCTCAGCGGTTGTCAGTGCGGCAATTTGATCCGTGGTCAAACCCTTGCCCACCTGGTCCGTGGTCAAGGCCGCCACTTGACTTGTCTTGAGTGTCGCGACCTGGTCGGTGCGCAATGCGCTGATCTGGTCGGTTGTAAGGCCTTTGCTTATTTGGTCGGTACTGAGCGCGGCAGCTTGTGACGTGGTGAGGGCTGCAATTTGATCGGTCGTCAGGCCCTTGCCAATTTGGTCTGTGCTCAGGGCGCCTATGCCTGCCGTGGTCAAGGCGGCGACGTCCTGTGTTTCGACCGCGGCCACCTGGCTTGTGGTCAATGCAGCGACCTGGATGGTTTTCAGCGCGGCCATCTGATCGGTACGCAGCGCGACGATCTGATCGGTCGTCAGGCCTTTGCTGATTTGATCGGTGCTGAAGGCTGCAATTCCGGCCGTAGTCAAAGCGGCGATCTGGTCGGTGGTCAGCCCTTTGCGAATCTGATCGGTACTTAGGGCTGCGATATTTGCCGTTGTCATTGCGGCTATATCCTGCGTTGCAATGGCTGCCACCTGGTTCGTGGTCAGCGCTGCGACCTGGCTGGTTTTCAGCGCTGCGATTTGGTCGGTGCGCAGTGCGCCGATTTGATCAGTGGTCAGGCCCTTGCTGATTTGATCCGAACTCAGCGCTGCAACGCCCGCGGTGCTGAGGGCCGCAAGCTGGTCCGTTGTCAGGCCCTTGCCAATTTGATCCGTGCTCAGTGCGGCCAGCTGGCTTGTCTTCAGCGCAGCAACCTGATCGGTGCGCAGTGCGGCAATTTGGTCTGTCGTCAGGCCTTTGCTGACCTGGTCCGTACTCAACGCAGCAACCTCTACGGTTGTCATCGCGCCGATTTGATCGGTCGTCAGGCCTTTGCGCACCTGGTCCGTGCTCAGTGCAGCAATACCTGCCGTGGTCAGCGCGGCGATGTCCTGGGTTTCAAGTGCCGCCACTTGATTCGTCGTCAACGCGGCAACCTGGCTGGTTTTCAGCGCAGCAACCTGGTCCGTGCGCAAAGCAACTACCTGATCGGTTGTCAGGCCCTTGCTGATTTGATCCGTGCTCAGTGCCACGACCTCGGCCGTCGTCAGGGCTGCAACCTGATCCGTCGTGAGACCCTTACCGACTTGATCCGTACTGAGTGCAGCCAATTGGCTGGTTTTCAGCGCGGCAATCTGATCGGTTCGCAGTGCCGCGATCTGGTCCGTCGTCAGGCCTTTGCTGACCTGATCTGTAGTCAATGCAGCGACCTCAGCAGTTGTCAGCGCGTTGATTTGGTCTGTAGTCAGACCCTTGC
>OUNL010000426.1_pt2 | contig 17809 bp, 15 predicted proteins | sample 1779831 | NCBI WGS metagenome assembly OUNL01 (sample SAMEA3914863, study PRJEB12502) | metagenome | biome: forest; material: soil | place: USA | collected 2011-09-16 | depth 0.1 m | reverse complement strand
CCGCAGTAGCCTTGCCAGCAGCTTCCCCATTCGGCAGACAGCGCGTAGTGGCCATCGGCCAATTTGGAAATGCTGGTTTTGCCGATATTGCCTTCAACGCCACTTTGTGCCACCGCATCCTGGCGGTCCGTCAACCGCCAGCCTTCTGCGCCGTGCACAAAGAAATACGCGCCAATCGTGGCCGAACAGGCATGGCAACTCATGGGCTGGTTGCTGTCGTCCACCGGCAGCGCCAGCGTGAGCATGGCGGCATGGGTATCGTCCAGGCGCACCACGTAGATGGGGGTGACTTCGGTCAGCGTCGGTGCTGCGGGGGCATTGCTCTTGTTCTTGGCGGATGCCGCGGCCGACAGGTCCAGCTGTTGAATTTTTCCCTGGTCGGCCGTTTGCCAACTGGGAAACGGTAGGCGCATCAGCGCGGCACGGTCCAGCGTTGTCGAATAGGGCACGTCGGCCTTTTGGCAGGACCACAAAAACAAAATGCTGGTTGTGGCCAACGCCAAGACCAATGTACAGCGCAGCGCGCGTCGCCAATTCAAATGCATGCGCGCAGTTTAGCGGTGTGGTGCACGCTGGGCCGTTGTGACTCAAGGCAATGTGAAATCAAATGTGTAGAAGTGTTGCCCGTCGGTGATTTGAATGCCCATCTGCCCGGACAGCCCGGTTAATTCTTCTGTGCCCGAGTCCGGCACGACTTGCACCATGAGTTGTGGCTGGCCCCGGTTCATGGTGCCTGTGTGCATCAGCACAAAGCTGCCGGCTCGCCCCAGCAGTGTGCCGGTCACGCGCTCCATGGCCACATAGCCGGCCGAACCCTTGGTCTGGGTGCCGGCTGCCAGCATTTCGCCCAGGCTGTGGGCATCCAGATCGTCAATGAATTGTTTGTCGATGGTTTGTCGGCCCAGCTTGGCGGCCTCAATGCCTGGCGTGGCGGCTTGCGGCTCCAGCTTGACTTCAAACTTTCCGGTGATGTGGTGCATGGGTTGCTCCTTTGAAATGGCGGTTGGTGATGGTGGTGTCTGCTGGGAAATTGCCGCGGCGCCCCATGTGCAGGAGAAAATATGTCACTGTCGTTGGTATCCTAAAGCCCTGTATTGAACCGGGTCGTGCCGCAACTGGATAGTAAAAACGCGACAAATCACGCGAACCATTAAGCAAGGCGAATGCAAAATTGGGCCAACCTGAACCACCGCCCCTGGGCAAGCCGCGCGGCGTTTTGCGCCCTGTGCTTGGTCAGGGGCAATTCGAACACCTGCGCCAAGCGCCGCATGATGTGCTTGGCTCCTTGGTAGAGCACTATTGGTACGTCCGTTGGGACTTGCGCTGCCTGCCCTCGCAGCAGCAGGCGACGCTGCCACACCCCAATGTGCATCTGGTGGTGGAGCAGGGGCGGGCACGCATCTACGGCGTGCACAGCGGCCGCTTTGTGCGCGAATTGGCGGGGCAAGACCAGGTGTTTGGTATCAAGTTCAAACCGGGAGGTTTCTACCCCTTTTACGGTAAGCCGCTCAATACACTGCTCGACCGATCGGTGGATGCCGCAGTTTGCATGGGTGGCGGTGCAACGCAACTGGCGGCGCAGTTGGACGGCGACCCGTCAGACTTTGCTGCGATGTGTGCCGCTGCAGACACATTTTTGCTGCAGCATCTACCCGTGCATGATCCGCAAACTGCCATGGTCAATCGTCTGCTGGCGCACATCGCTCAGACCAGCGACATGGTTGCGGTTGACGAAGCGGTGGCCTTTTTTGGCCTGAACCAACGCGCCCTGCAACGGCTTTTTCAAAAATATATTGGAGTAGGCCCCAAATGGGTCATACAGCGCTACCGCCTGCACGAAGCCATTGCCCAGGTCCAGTCTGGCAAAAGGCTGAGTTGGACTGCGCTGGCGCTGGAGCTGGGCTATTTTGACCAGGCCCACTTTGTGCGGGATTTTCGCCAGATGGTGGGCATGGCTCCGGGTGAATATGAAAAGAGTCTGACGCTGTAGAGTGCCATTGTCAGGATGGTGGACGCAGTTGCAGTGATCGACGTAAGATGGTGCTTTCATCCTATGGGGCGGCCAACTCTTTGGTCTTTTGGTCGTATGCAACAACCAACTACCGCAGGTGGTTTTAAACCCAATCGCGGCTTCACTGCATCCGTTTTTGCGTTTGCCGTGATGTTGTTCCTGTGCGCTCACGCGTCTGCCTGGGCCGAAGCTTACAAGTGCAAGCAACCCAATGGCTCCTTGAGCTTTCAGGACCATCCCTGTGCCAGCGATGCGCCGGGTTCAGCCGTGTCGTTGCCGCCGCTGAACAATGGTGCCACCGAGGCGTATGGCACGTCCCAAAAGCCAGCCCGCACGTCTGAGTCTCAGCAAAATAAACAGGTCAGCGCCGAACAGCGGGCCAACGACGAAAAGGTGAAGGCGATCAACGAACAGGCCATAGCCCACAACCGCAACGTGATCTGCAACCAAGCCCGCCGACAACTGGAGGTGCTGAAGACACCCGTCCGCGCATTCCGGCGTGACAGCAATGGCGAAAAACAATATGTGTCAGATGACAACCGCCCGGCTGAAATTGCGGCCGCTCAAAAGCGCGTGAATGAGGCGTGTAACTAATTAAACGTGGAGTCCAATAGTCATGACAAACCAACCCGCCCACACCGGCCTTCAATTGCGCTCACAGGTCAAACCCAGTGGCGAACTGGAGTTGTCGCTGGTCAGCGTTACCACGCCCACCCCCGCTGCTGACGAAGTGGTGGTGCGCATCGAGGCCACACCCATCAACCCATCGGACATCGGCTTGCTGTTCGGCGCGGCCGACATCAGCACTGCCAAGTTGTCGGGCACGGCTGCCAGCCCAGTGGTCACCGCGCATATACCTGAGCGCCTGATGAAGGGCATGGCGGCCCGAATCGGGCAGTCAATGCCCGTTGGCAACGAGGGCGCTGGTGTGGTCGTGGCCGCCGGTGCGTCAGATGCCGCGCAGGCCCTGCTGGGCAAGACCGTGGCCATTTTGGGTGGCGCCATGTATGCGCAGTACCGCTGCATCAAGGCCGACCAATGCCTGGTATTGCCAGCTGACGCCACGCCAGCCGACGGAGCCTCCTGCTTTGTCAACCCGCTGACGGCGCTGGGCATGGTGGAAACCATGCGCCGCGAAGGCCACAAGGCGCTGGTGCACACAGCCGCCGCATCGAACCTGGGCCAGATGCTGAACAAGGTCTGTATCAAAGATGGCATTGCCCTGGTCAACATCGTGCGCAAGCCCGAGCAGGCGGCACTGCTCAAAGAGATTGGCGCCAAGTATGTATGCGACACATCCAGCCCCAGCTTCATGGACGACCTGGCCCAGGCATTGGTGGAAACTGGTGCCACGATCGCCTTTGACGCCACCGGTGGCGGCAAACTGGCCGGCCAGATTTTGACGTCCATGGAAGTGGCGCTGAACCGCACCGCAACCGAGTACAGCCGCTATGGCTCCACCACACACAAGCAGGTCTACATCTATGGCGGGCTGGACACCGGCCCCACAGAGTTCGTGCGCAATTTCGGTTTTTCGTGGGGCATGGGCGGCTGGCTGCTGTTCCCATTTTTGCAGCGCGTGGGTATCGAGACCACGCTGAAGCTGCGCCAACGCGTAGCAGCTGAGCTCAAGACCACGTTTGCCAGCAGCTACTCCAAGGAAATTTCGCTGGCTGAGGCGCTGCAGCCGGGAGCCATTGCCGTTTACGGCCAGCGGGCGACGGGGACCAAGTACCTGATCAACCCGAATAAGATAGCGACGTAAACCGCAGGATTCCTGTAGCAATACTGGGCATCTGACACGGGCATAAACGCCTTTTAGCGCTTAGATATGAATATATATATTGACAAATGTCGTAAAAACGATAATATCAATGTTTATATTTCATGCCAAAACAAGCGCTCGCCCTGTCAAAACTACCGCCGCAGACCCAGCGCGCGCTGGAAGCCTTGGGCTCGCACTTGGCAGTTGCCCGCGTGCGCCGCAAAGAATCGCTGGCAACCCGCGCCAAGCGCATCGGGGTGTCCATACCCACCTTGATGCGCATGGAATCAGGCGACGCGGCAGTGTCCATTGGCATCTACGCAACCGCCTTGTGGCTCATCGGCCGGGATGGGGAACTGGCCCGCATTGCGTCCCCGGAGTTCGACAAGGGGGCGTTGGAGCTGGATATTCAACAAGCCATTGACCTGGGCAAGGCACGTTCCAAGGCCGCGCAGAAAAGCCGGACCACCGCCAAGCCCAAGCTTGCCGAGAAATAGCGCGCGCAATGGCCACCACCAAAATAGCCCACCAGGCATCGCCAGACCGGCTTTTTGCGTGGATGTTGATGGACCCACAACACCCGCAACTGGTCGGCGAAATCATTCGGCAAAGTAACGGTGATGTCGGCTTGCAATACGCGCAGAGCTGGCGAGCCCAGGGCTTTGCATTGAGTGACGACATGCCGCCGGACGTGCAAATTTTCACACCCCAGCACCGAAACGCGCGCTTGCCCGCGGCACCCGGCGCGCTAGACGATGCACGCCCCGACCGATGGGGCGAAAAAGTCATTCGGTATTTGTACAAGCCCGGCGCGGCGGTGTACGACAACCTGTACTTTGCCGGCGATGAGCGTTTTGGCGCCATCGGCATTGGCGCTTCCAACAGTGCCTACGCGCCGTTCCGCGAGCGGGCGCTGCCGCGTTTGGAGGATGCCAACGACCTTAACGCAGCCGTGCAGATCATTGAGTCGGGCGAGGGCGAGTTGCAGGCCCAGCAACGGGCGCTGATAGGCGCAGGTGGCAGCCTGGGTGGCGCAAAGCCCAAGGCGGCCATTGCCATAGACGGCGAAGAATGGGTGCTGAAATTCTTCAATGGCGAGCCGTTTGACTTGCCGCTGGTCGAACACGCCACCATGACGTTGGCGCGCAAGGCGGGCCTTCACGTTGCGCAGACCATGCCCATCAAGCTCGCAGCAGAACATGCGTTGGCAGTCAAACGCTTTGATCGCCATAGCAACGGCATGCGCGTGCACTGCGTATCGGCTTGCACCCTGCTGCGTTCGGAAACACCGCCCGGCATGGAGCCAGAATTTGGTTACCCACACTTGGCGCGCGCATTGCGCCGCGCGGCTGACCCGCAGTCGCTGGATGCCCAACTGCGGGAGTTGTTTCGGCGCATGGTCTTCAATATTCTGGTTGCAAAAACGGACGACCATGAAAAGAACCACGCCTTGCTATGCCATATCAGCGGCAGAACCATGAAGTTGGAATTGAGCCCTGGGTATGACATCGTGCCCACCGGCTCGGGTGCATTGGCGCACCAGTTCATGATTTCAGAAACCAGCCGCGAGCCCAGCTTGGCAGAGGCCATGACAGGGGCCGAGTCCTTTAATCTTTCACCTGTTGATGCGGCAAACGAAGTCGCCAACATCATTGCCGTGGTCAACGAATGGCAAGCACATTTTCAGGCCGCTGGTGTGACACCGTCCGACATTGCGGAAGTAGCAGCCCTCATGGATGCGCCGGACCTGCTGGAGCAACGGCGCGCGTTCAGTGTTGATGCCTACGCTGGTGGCGGTGGCAAGCCGCGGCGCAAGCCGGGCGGTGGGGCGAAGGCGTTTCGGTAAAACCTGAACACCGGCCCCACATTCTGGCGCGTTATTTGCCGCAGCCCACGCGCTCAATTTTGGTATTGCCCATAACGGTCACGCCTTTGTCCTCGTTGCTGTTGCCCAGCACCGTGGCGCCGTCTTTGGCATTCGCCAAGTGCGTATTGCAATGCGTTTTGATGTTCAAACCACCCATCACATTGACGGTGGACCGCAGGCAGTACCAGCCATTGGGGTTCATCAGTTCAATGGTCGAACCGCCCATGACGTTCACGTCCGGGTTGACCAGCACCAGCTCGGGTGAACTGGTGGCATTGTTGTCGCTGGTGCTCTTGCCAATGCCAAACACCTTGACCGATGTCTGCATGGTTCGGTACTTTGCGTTCTTGCCAAATGGGGTGTTGCCCCAGGCCTTGAGGCATGCCTGGATAGAACTGTCCGACTCGTCGGCCATCGCCAGAGTGGGGGCGGTCAAGGCCATGAATGTCACCAGCAATGCGGCGACCGGGGTGGCGTGTTTTAGAAATTTCATTGTGTTTCTGCCTTCCTGAATGGGTTGAGATTCTGATTGAATCACACTATGACACCTTGGTGCACTATCTGTCTGTGCTTTCCCGTACACAGCCCGCGTCAAGAATCTTGCCGCGTCGCTTGAAACTTCGCAAGTTTAAAGGCGGATAGATACGGCGCAAGTGCTAGCCGAACTCGGCGATGAATCGCTTCGCGACTTGCCAGGGCTTCATGGCCATATCATTCGCACACCAATATTCAGGGTTCGCGATGATTGAATTCAATAGTCTCTCCAAATCCTACGGCGCGTTCAACGCCGTGCAAGACTTGTCGCTCACCGTGCAAAAGGGCGAGGTCTTTGGTTTCCTCGGCCCTAACGGCGCCGGCAAGACAACGACCATACGCATGATGATGGGGATTTTGGTGCCCAGCCACGGCAGCGTCAGCATCAACGGTCTGAATTGTCATACCCAGCGCGCGGAGGTGCAACGCAGCGTTGGCTACCTGCCGGACAACCCCATTTTTTACGACTACTTGCGCGCCCGCGAGATTCTGCAATTTGTGGCCGAGATGCATGGCTGGTCGCGCAAAGAAGCTAGCGCCCGTGCGGACACGCTGCTCAATGAATTTGGCCTGGCTGAAGAGGCGCAAGAATACGCGGTGAACTACTCGTTGGGCATGAAGAAGAAACTGGGCTTGGCCTGCGCCATGATCCATGAACCCGAGGTGTTGATACTGGACGAACCCATCAACGGGTTGGACCCGCGCGCGTCAAGGGACGTGCAAGCCCGCTTGCGTGAAATTGCAGCGCAGGGGCGCACAATCTTTGTCTCTACCCACCTGCTGGACATGGCGGAGCGGCTGTGCAGCCGCATCGGCATCATCCACCGTGGCCAGCTTGTGGCACAGGGCACACCTGCGGAGATCAAGCAACAGATCTCCAACGACGGCGATGGCTCGCTGGAAGATGCCTTTCTGCAGATCACCGAGCAGCCGCAGGCATGAACGCCGCACCCCACCCAGCCAAGATATTCTGGCTGCTAACCCGGCTGCGCCTGATACGCCTGGCCAACCTCACCGGCACGCGCATGCGGCTCTCGGCACTGCGCAAAGGTAAAACGCGCACTGGCACCGCGCCCAAGTCAAAGCTTGGCGCAATCCTCACGATTGTGGTGACGCTGTTGATGCTGGCAAACTTTGTCAACTTGACGCGCCAAAGTATGTTGAACCTGTACGCACACACGGCTGTGGTCCAGGGTGTGCAGTTGCAGCCCGGCGCCTTTGAGCCGGGCTTGATTGGCGGCCTGAGTCTGATTCTGTTGTTGCTGGCGGGGGTCGGCGTGTTGAGCGACGTGGGTGCGCGTGAGCTGGCCAATCCCGAGTGGGATATGGAATGGCTGGTGACCCTACCCATACGCACCGACACGCTGCTGTGGGGCCGCATTGTGGAGCGCGCTGCCAGCAGTGCCTTTGGTCTGGTCACGTTGTGGCCGCTGTGCGCGATGATTGCCTTCTATTCTGGTCTCGGCTGGTGGAGCGTTGTTGTAGGTGCCGTGGCCTTGGCGCCGGTGCTGCTGCTGATGGCACTGACCCGCACCATGATTGATGTGGGGCTGCGGGTGCGCCTGGCACCCCCGCAGTTGCGCAATCTGCAGGCCCTGATGTCCGTGGTCGCCGTGTTGGTGCTGTATCTGGTCGTGTCGACGATAACGCCGAACAGAAGTACTGTGATGGCACTGGTGGACGCATTTCCGCCATGGGCAACGTGGCTGCCCACTGGTCTAGTGGTACGGGCACTGAACGCGCAGACCATGATCGATGCGCTAACGTGCGGCTTTCTGCTCTGCGCAGAGGTAGCGCTTTTGCTGGTGCTGGGCATGCAATGGCTGCGGTACCAGTTGCGCAATGGCTTGCTGGCTAATGGCTCGCGCGAAAGCGCCCGCAGCGTGACCCCAGCACGGGCGCTTGCCGTCCATGCCAACACCACGCTTGCGCCGGCAGACCGCAAGGCGCCGTTCTGGCTGTTGCGCTCAGCCGTGCAACGCCGTGAGCTGACGTTGTTGAGCCGCGACCGCAACTTCATGGTGCAGACCCTGGTCTTGCCGGTGGTGGTGGTGGGCGCGCAATTCGCGTTGAATATGCGAGCCGACACCTTTGTCCACATGCTGAGCAGTATCTCCACCGCCGCGTCGATAGCATTTGGCATTGCCGCCTATATGCTGATGCTGTCGGCCTTTCAGAATTTGAACAACGAAGGCGGCGCGCTGTGGATGCTGTATGGCTTTCCACGCAGCATTGCCAGCGTGCTCCGAGAAAAGGCACAACTGTGGATGGCGCTGTCCATGGTCTACCCTGGGCTGGTGCTGATCGCGGGCATCTACTTCAGCCATGACTCGGCGTGGCACGACCTTGGCTATTCGGCCTTGACTCTGCTGGGGGTGGCCATCTACGTGGTCATTGCCGTGGCCCTGGGGGTTTTTGCCAGCAACCCCTTGGCCCAAGAGAAGGTAGCCCGGGTGCGGCCCAGCTACCTGTATCTGTTCATGTTGCTATCGGGCATGTATACCTATGCCATTGCCGCGGCGGCCTGGTGGCAATCGCTGGTGTTCGCCGTGCTGGCCATCTTGCTGGCGCTGGCCCTGTGGCAAAAGGCCATGGACCATTTGCCGTATTTGCTGGACCCCGTTGCAGCACCGCCACCGCGCGTGTCCACGTCTGACGGCCTGATGGCCGCCATGATGTTCTTTGTCTTTCAGATCATGATCGCCTTGCTGGCGGTCGCTATGCGAGGAAAAGCACACAAAGTCGGTGCGCCAGACCTGATGCTGTCGTTTGTCAGTGCCGGGGCACTGACGTACTTGCTGATTCGCCTGGTCTATTGGCGCAGCAAGACCAGCCAGGTGCCCACCGTGTTCAAGGGCGGACATAACGCGCCACTGACCACCGGGGCGCTGGCCGGGCTGTTTGCCGGAGCCATTGGCGTGGCCTATTTGTGGACTGTGCTGCACTTTGAGGTGCTGGACCTGCCAACCCTGTCTGTTCACCAACGCCAGGGCCATACGCTGCTGATGTGGATGCTCGCCCTGACCGTGGTCGCCGCGCCCATCTTCGAGGAGTTTATTTTTCGGGGTCTTATTTTTGGCGGCCTGCGCCGCTCCGTCGGCCTGTTGCCCAGCGCCGTGGCCAGTGCCGCCGTCTTTGCCGCCGTGCACCCCGCAGCATCCATACTGCCGGTGTTTGCGCTGGGCGTCTGCGCCGCGCTGGCCTATGAACGCACGCAGACGCTGCGGGCGCCGATGCTGACGCATGCGGTGTACAACGCGATGGTGGTGGGGTACCAGGTGGTTATGAATGCGTGATCATGATCCGTTGCCACCCCGCATGCTGTACCGCAGCCGCTGGAACCTAGCCACGCTGGCCATTGGCATCGCGCTGCTGATTGGCGGTTCGTTCTACTACCAGGCGCCGGACTGGGACATTCCCATCAGCTTGATCATGGCCAGTTTTGCCTATCTGACGGCTGCATGGTCCATGCAGGTGATGGTGTACCGGGTGTGGCGGCTCTGGCCGTTGATGCTGTTGGCCACATGGTGGACGGTGGATGGCTGCTATGCGCTGTACTGGAGCCTGCAGAATCCTGCGGCGCTGGCGGCGATGCGTGAGGCGAATTGGCCGGCGTCGTTGTGTTTGTATTGGACTTGTGGGTTGGTTTGGTCGGTGGACAGGGTAAGGATAGCCAAAGGCAAATAGGTCATTTTTTACTGGGCCATCGGCTCAACACAATTAGGCCGGTTGGGCCGGGCCGAGTACATGGTGTTGTGGGCACTGCGCAATATGCCATTGCTGCTACGGCCCGTTACCAGTCAGCTCGACATTCCGAATTGCCGCTCAGTGCAACGGCCTCGCCGCATAGGCTGGTTGCTGTCAGAATGTCGGCATGGACCTACGCGATCTCGCCCGCAAGCTATTCAATCAAGCACAGACGCCAGAAAGCGCTGTGCCCTTGGCGGTCGCACCTCAATTTGCCGAAATCGATGACTACTACTTGACGATGGATGTTGCTTACACGGTTGCCTATACGGATTGGCGTAAGGCGCGCGTACTCACTGATGCGCTGCTGCAAAGCTTGTCGTCCGCGACGGCGATAACGTGCCTACTCAGCCGTGATGGCTATGCCCGTGAATTCAGTTTGCGTGTATTGCTCGCGCAAGATGGGGTGGCGGCATTTCGCCAGGTAGTGCAACGGCTCAACGACTTTGTACCCATTAACCGAGAATTGGCGCAACAGTTGGTTTTGCGCTGGATTGTCGCGCTGCCGATTGAACTAATAGTGGACGCTTTGCCGGATCTGTATGCGCTGGAACAACAGAGCCGCGCCGATTTCAAATCGGTGATGGATGCGTTGCGGAACCGACTTTCCGAGCCAGAGGGGCGACATGCCGTGATGGCGGGTATCTGCCATGGTCGAGCAACGGTTCGTCTGCGGTGTTGGCAAATCTGCTTGCAGATGTATGAATGGTCGACAATGGAAAAGGTCGAGCACGCGTTGGCGAGTGGTGACGTAGTCTTGGCATATAAGGTGGAGGCGTTGGTTTACGCCCTGACTGACGATGAGATATCCCACCTGTTATTAGATCCCAACAGACTTACTGCGATGCCATTGCGTCGCGCTGTGTATTTGACTGCATGGCGGCGCAAGCTGATCGAACCAACGGCGCTGATTGAGCGTGCATTGTGGGACACATCGTTTTCTATCCGGTGGATGGCCCGCATGTGGGCCAAGGAGATGCCCGATTTTCTAGCCAATCAATATCGCCGTGTGCTGGCCCAGTCAAGTTCCGTCCGTCAAAAGCGATGTGCATTGGAGGGCTTGGCACAACTGCGGCAGTTGGATACCTTGGATTGCTGTCGCGCGGCCCTGGGCGATATGCACCCAAGTGTCCGCAAGTCCGCGCTTGAGGCTCTTTGCAAAATCGACGTGGAGCGGCGCAATGCGTATCTGCGAAGCGCTTTATGGGACCCCGACGTTGCAGTGATTCGAAAGTGTTTTGAAATATCCATCCAAATGGGTGAGCATTTTACGTTTGACGAGTTGGAGCCCGTTGCACACGAACGGCGCGCGGACTCAGAGTTTTTTGCCTATCTCATTCACTATGCCCAAAATGTTTCCGGTTGGTTAGGAATCCACTTTACCTCGTTGTGTCGTGTTGCCGATGAAACTGTGCAAGCAGGCTTGAAACCGAGAGTGGCTGTGTATATTCAAGACTGGGCTCGATTGCAAATCTACACGGCGCCTACTCTGCAGCAATGGTCTGAGGCGTCTGCATGGTTGCAGGTGGATAAGCTGGATGCACGATCAGAACTGCGCTTTATCTTTGAAACGCAGGCGAAGCGCTTGAAACCAAGTACATGACATTTCCCTGCCTTGGCCGCACGATTTGCGCGGAACCAGGCTATGAGGGCCAGTGGCATCCCCTATTAGCCTGAAAGGTATTCATATGTCGCCGCAAAAGCTGCATTTCTCATTCTTCTAGAGCGAACCTCTCCAACATACCTTGCTTTTTGCAGATCCGTTTCAGTTGCCTGCAAAACTGACCGAATAGTCATCAATCCAATTTTTTGAAGTGTTTCTTTTTGCCAATCAGTCAGATCGAGCTCGGTAACACTTTGTGCCAGTTGTTCATTGAGCGCCTGTTGGTTGATGGAATCATTCTCTAGTGTTGGGAGGACAGTTGCATCGGTCGCGAATGCAGTATGATTCTGACCATATTCAGGCATTCGCCGAATGTCAAATCTGTGCCAAATACCTGGAGCAGTGTTAGCTGGTATCGCCTCCATTGAGAATAAGCACCCAAGATTCACCATGTAACGAGTACCAATTTCACTTCTCGTTGCCTTTAAGCCCATGGCAGACTCTGTAACGATACCTGTGTAAGTGAGTATCTGCAGCGCTTGTTGAACAAATTGCGGCGCGTCGCGATGAATCCAGAAAAAGGCCGACGACCCACCTTCACCCTCAGATTTCTCGTCGTTTCGTTTTTTCAGCGTGGGCAAGACGGTTTGTTCTACGAATGATCGTCCCCAATCAATCAAACCTGCGTGACCACGATACTTCGTCGCAAGTATTGAGTGTTCGCTCCACGCATCTGTGCGGTAGTAGTCTTTGATAACCTGGTTCACCTCACTACTAGTGAGCCTTGGCGCCTTCGCCAACGTTTTAAGCAGAATGCGCGGGTTACCTGTTGCAGCATAGGCGAGGGTAGAGAAGTTGTTTTGGTTTTGCTCAATTAGGCGAAGCACGCTCGAGTCGGCTTGCTTTTCCACTATTTCCCGCATATTTTTGACGTATTCCTTACTCATTACGTCACGCTCCGCGCTAACCATTACCGCGTCATGCATAGGTTGAAATGTGGTTCCATACGCGGTTACACCGGGATATACGGCAGCCTTGCAGACTATGTACGGACTGCGCAGATCACGGAAGAGCGAGAAAAATAGCCTCTGCTGCCTTGGCAAGAAAATGTGCGCAGCCTCATCTATTAGCAAATTAAATCGCCTAATCGAAAGTTGCGCTACCAAGTCTTCCAACGCGTTCTTGACATCTTCGATCTCAGGAACACAACTTGTATCAATAGACGTCGAACCACTCTTCCAAACGCTCTCCAGTTGCGCTTGAATTTGCTCGATAGGGGTGCCTTCTATTCCATGAACTAGATCGGTACCTGCGAGTACCTTCATGCTACTGGGAATCTGAACTAGCAGGCCTGCTTTTGATATGGCCCTTCCAATGGCGCCACAAATCTTCGTCAACATCCAGGCATGGAACTGAACATCGTCCAATGACTGCAGAAGTGGGCTGCTTGAAAATGTCACATAGACCGGGACCACACCCATCACAGTCACGTTTGCCAATAGTTCTTGTTGGGCAACTCTTAGCAAAAACGATTTACCTACTCCGCGACTGCCAACCAGAATGACGGGGTATGGACTTTTTAGTTCATCCACAAGTCGGCGATCTTTCTCAGTCTCAACAAAAAGGTTTAATACATCTTCCGGTCGAATGTCCTCAGTGCGAATGAAATAGTCAGTCATTACTTGATTCCCATTTGCCTGATTTCAGGTATGTGGCCCAAGGTGTCGCCGATTGGCGCACCAATCGATGCAAGGCCATTCTCTGGAATTAACTCAGAGTAACGATACGCGAAACAGAATAGGCAAACCAATTTCATCGTTTCAGCCTTTGCGCACCAGTCTCGAAAAGTTGACTGGTTGTACGTGATTTCATCAGGTAAAAGTAAATGTGTGTGGTGATTGCCGTGCACGTATTCAGAGCACTCCCGGTAAAACCCTTCACCCATGACTCGAAATCTCGCTGCATTGCCTTCCAAGCTAGAGCAAAAAAGCGAAACGAACGATTTAGACAATACGCCGTTCTCGTCGTTGATCAATTTGCTCCAAACAATGTCTTGCTTTCGCGCTCTCCATGCGCGCAGATCCTTTTCAGACGCGGAAAAGGATATCGCCGCTAGCCACAATTCGAAAGTAAGGCGCAATGCTGAAAACGACTGTCTATAGCTGCCATGGCACGCCGCGATCAAAGAATATTGATACTCGCGAATTGCCAGACTGAAAACTTCTTTTTCCGGTCTTACATCTAATGTTGCGACGCAAATCCCCAAGTCGGAGATAGTTTGAACTGCGGCGGCGCGGTGAATTTGATCAGTTGCTTCCGCTAACGTTTGAGCAAATACATTTCTATATTTTTCATGCATTGAAATTAGCATGTCGTCTGCTGAAGCGGGCATCTGATACCTTTCTTTGGATTCACCTATGTTTGCCTACTTCCCCCAACTATCCTTCAACCCCACCGCCAAATTAAACACCGGCTTGATCCCTTGCAAATGGTCCACCCTGTCCGCCACAAAATACCCATGGCGCTCAAACTGAAACTTCTGGTCCGGCAGCGCGCTGGCCAATGAAGGCTCTACGATGGCGGGGATCACCTTCAGGCTGTTCGGGTTCAAGCTCTCTATAAAGTCCTTGCCGCCCGCATCCGGCTGCGCATCTAAGAACAGGCGGTCATACATGCGCACTTCGGCATTCACGCCATTGGCCACGCCCACCCAGGTGATGGCGGCCTTGACCTTGACCGTCTCGCTACCCGGCGTGCCACTCTTGGTGTCGGGCACCAGCGTTGCCAGCACGTCGGTGATGACGCCGTTCAAGTCTTTGATGCAGCCCGTGCATTCGATGACGTAGCCGCCCTTCAGGCGCACCTTGTTGCCTGGGAACAAGCGCTTGTAGCCCTTGGGGGGCACTTCCTCAAAATCTTCGCGGTCGATCCACACCTCTTTGCCTATGGTGAAGTGGCGCGGTGGTGGTGGCTCCACACCTTCGGGTGGATGCGGCAGCGCAGGCTGGGTGCAGGGCTCCAGGTGGCCGGCGCCCATTACCTCGTCCCAGTTGGTCAGCGTCAGCTTGACCGGGTTCAGCACGGCAAAGCCGCGGTGGGCTTTGGCTTCCAGGTCTTCGCGCAGGCAGCCTTCCAGCGTGCTGTAGTCGATCCAGCTGTCGCTCTTGGTGACGCCAATGCGTTCGGCAAACAGGTGCAGGCTTTCGGGCGTGTAGCCACGGCGGCGCAGGCCAACGATGGTCGGCATGCGGGGGTCGTCCCAGCCTTCTACCTTGTGGTCGTACACCAGTTGCGCCAGCTTGCGCTTGCTGGTGATCACATAGGTCAGGTTCAGGCGTGCAAACTCGTATTGGCGCGGGGGCGGGCTGGCCAGCAGGCCGCCTTCGGTCAGGCGCTCCAGCAGCCAGTCGTAAAACGGGCGTTGGTCTTCAAACTCCAGCGTGCACAGGCTGTGGGTGATCTGCTCCAGCGCGTCCTCAATCGGGTGCGCAAAGGTGTACATGGGGTAGATGCACCAGGTGTCGCCCGTGTGGTGGTGGGTGGCGCGGCGTATGCGGTAGACGGCCGGGTCGCGCATATTGATGTTGGGGCTGCCCATGTCGATCTTGGCGCGCAGCACCATGGAGCCGTCTTCGTGCTCGCCGTCGCGCATTTCGCGAAATATCTTCAGGTTTTCTTCCGGGGTGCGGCTGCGGAACGGGCTGTTGACACCGGGGCGGCCAAAGTCGCCACGGTTCAGGCGCATTTGCTCAGTGGTTTGCTCGTCGACATAGGCCAGGCCAGCACCAATCAGATACTCGGCGGCCTGGTACATGAAGCCAAAGTAGTCACTGGCCTGGTAGGGCTCGGCCGTTGGCGACCCATTCCAGTCAAAACCCAGCCATTTGATGGAGTCACGGATGGACTTGACGTACTCCATGTCCTCTTTTTCCGGGTTGGTGTCGTCAAAGCGCAGGTGGCACACGCCGTTGTAGTCGCGGGCCAGGCCAAAATTGATGCAAATGCTCTTGGCGTGGCCTATGTGCAGGTAGCCATTGGGCTCGGGCGGAAAGCGGGTGCGCATTTTGGCGGGGTCCGGCTGGCCCGCGTTGTGGTGGGCCGCGTCCCCCGGGCTGCCGGCCCAGCGGCGCTGGGCGTAAGTGCCCTCGGCTAGGTCACGCTCTATGACCTGGCGCAGGAAATTGCTGGGCTTGACGACGTCTGTTATGGCCCCTGAAGCGGCCTTGGGGTTGTTGGTGGGGGTGGGAATGCTCATTCGCCCGATTTTAGGCGTGCTTGACCTTCAAATCGGCCCAGATGGGTGTTAGTTCGGTGTTTTCTGGCTCAGTTAGGCTTTCTGCCAACAACATGCATTCGCGTTGCAGCTCATACAGGCGCTCGCGCAGCTCGCTGCCGGCCATGGACATTTCAAAATGGTCCTGCGCCGTGAGCTGGTCTGGCGCCAGGCCCCACACACCTAGCGCGTTCCAGGCCATGCGCAATCGGGCCAGCCGGTCTTGTGCCAGCAACACGATGGCAGCGCGCTCTTTGCTGCCGGTTTGTGTTTGCAGCGATTGCGCGATTTGCTGGGCTTTTAGCAGGGTGGCGTTGATCATTTCCAACGCATTGGCCGGCACACCGACGTTGCCTGGCAATTGCTCATTGGCATCGCGCGCCATATTGAAGACCACACTGCTGTAGCGAGACGGAAACTCGCCGGGCACGACCCGTAGCGCAAAACTGGCGCGTGTCAGCGGTGCATTGGGCGCGTGGGACAGGCCCATGGTGGTCTCCACCGCCGCCAAAATCAGCCCCAGCGGAGAAATGGCGTCGCCCACCATGCGCGCCGGGTAGCCCGAGCCGTTGAGGCGCTCATGGTGTTCGCCTACCGCACGGCACAGCGTGGCTGGGTAATCGGTGGTGGCATCCAGCAGCAGTTGGGCGATCCGCGGGTGCACCATCATGTGTTTGTGGCCCAGCAAGTCCAGCGGTTCTTCGCCATCCAGATACTGGGGCTGGATATAGGCCTCACCAATGTCATGCAGCAGGCCGCCCAGCATGGCCAGCTTCATATCCACGGGCGAACTCTGGGCATGGGCCATGCCGCCAGCCAGGGCCATGGCCTGCACCGCGTGCGCTATCGCGTTGGGGCGGGTGGCTAGCGCGGTGGTCAGTAATAGTTGTGCGACCGAATGCAGTGGGATCTGTTTGAGGTGCTTTTCCAGCAGCAGAGCCCAGGGGCGCAGCGCGTGCGCCATGCTGTGGCCGCTTTCCAGAAATTCGCTCAATTGTTCCAATAAATAGAAGTGTGTGACGCCATCTTCGGCCATCAGGCAGGCTTCTATCGGGTTCAGCAGCTTACGTTCCAGCAGCCTTTGCCGCAACGCGGCAGACACGGGCAGGCCCTTGGCCCATAGTTTGAGGCCACGCACGTCGACAATGTCTTGCGAGGCGACGATGGAGTAGCTTTCGCTGGTCGTGATGATGGCGGCCAGAAAGTCGGGGTCGGCATGGGAATCGCCGGGTGAGAAATTGACTGCTTGCATGACGCTTTCCTCCTGTTGAGCTACTTTTTTGTGAGTACAACTTCAGAATGTCTGGCGCGTTCGCAGGTTGCGGCGTACGCCATCGCTAGAGCGGAATTGTGCTCTGCTGTTACAAGTTTCGTACTTGCAGGGGCTTTTTAAAAGGCCGTTTGGCGTGGCGGACCCACCGTCTATCCGGCAAAGCAAAAAAAAGGCGCACCGGAGTGCGCCTTCAGGCTTTGGCAACCAGGGGTTGCCGTGGGCTTGTTTGGATTAGCGAATAACGGCCAACTCGGTCAGCTTGCCGCCCTTGACGGTCTTCAGAGTCAAAGCGCCGTTCTTGATGTCGCCTTTTTCGTCAAATGTGACGGGGCCGGTCACGCCAGCGTAGCCGGTTGTAGCGGCCAACACGGGCAGGTACTTGGCTGGGTCGGAAGAACCGGCCTTGACCATGGCAGCAACCATGATGTTCACAGCGTCATACACGTAGGGTGCGTAAACTTGCACTTCGGTACCGAACTTGGTCTTGAACGCGGCCTTGAACTTGTCCATGCCGGCCTTGCCAGCACCTTCAACACCACCGGCTTCAGCGCAATACACTTGGTTGTCAGCGATGGCGTCGCCACCGAGCTTGACCAACTCTGTGGAGCAGATGCCGTCGCCGCCCATGAACTTGGCGCTGATGCCCAAGGATTTCATCTGGCGCAGCATCGGGCCGGCAACAGCGTCCATACCGCCGAAGAACACGACGTCGGCTTTCTTGCCCTTGATGGTGGTC
>OUNL010000132.1_pt2 | contig 18327 bp, 15 predicted proteins | sample 1779831 | NCBI WGS metagenome assembly OUNL01 (sample SAMEA3914863, study PRJEB12502) | metagenome | biome: forest; material: soil | place: USA | collected 2011-09-16 | depth 0.1 m | reverse complement strand
GGAATGCCAATGCCGGTGTCACGCACAGAAAACTCAAGCTCCACGTGGTCGCCAAGCCGTTGCAGCACCCGAATCGACAACACGACCTCGCCTTGCTCAGTGAATTTGACCGCATTGCCAGCCAGGTTGAGCAGAATCTGGCGCAGCCGCAGACCGTCGCAGCGCAAAACGGGAGGGACATCCGTTGCCAGCGCAAACAGCACCTCGACATTCTTTTGCCCGACGTTGGACGACAGAATCACGGACAGGTCACGCATCAATTCACCTAGCACCACGGGCTCACTGTGCAGCTCCAGTTTGCCGGCCTCGACCTTGGAGAAGTCCAGAATGTCGTTGATGATGCCCAACAGCGCCAGCGTGGCGCCTTCGGCCTTTCGGGTGTAGTCCAGTTGGCGGGTGGACAGTTCGGTGTGCTGCAGCAGTTTGAGCAGGCCCAGCACGCCATTCATCGGGGTGCGGATTTCGTGGCTCATCGTGGCCAGGAAGTTGCTCTTGACTTGGTTGGCGGCGTCCGCGGCCTGGCGGGCCAGCAGCAGTGTTTGTTCGGACGCCTTGTGGTCTGTGATGTCGGTGTAGGTGATCAGTGTCCAGTCCGACGCAATCGGCATCGCGCGAAATTCGATGTAGCTGCCATCGGTCTGGTGCCGCTCCAGTTGAATGGTCTGGTGCGTTTCCATGACGTCGAGAAAATATGCCAGCACCTGCTCCACTGGTTTCTCATAGCCATAGTCACCACGGGCGTAGGCATAGCGCACGACATCGCCAAAATACAGTGGTTCGCGCGACAGCAACTCCGCCGGATATTTCATCAGGTCGCTAAATTTGCGATTGCGCAGTCGCATATTGTGTTGTGCGTCGTATGCGATCACACCAAAAGGCAATTGGTTGATCACCTCGTCCAGCAGTTCGGTCTGGCGCTGGGCCTGGTCTTGCGCGAGTTGCTGGCGGTGCATGGCGCGGCGCACCGCGAACAGCATCAAACCGGCCAGGCCGTACAGTATCAACACCGACAGTTCTGCCGTGCGGGCCCTTTGTCGCCAGTTGGCCAGTACCTCATCTACATCCAGGCTGACCGCCACATAGACCGGGTAGGGCGCAATGGCCATCGGTTTGACGATGCGTTCCTTCCCGGTGTCAGCGTGTTGCACCATATAGGGCGCAACGGGTTGACCGGTAAACAACTTGCCGGCAACGCCCGTATCCAGCGGATAGGTGGTCACAACCGCTGGATTGGTGTCGACTGGCGATTGACACAGTATGCGTCGCTCATGGTCAAACAAGATCGTCTCACCGTGCATACCGGCACTCAAAGCGGCAAAATTATCAGCAATGTGGTCCATGTTGATATTGGCGTAGACCAAGCCGGCAAAGGTCTCGTCCGGCAGGTGCAGCGCCCGCGCCACTGGCAAGACCCATTGGCCAGAAATCCGGGACTTGACGGGCAGGCCAAAAACCAGGTCGCCTGTGTTGCGGGCATGTTCAAACATGTCCTTGCCCGTGGCGTTGGCCTGTAGTTGCACAATATTTTGCGCATCAATGCCCTCGCCGTAGACGACCAACCCTTGGGTATTCGTAGCGCGAATCGAAGCAGCATCCGGAATGCGTTCCTTCAGGCTACGCACATAGGCACTGAAGACCGGGTCGGAGAACCGTTGCTGCGCATGCAGATTCCTGAACTCGGCCTCGGCGCGGCGCAGTGCCAGATCAATATCACGAATACTGGCGTGCAGATTGGCCTGTAGCAGCACGGTGATCGTGTTGGAGGACTCCTGGGCACCGGCGATGTACTGAATCCGGCCCTGGTTCAGTGCATAGGCAACCAGACCGGTCAGGACCAGCAACGCGACGGCTACGCCCCCTGCCAACCAGGAAAAGAACTTGCGCTCCAGCGTTGTATGACTCATGTAGATGGCCAGGCCAGGCATCCAGATTGGAGAAATGCTGACAAATGGACTCTTTGATCCGCGATCCTCCCAGGCTGCTTGCAGTTTCTTATGGTTTGTCACAGCCTGTCAATGTCTTTTGCGTTGCCGCCACTCGATACATAATGGCGCCCATGATCACCGTACACCATCTCGAGACCTCCCGTTCACAGCGGGTACTGTGGTTGCTCGAAGAAATGCAAGTGCCCTATGAGATCAAGCGCTACCAGCGCGACCCCAAAACCCGGCTTGCGCCGGCCGCACTGAAGGCGGTTCACCCCTTGGGCAAGTCACCGGTCATTACTGATGGGGATGAGACCATTGCCGAGTCCGGCGCCATTTTGGAGTACCTGGTGGAGCGCTATGGCAACCAGGCTCCGGCTGAACTGGCGCATCTGCAGCCCGCGCCGGGCACGCCAGCGTACCGCCAATCGCGCTTCTGGATGCACTACGCCGAGGGCTCGCTGATGAACTGGCTGGTTATGAAACTGGTGTTCATGACCATACCCAAGCAGCCCATGCCATTCTTTGTGCGTCCGATTGCCCGGCAAATATGTGGCAATGTACAGGCCAAGCTGGTCGATCCCAACCTGGCCACCGCACTGGCGTTCATGGAGGACCACCTGAAGACCCATGCCTGGTTCAGCGGGGAGCACATCAGCATTGCCGATTTTCAGATGAGCTTTGCCGTAGAGGCAGCGCTGGCCCGCTATGCCAATGGCGGCAACTTTCCACGGCTGGCGGCCTACCAGGCGCGCATGGTGGCGCGCCCAGCCTACCAACGCGGTATTGCCAAGGGTGGCCCGGTGGTCATGTCCTGACCGTGGCAGAATTATTTTCATAACCTTGTATTGGAACTATTGAACATGGCACATCTACTGAAAAGTCTCGCAGTTCTGACCAGCCTGGTGGCAGCGCAGGCTTTTGCCCAGACCCCCAATGAAATGGCCGTTGCGCAGGCCAGGTTCAAGAGCGAGATGGCCGATTGCGCTGCGCTGTATTCCGTTGCTGGCAAAAGCACGTGCATGACGGAGGCCCGAAACAGCTGGGCTGATTTCAGGCGTGGGCGGATGAATGAATCGTGGAAAACGGCGGACTTTGAGAAAAACGCCACGCAGCGCTGCAATGTGTTTGAAGGCGATGACAAGTCCTACTGCTTTGCGCGCGTCCGTGGGCAGGGCCGGATCGACGGAAGCGTTGCCAGCGGCGGCATCTTGCGCGAATTGACTGTGCGGTCAACGGCCACTGTCGCGGCACAAAACGCGCAAGCCGAGGCGGCAAGGGTGCCGGACGGCCCCCCCCCATCGGGCCTGATGTCCAATTGCCGCTGGGTTCCTCCATCGGATTGGGTCTGCAAGTAGTCTCGGGTACGTGTTAACGGGCCAGCCAGCCACTTCCATTCACGTCCAGCTTCCGGTCGGGCCCAGTGCCGGCGACAGTTCTGCCGCACCCCAGCGCAGCGTCAATGCCGCTGGCTGGTGCAATACCTGGCGCACTTGCATGCGCAGCAAGCGTTGGGCGCCGGCAAAGCGGGCCAGTTCAGCAGCGTCCCACACGATCTCGGCCTGCACCGCCACGTGCCAGAGATCGCCAGTGTCAAAATCGATAAACAACAAGCCCGCACGCGGGTGCAGCAGCACATTGCCCAGCGTGTTGAAGAAGAAGTTGCCAGCAAAATCGGGCACCGTCAACCACTGCTGACCGGCCGCATCGGTGTCCAGCCGCACAAAGCCAGGCTTGCCGCCCCGGTGCGACACATCGACCCCGTGCGAGCGGTCGTTGTGCGTGGCGTGGTCAGGGTGCGCCGTGCCAATGTAAAACGTATCGGCAGCCTGCACGATGCGTTGCCCCGCGGGGTCCAGGTTTGTGCGCATGACTGCTTGGGGAGCCCGGGTCGGCGTGCCCATGTACTGCGGCGCGCGTGCCTGAATGTACTTGGGGCAGTTGCCAAAACTTTGCTCCACGTGCAGGGTGAAGCCTGTTGCGTCCAATGCACGGACGACACCATTGGCCCGGTTGCGCCGCCGCGTGTGTGGCTCAATACCCAACAGGCCTATGGAAGCACCCACCGCCAGTGTGCGGGCCAGCGGGTCCGATGCGGCGGGTAGCGCCTGCACACGCAGATGGGCCGCATCCGGTGTGCTGACAAAACCGGGTGGCTGCGCCAGCGCCGAAACCCAGGGCTGCAAGTCGGCGTCCACACTGCCCAACACGACAAATGGCAGGTGTGTGAAGAAGTCGCGGTGCTGCTCTGGCATATATTCACGCAGGACCCGTGGGCCCACTTCGGCCATGCGTTCAGCCACGCCAACGCGTGCCTGAACGGCACGCTCGCCCGCATGGAAGGCGGCAGTCATGCGGCCAAGCCAATCTTGCTGGCTGGCATGTGCACGAAACCGGGCAAGGCCTCGATGCGGCGCAACCAGGCGCGCACCTGAGGGTAGGGCTCCAGGTCAATGTTGCCCTCGGGCGCGCGGGCTACATAGCTGTAGTTGGCAACATCGGCAATGCTGGGGCCGTCGCCAACCAGAAACGCAGAGGCCCGCAAATGCGCATCCATGACGGACAACAGCTGGTGACCCCGCTGGATGGCTTCATCAGGATCGGTCGGGCGTTTGAAGAGTTGAATCACGCGTGCCAACGCAGGGCCAAACGCCAACGGGCCGGCGGCCACCGACAGCCACCGTTGCACCCGGGCCATGGCCACTGGCTCAGTTGCCAGCCACTCGCCAGGCTGCGCGTAGCGACTGGCCAGGTACACCAGAATGGCGTTGGAATCCGCCAGGGTGACGTCGCCATCCTGAATCACCGGCACCTGGCCAAACGCATTCATGGCCAGGAATTCCGGTGTTTTTTGGGCTTTGGTCATCAGGTCAACAGGGACCAGCTCAAACGGCAAACCCAGCAGCGACAGCATCAATTGCACGCGGTGCGCGTGGCCAGACAGGGCAAAGTGGTAGAGCTTGATGGGCTGTGTGGGGCGCAGGGTGGTGGTTGTTTGCATGGTGTATTTCAACAGAGTTGGTTGCAGGAGTCCCCATTGTCTTTGCTGCACAATTTTAGATAAATAGACGTCTTTGCAGAACACTACTCCATTTATTGGATTAATAATCCGGCAATGGACAAATTCAAAGCCATGCAGACCTTTGTGCACATCGCCGAGCAAGGCAGCCTGACGGCGGCGGCCCGCAGTCTGGATGCATCCCTGCCGGCGGTCGTGCGCACGTTGGCAGCCTTTGAGGCAGCATTGGGCGCACGCTTGTTCAACCGCACCACGCGGCGCGTCACACTGACCGACGAAGGGCGGCGCCACCTGGAGACCTGCCGCCAGGTATTGGCCACGCTGCAGGAGGCGGAAGCTGCACTGGCCGCCTCCACCGAAAGCACCACCGAATGCAGCGGCCACCTGACGGTTACGGCACCGGTGCAATTTGGCACCATGCACGTCGCTCCGGCGATTACGCGGTTCGTACAGAGCCACCCGCAGGTGCGGGTCAGCCTGCTGCTCTACGATCGTGTCGTCAGTTTGCTGGATGAAGGCATCGACGTGGGTATTCGCATCGGCCAATTGGAGGACTCGTCACTGGTTGCCCAAACCATGGGCCACATCCGTCGGGTGGTGGTTGCAAGCCCGGACTATGTGCAACGCATGGGCATGCCACGGCACCCCAAGGACTTGCTGCAGGCGAACTGTGTGCGACGCACGGGCCACAATGCGCAATGGGGGCCGTTTATCGACAACGGGCGCGCATTCAGTATTGCCGTCAATGGCAACCTCGATTTCAACCAGATCGCCCCGGCCGTGCAGGCCTGCGTGGCGGGCATCGGTTTTGGTATGTTCATGGCCTACCAGGTCGCACCCTACGTGCTGCAGAACCAGCTGCAAGTCGTCTTGCAAGACTTTGAAGCGCCCGCCCGGCCCTTGAGCGTGGTCTATCCCCACGCACGACTGTTGCCGGCACGCACACGCGCGTTTGTCGACTGGATGCGAGAGGAACTCAGCGCATTCCAGACCTAGACCATGCCTTTGACGTGCATCAACGCAACGCGATTCTTTATGGGTTACTGTTGATCCATCTGCTCAAGGGCAGTAGGAGGCAACCATGTGGGACGTGATCGTTGTCGGATCCGGTATTGGTGGGTTGACTGCGGCTGCGGCCCTTTCCAAGAGTGGGCGGCGTGTGCTGGTGCTGGAACAGCACGACCGCGCGGGTGGTTTGACGCAGACTTTTGCGCGCCAGGGTTGGGTTTTTGCGCCCGGTGTGCATTACATTGGCGGAGTCGGGGCGCAACCAGGGCACGGGGGCCAGTTCGGTCGCCTGCTGGCGTGGCTCAGCGACGGCGCGCTGCAGTTTGCTCCCTGTGCCAACCCGTATGACGTCATTCGCCTGCCGGGTTTTGAATTCGGCATACCGCACCCCGAAAGTGCGTACCGCAATGCCTTGCTGGCACGCTTTCCTGCGCACCACGGTGCCATCGACCGCTGGTTTGTGGCCTGCGAAGAAGCCCGGCAAAGCGCCTTTACCTTGTTCGCCCTGCACAGCATGCCGGCCTGGCTGGCCTGGGGAATGCGCATGTGGCGCGGCGACGAGGCCCAGCACTGGAGCCGTCACACCTTGGCCGACGAATTGGCCAAATTGGATAATCCACAACTGGTGGCCGTGCTGGGTGCGCGTTGGGCGGACTATGGCGCACCACCCTCGTCGGCACCGTTTGTCGAACATGCCCTGGTGACCGGCTCCTACAACAACGGTGCCTACTATCCGGTAGGTGGTCCGGCGCGTTTTGCGCAGGCGCTGGTCGCGGTGATTGAGGCTGCTGGCGGTGAAGTGCGTCTGAACGCCGATGTCAAGCATATTGCAACCTGCAGTGGCTGTGTTACGGGCGTGCAATATGAGCAGGGAGGGCAGCGCTACCATGAGTCGGTGAGGCAAGTGGTGTCCGCCATGGGTGTGCGCAATACGGTGGACCGCCTGGACCCCAGTGACGCCAAAGACTGGCAGCAGGCCATACGCAATATGGCTCCCGGCATCACCCACATCGCACTGTATCTGGGGTTGGAAGGCGACATCGCCGCTGCGGGTGCCAGCGGCGCCAACTACTGGATCTTTGAGAGTGATGACATTGCCCAGGTGTGGCGGGATCCGGTAGAAAAAGATGCGCCCGGCTTCTTTGTATCCTTCCCTTCGCAGAAAGACGGCAGTGCACACAGCCAGCCTAGCGCTGAAGTGGTGGCCGTCGTCGACCCGGCAGTATTTGCAAAGTGGATGGCAAACCCCGATGGCGAACGTCCGGAGGACTACCTGGCGCTCAAGGCATGGATACAGCAGCGCCTGCTGGCCCAGTTTTTGCGGCATTTCCCACGTATGCAGGGCATGGTGCGCCTGCAAGAACTCTCCACGCCGCTGACGCAACGCCACTTTGTGCGGTCACCGGATGGCGCCATGTACGGCATTGAAATGTCTGCCGAACGGCTTAATAGTCCGGCCCTGCATGTGCGTACCCCGGTCGCCGGCTTGCTGCTGGCGGGTCAAGACGTCACCGGCCCGGGCGTGGAAGGCGCCAGCATGGGCGGCCTGCTGGCGGCTGCTTCCTTGGAGCGGTCCATCTGGTCGGTCTTTGAAAAGAGCTTGCGGGGCACCGCCTGAAACCGTTAGCTATTTGACGATCAGCACGGGCCGGTCGGCAGTCGCGATGACACGTTGCGCGACGGAACCCAGCAACAGATCGGGCGGACTTCAGCTCCTTCTCGCTCGTCTGGCGCAAGTAGTCCGCCACCGCGTCGCCGCCAACATAGGCCCTGGCGTGGCGCAGGCCTACATCGTCGTGCACGCTGACCAGCGTCATGCTGTTATTGGACTCGCGCAACTGGCCCACCAGTTTGATAGCGTACTTGACGGCATGCACGGATGGTTTGGATCCATCGACTGCAATAAGAATTTTCATGCTGATCCCGGCTGTAAGTGGCTGTGTATGACTCAGACTTTAGTGGCTATGCCGGTGCCGTCAATGCATTGAAATGACTTACTTTGATCAAAAGCAAGTGCTGCAGCGGTTGACGCCACTTGAATGTCTCAGATGGCGCATAGACTGAGCCGTATGGAACAGGAACTCACCGAAGCCCAAGCACTTGCGCGTTTGCGCGCTGACGGAGCCAACGAACTGCCGCAGTCAAAACCGCGCAGCTTGATGCGCCTGCTGCGCGAGGTGGTCTGTGAGCCCATGTTCCTGCTGCTGGTGGCCTGTGGCGCCATCTACATGTTGCTCGGTGATATGCAAGAGGCACTGATGTTGTTGGGCTTTGTGTTCGTGGTCATTGCCATCACGTTCGTGCAGCAACGCCGCACCGAGCGCTCGCTGCAGGCTTTGCGCGAAATGTTCAGTCCACAGGCCTTGGTGCGGCGCGAAGGCCACGTCCACAAGATGGATGCCCGGGAACTGGTGGTGGGCGACACCGTGCTGCTGGCCGAAGGCGACCGGGTACCCGCAGACCTGCGGCTGGTCGAAGCCTCCAATCTGTGGGCCGATGAATCCATGTTGACCGGCGAGTCGGTTCCCGTTGGGAAACAGGCCGCGGGGGCAGAGTCGTCAACCGTGTTCTCCGGCACGCTGATCACCCAGGGCAAGGCGCTGGGCATTGTCATCGCAACGGGCGTGCGCAGCGCCCTGGGGCGCATTGGTCAATCGTTGAGCGGCATGGAAGAGCAACGCAGTGCCATACAGCAAGAAACCCGTCGTGTGGTCAAGTGGGTGGCCCTGCTGGGCCTGGCGTTGGCGGCGCTGTTGGCGCTGGCCTGGTGGCTGTTGCTGGGCGACTGGCTGCACGGCGTGCTGTCGGGCCTGACACTGGCCATGGCGGTATTGCCCGAAGAACTGCCCTTGGTATTGACCTTGTTCATGGGCTTGGGCGCCTGGCGCCTGGCACGGGAAAAGGTATTGGTGCGCAACATCGCAGCGGTCGAAGTGCTGGGTGCCACCACGGTGCTATGTGTCGACAAGACCGGCACCTTGACGCAAAACCGCATGGTGGTGCAGGCCATCTGGGGCACATCGCGGCAATACGACGCAGTGGCAAATACCCGATCGGAACTGCACGAAGACCTGCACGGGGTGTTGGAGTATGCTGTGCTGGCTTGTCATCGCCAGACCTTCGATCCGATGGAGGCGGCTATTGTCGATGCGGGTCAGACGCTGTTGGCCAACACTGAGCATCTGCATGCCAACTGGACCCTGGTAGACGACTACGCGCTATCGCCCGAGATGCTGGCCATGTCCCGCGTCTGGCAGTCGCCTGATCTGCGGCAACGCATGATCGCCGCCAAAGGCGCCCCAGAAGCCATTGTTGACCTGTGTCACCTGGATGCTGATCGCAGTGCGCGCATTGCGGATCAGGTCCTGCTTCTTGCGGCGGCTGGCTTGCGGGTACTGGGCGTGGCCAATGCCAGCTTTAGCGCCAGCGCATTGCCGTCCAACCAACATGACTTCGATTTTGAATTCCTGGGCCTGATTGCACTGCAGGACCCGATGCGGCCCACTGTGCCAGCGGCCATCGCTCAATGCAAAGCGGCCGGCATTCGGGTGGTGATGATGACCGGCGACCACCCGGCCACCGCACTGGCGATCGCGCGCCAGGCCGGCCTGGACGACTCATCACGGGCAACGACCGGTGCCGAGTTGGCGACCCTCAGCGATACGGAACTCGCCACACGCCTGGCCAGCACCCAGGTGTACTGCCGCGTCCAGCCCGAGCAAAAGCTGCGCCTGGTGCAGGCCTACCAGGCCAGTGGTGCAGTGGTTGCGATGACGGGCGATGGTGTCAACGACGCACCGGCGCTGAAGGTGGCCAATGTTGGCGTGGCGATGGGCGCGCGCGGTACGGCCGTGGCACGCCAGGCGGCCGACATCGTGTTGCTGGATGACGATTTCTCGTCCATCGTCACCGCCATGCGCTATGGGCGCCGAGTCTTTGCCAACCTGCGCAAGGCCATCGTGTTTGTGGTGGCGGTGCACGTGCCCATTGTGGGTTTGTCGCTGCTACCCGTGTTACTGGGCTGGCCCATGGTGCTGATGCCGGTGCACATCCTGTTCCTGCAACTGATTATCGATCCGGCCTGCTCCATGGTGTTTGAGGCGCAGGCGCTGGAGCACAGCGCCATGCAGCGGCCGCCCCGGCGCGTGGATGCGCACCTGTTTGACAAGGCCGTGCTGCTAAGAGGCCTGTTGCAAGGTGCGGGCCTGTTGGTGCTGCTACTGGCCAGCTATGGTGGCGCGGTTGCCTGGACAGGCTCGCATGCCCTGGCACGCGGGTTGACGTTCATGGTGCTGTTGCTCAGCGCTTTGGCGCTGATCCTGGTCAACAGCAGTTGGGACAAGACCAATTGGTCGTTGGCCGCGCCCGAGAATCGCTATTTTGTTTGGCTAGCTGGCGCCGCCATGCTGCTGTTGGGCCTGGTATTGGGTGTGCCCGCCATCAACCAATTGTTTGCGTTTGCCGTGCCACCACCGCCACTGTTGCTGGCAGGAGCGGCCGTTTCTGTTGCCGCCAGTCTGTGGTTCGACCTCACCAAGCGGTGGACTTCTGGCTAGACTTTGCCGCTGTGTTGCACCGCAAAGCGCAGCAGTGCGGCGCTGCTGTCCAGGTTGAAGCGCTGGCGGATGTTGGCGCGGTGTGCATCAACGGTTCGAAAGTCAATGCCAAGGGCCCGGCCGATTTCCTTGCTGGTCTGGCCTTTGGCAATCAGTGCCAGCACTTCGGCCTCGCGGGCAGTGAGTGCCGGTTGCTGGCGCCTGCGCTCCAGCGCCCGCCCCAGTCCGGCAGGGTAGTAGGTTGAGCCATGCGTGACTGCTTCGATGGCCTTGACGATCTCCCCCTCTTCAGACTCCTTGACGACGAAGCCTGCTGCTCCGGCATCAAATGCCTGCAACATGTGTTCCTCTTGGGTGGACGCGGTGAACACGACGAAGCGAACCTCGGGCTGCTGTTGGTGCAGCAGTGCGATCAGTTCAATGCCACTGGTTGGCTTCATCTGCAGATCGGTCAGCACGACGTCCGGCGGCGCCAACTGGGCTTGCTCTAGCGCTTCCTGCGCGTTGCGCGCCTGGCCCACGACATTGAATTGCGCGCCATAGGCGCTCAGCAGGTTGACCAGGCTGTGGCGCACGATGGGATGGTCGTCAACGATCAGCAGGCGAATGGGCGCAGCGGTTGTCATGGTGAACTGGGCATTTTCAATGCGGCATTGGGGAGCGTGGCACTCAGAACCGTTGAACCAGGCGTGGACTGTAGCCGAAATTGTCCACCCAGCGTCTCCATGCGCTCACGCATATTTGTCAGGCCCAGGCCTTCCCGGGCACGGCGCAAGGTGCCAACCACGTCAAAGCCGCAGCCGTCGTCGCGCAATTCCAAGACCAGCCCATGGTTGCTGTACTGCAGCGTAAGCCAGACGTGCTGCGCCTGCGCGTGCTTGGAAATATTGCCCAGCGCCTCCTGCGCCACGCGAAACATGGCCGTGGCCGCCGCCTCTGGCATAGCGGGCAAGGAGTCCACCCGCGCGTCAATCGCCATGCCAGTGCGCTCACCAAACTCCCGGGCAATTTGCTCCATGGCACTGGCCAGGCCCAAGTCATCGAGCAGCGTAGGGCGCAGATCGTGTGAAATGCGGCGCACATCGCGCATCACGCCGCGCATCTGGGCCAGGCCATCGCGCAGCATGGCGGCAGCGTCGCCGGTGCCGCGTTCCAGGTGCACCAGCGCCGACTCAAACACAAATTTGACTGAGGCCAACCATTGGCTGACGCCGTCATGCAGCTCGCGCGCTACCCGGGTGCGCTCAGTTTCTTGAGACAACACCACCTGGTGCGCCATGGCGCGCAGCTTGCTGTCGGCCGCGCGCTGTTCATACAGATTCAGCGCCAGGCCGCCCGCCGCCACCAGCAGCAATGCAACCGATGCCACCAACAGGATTTGGTCCAGCGTTTGCGTTACCGCCGTCGCGGTGGAACGGGTGATCAAGGCCTGCGTCTGCTGCAGATTGTCCAGGTACAGGCCCGTGCCTATCATCCAGTTCCAGCCGGGCAGCAACTCCACATAGCCCAGTTTGCGTTCCTCGCGCTGGGTTGACGGCCGGTTCCACATGTAATCAACAAATCCGCCACCGGCGCGCGCCTGCGCAATCAACTGCTGGATGATGGCGTGGCCGGCACTGTCGCGCAGGTCCCACTGGCTTTTGCCCTCCAGGTCCGGCAGGCGAGGGTGCATCAGCGCGTTGCCGCTCAGGTCGTAGACGAAAAAGTAGTTGTCGTCGCCAAAGTCCATGCGCCGCAGCAGTTCCAGCGCCTCGCGTTGTCTGGCGGGGTCGGGCCTGCCTTGCTGGTACAAATGCGATATGGCGCCACGCCCGACCTGCACAAAGTGCTGCAGTTCGTCCTGGCGCGCCTGCAGCAAGATAGGCGCAACGGCCGACATTTGCACCTGCGCCAACTGCACGGACTGCTGCCGCACAATCCAGACCACAGCGGCAATGGCCAGCAACAGCGGCAGCGCTGCCAACAGCATCACCATAGCCCGTAGACGCATCCAACATCCTTTCGCGCCACCGGCGCACCTTGTCCGCGATTGTAGTTAGGGGGCAGCGACCCGCGAAGCGGCGCAGCGTGGGGGCCGCAATTTTCCGTAGGGCCGCCCCTAGGAAAATTTTGCCCCCTTGGGTGGCAGCGACCCGCGAAGCGGTGGAGCGTGGGGGCCACATCCCTACGGGTAAACCTTTACGTACTCACACAGAAGCTGACCCTGTCAACACACCAATGCGCCAACCGGTCAGTACTTTGATACTGACGGGGACAGTGGCCCCCGACCGCTGCTTGCCCCATAACCCGAGGAATAGACAATGCATACACTGCAAAAACAAAATGGCTTTGGCCGCCATGCGCTGTGGGCGCTAGTTGCGCTGACCGGCGCGGGCGCCCTGGCCACCATCGCGCTGCACCGCGGCGAAACGGTCAATGCCCTGTGGATCGTGGTTGCCGCGATTGCGGTGTACCTGATTGCCTACCGCTACTACAGCCTGTTCATTGCCGAGCGCGTGCTGTCGCTGGACCCGACGCGCCCCACGCCTGCGGTGCGCCACAACGACGGTCTGGACTATGTGCCCACCAACAAATACGTGCTGTTTGGCCACCACTTTGCGGCAATAGCCGGCGCCGGACCGCTGGTTGGCCCGGTACTGGCCGCACAGATGGGCTATTTGCCAGGCATGCTGTGGATTCTGGCCGGCGTGGTGTTCGCCGGCTCGGTACAGGACTTCATGGTCTTGTTCATCTCCACGCGGCGCGACGGGCGTTCGCTGGGCGAATTGATCAAGGCCGAATTGGGTGCCGTGCCCGGCGTGATCGCACTGTTTGGTACCTTCATGATCATGGTCATCATCCTGGCCGTGCTGGCGCTGATCGTGGTCAAGGCACTGGCTGACAGCCCCTGGGGCACGTTTACCGTGGCTGCCACCATTCCATTGGCCTTGTTCATGGGTGTCTACACCCGCTATATTCGCCCCGGGCGCATCGGCGAGGTCTCGGTCATTGGCTTTATGCTGTTGATCGCCTCCATCGTGGTCGGTGGGCAAGTCGCGCAAAGTGCCACCTGGGCGCCACTGTTTACCTTTGACGGCAAGCAACTGACCTGGATCCTGATTGGCTATGGCTTCATCGCCTCCGTGCTGCCGGTGTGGCTGCTGCTGGCGCCGCGCGACTATTTGTCAACCTTCCTCAAAATCGGCGCCATTGCGGCACTGGCCCTGGGCATTGCCTGGGTGGCACCAGACTTGAAGATGCCGTCCACCACACGCTTTATCGACGGCAGCGGCCCGGTGTGGTCGGGCGGCCTGTTTCCATTCCTGTTCATCACCATTGCCTGTGGCGCCGTGTCGGGTTTTCACGCCCTGATCTCGTCGGGCACTACGCCCAAGCTGCTAGAAAATGAGGCCCATGCGCGTTTCATTGGCTATGGCGCGATGCTGATGGAATCCTTTGTTGCGATCATGGCGCTGGTGGCGGCCTCCATCATCGAGCCCGGTGTGTATTTCGCCATGAACAGCCCCGCCGCATTGATTGGCACCACGGCAGACAGCGCCGCGCAGGCCATCGCACATTGGGGCTTTGTGGTGACACCCGACATGCTGACCGAGACGGCACGGGCAGTGGGTGAAAAAACCATCATCTCGCGCGCGGGCGGCGCACCCACCTTGGCGGTCGGTATGGCTCAGATCTTTTCACAGATGCTGGGCGGCAAGGCCATGATGGGCTTTTGGTACCACTTCGCGATTTTGTTTGAGGCCTTGTTCATTCTGACGGCGGTTGATGCCGGCACACGTGCCGGGCGCTTCATGCTGCAAGACCTGCTGGGTACCTTTGTGCCTGCCCTCAAGAAGACCGAATCCTGGGTCAGCAATGGCCTGGCCACCGGCCTGTGCGTGGCGGCCTGGGGATACTTTCTGTACCAGGGCGTTGTCGACCCATTGGGCGGCATCAACACGCTGTGGCCGCTGTTTGGCATATCAAACCAGATGCTGGCCGGCGTGGCGCTGATATTGGTAACAGTTGTCTTGTTCAAGATGAAGCGCGCGCGCTTTGCCTGGGTGTCGCTGCTGCCCACCACGTGGCTGCTGGCATGCACGTTGACAGCCGGCTGGCAAAAGGTGTTTTCTGACAATCCGAAAATCGGTTTTCTGTCGCACGCTGCCAAATACCGTGGTGCGTTTGAGCGCGGCGAACTGCTGGCCCCGGCCAAACTGATGGGTCAGATGCAGCAGATCATTGTGAACGACTACATCGATGCGTCGCTGTGCGTGCTGTTCATGCTGGTCGTGGTCAGCATTCTGGGCTATGGCATTCGGGCCTGTCTGGTGGCGTGGCGCGCAGATGCGCCCAGCACCATGGAGGTCGATGCGAAGCCGTGGCCCAAAGGTTTGGGGCAGGGGCAGGGCGCTGGCGCCTGACAACAGAGCAGCGACATGCTCAACGAGTTGACAGCCCTTGGCAAATACCTGGGCCAGGCCGCCCACCTGATGGTCGGCCAGCCCAGCTACCAAACCTACGCCGCACACCTGCAGGCGCAGCATCCGGAGCGGCCGGTGATGAGCTACGAGGAGTTTTTTCGCGAACGGCAGGAAGCGCGCTATGGCGCCAAGGGGCGCATGGGGCGCTGCTGCTGATTGCAACCATTGAGACGCAGGCGCCAGACGGATACACTTCCGTTTGGTAAGCTCTACATTTCGACGGGAGGCATATGGATAAAACGGTTCGTGGCATGTACTGCCTGCGCTGCAGCAGTAAACAAATTGTTCGCGGCTCACTGGGTGAATCAGCGCGCTTTTATCCCTTGCGCGGGTTCTTGAAGGCCATCATGGGCAAGCCCGTCTTCATCAAGCAAGAATATTCCCACGCCTGCCTGGACTGTGGCTTGGTCTGGAACGAAATTGACACCGTCAGTCTACGCAAGAACATCCGCAGCTTTGGCCTGGCGCCGCATAGCACTGGAGTGATGCGCGTGGTGCGCGGTGAGAACGGCGGCAAAAGCCCGCCCGTTGACGTGCCGCTGCACTAGTTGACAATGGCGCAGTGTGGCTTGCTGCTGCGGTAGCCGTAGACCAATCAGGAGAATGTCATGCGCATCCAATTGAGCATGTATGCATCTAGCGGCGTCAGCACGCAGTTGGAAGACCTTAGGCTATTGCTGGACCCCGTGCAAAGCAGTCTGATTCCGGCCCACGTCACGCTGTGCCGTGAAGAGGAGTTGACGGCACCGGTGTTGCATGATTTGCGTAGCCGGCTAGCGCATGCCAGCATGGCGCAGATTACGCTGGTTTTTGGTCCGGCACAGGCGTTTGGGGATCACGGAATTCTGCTACCCTGCATTCAGGGCGAGCCACAGTTTCAAGCGCTGCGAGAGCATGTTTTGGGCAGGCGACCGGAACGGCACCAGACGCCGCACCTCACACTGGCCCATCCGCGCAACCCCAAGGCACCTGGGAACCATATCGCCCATACGGCATTGCTACCCAGTGAACTGCGAATCCACTTCAATAACGTCAGGCTGATAGAACAGCGGGAGTTGCGGCCGTGGCGGGTTATGGAAATGTTCACGCTGGGTGATCACTGAACGGGTGGCGCTGGCGTTCGTGCGATAGCGAACAGCGCGGAGGCCACGTTTGGTGCATGGTTGGTTACCATGCAAGTTCTGCACATATTGTTTGCGCCATTCGCAGTCACGATGGCATGCATGTCCGTCGCGGCGCAGCAAATCCAGCCTGCGCAGCAGATTCCCCCCGTCACCATCACCGCCAAGGCCAACCCCAACCCCGTTGAAAAGTCCTACCGCAAGATGCTCAGCGGCATGGATTTGTTTGAGCGCCTGCATGCGATGGCGCCCAACGCCGAACTGCGCTTCAAACTGCTGCCACGAAAGCCACAGACGGACATGAACAGCATCACGCTGGCGGTCCTTGGTGATACTGTGGACCTTGTCGTTCCTATTGCACCGGACCACACATTTACTTTGCCACGCAACGCACTGGCGCTGCAAGAGAATTCGCAAGTGATTCCGAACCGCCGGGCATTGAGCATGACCTGGCGCGTTGACATTCGCAGCCCCGGCGTGCCTGTCAACACCCGGCGCTTGGGCGACCTGCGCCTGGAGTGCCGCGTGGGCATGGAATCCGGTTTGGTCTCCAACAGCAGCAGCGCTCTGGGGCGGTTGTTCAGCGCGCTGTTGGATACACCCGCGTATTGCGACCAACAGCAACCACTCTATCTATTCTTCGCCGACCGTCCCCTGTTCAGCGTGGCATTGGTGGCTGGCGCTCGACGCGAGGTTTTGGCCGTCAACAGTTTGTACGCAGCCGCCAGCGACGACAGCAGCCTGCAGCGCAGCCTGCCGTACTGCGACTGCGAAGTGTTGCTGGACCGCACCTACACCCTGCCGCTGGGTGACACCAGTTGGCCCGACGATACGCGGGTCGAATTCGAATACATGGAAGACGAGCCATGAGCAAAGCGATACCACGCGCTGTCCGGGTGTTGCTGTGTTGCGCTGCGCTGGCCGCTTGCAGCGGTCCGTCGGGCGTCGCGCGCCATAGCACACCGTTTCAGAATCCGGCGATGTCCATGCAACAGGCCGACGACGCAGTTGTGAGGGATGTCTCCACCAAAGCCGACGTCTTGGCCCTGCTGGGACCGGCACGGCAGATTGGCTTTGACAGTGGTTACGCCGTTTGGGTTTACAGAGACGCACCAGGCGACTCGGAGTCCGAACCGGCTGAATTTGTCGTTTTGTTTGCGCCGTCGGGTGTTGTCAAGAAGACCCGAATGCGCGCTGCGTACGCCCGCCCCACGAATTGACACTCCATTGCTGCACCTGCACAGGGTTTTCGGCAGCTAATCGGCGAGTACAACCGTCTGCTCGGTTATAAACCTACCCTACGAATAATATTGAAGGAGCAATTAGTGCCCAACGTCCTGCTAGATCTGTTGTCCCATGGCGCAAGCGCAGCGCCGGCTATTTCAGCGCCGGACCGAACGCCATTGACGTTTGCGGCACTGCGCAGCCTCATAGGCACCACCATAGGCCAACTCAATGCACTGGGCATAGGGCGCAACGACCGCGTGGGTATCGTGCTGGCCAACGGCCCGGAAATGGCAACCTGCTTCATGGCCTGCGCCTGTGGGGTGACCAGTGCGCCTTTGAACCCGGCCTACCGGGCCGATGAGTTTGAGTTCTACCTCAATGATCTGAATGCCAAGGCGCTTATCGTTGAGCAGAACAGCGCTTCTGCGGCGATTGCCGTGGCCGAGAAGCTCGGCGTGCGCATCATTGACTTGGTTGCAAATGCTACGCAGGGCGCCGGCAGTTTCACGCTGGTCCCAAGGGATGGGACAGTCGCAGCGAAGGCAGTCGAGCAGGGCGGTTACGCGCTGCCTGGCGATATCTCCATGGTGCTGCACACTTCGGGCACAACGTCACGGCCCAAAATAGTGCCACTGTCGCAAAGCAATCTGGTGGCGTCGGCCAGCAATATCCGCAACACGCTGCAGTTCACCGATGCAGACTGCGGCCTGAACGTGATGCCGCTGTTCCATATCCATGGTTTGATAGCCGGCGTGCTGGCACCATTGGCGGCTGGCTCGCAGGTGTTTTGCACCCCGGGCTTCAATGCCTTGAAGTTCTTTGCCTGGATGGACGAAGCCAAACCCACTTGGTACACGGCGGTGCCCACCATGCACCAGGCCATCGTGGGTCGCGCCAAGGGCAACCGCGACATCATCAGCCGCAATCCGCTGCGGTTTCTGCGCTCGTCGTCGTCATCGATGCCGCCACAGGTCATCAAAGAGTTGGAAGAGATTTTCAACGCACCGC